>Ga0187893_10000104_pt1 | contig 180834 bp, 177 predicted proteins | sample MA1701074metaG_FD_139574 | JGI IMG/M metagenome (GOLD analysis project Ga0187893, IMG submission 139574) | White microbial mat communities from a basaltic lava cave in the Kipuka Kanohina Cave System on the Island of Hawaii, USA - MA170107-4 metaG ...
GCATCGTTCGTCGCTTAGCTCAGAAAATGACGGGGACCACCTGAAATAGGGTGGGTCCCTTCCGTGAAATCAGGTGGGTCCCTTCGTTGAAATTGGGTGGGTACGTTCCGTGAAATCGGTCACTTTCGGACGAATCCCTTATCTTTGCTACTGTGACTGATGAACACTCGTGGCCGATTGTCTACGTTTGCCATCAGAATCCCCCCTCGGTTTTCCTGCCTAGCTTCTGGTTTCAGACTTGCCAAATTTGTGTACCACTGCTTCGCTTCAAACTGTCTCGGATACAATACCTGTCAGGGGAGACCTAGTCCGCTCGATGGTCCGGCATCAAAGAAGAGACCGGATTGGAGGACCCAGCGGTGGTCAGTGGTCGCGAATCGCCCGTGTCTCGTGCTTGCCCAAAGACTCACTCGCAAATCACGCCCTGGCCTTAGAACCGAGCTAATTAGCCGCTTATTCTACTCCCGGGAATGGGGGCGTCAAATGGAAAAAAGGCATCAGCCGCAAGGCGACCGTGAGGCGAGAAATATGAGGCAGCAGAAATAGTATCGGTCGGGATATGTCCGTGTTCGTGGATTTCAGGTGCCTGCGGCCCGCTTTCTTGGTTTGACTCGAAGTTCCGGTGATGGCTGGGGCTCTATGGCTTTAGGGTGTTCGGATTCGTTCGATCGATAAAAGATAGTCGCGTCCCTCAAGGCTGCGATTCTGGCGATCTTCTGATGAATGATCGGATCGCTTAAGAAAAAGGTGACTTTCGCTAATTAACCCGAGGATTTGAGGTTAAGGACAATTTCATCGAGAAAGAAAATGGAGATAAGCTCCTGGTCGCGCAAATCCAGAATCACCGACTCTCCACCTTTCAGGTGTTCTACGAGATTCAGATACGCCTTGTGGCCGCGCGCACGGGTGGTGGTTGCCGGGGACAGATTCTTTATAGGAATTATGCGTTCCATGAACTTGCCCGCCAAAGAGTCAGCATTTCAGCCTTCCGAACCCCCGATCAAGCATTACGAAGCGTCATGGCCGCGAGCGAGGAATAGACACTACGTATTCATAGGGGGTAGCCAAGACCACCTTATTTTCCGACTACTTGCCGCACAGCCCCCGTGAATTCCTCCTCCAATTCACACCTGATTCTCATGCCACCTCACAAACCGCTTCATCGTTCCATCGTGCAGCGCCCGCGATGCTTCCGCCGGCAATCACAACGTCGAATGAGCGGAACGCATCGACCGTAATGAGGCGGATGGCCGTTTATAGATTCACTTTTCCGGTTTTTGGCATTGAATCGCCCGTTTCGCCCAATCAACGAGCTGATCCGCATCCTCGATAACGTCCACTGGAACTTGGTAGTAAGTCTTGAGTGTTTGTTTGGGGCTCGGCCGAAAAGGTTTCATCTTTCGGTTTCGATATTCGACCACCGTGGTTTCATCGATTTTGAAGTAGAGGTGGCCCCGGTGAATGATGCCGAAAAACGTCTCATCTTGATACAAGCCGAAACCGCCGAACATGCCCCGCGCCTCGACGCCGTCCAATTCTCGCAGCTGATCGAGCACAAAATCTTTGAATGAATCATTTTTCATTCTTCTGTCATTCAGGGCTTTAGCCCCGAAAACCGAGACCCGAGACTCGAAACGGTTCGAATCAACCCATCGCCAGCGCCATTAATCCCATCACCATGGCACCCGCGCCAACCAGTCGTCGCGCGGCGTCGCCTTCGGCCAGCAAGCGCGTGCCCATCGCCGTGCCGATGAGAATGCTGATCTCCCGCGCCGGCGCCACGTAGGTCACCGGCGTGAATGCCAACGCGGTCAAAACCAGAATATACGAGAGCGGCGCCAGTAGCGCGACACCGGCTGCTTCGCTCCTGTGGACTAGCCATTCAACGCGTGCTTTTTCCCAGTGGCGTAACGCATACGGCGTGAGCAGCAGCGCGCGCCCGACATTGGCGCCCCAATCGAGCAGCACCGGTGACATGGAGAACCGGCTCACAGCCTGTTTATCCCAGAGCGTGTAGGCCGCGATGAAGGCACCAGTCACCAGAGCATACTGGATCGCCAACCTCGCTCCCGCACGCCGCAGTTGCTCAGGGTTGCTGGTTAAAACAACAACGCCGCCAATCACCAACAGAGCGCCCACCAGAGCCACAGCGGATGGCCGCTCGCCAAGAAACACGATTGCGGCGACACTGGAAATGAGCGGACCGGTTCCCCGCGCCAACGGGTAGACCAACGATAAGTCGCCGCTACGGTAACCTTGATTGAGCAAGACGAAGTAAGCCGTGTGCAGTGCCGCGCTACCGGCCATGAGACCAACTTCTACCCAACCGATGGTCGCGCCCCAAAAGAAGACTACGGCGGCCGCCACCGGCGTATAAAACAATGCCGACAAGACCGCAAAAAGCCAGGTAAATGTCGCGTGGCCGCTGGCCTGCTTGGCGAGAAAATTCCAGCTCGCATGAATAAAAGCGGCGGCGAGAATGAGGATGAGGGCCCAGGCAGTCACGGAGGAATTTAGCGAGGCTTCTCGCCGTCAACAATAATTCTATCTCCGACCCGAATCGTTCCGCTTTTTACGATTTCGGCTCGTAGCCCGCCGCGGTGAACCAGGCCGCGAAGCGCTCCCTTCACCGTCAGTTTTTCCATGTGAGAGCAGGGCTCGCACAGGCGCGTGCCGCGCAGCACCGCGGCGCCGACTTGAAATTCTTTATCCACCAGATGATTAAGATAGACGCCCCGCGTGACGATATTGCGCCGAGCGAGACCGGGTTCGAGCGTAACTTGATAATCGCGCTTGAGTGCCTCCATGGCTTCGATCTCGATGAGCGTGACATCACGGCCGGATCCCAGGTCATTGGAATAGGTTCCCAAGCCGATAAAATAGCGATCCCCCTCGAGTCCCTTTTCTTCCACCGCCCGTATTTCCTTAATGGATTTCATGGCGGCTGCGCCAGTTGCAGCAATATGAATAGACACGACAACAGCCTCTGTTTTCATCCCATCAACTCACTTTTTTCTTGGCAATCAGAGCGGAGATCTCCGGCGTCTGCATGCCCTCTTTCATCGAATTGACGGTTCCTTTTTCCAGGATTTCCTGCGCCAGCCGTTTGGTTGCGCCGATGGCAGCCTTTAAAAATCCCGAGCCGTAGCTCACTCGCGCCACACCCAAATCTTGCAATTCGCTCACGCCTGGCGACTGCGGCCCGGCGAGAATGCTAACGGGCGCTTTCACTTCCTTTACCACAAGGCCGATGGTGTCGCGTGCATGAAGGTTTAAATAAAAGATACAGTCGCCGCCCGCCTCCGCATAAGCATTGCCGCGGCGTATCGCTTCGTCCAGTGCTTTCTTAGGGTCGCCGGTGATCACATGAAAGGAATCGACCCGGGCATTGAGAAAAAACTCGCTGCCGATTTCGCGCTTGGTATCCACCACGGACTTGATCTTGCGCAAATGCTGAGAAAGCTCGACCAGGCCGCGTGGCGCGCCCGACTGTCCTCCGCCGCTGTCTTCGAGATTCATTCCCGCCACACCAGCAGCAATCAACGCTCGCACGGTTTCTTTCACCTCTTCTTCATCACCGTAGCCCTTCTCGCCATCGGCATTCACCGGAACTGAGACCGCCGCGGCAAAGCTCGCCGTAACCTGGATGAAATGGTCTCGGCTCATCACTTCACCATCGGGGTAACCGAGCGCCGCCGCGATGCCGCCGCTGGTACATTGGATCGCTTCGAAGCCCAATTGCTGGAACAACAATGCGCTCAGCACGTCGTATGCCCCCGGCATCACTAAAATCTCGGGCGCGCGCACGAGTTCTCTCAGTCGGCGGCTTTTCTCATTGACCGCCAGGAGAATAGCGGACTCGATTGGTTCCATTAGGAGCACCTCCCACCCCGGCCCAAATTCTACCGCAACTATGGTAAGTCCGATGGGTGGGCAGAAGCAAGAGGGAAAAAACGCAAAAATCATTTCGTCGCCAGGAATTCGCAACCTCTATTGAGCTTTGCTAGGATCGCCGGTGATGCAATCCCCCCGCAAAGCTCTGACCATCGCCGGCTCGGACTCCGGTGGCGGTGCCGGCATTCAAGCCGATTTAAAAACCTTTGCCGCTCTAGGGGTCTACGGCTCATCGGTGATCACGGCAATCACTGCCCAGAACACTGTCGGCGTCACGAAAATTATCGAACTCGATCCCACAATGGTCGCAGCACAGATCGACGCGGTAATTGGCGACATTGGCGCTCACGCTCTCAAGACCGGCATGCTAGCGAACGTGAAAATCATTCAAACCGTAGCTAAAAAGATTCGCGAGCATGGTCTCAAGAACCTGGTGGTCGACCCCGTCATGGTGGCAAAATCGGGCGACCTGCTGTTGCGCAAGAATGCCATTACGGCGCTGTGTGAGAGGTTGATTCCGCTGGCTGCGATCATCACACCTAATCTCCCGGAAGCCGAACAGTTGACAGGAATGACAATCAGAGGAGAGAAGGACATTAAAGAGGCCGCAAGACTAATCATCGCCATGGGAGCAAAAAGCGTCGTGATCAAAGGGGGCCACCGCCGTGGACCTGCCGTGGATCTTTTTTTTGACGGCGGAAAAGTCCGCGAGCTAAGCACCCCGCGCATACGAACCCGCAACACCCACGGCACCGGTTGCACCTTCTCCGCAGCAATCGCAGCCTATTTAGCCAAAGGGGAAAAATTGGACCAAGCGGTAGCAAAGGCCAAACAGTACATCACAAACGCAATCCGCAACGGCTTTGCCATCGGCTCGGGCCACAGCCCCGTGCACCACTTTTATCGTTACTGGACAGACTGAAAATAGAGCATGATGGTGAAGATCGCGATCCTCAATCACCTATCCCCTGGTTCAGGACCTTTGGCCCGATGATATATCCGCCTTTCAAATCACCGTAGACCGTGCATTTCGCTCCACTGGCTTCATGCGGCTGCCGGAGCGGGTTTTTAGTTATCCGTGTCGGGCGTTGGTAAAACAAATCCTCCTCATTTTTTTCTCCGTGAGGGTTGGCGCGCGGAGGGGTGGATTATTTCTCAGAGCCTTGCATCTCGGCGATGATGGCGCGGGTGGCCGCCACAGGGTCTTCAGCTTCGAGAATGGGGCGACCGACGACGATGTAATCGACCCCAGCACGCACCGCCTCTACGGGTGTCATGACGCGTCGTTGATCATCTCGTTTGTCTTTTGCCGGCCGAATGCCCGGTGTGACGATGACAAATCGCCTGCCACAGGCTTCCCGAATGACCGCCACTTCGTGGGGCGAAGCCACGACCCCTTCCATTCCCGCTTCCCGCGTCAACAACGCAAGGCGCACAACCTGGTCGGCAATTTTACCGTCCACACCGACTCGTTTCAGTTCGTTGTTGTTTAAACTAGTCAACACTGTGACTCCGAGCATGATCGGCCGGCGGCGATTTTCCTGGCGACAAACGCGGCGCACCTCCTTGACCGTCAGGCGCATCATCTCGAGGCTTCCCGAGGCATGAACGTTGAACATCTTAACGCCTAAACGGGTAGCCTCAATGGCGGCTTTGGCGACTGTGGTGGGTATGTCGTGAAATTTTAGATCGAGGAAGGTCTCGCCGCCCAGCTCTTGGATCAATCGCACTGCCTGGGGTCCGGCATGGGTAAACAATTGCTTGCCGACCTTGAACATACCCACTTCAGGCGCCAATAGCTTGACCCATTCTCCCGCCAGCGCGAGGTCCCCCACATCGAGAGCCACGATGAGGCGTTCTCGCATGGAACCGCGCGCGCGGACCAGTTCGAGCTTGGAAGCCATGGTTTACCCTCTAATCGCAGCCGCAACGATATCGTGAATTTGCCGTGCCGCCGCGGTTAGCGGAATCTCATCGGTCTTACCATCGCGGCGCCAGCGTAGTTCGACACAGCCCTTCCCCAACCCCTTGGTGCCAAGGGTGACACGCAAGGGAACACCGATGAGATCGCTGTCTTTGAATTTGACTCCCGGGCGATCCTCCCGGTCGTCCATGAGTACCTCGACGCCAAGTGTCTCCAGTTCGGCGTAAAGCTCGTCGCAGGCTTTTCTGATCGCCGGTTCTTTATAGTTGATGGGAAGAAGAATTACCTGGTAAGGCGCCAAGGCGAAAGGCCAGATGATGCCATCGCGGTCGTGATTTTGCTCCACAGCGGCGGCGACCAAGCGGCTTATACCGATACCATAACAGCCCATTTCGCTGGGCCGCTCCCGTCCTTCGGCATCGAGATAGGTCGCGCCCATAACCTCGCTATACTTTTTTCCCAGATAAAAGACCTGGCCCACTTCGATTCCCCGATAAGTCTCCAGAGATCCGGGATCACATCGGGGACAGGGGTCGCCGGCAACCGCGAGCCGCAAATCGCCAAAGAGCGACGGCGTGAAGTCGCGTTCCTGGTGAACCGCCACATAGTGGGCGTCCATCGCGTTGGCTCCCGTCACCGCCCCCTCAATTCCCTCAATGGCTCGATCCCCCACCACTCTAAGCTTCAGCCCCACGGGGCCCAAGAAGCCTGGTACTACATCCGTTACGGCCATAACCTCGGCCTCATCGGCGAGTGTCACTTCACGGCAACCCAATAGGGTTTGCAGTTTCAACTCGTTGATCTCGTGGTCGCCTCGGACCAAGGCGGCCACCAACTCATTCTGATCGGTCTTATACACCAGTGTCTTGATAAACCGATCCGGTGTAAGTCCCAAAAATGCTGCGACTTCGGCAACGGTTTTTTTACCGGGGGTGGCAACCTTTTGGAGAATGGGGATATCGGTCGAAGGGGTTCGTGCATTGGGGTGGGGCGATCTGACCTCGGACTTTTGCAGATTCGCCGCGTACTCGCATTGGCTACAGCTCATGATGACATCTTCGCCGGAGTCCGCCAGCACTTGAAATTCATGGGATTGGCTGCCGCCGATGGCGCCCGTGTCCGCTTCCACCGGACGGAACTGTAAACCGCAGCGTGAGAAGATCCTTTTATATGTCTCAAACATGTTGCCATATTCCCGCAGGCAGTCTTGTACATCGGTATGAAAGCTGTAGGCGTCTTTCATAATAAATTCACGGCCGCGCATCAGACCGAAGCGCGGCCGTACCTCGTCGCGAAATTTGGTTTGAATCTGATACAGATTGATAGGCAGTTCACGATAAGAACGAACCTCGCGCCGAGCGAGATCCGTGATGACTTCCTCATGGGTGGGACCGAGACAAAAATCGCGCTCATGGCGGTCCTTGAAGCGGATCAGCTCTTTGCCATAGACCTCCCATCGGCCGCTCTGTTGCCACAGCTCAGCCGGGGAGGCGATGGGTAATAACAGTTCCTGGGCGCCGGCCCGATCCATCTCTTGGCGCACGATGGTTTCGATTTTACGGATAACCCTCAGCGCCAAAGGCAAATAATCGTAAATACCGCGGCTGATTTGCCGGATCATGGCGGCGCGCACAAGGAGTTTGTGGCTGACAACTTCCGCGTCAGCCGGATCTTCTTTGAGAGTCGGGATAAAAGTTTTGCTCCAACGCATAACTAGGCCTGAGGGTTCTTAGAAGTAACCGCACCTCGCGCCACTGTTCCGGCACGCTTGCCGTGCCTTGTGATCATGCCAACATTCTATCTCACCGCGAAACAAGCGAAGAGCACGAGGTTCAGAAGTTAAGATATTCCGATTCCCCCGCGCCCTTCGTTCTACTATGCTTCAAAATTTTCGCAGCTCTCGCAAATTTGCCACCAAGGTTTTCCTTTGAAAATACACCGACTTGGTTTCTCACCACGAAGATCGCCATTCGATGGGACTCAGGACAGGGGAAGGACACGAAGGTTGGATAACAGAGATAGCATCGTAAACGTTTGCTTCTTTTGTGATCTTCGTGTGCTTCGTGGTGATATCTATTTTTTCGGTTGCAGCTCCGCCGTGCCGGGGTGAATGCCGTTTATTTCGCCTTGGTTACGTCTCAGGCGCGCGGCCAAACTCAATGACTCGATTGGGGCGAGGAAATTCAGACTTCCGCGGCGGCCGCGGTCTGTTCCGCTTCTTTTTCGGCGGCGAATCTTTTAACCTCTTCCATTAAAGCGGTGACGATTTCCGCCTCGGGGACTTTGCGGATGACCTGGCCGCGCTTAAAAATCAGACCGATACCTTTGCCGCCCGCCACCCCCAGATCGGCGGCGCGCGCTTCGCCAGGACCGTTGACTTCGCAACCCATCACCGCGACGTGAATATTAAGATTGCTGTAGGGCAGCATTTTTTCTTCCACTGTCTTTGCCAAGCCGACGAGATCGACATCGGCGCGACCGCAGGAAGGACAGGCGACGAAGGTCAGCCCATCTTTCTTGAGCTTCAACGCCTTGAGAATTTCTACACCCACGCGCACTTCTTCCACCGGATCGGCGGCCAGCGACACGCGGATCGTATCACCGATGCCTTCGGCCAGCAGCGTACCGAGCCCCACCGCCGACTTGATCGTTCCGATGCCCGGCGTGCCCGCCTCCGTGACGCCCAGGTGAAAGGCATAGTCCACTTTGTCGGCCAGCATGCGGTAAGCCTCAATCATCATCAGCGGGTCGGAAGCCTTGAGCGATATCTTGATTTCCCGGTAACCGGCGTCTTCGAGAATATGAATATGGCGCAGGCCGCTTTCCACCATGCCTGCGGCAGTCGGCCCTTTATATTTTTCCAACAGATCTTTCTCCAAGGAGCCGGCGTTAACCCCGATGCGAATCGGAATCTTGCGCTCGGAGGCGGCTTTGACGACTTCTTCGACATACTTGCGCGCACCGATGTTGCCGGGATTGAGGCGCAAGCCGTCGACGCCCTGTTGGAGTGCGATCAAGGCCAATTTATAATTGAAGTGGATGTCGGCGACCAGAGGGATACGAATTTTCTTTTTGATCTCGCCTAGTTTTTCCGCGGCTTCGCGCACCGGAACGGCGCAGCGTACGATGTCACAGCCCGCCGCTTCGAGATCCCAGATCTGCTGCACGGTCACGCCCACATCGCGCGTGTCGGACTTGGTCATCGATTGCACGGTGATCGGCGCATCGCCGCCGACTTTGACGTTACCCAACTGAATCTGCCTGGTTTTTCGGCGCTGAATCATACCCCTACTACTATAGAGGAGCCACGAAAGCGGGTCAATTGATGGTTAACCGGCAGCTTGCGTGAGCCGCACTGACTGCCGTCTAACAGATTATTTCGCAGGTCTCGGTCCCCGCCTTTATTGTCCTTAGATTTTAGGTTCTTCCTTTTTTTTGCGGTCTCCTTCGGGAATAATGAGCAGGCGGCGATAGGGGCCCTGCCCCAAGCTCTTGGTCGTCACCCAGGGATCATCCTGAAGTACGGCATGCACGATCCGCCGGTCGGCGGCGCTGAGCGCGTCTACGGTAACCGTCTTGCGCTGACGCTTTGCCTTCTCTCCCAGGCGCAAGGCCATGTCTTCCAGAGACTGGCGCCGGCGCTCACGGTAATTTTCGATATCGACGATGACATATGACCCGTCGCTTCCGGCTCGTTCGCCGACAATGCGGCTCAGAAGGTACTGCAACGCTTCCAAGGTCTGGCCTTTACGGCCGATCAATAGGCCGCTGTTTTTTGCGCGAATCTCCAGGATCGTCTCATCGCCCTTCTCTCCCGCCTTCGTTTCGATGGCCGCTTCGATCCCCATTAGACCCAAGATCTCAGCCAGCACCGCTTTAGTTTTTGCCGCCACCGCAGCCGTCTCGGCTGCGGAGACTCGAGTCTCATTGTTCCGTAGATTAGCCTGCGAACCTTGCAGCTCGATCGGCATTTCTCTGAGTGACGCTCGGATACGAGCTTTCTGCGCGCCGAATCCCAGGATTCCCTTTTTACCCTCTGACAGTATCTCAACGGTTACTCTGTCCCGCGCCACTCCTAGCAGTTTCAGAGCATCTTCAATTGCCTGATCGATGGTGTCGCCTTCCATTTCGGTGAAATCCATAATTGTGACCTTTCCGATCGAGGCCCGTCATGCAGCGCGGTTGATCCAGTACTGCTGGCCAATAGAAAGGATGTTATTGACAAGCCAATAGATGGTTAGACCCGCGGGAAAAGTTACGAACATGAAGGTAAACATAAGCGGCATCATCAACATCAGCTTTCGTTGATTCGGATCGCCGACAGCGGGCGTCATCCACTGCTGTATAAACATGCTCGCCCCCATGAGAATCGTGAGCACAGGCACTCCCAGATGCCAATCGCCCAGGGTAAAGGGTAAGGACTCCCAATCCGGTCGGGACAGATCTTTAATCCAAAGGAAAGGCGCGTGTCGCAATTCAATAGGCGTGCTCAACGCGTTGTAGAGGCCTATAAATACGGGAAATTGCGCCAGCATAGGCAGACAGCCGCCTAGGGGATTAACCCCGTTGCGCCGGTACAGATCCATGATTTCTTTATTGAGTTTTTCTCTATCCTTGCTGTACTTTTCCTTGATCCGCTCCATCTGCGGCTGGAGCTTTTGCATCTGTTTCATTGACACAAAGCTTTTGTGAGTCAGAGGAGCCATGAGAATCTTGATCAATATAGTCAAAAGAATGATGTCGATGCCGTAGCTGGCGGTAAACTGATGGGAGAAATGCAGCACGTAGAGAAACGGCATCGCGATGAACCCGAAGTAACCAAAATCTATCGCGCGCTCCAATCCTTTGCCTACCGATTTAAGAATATCAATATCTTTGGGACCTATGAAAAGCGTGTAACGGCTGGCGGCGCCGGGGTTAGGCGCGGGACCGCTGACCCCGGCCACCAGTGTCGCTCCCTCTTGACGCACGGAGAGTTTGTGCTGCGCGCCGTTTTCCGGCAAGAGAGCAAAGAAAAAATAGGTGTGGCCAAACCCACTCCATGAAACGTCGCCGCTGAACTCATGGCTTTTGTTTGGCTCCGGTGACGCCTCCCGTTTGATCTTGTTATCGACCAGCGCGACGAATCCCTCAAATAGAGCATCGGGGTTCGAAACCGACTGGTCGCTTTTTTCCGTTAGCAGGATTTCCGGTGCCAGAATAATCCCGTCCGCTGACTTTACTGCGACTTCCAGTTGAATCGGGTAGCTGGAACCGGTGAAGGTGAATGACTTAGTCACCATCGACCCATTGGGTGCCTGCCCCTGAAAAAGTAAAATCCCTTTGGCATCGCCAACGAGTTTGAGGTCGCCCCCTTGGAATCCGTAAACCATGCTGCCGTCGTCAAATGGCCCCGACCCCTGCCAGCGCAGGCCCAAAGGAAACGGCACGCCCGGCATCGTCGCGACGATTTCAAAAGGCGGACTCTTTTCGTCCACCGAGCGACGGTAGTTTTTGAATTTAAAACTCTTTAGCCGCGCGCCCTGGGTGGTGAACAAGGCAAGGTAATTTTCGGTTTCGACCTTTATTTCCCTGGCGGCCTGCGCTTTGGAAACTTCAATGACTGCGCTCGGCGCCCGTGTCGGTGACGCCGGCGCCCCGGGCTTTTCCGCGTCTTTGGTCACAGGAGCGCCCGTGGGAGGGGGAGGGCCATATTGCCAGGCGACCCATTCCTGGTAGAGCACCAGCACCAAAATACATAGAGCAATAGCCAGAAATCCGCGTTTATCCATCGATCAATTTTATCTAACGGGATCGTAGCCGCCCGAGGTCCAAGAGTGACAACGACTTAACCGGCGCAAGCCATAAAACGCTCCCTTGACGATCCCGTATTTTTGAACGGCTTGGGCTGCGTAAACGGAACAGCTGGGGTAAAATCGACAAGCGCTGGGCAAAAAGGGCGACAAGATTTTATGATATCCAAAAAAAGCGGCCGCAACGATCTTACGCATGATACCCGCCACTATTTTCCACCGCTCTTCTGTTCCATCAGGCTCGCGCCCATCTCTTTTTCCACATCGCTCAAGGACAAATTCGTGGCACCTTTTTTTGCGATGACGAGTATATCGGACCCCGCTGCCAACTCGCCTCGGCAGCGGCGAAAAAACTCCCGCACCAGCCGTTTGATACGGTTCCGCACCACCGCGTTGCCAACCTTGCTGCTGACGGTGATTCCCAGCCTGGTTTCGCCCTTGTCATTACACTTCTTAATAACGACGAAATGAGAAAACTGGAATTTTTTACCGTGACGCGAGAGTCTCTGAAACTCGATTCGTTTTCTCAGGCGGGCTGTTTTTGGAAAACTCTCCCTGCCTTGCAGCGACATTTTTACTTCTTATGTGCGGGGCCGTTTTGGAGGCACCGTGACCGTGAGTTTTTTTCGTCCTTTAGCCCTGCGTCGTCTGAGCACGTTACGCCCACCCGTGGTCGCCATACGGGTAAGAAAACCGTGAGTCCTTTTTCTTCTTATATTGCTAGGTTGATAGGTTCGTTTCATCGCAATGTTACTCCCTTGGGCCGCTGCAGGGCCGAAGCTGTATTTCAACCACACACAACCGATGATGTCAATTTAGCCGATTTCCGGTTTCAAGGAGCGCTGCATCAAGTCGCGCACAGCCTCCGCCGGCTTTTTTCCTCCGTAAAGCACCTGAAACATCTGTTCCACGATGGGCATCTCGATCCCCAACCGCTGAGCCAATGAATGGACCGCGCGGGTGTTACGAATACCTTCGGCCACCATCCTTGTAGCTGCGGCAATTTCTTGAATGCTTTTTCCCCGGGCAATCTCCAGGCCCACCTTTCGATTGCGGCTGAGATCACCGACACAGGTGAGGATCAAATCCCCTAGACCCGGCAAACCCGCGAGGGTCAACGGCTCCGCCCCCATGCGGACCGCCAAGCGTGTCATTTCCGCCAGTCCTCGCGTGATCAATGCGGCGCGGGCGTTTTGACCCAGTCCCAAACCATCGCTGATCCCGGCGGCGATGGCGATAACGTTTTTAATCACCCCGCCCATTTGCACACCCACCACGTCCCGCGAGGTATAAACTCTGAAGTTTGCAGTGCTCAGAAGTTCCTGAACCTGCAGCGCTACGCCGTCGGCATAGGCAGCTACCGTGACGGCTGTCGGCAGCTCGCGGGCCACCTCAATGGCGAAAGTCGGTCCGGATAAAAAGGCGTGCTGTTTATTACTTCCATCACCAAAAATCTCGGCCAAGACCTCGCCCATGGTTTTCAGGCTCTCTCCTTCCAACCCTTTGGCGCCGCAGAGAATGGCAGTCTCAGGGGAAACCGAGGCGGCCGCCATGGCCATAACCTCGCGCATCACATGCGAGGGGACAACGCAAAGCAATAGCGATTTTTCTCGAACTGCGGTCCCTAGCGAGCGCGTGACCTGGACATTGGCAGGGAGCACAACGCCCCGTAGATACAAGCGGCTTTCTCTTTTTTCTTCCAGCTCGCGGTAACTCTCCGCCCCATGACACCAAAGCGTGATCTGTTCGCCCTTGCGCGCCAGATGCCGGGCCAGAGCGATGCCCCAACCGCCAGCGCCGACGACTCCAATTTGCTGACTCATAAGATATTAAGGCAAAACACCCTGAAAAGTTTCTTGCTTTTGGCTCGCGCTAGAAACTCATATGCCGGGGCGACCCCCAAAAGGCGGACGCTTGGTCAAGGGCCTGGATGACTACTCGTTTTGTTCTTCCTCGTCTTCTTCTTTCTCCCACAGGCGCGCCAACGAAACCACACGCTCGCCTTCTTCGAGATTGATCAAACATACGCCCTGCGTATTACGCCCGATGACGCGAATATCTTTGATGCGAAGGCGTATGATTTTTCCTGAATTGGTTACGAGCATGAGTTGATCGTCCTCGGTGACCCGCTGGACCCCGACCACGGGGCCGGTTTTCTCCGTTGACTTCATCGTAATGATGCCTTTGCCGCCGCGGGATTGAAGCCGATATTCATCCATTTCCGTCCGTTTGCCAAACCCGTTTTCGGCCACTGTGAGAATATCGGAGCCGAGGCTGAGTATCTCCATGCTAACCACTGAATCTTCGTCATCGAGCCGCATGCCGACGACACCATAGGTACCCCGGCCGGTGGCGCGAACCTGCTCTTCTTTAAAACGGATGGACTGCCCGCCCGCCGTGGAGAGTATGATTTCCTGTTGCCCGTCGGTAAGCTGGACACCGATTACTTCATCCCGGTCTTCAAGCGCGATGGCGCGAATCCCGTTGGAGCGGGGATTGGCATAGGACATGAGCTCGGTCTTCTTGATCAGCCCTTTCTTGGTTGCGAAAACAACGAAGCGCCCTACCTGAAATTCCCGCACGGACAGGAAGGCCGAAACTTTTTCTCCCGGTTCGAGATTGAGCAGATTGACGATGGGTTTGCCCCGAGCCGCCCGGCTGGCTTGGGGCAGTTCGTGCACTTTTATCCAGTAGACTTTGCCGATGGTAGTGAAAAACAAAATGTAAGAGTGCATTGACGCGATAGAAAGGTATTCGACAAAATCCTCTTCTTTAGTGGTCGTGCCGATTTTTCCTTTACCGCCGCGGCGCTGGGCGCGGTAGAGGCTCACCGGGTTTCTTTTGATATAGCCCTCGTGCGAAATGGTCACCGCCATGTCTTCATCGACGATCAAGTCCTCGATGGAAATTTCCTCGGATTGGGCGATAATCTCAGTCCTGCGCTCATCACCGTACTTTTCTTTTATTTCTTTGAGCTCCTCGACAATGATGCGGTAAATTTCTTTTTCGTCGGCGAGGATCGCTTGAAGTTTGGCAATGAGCTCGACCGTTTCTTTGTGCTCTTCAATGATCTTGTCGCGCTCCAGTCCCGTCAGTCGCTGCAGCCGCATCTCCAGGATCGCCTGGGCTTGGATTTCCGAAAGCCCGAAGTTTTGCATCAAGCCATCCTTGGCCGTCTTGGGATCCTGGGAACCGCGAATGAGCCTGATGACCGCATCGAGATGATCCAACGCGATCTTCAGACCTTCAAGGATGTGAAGCCGATCTTCGGCCTTGCGCAGATCGTAGGCCGTTCGCCGCGTTACAACTTCCTTACGGTGATCTAAAAAGGCCTTGAGAGCCTCTTTCAGATTGAGAACTCTGGGCTGACCCTCGACAATGGCGAGCATGTTGACGCCGAACGAATCTTGCAGCGCCGTGTGTTTATAAAGTTGATTGAGCACAATGTCCGCGATTGTCTCGCGCTTGAGCTCGATTACGATGCGCATCCCCTCGCGGTCCGACTCGTCGCGTAAATCAGAGATCCCTTCGACCTTTTTCTCCTGGACCAATCCGGCTATTTGCTCGATCAAGCGGGTTTTATTGACCATAAAAGGGATTTCGCTGATGACGATCTGCTCTTTGCCGGTGCGCTTTACGGTTTCAGTAAAAGCTTTGCCGCGCATCTGGATGATGCCTTTCCCCTCGTTGTAGGCTTGGACAATTGGCTCCTTGCCATGGATGAACCCGCCGGTGGGAAAATCCGGGCCCGGAATATGCCGCATTAACTCTTTGATTGTGAGCTCGGGATTCTCCACCAGGGCGATCAGTCCGTCGATGATTTCGCCCAGGTTATGGGGCGGTACATTAGTCGCCATTCCCACCGCAATACCCGCAGCTCCGTTGATGAGCAGACTAGGCACCCGAGAGGGTAGCACGGTGGGTTCTTTGAGCGAGTCATCGTAGTTGGGAACGAAATCTACCGTATCTTTTTCAATGTCGGCGAGAATTTCCTCCGCCAATAGGGCCATACGAATCTCGGTGTAGCGCATGGCGGCCGGAGGATCGCCATCGATGCTGCCCCAGTTGCCTTGACCGTCCACCAGAGGGTAACGCATGGAGAAATCCTGCACCAAACGGACAATAGTATCGTAGACGGCGGTATCGCCGTGGGGGTGATAACTCTTTAGCACCTCACCAACGACGCCGGCGCTCTTGCGATAGCGCTTCTCATGCGTCAGACTCATCTCATACATGGCATAGAGGACACGGCGATGAACCGGCTTTAGACCATCGCGAACGTCAGGCAGGGCGCGACTGATGATAACGCTCATGGCGTAGTCCATGAAGGACTGCCGCATCTCGTCTTCGATGTAAACGGGAAGCTTTTGGGATTTGAAAGTTGTTTCCATCTTAGTCGTTAGAATGGTTCAATCGTTCCAGCCGTTTCGATTGTTGCGAACTTATTGAACGAACTTCACGTCTTGAACGTTAGCGTGGATCAGATATCGAGGTTCTTCACGGCCAGGGCATGATCTTCAATGAATTTTCGCCTGGGTTCCACCGCGTCTCCCATTAAAGTGGAAAAAATATCGTTGGCTTCCACCGCATCTTCGACCCGCACCTGTAAGAAAACTCGGGTTTCCGGATTCATTGTGGTTTCCCATAATTGATCCGGATTCATTTCTCCGAGCCCCTTGTAGCGTTGAATGTCCTGGCCTTTTTTGCCCATTTCGAGGATATTTTCGAGAAGTTCTCTGAGGGAGCGGATGCGCTGTTTTTGTTCCCCGTTTTCTATGGAGTAAGGGGGATAGCCCGGGTTCATTAAATCACTGAAAAGACGCTTGAGTTCGCGGTATTCGGGACTCGTCAACAATTCGCGGTCGATGATGGTTTGCAAGCCGCTCCCGTTTGATCGGGTGGCACAAACCAGTTTAAAGCAATCATGCTCGGGATCTTCCTGCAAGGAACAGGAAAGCGGTGTCTCCTCTGGGGCGACGAGATCGATGTAAGAAGCAAGATCGATTGCCAACTTTTGGAGCGCTTTTTCATCCTTCAGCGTTGCCGCGCTGAAATCCTCCACCATCAATAACCCTTCGATCACGGAGCGGCTTCTTCGCTTGCGCACTGTTGTCGCTATCATTTTCTCGAAGCGCAGCGCCTTTTTAACAAAGGCCTGAAGCGGCTGGCCCACAAGGCCATTGCCGTTGGCAGCGGTGCGCACGCGAATTTGTTCCGTACCCATCTCGATCAAATAATCTTCCAGCCCCGCCTCGTCTTTGATATAGCGTTCCTGCCTACCGCGCTTGACCTTGTACAGCGGGGGTTGGGCGATGAAGAGGTGACCTTTTTCTACCAGGTCAGGCATCTGGCGGTAGAAAAAGGTTAACAGCAGTGTTCGGATATGGGAGCCATCGACATCCGCGTCCGTCATGATGACTATGGAATGATAGCGTAACTTTGCCGGGTCGTAATCTTCCTTCACTCCCGTGCCCAAGGCTGTGATCATGATACGAATCTCTTGAGACGAAAGCATCTTGTCAAAGCGGGCCTTTTCAACGTTAAGGATTTTCCCCTTGAGCGGTAAAATCGCCTGATTGCGGCGATCCCTTCCCTGTTTGGCAGAACCGCCGGCTGACTCGCCCTCCACCAGGTAAAGCTCGCTCAAAGCCGGATCCCGCTCTTGACAGTCGGCAAGCTTTCCAGGAAGTGAACCAGAGTCCAGCGCGCCTTTGCGACGGGCCAACTCTTTGGCTTTACGCGTCGCCTCTCTGACTCGCGCCGCTTCGACGCCCTTCATCACGATTTTTTTGGCGTCGGCGGGATGCTCCGCTAGATAGCTCGAAAGCCGCTCATTCAATAGGGCCTCAACGATCCCTTTGACTTCGCTGTTGCCTAATTTGGTTTTTGTCTGTCCTTCGAATTGGGGCTCTGGAACCTTCACACTGATGACGGCGGTCAAGCCTTCCCGGACATCCTCACCTTGAAGATTTTCATCGTCTTTTTTGAGCAGGCCGCTGTCCATCGCATAGCTGTTGATGGTCCGGGTGAGTGCGGATTTAAAGCCGATCAAATGCGTGCCACCCTCAAGCGTGTTGATGTTATTGGCAAAGGAAAATACGTTTTCCGTATAGCCATCGTTCCATTGCATGGCGATCTCAACGTCGACGCCCTCTTTTTCACCCTGTAAATAGATGACTCGGGAATGAATTGCCGTTTTAGCGCGATTCAAATGTTCGACAAAGGAGACGATTCCCCCTTTGTAAAACAGCTCATGCTTTTTCTGGCTCCTTTCATCCTCAATGGTGATCTTCACGCCCCTATTTAAAAAAGCGAGCTCGCGCAGTCTCTGGGAGAGAAAATCGAAGCTAAAGTCGACGGTCTCGAAAATACTGCCGTCAGGCTTAAAGGTGACCCTGGTTCCGCGCTCTTTGGATTTCCCTACCTCTTTCAAGCTCCCCTGGGGTTCGCCCCTTTTGTAGCTCTGTTGATAGACCTTGCCGTCTCGCTTGATCTCGACTTCTAAGGTTTCCGATAACGCGTTTACCACTGAGACCCCGACGCCGTGAAGACCGCCGGATACCTTATAAGAAGCTTTATCAAATTTCCCGCCGGCGTGGAGTTTGGTCAGCACGACCTCAGCGGCGGAAACTTTTTCCGTCGCATGGATGTCGACCGGTATACCCCGCCCGTTGTCGACTACGGTCACGCTGTTATCGATATGAATAGTGATGTCGATTTTATCACAGTGACCCGCCAGTGCTTCGTCGATCGAATTATCAACGACCTCGTAAACCAGGTGATGCAGACCCCGTTCGCTGGTGTCCCCGACATACATTCCAGGCCGTTTTCGAACTGCTTCGAGCCCCTCAAGAACTTTGATGTTGTCAGCGTTGTATGAAGTTTTCGCTGGAGCGTTTGATTCAGCCATATTGAGCCATTGCGAGTTGAAAATTTTGCTTGTAATCTTACGGGGTTACGCCGATTTCTTGGAACAGTTGCATAGTACCGGAAAAAGGGGCAAAAGTAAAGCCAAAACTTGCTTGTAACATTTTGATTTTAAAAGAAATTTTAAGCCTAAAACGGAAGCGATGCGTTTTGCCGCCAAAAGCCACGCCGAGAACGTTCACATGGGTTGACAGCGGGATAGCTCTGAGGGAAAAGAAAGGTCCATGAAGAGTGCCCTGGCTGCCTTAAAATTTCTTACCATTGCCAATCGCATGGATGAGATAGGGTCAAACCCGCAACTGATCGGTCAAGGCGCGCTTTACTTCCCCCTTGTGGGATTTACCTTCGGTTTGATCCTGGCGAGCTTGAATCATGCATTGGAGCCCTACCTGGCCTCCGAAGTCCTCGCGGTATTTCTCGTTACGGCGTTGATCATCATGAGTGGCGCCGTGCAGTTGGAGGGTACGCAAAAAACCTTCGATCGCTGGTCAGCGCCGGGGACGCCGCCAAGCGAGGATCATCAAGGGATCGGCGTCAACGGCTTGTTGATTTTGTTGCTCATCGTAATTTTCAAGGTGCGCGCCGTCGAAGTCGTCGGCGAAGCGCGCCATTTGAGTCTGCTTCTCGCCCCGGTCATGGCGCGCTGGTCGCTGGTTACATTTCTCTATGGCACCCTTGCCCCGGCCGATCAGGCCACACGCCTCATGGCGGAAGAAATCAGGGCATGGCAACTGTTTCTGACGACCGCGGCGACTCTGGCCTTGGCGATATTCCTGGTGGGGCGCGCGGGACTTTGGATCGCTTTCGGTCTTTCTCTCTTTGCCATCCTCGCTCGGAACTATCTCGAGCGACGCCGCGGCGGTCTCACGCGCGATCATTTGGGACCCATCGTCGAATTGAGCGAAACCGCGACCCTGATTTTCTTCGCTTCTTTCTAAAGCATCGAAAAGCAGCACCGACATCATGGAGTTTTTCAAACCTGTCTCGCCCGTTCTCTCGGTTTTTCTATTAATAGGTATCGGCTACGGTTTCGCTCACTGGAGAAAAATCAGTTTGTCATCGCTTACCGAGATCGTGGTCTATCTCGCCGCACCTTGTCTCGTGTTTACATCATTGGCCACCAAGTCGGTAGTTGCTGCGGACATCGTGATGATGGTTTTGGGCGCCGTCGGTATTGTCGCAGGCGTGGGGGCGCTGATTGGGCTTTACTTTCTTATATTTCGCCTACAGTCCCGGGGGTTCGCGCTGCCCGTTTTGTTCATGAACGCCGGCAACATGGGTATTCCCCTTGCTCTTTTTGCTTTCGGCGAATCCGGTTTACAGCGGGCAACGTTGATGTTTGTTATCATTTCCGTGTTTCAATACTCGCTGGGGATCTACATCCTTAGCGGCCGTGGACAGTGGCTGGAAATTTTTCGCCTGCCGCCAATTTATGCAATGGTGTTGGGTTTGTCATTTAATCTGGGTCAAATCCCTATACCGGACCTGCTCTTTCAGCCGCTTGCGATGCTGGGCTACGCCGCCATCCCGCTCATGCTGGTGAGTCTCGGCTACCGACTTCACGATGTCCGTTCGCTGAGGTGGGGACACTCCCTCGGTGGCGCCTTGCTAAGAATCTTCGGAGGGTTTTTATCAGCTTACCTCACCGCGACGATCATCGGAGCCGAAGGCGTCAATCGCCAAGTCCTATTGCTATATGGCTCGCTTCCGGCGGCCGTCGTCAATTTCGTCCTTACGGAAAAGTATGGCCAAGATCCCGAGCTCGCCGCATCCATCGTGGTCCTCAGCACGTTATTATCTCTGTGCACCATACCCATAATTTTTTGGCTAATTCTCTAACATGGACATCGCTCAAGAGCGGGCGATCCATCTGCCTGCGACCATCTCCAAGGCCGCCGAGAAACGGATAAGTCTTGACAGAAGGCTAGACTCGTTGTAGCGTTCGCCTCGTTGTTTTGATGCTCTGAGGCGTCAGGGAAGTCCGGTGAAAATCCGGCGCGGTCCCGCCACTGTAACGGCGTCGAAAACCGCAAATCAAGTCACTGCCTCGTTTCGTGCTCGTGATTCTGAATCGAGCGCGAGTCACGTACTACGACTGACGAAGAGGTGGGAAGACGCGGTGAGTAGGAGAGATCGTGATCGTTCATCGTGATCGTGTTCGCGGAGTCATAGAGCTGCGACCACGAGAAACGAGTCCGAGCACGGATGCAACGCCCAAGCCAGGAAACCTGCCTAGAGTTTATCCACCGGCCTCTCCGAATGAGAGAGAAAGGTTTTGTCGTCTTCATTTTTCTCGCGATCGGCAGAGGCCTCGGCGGTATCGCTGTTATGAGGCTCAATTTATTCGTGCTGATTTCCGTTGCAGCGCATGCATTGGCGCTGTCCTATCCTTTTGATTCAAGTGACCGGGGAGTAGAGGTTCTTAGGCCGGTAGCCGTGCTGCATTTGGCAGATGAAAGCGGTGCAGAGGTGCCTGGGAGCCGGCGGGCCAAGGCGAACAAACCCTTGGCGTCGAGCGCTCGGATTACGGTACCGCCGGCCGGGCATGGATTGAGCGAAAAGCCCAAGGAAATCTTGATAGCTCACGCGCCCGCTAATGCTGTCGCCGAATTAGTCCGGCAAGCTCCCGACACCACGGTAACGTTTCCAGCAAACCAGCCGACGGCCATCATGGAAAACATTTCGGAAAATCCAGCGGCAAGCGACCTTGAGAAGAGCTCGTCTAACTCTGTTGTTGCTTCACCTGGCAGCAATGGCTTGGGTCCGCCGCAAGCAGAGCGGAGCGTTGTCACGCGCTTCGTCCAGGTACGATACGCCTATAGCCCCAAACCCGAATATCCGGACGGAGCACGCCGGGAAGGTAAAGAGGGACGGGTGTTGCTTCGCGTTTTAGTTGATGCAGAGGGCCGATCCAAATCGATTCAAGTAACCGGCAGTTCGGGTAACGAAGCGCTAGATCAGTCCGCGGCCGAAGCTATCAAACGTTGGCGTTTCTCTCCGGCCCGTTACGGCGATGAGCCGGTGGCCAGTTGGGTGAGAATTCCCATCGATTTTCGGCTAACTGAACCAAATAAATAACTAAGGAATTATCGTGGAGGTATAAGAGAGTAAATTTATTGGCCGCAGAAGGAAGTAGGGAAAGGGGTGACTCCGCCATGCCTTATCCCCCACTCCTATTTTGGATTTTTGATTTTGGATTTCCGAAAGAAGCCGCTAATCCAAAATCGGCCTGCCTGTGCAGACACGCGTACGGGCAATATAAATAAAATCCAAAATAGAAAGGGGGGAGGCGCGAGGTGTGAGAACTCCCCTGCTGCCCCGCAACTGTAGGGGCTACGAAAACCGCGGGTTAGCCACTGCTTGGGTTCGCGTTCGTGGCTCGTGATCGTGTTCGCTTAAAGAATTTTACGAGCACGAGTCCCGAGCACGAGCAACGAACCGGGTGGGAAGGCGCGGTGAGTAGGAGAGATCGTAATCGTTCTTCGTGATCGTGTTCGTTCCGTTGGATTTTTACGGGCACGATAGACGAACACGATCACGACCATAGGCCCAAGCCAGGAGACCTGTCCTATCTGCCTTAACATCCCCTTTCGCGGGAAAAGGAGGTTTTTATGACATTATGGTCTCTAGCAGCTTTTCTATTTTTTTTCCTCCCCTCAACCGTTCTCGGCGCTGAACCGCCGCGGGAAGCGACACTGGATCCCGTGGTCGTTACGGATACGCGGCTGCGGGATATCGAACAGCCGCAGAGCCGAGTTCCCGGCAAGGTTGTCGTCATTACCGCCGAGGAAGTCCAGTCGCTCGGCGCCAAGACGATTCAAGAGGTTCTACAATACCAAACCGGAATCGTGCTCTACGATCAAATCGGCAACGAGTTCCAGCAAACCATCGATCTGCGGGGTTTCAACGGCCAGCCCGTACCTGCCACGAGCGTCTTTGTCGACGGTGTGCGGGTCAACGAGCCAGATTTCAACTCGACGAACTTCGATCTCATCCCCATTGAATCCATCGAGCGAATTGAAATCATGCCAGGGACGGCGACAGTCTTCGGGCGCAACGCCCTCGGGGGCGTCATTAACATCACGACCAAGCGCGGCCGCAAAGATAAGCTCCACATGGGATTCGAACTTGGCGGCGGTAGCTTTGGCCGGCAAAAGTACTCCTTCAATAGCGATGGTCCTCTGCCGATTCCCAACTTCGATTATATCTTCGGAGTGACCCGCGAGTTGACTAACGGTTTTCGGGACGAGGTCGATCCCCGGGATACGGGCGCAAGAATCTCGCGGTTATTTACGAAACTCGGCTACCGTATGGGTGAAAACACCGATGCGAGTCTTGCCTACACCCGAGTGCTCAACGACCTCAGTCAGGCGGGCTCGTTGCCAGGGAGCCTGCTGCGGGTCGACCGCAATCGCAACCTTACGCCGGGTGATTTTGCCGCGAGCAATTTGCACCAAATCGCCTTCAATTTACGACAGAAACTTCCCGCTGGATATTCCGCCGCGGTGAACGGTTTTTTTCGCCGCAACGATCAGGAAAGTTTTGTGCGCGGTCTCTCGAGCACATCTACACTGGAAACCGCAACTCGCTCTGCAGGGACCACGGTACAGCTGACTCACGATGCAACAATTTTTGAGAGAAAGAATGTGGCGACGTTCGGAGTGGAATACGGGCACAATCGATTCGATTCCACCAGCAATTCGGAATTTATTTGTTGTCCGGGGGCGTTCATCACCGAGCAATTGACAAGAGAGAATGTCGTGGGCGTTTACTTTACCGATAGCTTAACCCTTCTCGACTCCCTGGTCGCGAGCGCCGGATTTCGTTACGATTGGGACCGTCTAGACTTTACCGGCAAGACGGATCCGAGCCTGAGCGGCACGAGACAATTTACGCAGATCAGTCCGAAGGCGGGTTTAGTATATACCCCGGTCCAGGACCTAAGCTTATATTTCAGCTACTCCGAAGGTATGCGCGTACCCACGGTGCAGGAAATTTTTGCCTTGGGACCCTTTGGCTCTAACTTAAATCTGACGGCGATGAAGAGCCGCAATTTCGAATTGGGGCTCAAAAGCAAGCCCTTGGAATGGATCGAAGCTTCTATTGCGCTATATACCATGCCGGTACGCGACGAGATACTTTTCATCGCGACCGATCCGCTAGACCCCTTCTCAGGACGCAATGAAAACATCAAGAAGACGCGGCGCCGAGGCATCGAAGTCTCGCTCAAAGCCCGGCCTGCCGCCTCGATTGACGGTTTCATTAACTACTCGGTAATGAAGTCGACATTTGAGAAAGAGTTTTTTATTCCGGGAATCAATTTTATCGATCCTCCGCGATTGGTAAAAAAGGGAGACGAGCTTCCCGCGGTGCCACGCCATCGAGTCGGCCTTGGTGGCAATGTGCGCCCTCTCGATGGGTGGACGGTCTCTATTTTCGGTACTTACGTGAGCAATCAGTATCAGTTACGGGATGAACCTAACCAAGCCAAGAAAGTGCACGACTATTTCGTAATCAATAACCGCGTCGCGTACCAATGGCGACAATGGACAGCTCATGTGGCTCTGAACAATCTTACCGACAGAAAGTACGCGACCTCGGGCATTCTAGTGGGTAACCCATTTAACGAATCGTTCCGTGTCCCCGCTCCCGGCTTCAATGTTTTTGCGGGGCTATCATTTCGATACTAGAAGGTTATTCTGGGACCGAGGCGCTCACGACGACGGGAATCGCGTTGGACATTGGCAGGACCGTCATAAACGCGGCTTTCTACCATATCCTACAATTTCAAGTATCGTCGACACGCTAAGAACCAATTTGTGATGGATGATAAACTAAAATTATTTTTACGCGCAGTGCGACGGGCGATAGCGGCTCTGATTTTAGCCGTTATCGCCTGTCCCCCCGCTGCCGCCGCTGGCAGATCCGTCGTTGATGACCTTGGCTTCCAAGTAAGCATTCCTGAAGTGGTGACCCGGATCGTGTCGCTGGTGCCGACGAATTCCGAGATGGTCTGTCTCCTCGACTGCTCGCGGCTGGTCGGCGGCACCCGCTATGATCGCTTTCCCGAAGCCTTGGCTTTGAGAGTCCGTCAAAGGCAAATCGCTATAATTGGCGGCGGCTTCGACGCCAACCTCGAAAAAATCGTTCAACTCGCTCCTGCCTTGATTATCGCCAATGGGCCGAGCCAGCAGAAAATCGCCTTGCCGCTTAAACGAATGGGCTATCCGGTATTGAGCCTGTGGCCTCGTGATTTGGCTGGATTGAAAAAGGATTTTTCTCTGCTGGGAGAAATATTGGATAGAAAGGGCAAAGCGCGACGGATTCTTGATCAAGTTGAAAAAGGGTTTTTGGCGATCGTTAATAAAGCAAAGGGAAAACCGAGAAAACGGGTCTACCTGCAAATGTGGTCCGACCCTTTGATTACCGTGGGAAATACTTCCTTTCCGCAGTGGCTGTTGGAGGCGGCGGGAGGAACCAATATCTTTGAGGACATGCCATTCGACTCGGGCCAAGTGGGATTGGAATCCATAATCCGGCGGGATCCTGAGGTGCTGATTTTCCTCACTGGGCAAGAGTCTTTTGTGCAGCAACTGACAAAGCGGGCCGGTTGGAATGCAATCCGAGCGGTGCAACGTTCTCACATCTGTTTTGTCGACGAATCCGACCTCAACCGCCGGGTCCAGTTCCTCGGAGGACTGGCAAGAATGCACGACTGTCTATTCAGCGCAGAGCGAGTAGGACAGGCAATTTCGTCGGAGTCAAGATGAAGCGAATTTTGCTCGGTTGGATCGTTATCAGCTGCTCTTTGTTGATCGCCTTCATACTGGCGCTCAGCATCGGGCCGGTGTGGATTTCTTTTCTCGATATGTCAGAGACGGACAAATTAATATTGTTCAGCCTGCGCCTTCCCCGCAGTCTTTCCGCGTTTTTCGTCGGCGGAGGATTGGCACTCGCGGGCGCCATTTTCCAGGGTCTATTCCGCAATCCTCTGGCTGACAGTTATTTGCTCGGCATCTCCTCCGGCGCTTCGCTGGGCGCGGCTGCGGCCATCGTGCTCGGGCTAGCCTCCCCCCTGGCCAATTTTACCGCCGTCAGTCTGTTTTCATTCTTGGGGGCACTCTCGGCTCTCTGTTTGGTTTTCTATTTCGGCCGCAAAAATGGGGAGTTTTCGGTTTTTCGTTTGTTGCTTGCCGGTTTGGGAGTTGGGCTTTTTTTTTCGTCTATCGTCGCCGTATTCCTGCTCATGGCCCAGGAGGAACTCAAAGCGTTGCTTTTTTTCTTTCTTGGAGGCTTTGCCACTTCAAGCTGGGATACCACCTGGGTTTCTCTCGCCTGCGTGCCCATCGGAGTTCTTGTCGCCTGCACCTTTGCGCGGGAGCTCAACGTTCTACTTTTAGGCGAAGAGACGGCCACGAGCAGTGGCGTCCGCGCCGGTCGCATTCAAGCGCTGTATGCGATACTCGCGGCCTTTTTAACTTCCGTTTCCGTTTCGCTGGCCGGTCTCATTGGATTTGTCGGCCTCATCGTCCCCCACATAATCCGGATCATATTCGGTGCTGATCATCGTACCCTTTTTCCCCTGACTTTTTTCGCCGGCGGCGTTTTTCTCGTTCTCTGCGATACGATCGCAAGGATCGTCATGGAGCCCTCCGAGCTCCCGGTTGGCATCGTCACCTCACTGGTGGGGGTTCCTCTTTTTCTCTACCTGCTCTGTAAAGAGACCAGCGATTACGGTTTATAAAATGGGAAAGAAAACTGTCATTCATATCCAAGACCTCTTTTTCAGCTACGAGGAAAACCCGGTGTTGCAACAACTGGATTTTTCTATCCAAGAAGGTGACCTCCTGGCCCTGGTCGGCCCAAACGGCTCGGGCAAAACCACCTTGTTAAAAATACTCCTGGGAATTCTCTCGCCCAAAGCGGGCAGAGTGCTGCTTGATAACAAACCTTTGCAGTCTTATGCGCCGAAAGAGCGGGCCAAACATATCGCTTACGTCTCCCAACAGCCAGCGTTGAATTTTCCACTGACCGCGTTCGAACTGGTCGCGCTAGGCAGATACCCCCACTCGGGCCGGTTTAAGGCCGCAAAACCCGATGCCGCGGCAGTTAATGAAGCGCTGAAGCTTACGGAAACCATTCACCTACGAGAGCGAAAATTCAGCACGCTGAGCGGCGGGGAAAAGCAGAAGGTTTTGATCTCCAGGGCGTTGGCTCAGTCCGCGCGTATTCTGCTGCTCGACGAGCCCACCCTGCATCTCGATCTGTATCATCAAATTCAGATTCTCAAGATATTGAAGGAGCTATGCGTCGAGCGAAGCGCCATAGTGGTAGCCGTCTTGCATGAGCTGAATCTCGTCTCGCTTTACGCGGATAAAGTGGCAATGCTTCGTCGGGGTATCATTCATGCCTTCGGGCCGGTCCGGGAGGTGCTGAACGAAACCAATATCAAGGAAGTATTTGGCGTGGCGATGGCGGCGAGAGAAGAATCCGAATCTGGCGCACGCTATTTTATTCCGCGGGATCGGCTGGCGTGAGATTTATGCAAGGGAAGGCCATTATGATCCAGGGTACCGGCTCTTCGGTTGGCAAGAGTGTTTTGGTCACGGCTCTGTGCCGGATTTTCCGGCAAGAAGGGTTGAATGTCGCGCCGTTCAAGGCGCAAAACATGTCGCTCAATTCATTCGTCACGCCCGATGGCGGCGAGATCGGGAGAGCCCAGGCCGTTCAGGCGGAAGCCGCCGGGCGCGAACCCTGCGTGGAGATGAATCCGGTCTTGCTTAAGCCGGAGACCGATAACCGCTGCCAGATTATCGTCAAGGGTAAACTTCTCGGCCGCATGGCAGCTACCGATTACCCCGCGCTTCAAACCCAATTATGGGCGGCTATTACCGAATCGCTGGAATCGCTTCGAGCTCTTTACGACGTGATCGTCATCGAAGGCGCGGGAAGCCCCGCCGAAATCAATCTAAAAGAACGGGACTTAGTCAACATGCGCGTCGCTCGGTATTGCGGAGCGCGAGTATTGCTAGTCGCGGACATCGACCGGGGCGGCATTTTTGCCTCGTTGGTAGGGACTTTGGAACTCTTAGACCCTGAAGAGAGAGCTCTGGTCAAGGCCTTCGTAGTAAATAAGTTCCGCGGTGATTATTCCTTGCTGAAGCCGGGGCTTGATTGGCTGGAGAAGCGCACGCTTGTGCCGGTTGCGGGCGTCATTCCCTACTATCACGACATTCACATCGCTGAAGAGGACTCCCTGTCCTTGGAAAAACGGCGCGCGATGAAAGAAAAGAGCGATTTTTTTCTCGACATCGCGGTGATTGGCCTGCCTCATCTGGCGAACTTCGATGACTTCGACCCGTTGGAGCGGGAGCCGGGCGTTCGGCTGCGTTACATCGAGAGGGACGATAAACTCGGCAACCCTGATCTCATCATTCTTCCGGGAACCAAAAGCACTATGGCCGATCTCGCCTATCTGAGAATCCAAGGTCTCGATAAAGAAATTATCGATATGGCGCGACGGGGCACACCCGTGATCGGCATCTGCGGCGGCTACCAGATTTTAGGCCGCGTGATTTATGATCCCGACCACGTCGAGTCTATGCAGGCTGAAACCTCCGGCCTGGCTCTCCTATCCGTCTCCACGCGATTTCATCCAGTCAAGTCGACTCATCAAGTCACGGCCCGTGTCATGCTGGGTCGAGGTCTTCTCCAAAGGGCTGGCGGCCTGCTCGTGGAGGGTTATGAAATCCACATGGGAGAAACGGAACACGACCCGATGCCCGCCCCATTTCATACCCTCGCACGATCTCGAGCGCCATGCGACGGTCGTGACGGAAGTTTAAGCACGGATGGCAACGTTCTCGGCACTTATTTGCACGGCCTATTTCATAATAACGACTTTCGCCGGGCCATATTAAACGAACTAGGGGCACGGAAAGGATCGCGCTTGGTGGCGGTATCCGAGTTCTCTAACGCGAATCAGTATGATCGACTGGCATTTTTGGTGAGGAGCAGCTTGGATATGGAGCTTATCTTCCGCCTGCTAAAACAGGGTTAAAACGCTCGATTCGCTTTCCTATACCCCAGGGTATCCTGCGCAATGATCATTTTTTGAATGTTCGAGGAGCCCTCCACAATCTGGTAGGACTTGGCATCCCGGTAATAGCGTTCCACCGGAAATTCTATGGAGTAGCCATAAGCACCGAGAATTCCCATAGCCGCATCGGCAGCGAACGCTGCCGCCTCGGCCGCAGTGTACTTGGCAATGGAAGTTTCGAGGTTGTTGGGTTTCTTCATATCGGCCAACCAAGCGGCTCGATAGACCAACAGGCGCGCCGCTTCTTCATGCACGACCATCTGGGCGATGAGGTCTTGATTCATCTGAAATTCGCCGATTTTTTGGTCGAATTGCGAGCGCTGATTACAGTAACCCACCGCCGCCTCTTTCGCCGCCCGCGCCACCCCGAGTGCTCCAGCTGCACAGTTGAGCCGCGTTTGATTGAGCTGCCACATGCAAATTTTGAAACCATCGCCTTCGTTGCCCAGACGGTTAGCCGCCGGGATGCGAAAGTTTTCAAAGGTCAACTCGCCAATGGGTGAGCAATGGGCCCCGAGGGTTTCGAGCGGTTTGCAGGTTACCCCGGGTTGGCTCATATCGGCATAAAAGGCACTCATGCCACGGTGTTTTTGTTCTCGGTCCGTATAGGCATAGACTAAACCGCCGTTGGTCACCGGCGCGTTGGAGATCCAGAGTTTATTGCCGTTTAGCAAGTAGTGATCGCCGTCTTTTGACGCGGTGGTGCGCATCGCCGCAACGTCCGATCCGGCATCCGCTTCGGTGATGGCAAAACAGCCGATCGTATCTCCCCTAACCAGGGGCGGTAGCCATTTCTTTTTTTGTTCCTCCGCGCCAAATTGCAAAAGGGTCAATGCCGGACCGATTTGCATATTGATGGCGACACGCATAGCGCTGTGAACCCGCGCGATCTCTTCCGTGATCAGCACCATCGCCAGAAACCCAAGGTCGCTGCCGCCGTAATCCTCCGGAATCACCGATCCGTAGAATCCAAGTTCTCCCATCTTTTGGACCAAGTCTTTACGAAAAATCCGGTCCTTGTCATCCTTGGCTGCCGTGGGGGCAATTTCTTTTTCGGCAAACTCACGCGCCAAGTCACGTACCGCGATTAACTCTTCTGAAAGCTCAAAATCCATCTTTCCTCCGTCCCATTGGCATAAGGTCGTTGCCTATTGCCTATTGCCCGTTACCTGTTTCAACAGTCCTCGCGCGATTACGATCTTCTGAATCTCTGACGTCCCTTCGTAGATTCTCAGAGCACGAATGTCCCGGTAGAGCCGTTCGATGACACTGCCGCTGATTAACCCCACCCCGCCGTGAATCTGCAATGCCTGATCCACGATTCGTTGCCCAACCTCTGTGGCGTAAAATTTCGCCATCGAAGATTTCTGTTTTGCTTCCCCAGCGCCCGAATCATGGCACCATGCCGCCTGATGAACCAACAGCCGCGCCGCTTCCAATTCCGTGGCCATCTCGGCCAGTTTGAATTGGATTCCTTGAAACTCGCCAATGGCTTGCCCGAACTGTTGTCGTTCTCGACTATAACGCAGCGCTTCCCCCAAAGCCCTTTGCGCGAAACCGACGGCCGCGGCCCCTACCGTGCAGCGTAAAAGATCCAAGGTTGCAAACGCAATCTTCAGCCCCTCGCCTTCACTTCCCAAAAGAGCGCTTTCCGCGACAACGCAATTATCAAAGGCAATGACGCCAATCGGATGAGGCGATAGCAGTGCGGTCTTTTCTTTCACCACTAATCCGGGGGCATTCGCTTCGACGATGAATGCGCTCACCCCATACATTTTATTGTCCGGTGCGGTAGTGGCAAAAACAACATAGTGGTCCGCAATCCCGGCGTTTGAAATGAAACGCTTGGTTCCAGTGAGGCGGTAGTGTCGGTCGGCTCGAGTCGCCCGGGTCTTTAGTGACGCGACGTCGGAACCTGCATCCGGTTCGGTGATGGCAAAGGCGGCTATGGCCTTTCCCTGCGACACAGGGGGTAGATAACGCTTTTTTTGTTCGTCATTTCCCGCCAGCGTGAGCGGATAACTCCCCAAAGCTTGCATGGCGAGCATGGTGTCGGCAAGTGCCGAGCCCCGTGCCAACTCTTCGCGTAAGATACAGAGGTCGCGCGCCTGAACTATTTTTCTGACGCCGCCAAGTTCTAGCGGCACCGCGTAGCGGAGAAATCCCGCATCCCCCAGCTGTTGTACCAACAGGCGCGCTTCCTCCTCTAAGTCCATTTCCGAGGAGCGCGCCGGCATCAGGTGGGTTTCGGTCCATGAGCGAATCTGCTCCCGCAGCGTTCCATGGTCTTTATCGAAAAACGGTGAGGTTTCCATCAATGTCACAGAGATTGGCGGTTAAGCCATTACCGCGCCCCCATCGACGTTGATTGCTTGTCCGGTTATTCCGCCGGCTTTCTCCGCTGCGATCATGAGCGCCAGAGCGGCGACTTCTGCGGGCGCGATGAGTCTTTTTTGCGGCGCGCTTTGGGCAAACAACCGCAGAATATCTTCAAGTTTCTTACCCGTTTTTACGGCCATGGCGCGTGCGTTGTCATGGGTCAGCTCATCGTCGAGGTATCCGGGGCAAATGGCGTTGACGGTCACTCCCAATCGAGCCGTCTCCACGGCCAACGCCCGCGTTAGCCCCAGCACTCCATGCTTGGAACTGGTGTAGGCCGACGCATGGGAGTAGGCCACCTTCGCCGAGGTCGACGCGATATTGATAATCCGACCCCATCCGGTCTCGATCATTCCTGGAAGAAAAACTTTACAGCAGTTGTAAGTGCCGGTTAAGTTCGTCTGTAAAGTTTCATCCCACAGACTATCTTCCATCTCCAGAAAGCCCACGGCTCGGGCGACACCCGCATTGTTAACGAGAATTTGAACCATGCCCCACTCGGCTCGAATCGCTTCCCCTAGGGCTTTCACCTGGTGGCGCCGCGTGACGTCACATGGTAGCGACATAATCCGCCCCCCCTCTTGGCTCACTTCCATAGCGGCTCTCTTTAATTTTTCCTCACTGCGGCCGGCGATGACAACGGCGCTTCCCTGCCGAGCGAAAGCGTGCGCCAATGCGCGCCCCAATCCACCGCTGCCACCGGTTACCAAAACGACTTTTTGTCTTAGCTCATGCATCGTTCCAGAATAACATATCCCCCACCGTAAAATGCAATTGCCTGCCCAGGCCAAATTCATCGTTACCTGAACTTTCCGTCAGATCTTGTGCTGGCCCGCAGTTTTAGATAAAGGGGATACGATTAACTAATCGGGAGGCTTGACGGTGATGTCGATTGCAGGATCGTTCCTATCCATTTTCTTTCTCTTCTGGCTTGCAGGCGCGTTGCCGGCACAAGAAAAACCAAACCGAGGGTATCCGCCAACGTGGAGCGATGCCAAGCCGACGCCAGGTGATACGGAGCTGGACCGCCTGAACCAGGCGTTTGTCCAGCTGGCGAACAACGCAAGGCCTGCTATCGTTCAAATCCGTGTCACCGGGTCGGCAGAGGCGAAAACAAAGACACAATCACCCGAAGGTAGCCGCGGCTCTGGGTTTATGTTCGACCCACGAGGCTATATTCTGACGGCCCACCATGTGGTTGACAAGGCAAAAGAGATCGAAGTGCGACTCGCCGATATTAGCCGTGTGCCCGCGAAGGTCATCGCGGCCGATGCCCAAATCGATCTAGCCATCCTAAAGCTTGAAGTTGAGGGAAGGTTTCCCGTTCTTTCCCTGGGAGACTCGGAAAACGTTCGCATTGGTGATCTTGCCCTCGTATTTGGCTATCCCTTCGGACGCGAAAGCTCCATGAATTTGGGTATCATAAGCCGCCCCGGCCGCAGCTACCCTGATTCCGCAAGCTTTGATTTCATTCAAACCGATGCCGGCGCCTACGCCGGGGGCAGCGGTGGCCCTTTGCTGAACAGCAAGGGCCATGTCATTGGTATGATTACCATGGCTTCGGAAAGGGGTAACATGGGGTTTGCCACGCCCATTAACGTCATCAAAAGAATAATTCCTCGGCTGGCGAGCGGTGAGAAGTTGGCCTGGGGCTGGTTGGGTGTGCGGCTCTCCGAGGTCTCTCTGGAAGACGCAAAAGCTCTTGGTCTATCCCCTGTGAAGGGGGTCGTGATTAACACCGTTTTACCCGGTCATCCGGCCGAGCGGGGCGGGCTACGCAAAGAGGATGTTATTTTGTCTGTCAACTATACCCGAGTCGATAGTCCAAGGGAGTTAATCAGAATGATTGGCGGACTGGAGGCGGGAAAAGTAGTCCAGCTGACAGTGTTGCGCAAAGGAACGACTATGCAGCTCTACGTGCCCTTGGGAACTAAACCCGAGACGGCAAGGGAACGGGAAGGATAACCTAATCTGCTGTTTCTGTAGGAGTCGCTTTTTGGATCTCCGGGACCGACCATTGCTTTTGTTGCTCTAAAAATTGATGCAGCTTTTCTTGCACGCGCTCGTTGACTGAGCCTTTGGGGTATCGGTTCTCGCGGTCACGCTCACCAGCCGTAATACCGGTTAGGACTTCAATGCCTTCGTCGATGGTGCTGACAGCGTAAATATGAAACTTACCGGCGGCGACGGCATCCACCACGGTAGACCGTAGCATCAGGTTGCGCAGATTTGCTCGCGGGATCAGCACCCCCTGCTCGCCGCTCAATCCTTTGAGTCGGCAAACATCGAAATAGCCCTCGATCTTTTGATTGATACCACCAATTGCCTGAATCTCTCCATTCTGGTTGACCGAGCCGGTAACGGCAATGCCCTGCTTGATGGGGATCTCCGACAGGCTTGAGAGGATGGCGTAGAGTTCGGTGGACGAAGCGCTGTCACCGTCCACACCGTCATAAGATTGCTCGAAACAAATGCTGCTTGAAAGGGACAAGGGACGGTGTTGCGCGTATTTACCGCCCAAATAGCCACCTAAGATCAACACGCCCTTATCATGGGTTTTTCCGCTGAGTTTTGATTCTCTTTCGATGTTGACAATCCCGCCTCGCCCCATGAAGGTTTTCGCCGTGATACGCGAGGGCTTGCCGAAACTGAAATCCCCTAACTGATAAACGGCTAAACCGTTGACTTGACCGACCACCGCTCCAGCCACATCCACCAGGATGGTTCCCTCAGCGATCATTTCCTGCAGCCGTTTCTCGATCAGGTTGAGACGGAAGGTCTTTTCCTCAATGGCCCGCTCCACATGTTCGCCTGAAATCAGTTGAGCCTTATCCCTGGCGGCCCAATAATCCGCCTCGACGAGGAGATCGACAATGTCACTAAAACGGGTAGAGAGTTTTTTCTGATCGGCCACAAGCCGCGAGCAGTTTTCGATCACCCGCGCCACGCCGCTGCTGTCGAAATGGCGCAAATTTTCCCTTTTACAGCAAGCGCTAATAAAGCAGGCAAAGGATACGATATGTTCGGGCGACCGATCTATCTGAAAATCAAAGTCCGCCTTGACCTTGAAGGTTTCGCGGAAATCCGGATCCACTGTCGCGAGGGTACGATAGAGGAACGGATCGCCAATGATTATGACCTTAGTATCTGTAGGAATGGGCTCCGGTCGCAAACCCTGAGGCGGAATCCAACCAAAAAAAGTGCCGGGCTCTTCGATTCTCAACTCACGGTTCTTGATCACCCGCTGCAGCGCCTCCCAGACACCGGGGTTGGCAAGCACCTCGCGATCGTTCAGAACCAAATAGCCGCCGTTGGCCCGACTCATGGAGCCAGCCTTAATCAGCGTGAAATCGGTGACATAACCCCCGACACTGGGTTTTTTTTCCACCACGCCGAAAAGGTTGTGATAACTAGGGTTGGTTTCCACAATGATCGGTGGTCCCTGGGTGTTGCTGTTATCGACGAAAACGTTGACGCGATATGGTAAAAACGAATCTACCGGGGGGCCGCCCATCTGCATGGAAGACACTACAGCTGCGCCTTGCGTTGCTTCGGGCGCTTTGAACTGATGTAGGTTTTGTAATATATGGGCACGCACGCTTTCCAGATAACTTAAAACCTTGGCGTTATCCTGGTATTTTTCTTTGAGCTCCGAGAGCGGCGCGCCCGCGAGAAATTCGCCTGCCTGGCTTTCCAGAGTTTCCAGTCGCTCGGCGATTTCGCGCTCGAGCTTTTTTCCTTCCCGCAGCGTGGCTTCGACCTTTTTTTCGATTTCAACTCGCTTTTCCTCAAGCGACTTTTTTTCCGCTGCGGGCATCGACAAAAAGTCGGCTTCCTGCATGGGTTTGCCATCCTTGGTGGGAAGCAACACGATTCCAGAAGGAGTCATGCGCAGCGCAAAATGGTTCTGATTGGCTTCTTCCATGACTGTTTCCATCATTTGCTGCTGTCGTTTCTGCAGCTCCTCGATCATTCCCTGGCGCTGTCGGGCAAAGTCTTCGCTCTCAAACATCTTCTTTACCTCGCGTTGCAGGGTTTGTACTAGCTGCTCCATGTCCGATTTGAGGACCTTACCCCAGGCGCGACGCACTTTAAGAATTTCCGGCCGATCAGGATCGTCAAAATTGTAGATATAACACCAGTCCTCAGGGGTAGGGGTGTCGGCTTGGGACGCGATTTCGCTGCTCGTCGTTTTTTTAAGAAAGGCCTTGATGATGCTGGTCTTGCCTGTTCCGGTAAGTCCAGTGACAAAAATATTAAACCCCGGCTTGTTGACTCCAAGACCAAATTCGATAGCTTGTATCGCCCGATCCTGACCGATAAAGTCCTCCAACGGTGTCATATCTGCGGTACAGCTGAAGGGGAGAAGAGATGGGTCGCAACGCCACGCCAGTGCTTCTTGCGCAACTTCGAATCGGTTCGCCATCGGCTTTTGCCTCACCGGTAGATTATTAAGCTAAAACATATGGGCTAAGCACTTGATCGTCAAGCCCCATAAGAGTTAAGGTTTAACGCTATTGATCCGCCCGACCCCGCTCACTATAATTCCTCAATGATCAACCGGGTGTGTTTATTCCATTCCTGGTCCGTTGGTTGTGCGTGGACTCTCGCGCTGGCGATGCTTGGCAACAGTTGTCGTTCGTATATTCCCCCCATCATTCCCTCGCTCCGTGCGCCGGCGGAGGACGAGGAGACGAGAATTAGCCGCGAATTCCGCCGCGAAGCCAGGAAGCATCTCAGGTTTGTGAACAACCCTGAGGTCGAACGGTACGTGGACCGCATTGGGCGGCGCATTCTTTCGGCCACCGGACCTCAGCCGTTTGAATATCGTTTCTTTGTTATCGAGGACTCCCAACTCAACGCGTTTGCGGTCCCCGGAGGGTCGATTTTCTTTTACACGGGCCTTCTGGAAAGGGCGAAGAATACCGATGAAGTCGCCGGGGTGATGGGACATGAAATCGTCCATATCAAGGCTCGCCACATGGCCCGTTCCTCTGGCGCCGATGCAATCTCCCTTCTGGGCTTGTTGAGTACAGTATTACTGGCGCGTAGCGGCGCCGGCGCCCAGGCAGCCGGCACTATCGGTCAAGCGGTAGCCGCAACACGGCAAATCGCATATAGCCGTCAACTGGAAATGGAAGCAGACACCTTAGGCGCAAGGTACGTAGAATCTGCAGGTTACGATCCGAAAGGCGTTTTAGGATTCCTCAAGATGATGGATCAAGAACGCGCCCTCAATCCAATAGATGTACCGGCCTACCTTATGACCCATCCCATTACCCAAGAGCGGGTAGCGAATGTCGAGCTGGTTCTACGATCGCTGGCAAAACCAGATCAAACCCCAGATATTCCCGACCCGCTTAGAAAGATTCAGCTCATTATTCGCTTCGAGCGCCACGAAGGCGACGCCGCGCTAAGCGAGTTAGAAAAACTAGCGATCCAAAGCCCTCAAGACCCGGAGATAGTTCACCTTTTAGGTTTAGCCCAGCATCTTAAAGGACAGTTGCCACAGGCTCGGGATAGTTATGAAAAAGCCCGCCGCCTGTTTCCACAAAACGTCGGGCTAGAACGAGATATCGGACGCCTGTATACGATCATGGGGGAAAGCGCGAGGGCCAGGGCCGCATTTGAACGCGCAATCGCCCTGGAGCCCAGCGAACCGCTCACCTATATTTACTTCGGCGAGTATTTCGAAAAAGAGGGAGACCTTCGAAGCGCCGCCGGGGCATATCTAAACGCCAGCAACCTCGCGCCCCTATGGGATAAACCACCGCACCGGCTCGGGCTCGTTTATGGTAAATTAAATCGGCTTGGCGACGGCCATTACTATCTCGGGCGGGCGTTACTACTCCAAGACGACACCGAAAGGGGAATCGCGGAATTTGAGAAAGCCTTTAAGCTCTTGGGTGAGAACTCGCTGCGGGGCCAACAAATTCGCGAAGAACTCAAATCTCTCAAGGCGAGAAGAAGGTAAGGCTGCTATTGCTTGGCGACGGCCCGCAAAGGGTAAACGCTCGCGCCCGCGGGCTTGAAATATTTGCTTTCCCGCTTGAGCAATACCTCGCGCAGGTAGTCCGGGTCGAATCCCAGAAAGTCACAGATATTGGTAAAGGAAAAAAGCCAGTCGGTATTTCTGTCCTGAATCCACTCTAAAGCGTTTTCATATTGGCCGCGTCCTGAGCTACCCCTAGCACCCCGATATTTGTCGAGACATTCGACGGCGTCTTTGAGAATCGCGATCATGAGCCTTTTTTCCCCATCCAGCTTTCGGGACAAGCCGCCCGTCCCGTAGAACTGCGATGGCAAATAAACATCAGGCTCTAGAATCCGTGCTAAAAAATCATCATACATGACGGCAGTAACTCCTCGCTTACCTAAATCGGAGTCTATACCACAGGGTATAGCTCCTTGCAACTACAAAATAAAATTTCTCAAAACCTGTAAATATGTATTAAAATATAAAACATAGTATTATTATAATATTAATACTGCGACAATCCTTCCGCCCACTTAAGCAAGCAAAAGCCATTCCTTTTTAAACCGTTAGACGGTTAAAATTTGATAACTTCGCTTAACCGACGCGAGGGTTTAACGAGGCTACTTCTTGGCAGGCGCGATATTAGATATAGGTTATACGCCTTCCATGAGCCCGGCTAAATTGGTTTTGGCAACGTTATGGTCCCAGATTTTCTGAATGACCGACTCCTTGCGCCGCCCTTTCATGACGCGTTGTGTTTCATCCTCGTTATAAACCCGGACCGAACCCAATAAAGCGGCCTTATAGTATCGGGAAGCGGCCTCCTCCAAGTCGACACATGCGGCAAATACCCATTCAATGGACTGGCCTACAACCATTGAACCATGCCCACGTAGTATCACCGCGTCGCTTTCGCCTAAAGTCTTGGCAACTGCATCGCCTTGCTCGATAGTATGGATGAGCGCCGGGTCCATATAGAGGGGCATGGGGCCGGGGCCGAAAAAAGCACCGGGATTTGAGGAGGCTGGGTAAAACGGTTTATCCACCATGCTGAGGACCGCCACCATGTGATTATGCAGATGCGCCACGCTTTGCACATCGTTCCTTGCCTTGTAGGCCCGAGCATGCATGAAGACTTCCGAGGGGGCTTTGTATTTTCCCTCGATGAACTTGCCATCGAAGTCGGTAACGACCATGTCATCCGGCATGACAGTTGCCCGGCTCACCGGGTGGGGCAAAATCAGCAAATGATCCGAGCCCGGAATGCGCACGCTGATATGGCCGCTGTAATCGACCAAGCCGGAGTTGAACAACATGCGCGACGACATGGCCAAAAGTTTCTTCATTTCTTTCAAATCTGACACGAAAATCTCCTTCCGGTTGAACAGTTGAGTTCTTTTCATAGCCTTCATCTGACCCACGGTCAACTGCATCTCGACTGGCCGTAAATTTTGCAGTGACTCGCCCCGTCTGTTGCCGGGTCTCACAATTAAGCGTACAATTTTTTGTAAAGGAGATTCGTATGGACCGTTATTTGACCACCAGCGAGGCAAGAGAAAAGTTTTTGCATCTGGTCGACGAAGTCGAGGACGGCGATCAGGTTATCATCACCAAACGGGGAGTGCCCAAGGCCGTCATTGTCAATTTTGAGCAACTCCAAACATTGAAAGCCGTAGCTCGGCTTTGGCAGGATCCAGAGGCGCTAAGAGCAATGCGGTCAGCGCTGGACGACGTGCGAGCCGGCAGAACGCTTCGAGTCGCCGGCAACCTCAACGTCAGTAAAATCCTAGCCGCCGCGCGCAAAAAAGGCATCTTGCGTGGCTGATTACATCTTGAGCCGGCAATTTCTTGAAGAGTTGAATGCGTTTGAAAAATCCGCGAGTACCCGCGATATTGAAAACCTTGAAAAAGTCATCGCCGCCATTGCACAGGAACCAAACTTGCCACACCGCGTACCCAGCTATTACGATCCAACGATTCCTAGCTTTCTCTACCGCTCCGGCGATTTGCTGATTCATTACCGGGTTTCGGAACCTGGTGTCGTTGAGTTCCTAAATCTGTTCTGGCCGCGAATTTAAAGGATTGTCGAACCGTTGATTCACAGCCGGGTTAGCCCGCTGTCGAAAAACCGATATCCCATATTGCCGACGAGCAAGCTGCCGAAGTTACCGGCGGCCCCGGTTATTAGTATGGTTGGATTTGGTGCCACAAGCCGATCTGCTTTCTTCTCTTGTAGTTAAGTCGGAACCCTTGGCGCCGATGTCTCGCGGGCGCTCAACCGCTTCGCAGCAAGTCTTAGAAAAAATGACAGGCCGGCAAGTAAGACTACGGTAATTAAGAATCCGGCTAGGGCCTTATCGGTTTGGAGAGCTGCGTTAGCCAACGTAATCATGAATCCAATCCCCGCCGTCGCGCCAAATGATTCTCCGAAAAGCATCATCACAAATGCCACAGGAAGTGCATATTCGACGGCCAACATGATCCGAAAAATTCGTGGTTGCCCACGCAACCCCCAAAGGGCTTGGATGAGAGGGAAGAAAGCAAGAGATCCGACTGCGACAACTTTATTCCAAAAATTGAACCACCCTAGAAAAACAGCAGGCGCCAATAACCAGGAAAACTGCCACGAAACTATCGGCGTAATGAACGTAAGAGGAAGAACTTGAAAGACCAAACTTTTGAATTTACTACTACTCATTGAGAATTCGAAAGTCATTAACGCTAACGACCCCCCCCCCCAAAAAAAATACAACGCCTCCAAGAGTTTCAAAGAGCGAAAGAGTGATGTCTCCCCAAATTTCACCTTCCATGAGTAGAGAATAGCCAGCTCTTAGAATTCCTAGCGGCGAGCTTTGGAAGGGATGATATCGCAATGAGGGAAAGATTTGCCAGATGATCAAACAGAAAATCGCATACAGAAAAACCCCAATAAAAGAACCCCAGTTTCCTCCACGCGTCTCCGCAAGGAGTATCGAGCCACATCGCTCCGCCATGAGATCAAACCGGATTCGGAAAACCCAATTAGTGAGGAATAGAAACATTAGAAGTACGAGAAGTACCTGGAAACCTTTGAGGGGTCGATTTAGCGCAACGAAGTCGAACCAGTTCCAGAATTGCAACCACACCTGTGAAAGGAGTGAAATCAGCAATGCCTGAAGACTCGCTGCTCTCGCCACGTATGCCAAAGTCTCTCGGTCATTTAAATCAAGCAACGACCGAGCTGCAAGGCAATGATAACAGGCACAAAAGCCGGCGGCTGCTATGCCTAACGTCCATGGGTCCGGAGTCGCAAAAAGAACGATGAAAGGAAGCCACTGTCCAAGGTGCAGCACCTGGAGCGCAGCACGCGTTAGTCGATCATTGCGCAGAAGGAGCGAGGCGACCCCGGCTCCGATGAGCCCTCCCAGGGTGGCTGAAAAGATAATTTGGCGGAGCATGAAGGGAAAGCCGCGAAGAAACTCGATGTCCCCCAACTCTCTGAAATAAACCAAGGGATGGGGAAGGATGTCAGGGTTTCGAATACCGATGAAGAAAGCTAAATCCCAGAGAAACAAAATAAGAACAACGCAGAGGAAAATTGTCGTTCGGTCAATCTTCCACATCGCCATGTCCCTACTTCTGCATATAGGGGGAATCTGTTCGGAGGCGTTAAACGAATAAGTTTCTTAAAAGTCTCATTTCATTTTATACGAAGGCGGCACGACTTCGTCGATACTCTTTCCCGTCCAGTGCCATTTGGCGACGCTGTCCCAGATCTGCTCGCCTTTGGCCTGGACTTTTTCCAAAAGCTCGTCCTCGTTCAGGCGCAGATACTTGCCGTTGTCCACAACGATTTCACCATCGACGATCACCGTCCGTACATCGCGGCTGACGGCCGTCTCGACCACCGAGCGGATGGGATCGCGCACGGCGCCGAAAGCGATATCTTTTAAATTTATGATAGTGATATCGGCTTTCGCGCCTTTTTGGAGCCGCCCGAGATCGTCGCGCCCGAGCATTTCCGCGCCCCCCAGCGTAACCGCGTTAAAGACATCACGCGGATGGCCGGAGAGAAAACTTTTATCGGCGACGCGCGAGGCCAGGGCGGCGTAGCGCATATCGGAGAGGATATCTTTAGGATAGGTGTCCGTACCGATACCCATGTTGATCCCCGCTTTACGGTAGCGGTCGAAGGATTCCATGGTGATTCCAAGTTTTAGGTATTTAAGCGGGCTATAGGCCACCGATGCGCCCGAATCCGCGATAATTTTTAGATCATCGCCATAGGGGTAAGCGAGCCAACTATGGCCGCTGACGAAAATACAATGGGAAAGCGACACTTCTGGATCCAGAAAGCCGATTTTGTGAAGCAGCTCGATGGGCGTGCAGCGCTCGCGCTGCATCACCGTGTGAAATTCGAACAAATTAATCGTCGCGTGAATCTGCACCCGTACGCCGATTTCTCTTGCCGCGCTGCGGGTATCCTTCAACAGCGTCGGCGTACAGGAATCGACGTGGCCCGGGAAGAGCATCGTCGTCATGCGCCCGTTACATGCGCCGTTAAATTTCTTGGCGAACTTTATGGCCCTTTTGAGTCCGTCATCACCGCGGGTATCGTCCCAATCGTATTCCAAGCGCCCTTCTCGATCGTGGAAAAAATTGACGTTCTTATAGCTCGGGCCGCAAACGCCACGAATGCCCACCTGATCGACCATGTCCACGTATCGCTCCGGTTCGCCCCCGGGACCGCCGATATCGAACGTGGTCGTGGCGCCGCTCTTCAAAACGTGAATGAGCGAGAAACGCTGCCCCACATCGACGTCTTTGAGGTGGGCGGCGTGGGCTCCTTCGCGCGTCGGTCCGCCGTGGGCCAAATAGTTAGACGCGAAAAAATCGCTCTTTGTCGAATCATTGAGAATATAGTCGCTGGCGTTGATGCCCGAATGAAAATGGGTGTCGATGAAGCCGGGCGAGACCAGGCAGCCTTTGGCATCGATCGCGTGGTCCACCCCGTGAGCGTACTCTTTGCCGACAAATTCCACTCGATCGTTGTTGCACACGACCACGCCGTCCTTGATGATTTCATGTTCTTTTCCATCGAACCCGACGATATAGCCGCCTTGAATGAGTGTTTTCATGAGAGTCCTTTTATGTAGCGGTTGATCTCCCCAAACGGAGAACTAACAGAAAAAGACCGCCTTCGACAAGTCGCCTCACTGCCTTTCCCTAGTTCAGCTCGTTTGCGTCGCGGCTGGTTTATTCGTCGGGCTATACGGCAAAACGAAAATGGACGATATCGCCATCCTGCACGCGATAGTCTTTGCCCTCCAGGCGAAGCTTGCCCGCCTCCCGGCACTTGGCTTCGCTCCCCAGCTTGATAAATTCTTCGTAGGGCACTACCTCGGCGCGAATAAAGCCCCGTTCGATGTCGCTGTGAATCTTACCGGCGGCTTTGCGCGCGGGCGTTCCCTGGGTAATCGTCCAGGCGCGGACTTCGTCCTCTCCCGTGGTAAAAAAGCTGATGAGATTGAGCAGCCCGTAGGAAGCGCGAATAAATCGGTCGCGGGCAGGCTCCACAATGCCTATTTCTTTGAAAAACCCCTCGCGGTCGTCCTGGTTCAATTGAGTAATTTCCAGCTCCATCTTGGCTGCCAGAGCCAAACCTTCCAAGCCACGTCGCTGCAATTCCGCTTGGTGCGATGCGACGAGGGACTGGCCGGCCCGGTCGTCACTTTGATTGAAAAGGACCAAGACGGGTTTACGGCTCAGGAAGCCGAATCCCGACAAAAGATTCTCTTCCTCGACACTAAAAACCAGGTTTCGTAAGCTCTCTTCGCGCTCCAGGGCTTTCCCGCAGCGTTCAAGCACTGCCTCGTCCAACGGGCGCGCTTTTTCTTTTTTCAACCGAGCGCTCCGGTTCTCGACCACGGCCATGTCTGCCAGAATCATCTCCGTTAACAAATGATTCATTTCTTTTAGCGGATCCGCCCCGGAAGCGAAATCGCGCAGCACCAACGCGACGGCGTCCACCTCCCGCATCCGCGCGATCAGCGCCTCATTGGATTTGAAGCTTTCTTCTCCCTGGCTCGGGGGAAAATCCGTAAAGCGGATTTCCGCGTAAGTCGTTTTTTTCGGCTTGAAGAGCCGCGAAAGCGTATCGATGCGTGGGTCAGGAACTTTGATGACCCCTAAATGGACCTCCTCTTTGCCGCCGAAGCCGCCGACTTCTGCCTCGAGACCCGTGAGCATATTGAAGATCGTTGTCTTTCCCGCACCTCGATGGCCGATCAAACCAACTTTCATTCGTCCAGTTTCTCCTAAAAGCTTTGATTTCTACCTTGAAGTTTCCCCGTGAGCAACACGGCCCGTGGGTCTAGGCGTAGACGCGGATGCATCGCCGCGGCAAACACCGATGAACCCCATATTCGACTTTGTAATTTAACAGGAATCTTGGAGCTACGGAACTATGCGCGACGAGAAATTCGCCGCGAAATCTTTCTTCCGGGGTGATATCAGCCTAATTTGTCATCTGCTTCCTTGGCGTCAACGACAGCGATCCCGTTGACCCCGCAGATCAAGGTGATAAAGTAAGCGGCCATGCCGCTGGCTACCATAGAAGAGGCGATCGACGAGATTCGCCGTGGGAGAATGGTCATCCTAATGGATGACAAAGACCGCGAAAACGAGGGCGACCTCTGCATGGCGGCCGAAAAGGCGACTCCCAAAGCGATTAACTTCATGGCGACCCATGGCCGTGGCCTGATTTGCCTTTCACTGACCGAAGAGAAGGTTAGGCAACTAGGCCTCACCATGATGGTATCAGAAAACACCTCTCCCTTCGGCACCGCCTTTACCGTGTCTGTGGATGCTGCGGTCGGCATCACTACCGGGATTTCCGCTGCCGACCGGGCCAAAACGATTCTAGACTCCATTGCCGACGGCGCGCGACCTCAGGACTTGGCAACCCCAGGCCATATTTTCCCCTTGCGGGCGCGCAACGGCGGTGTCCTGGTCCGTACGGGTCAAACCGAAGGTTCGGTGGATCTGGCGCGCCTCGCAGGTCTCAAACCGGCCGGAGTCATTTGCGAGATCATGAAAGATGACGGCACCATGGCACGTCTGCCGGACCTGATGAAGTTTGCCCAAAAGCATAAGCTAAAAGTGGTCACCATCGCTGATCTCATTCAGTATCGGCTAAATTATGACTCTCTGGTATATCGCGCGGCCACGGCTGTTTTACCCACGCGTGTCGGCGGGTCATTCCAGGCGGTTGTCTACAATACGCACGTGGACCAGAGCGAGCACCTGGCCTTGATCAAGGGCGAAATTTCTCCCAAAGAAGAGACCTTGGTCAGGGTCCATACCAAATACGTGCCCGGCGATGTTTTCGGCTTCGAGTTTCTCAACACCGGCGCGGTGATCCAACGTTCCATGGAACTCATTGCCCGTGAGGGCAAGGGAGTCGTGCTTTACCTCCAGCCTGATCGAAAAGGACCTCATGCCGCCATGATCGCCTATCCTAAAGTCGAGGGAAAGCAACAAAGGAACATGAGCCCAACATTTGTTTACCGCGCCGATTTTAAAGAGTACGGGATCGGTGCGCAAATCCTGCGCGATCTGGGGGTACGAAAAATGAGGCTGCTAACAAATAACCGCAAGCATTTAGTGGGACTGCGCGGTTACGGACTGGAAGTCAAGTCATTGGTGCCCATTCCACGGGATCACCCACTACGCGAGGTGCCAAAGCAAAAAAACATCAGGGCCAAAAAAGCGTAACATTAGGAGAGTGCGTATGGTCCGCTGGTTAACCTGAAGGGTACCTTCGACTCGAACCCGGATTCCGCAGTTGCCACTAAAGCGAGTCGGCGGCTTTGAAATAGCCGGGAAGATCGGGTCGGATCTTGTTTAACGCTTCGCCAACATTGGAAAAAACTCGTTCTTGGACCAACTGTCCATTGACCCAGTAATCTAAAGATGGCGCGTCGGTAAAATTAATATCGAGCACTCGTGCGCCGACGGGTTCCGCGGTGATCACCACTCTGACTGAATAACCGGCGTCGATAATGATGCCACGCGCCCCTGCCGGCAGCGGCAGACCGTTTTTTATCCTGGCAAGCTTTTCCGGTGGGTAAATCCCCACATCCAGAGATAAATAACCCCACTCTCTGGTGGGTACCGAGAATTCTTTCAGCAGACTGGGATTAATATCGACGAGATTTTTGGTGGCCTGATCTTGGTTATAACCCTTAAGAAGCTCATATGCCCATTTTTCTATAATGCCCTTGACCGCAGACGCCGGTTTTTCCCTTTCCTTCACCGGACCGCGATCAATCCACCATTTGGTTTCTTCGAACGGCTGGTTTTTGTCGTCGGCCATAAAAGTCTACCACATTTTCGGATTTTGTTCTGTGGCAAATTTAAACTAGTTCCGTATCGTTTTAAACCTTAAACTCCTCCAGCGTGTTCGGCGCGAAAAGAGATGTCAATTCCATCGGTTTCTTAATCAACCCCTGCTCACAAGAATATTGAATGAGGGTTTCTAGTACATGGCGATTCGCTTCCAACCCGTACGGCCAAAAGTTGTCACCAAAAAGTTCGCGTTGCTCCTCAATATCCGCGAAGGACCACGCGATCATGTATTTAAGGGCCGAATATTTATATAGCGACTCCTCACAAATACGCTTGGATTCGGCAAATGCCTTGCACAGGCTTTGGGCGACCCACGGATACTTTTGGTACACCTCCTCGCGGAGAACCACGGTATGCATGATGGGGAAAATTTTCGTGCGTTTAAAGTAATCCTTTTCCACTTCACGGAAATTCGCAAACAGCCTTTTGACTTTCGCTGAACGCCGGACAAATGGAGAAGGGATGTGAGCACACATCATAGCGTCAAGTTCCCCTCGCTCCAACATGTCAGATAGAGTTTTCTCCGGTCCGATCCAACGGATATCGATTTCTTTTGGCAAATCCGGGCGAAGTTTTTCTTCTCGACCCGGATCTTCTGCCCCTCCCGTAAACCATTTCAATTGTTCTGGCAGCACTCCGTAATCATGTTGCAAAATTCCTCGGATCCATACGGCGGCGGTGATCTGGTATTCGGGAACCCCTATGCGTTTTCCGATCAAATCCTTTGCCGTTTCGATGCCGGAGTCCGTGTTGATAAAGATGAAAGAGTGGCGAAAAAAACGGGAGGGAAAGACCGGAATAGCCATCAAGCTCGGATATCCACGATCCCGCGACATCAGATAGGAGCTCATGGAACATTCAGCGACGTCAAATTCCCCATAGCGAAGCATGCGCCAAAACGTCTCTTCGACATGGTGCGGCAAATAAGTCAATTCTACGCCTTCAACTTGGACTCTGCCTTCCTGCAGCGCACGGGTGCGGTCGTACTCCCAACATGACAGCGTGAGGCGAATCTTGCTCATGATTGGCTCCTTGTAGTCTTCTCCATCCGGCTACGAAATTGGTTTATTCACTCCGGCAAGAAATTGAGCCACACCAACGACAAACTGCGCTTTCTCGCTTTGCAGCACCACCGCGGCCTCGCCGGACGCCAGCGTAGTGCGGCGTTGTAAAATATAAGATTTGCCGTTGAACGTTATCCGCATCCCCGGGCGAAACCTTCTGATTTGCTCGTGATCTTGTTGCGGATCGATCTTTTCCATAGTCGTGATATTTACCATATCCCGGTGGAAAGCTTAAATTGGTCTCCTGCAGCCGGCTTTGACACGAAATTGACATCGGCCTAGCCGGCGCATAAAGTCCCGCTCAGATGGAAGGTGGAGCATGCGTATCGCAGTGATGGGAGCAGGAGCCGTGGGCGGCTACTTCGGTGTCAAACTGGCAGCCGCCCACGATGTCTTTTTGATCGCTCGAGGGCGCCACCTGGAAGGGATGCGCCGCACGGGTCTTGCTGTGCAAAGTTTCGCCGGGGATCTTCGCGCCGAGCCCTCACGGTGCACTGGCGATCCGGCGCAAGTCGGCCAGGTCGATTTAATCCTCTTCTGCGTAAAATCCTATGACACGGAGACATCAGCTCGGGCGTTGTCGCCTATGATCGGTGAGCGAACCTTGATTCTGTCGCTGCAGAACGGTGTCGATAACGCCGATAAGCTCGCGCGACTATGGGGCCAGGAAAAAACCTTGGCCGGGGTGGTCTATTTGGGTGCACAGGTGACATTGCCCGGCGTTATCAAACATTCCTCCGGCGGGAGAGTGGTTTTTGGACAACTGGACGGCAACGCGACTCCGACAACCGAAGCGATCGAACAGGCATTCAAGGCAGCGGCGATACCTTGTGAAATCAGCCGCAATGTTCGCCGCGCGCAGTGGCAGAAGCTGCTTTGGAACGCTCCCTTTTGTGCCCTGAGTTGTCTAACCCGCGCCACGGTGAAAGACATCATCGAGTCCGCGTCTTTGACACAACTCGCCGTTGATTGCATGGAGGAAGTGCGCGATGCAGCACAGGCTGCAGGTCTTGCATTGGATGGCGCCCTGATCGAAGAAACATTAAGATTTTCAAAGGCCTTGGGTGATTTCAAACCGTCGATGTTACAAGATTTGGAGGCCCGCAAGCCGCTTGAATTCGAAGCCTTCAACGGGGTGGTGGTCAACCTGCAGCGGCAAGCCGGCAAGAAGGCGTCCACAAACCAGGTTTTCTACGCCGCGCTAAAATATCTCGATGAAAAGATCCGCACGGGAAGATTGCTGCAATAGGCGCGGCACAATTACAAGTTGGTAACACGATAAAACATATGGCCGGTCGCCGATCGTCTCGAGCCAATCCTCGCCACCAGGGCCAATGCAGCTAAGGCGGTTCACTTTACGCCCTCAGGTCCTTGGCGTTTGCTTGATAACCTCACTCAAAATTTGATCCGCGCTGACATTGTCTGCTTCCGCCTGAAAGTTAAGAATGATGCGGTGGCGCAGCGCGGCATAAAGTACTTTTTCTACGTCTTCATAGCTTACATGGACTCTTCCCTCGGTAAGTGCATGTCCTTTAGCTCCCAGGATAACCGACTGGGCTCCCCGCGGACTCGAGCCGAAACGCAGGTATTGTTTCACTGTTGAAGTAGCCGCCCCGCCATTACTCGCGCTGGGTTGAGTCGCGTACACCAGACGCGCGACATAATCCTCAATGGGTGGGGCAATCAAAACTTGGCGCAATAGCTGTTTTATTTCACCAATCAGCTTGTCGGCGTCGCTCGGCAAAACTTTCAACACCTCGCCGCTTTCCGTCCCGGTGGTTCGTTTCAGTATTTCTTTGAGTTCCGCCGGCGAAGGGGGCGCCACTAAAAGTTTGAAAAAAAATCGGTCGAGCTGGGCCTCGGGTAAAGGATAGGTTCCCTCAAGTTCAATGGGATTTTGTGTGGCTAAGACCATGAACGGGGACTGCAATGCATAGGACTCGCCGAAAACCGTAACCTGCTTTTCCTCCATCGCCTCTAAAACCGCGGATTGTGTTTTCGGTGTCGCGCGGTTGATTTCGTCCGCTAACACGATATGGGCGAAGATCGGCCCTTGCTTGAATTGAAATTCGCGCTGCCCGTTGTTTTCCGCCAGCACTTGGGTGCCGACAATGTCTGAAGGCATCAGATCCGGCGTGAACTGAATACGCTTAAAGGACATGCCGAGCGCGCGGCTGAGAGATTTGACCAATAACGTTTTGCCAAGACCGGGGACTCCCTCGAGCAGCGCATGCCCGCCGGCGAAAAAAGCGATGAGGACGTTCCGGATGACATCTTCATGACCGACGATGACTTTTCTGATTTCCCCCGCCATTCGATTGAAAATTTCCTTAAACTTTTCAGGCTCCATTAGATTCCCTTCCTGCGTCAGCGAAGAACGCCGCGGTATTCCAAAGGCATTCGCTGTTTCTCGGTAGGCGCGTCAGGCGTATGGGCGGGCAGGGGTGCGTTACTCATGGGTATTTTTACACCTCCCTTACGCCCCTGCGCTTCCAGGGCGCCGGTTTTCTCACCTTTGGAATCCATCGCGGTTTCCTCAGGTAATTGCACGGTTACATAGCGTGCGCCTTTGATGCCCTGCTTGCCTCTCTCGCCGGGCTGGTACAACCGCTCCGCAGGAGGCGATCCTTGAGGGATTTCTTCCGACGGCTTGCTGCGACCCGCTTTTTCATCCTTGCCCCCTTGAGTCTTTGCCATGCTTTCATGGCTTCTGTCCCGGTCTGATTCATTCTTTTGAGGTTCGTTGCCTTTGCCGCTTTCTTTTTTTTGTGGACTTTTTTCGCTCCGCTGGTCCTTGGGATCGCCCTCAGCGCCTTTACCTTGTTGCATGTCTTTGTTTATTTTAGCATTGCGTTCCCCTTTGTGATCACCGCCGCTTCCTTGGTTTGGCTGGTTTTTCCCCGGTTTGTCTTGCGGCAGATTACTTTGAATATCTCCCCCCCCTTGGGCTTTTTCATTCTTCTGATTTTGCCCGGAACCTGACTGCGGTTGCAGATCCTTGAGTGTGCCTGAAGCCTGGCTCAAGAGTTCACTATCGCCTTTTTGCTCCTCCTGCTTTTGTTTCGTATCGATGTTCTTCTGCGTTTCCTCAATGAGCCTCTGTTTTTCAAGTTCCGAAAGTCGCGGGTCGTCGAGTTTGAGCGCTAGCGTACGCAGCGTGCGGGCTACTTCGCCCAGACCTGGACGCTGCGCCATCGTATCAGCCAACTCACCGAGTCGTTCGCGCCCAGACAACGGATGCGACATCAAAGGCGCAATGGGGAGAAGCAAATGGAACAACAGGGCGATGATACTCGAAACCGTCAAAGACCAATAAAAAGAATGTTTGATGCGATAGGGAAAGTCTCGTTTAGGCTTGATGTGGTCCCTAAATCCTGCCGCTTCCAGGGATAGCCTGGAAACCAACGAGGCATTTTGACCTGTCGGTTCGATCGTCACTAGCGTTAGAAATCGGTCCTTCGCTTGCGCGGACTGGTCAATAAGCCGGGCCGTGGACTGCACCGACGGAACCAAAGGGCGGTAGCGTATCAACGCCGCGAGCCCACCCATGGCTGCGGCAACTGGCACAACCGTCAACGGAATCGTCTCGGTAAACCACGCCGCACGGTAAAATAAGAAAACCAGATCGATGATAAGGAGCAGCGGCGGAAAAATTAGCAGCAAAGAATCCCACAAAGCATGATGCCGCAACCGCACCGCCAGTTGACTGACCAGCTTTTCGGGCATCCCCCGGCTAGATCTTGGAGGCAGAGCTTCCATATCGCTTAACTATAACATGTCGTGGAAGCTGCATAAACGTATCGTTATTCGCGCAAAGCGACCGCCTTGCGTCTGGCTGGATTGCGCTCGCCGCTCTGCTGATAGGTTTTGACCGCGCGATTGTGCGCCGCAAAGCTTTCGGAAAACAAATGGGTGCCGTCATTCTTCGATACAAAATACAAAAACGGAACATCAGCAGGATGCAGCGCAGCCTTAATCGAGGAGAGGCCGGGATTGCTGATCGGTCCGGGCGGCAGCGCGGCGATACGATACGTGTTATAGGGGCTTGGCGTATTTAGATCTTTGCGCGTCAAATTGCCATTGAAATCTTTTAATCCATAAATCACCGTTGGGTCGCTTTGCAGAGGCATGTTGAGTTTCAGCCGATTGTGGAATACTGCCGACACCAAGGGGCGTTCTGCTTCCACGCCAGTTTCCTTTTCGATGATCGAGGCAAGAGTAACTATTTGATGAGGCGTGAGACGACCCCTTTCCCCGCCGCGTTCCAAGAGCGGCTCAAAGAGCTTGCGAAACTGCGACACCATCGCGATAAGGATATCTTTTTCGGAAGTCGCCGGAGTGAAATGGTAGGTGCTCGGAAAGAGATAACCCTCTATGCCCTTGTCTTCCAGGCCAAACAGCTTGAGGAATTCAGGGTCTGATGCCTCGGCAAGAAACTTGTCCCGTTCCACAATTTGCAGCTTATCCAGCAAATCGGCTATCTCCTTGACCGTGAGGCCTTCCGGAACCGTGGCGATATGAAAAACACCCTTGCCCATGACTAGACGTTCGAGGATTTCGTGCGGTGCCAACTGAGCTTCGAAACGGTACAGTCCCCGGTGAATCTTTTTTTCCACCCCCCTTAGGCGAGCCCATAACAGGAAGAGTCTTTCATTCATAATGACCTGTTGCTCGCGCAGCTTGCCCACCACCGTCGCTAAGGAGTCGCCTTGTTCCACACGGACTTCCACAGTGGCCGGGTTGGTCCGCGGCGCCGCATAATAAACATGGGAGAGCAATAAGCCCAATAAGAGTAGTACGGAAACGGCTACAGCGAAAAGCGTTACGAATATCTGTTTCACGACAAATGGTTTGAATTTAAAGGGTGGAGCTTGCAGGGACGCTGATGCTGCAGGGCGACCTAATTATCCGTCAAATTGATTTTCATCCAACCTTCGAACTGTCGGAAAAACCCGGCGAAGGGATCATTTCCCGGCTCTGAAGCGAAATTGGCTTTTCGTATATAATCCAAGGCCCCTGAATAATATTCAAATTTTTTCGACAGCTCCTGAAATAAATTAAACCCGGTGCGGTAAAGCGAAAGGTCTAGTTCGGAAACTGTCCTGTAGGATCGGCTACCCTCTTCGAGGTAAAATTCGAGAAATCCATTATCCTCCACATATCGGCGAAAAATCCCACTCATAAACAGGGTATAATCACCGACGTACTTGCGCACCTTACGCTCCACTAACAGATCTGTTTCCTCGCCGGGGGGATTGGGTTTCGCCACAAGCATATCGACTGCGCTCTGTGCTTTCCTACCTTTGCGAATGCGGACTTTATAGAGATTGTCGGCGCGGGCGAAATCCGTCAGTACGTCGGCCACGTAACTGGCCACTGTGGCATCGTTGATTCCCAGTTGCCAGAAGCTTTGGCGCACCACCCTGAGAAAAAAGCTATTGAGCTGGTTGCCCGCCTCGTTCTTGTCCATAAAAACCTTTCTTATGATACCAAACTTGCCATTTTATTAAAAGATTGGCGGCGGCGGCGGGGAACTCGGCGGCGTGATTTTACACTAGCCATTTTGCAAACCGGCGCTATAATGGCACTGTTTTAAAACCCTGTCCCCAGGTACCACCGGAGGTGACCGTGGCTCGAGATTTGAAAGAGGATTTTTTTCGTCTCGACGGCGCGTGGGCGTCTTTCGAGCTCATGGCGATTCGTCGACGAGAAGATTACTTAAATCCATTTCGTGTCGTGCGTTGTAAGATCGATGATCAAGTCGACTTCCAGGCACCAGAATCGGCGAGAAGTGCTACCGAAGCCACGGTGTTGATCGAAGTATTTGGGGAAGAAGAGCTCGTAGCCGCCAGCGGTCGGGGGCCGGTTCATGCGGTCGACAACGCCATGCGCAAGGTCCTGGAAAAACACTACCCGCAGCTCTGTGAGGTCAGGCTCGAGGAGTTTGATGTACGCTTGCTGCACCACGGTGAAACCCCCGACGACGAAGAGAAAGGCGCGGCAGCGGCGGTACGGGTGCTAGCAATTTTTGCCGACGACACAGAGCGATGGGGAACGGTAGGCGTGGCAGCGGATATACTTGAGGCCAGCGTTGAATGCATCATCGATGGACTAGAGTGGAAACTTCGCGGCGAACAAAAGCACTAAGATCACACCAAAACTGGCCATGATTTGCTGATTGGCCGTTAGCGCGACATTCGCCGAACCTCGCCTCGCATGGCCGTTCATCAGCCCTTTTCCTGCGGTGATGAAATCACATTGGCGACACTTTTTGGTCTTTTTTTCACCCGTCATACTCTGGGGTTGCCTGTTGGAAGATAAGCTAATTTTTCATCCCGACTTGCGGATTTACCGTACTCCCGCGGAGCTTGGGTTAAAGTTCGATGACGTCTATTTTAGCACAAGTGACCTTGTTCGCTTACATGGCTGGTATATACCCTATGGCGGCGCCACGACAACGCTTCTTTGGTTCCACGGCAACGCCGGCAATATTAGCCACCGCGTGGAAAACATCAGACTGCTGCACGACAAGGTAAAAATCAATATATTCATCTTCGACTATCGGGGTTATGGCCGCAGCACCGGTACAGTTTCCGAGGTAGGAACTTATCTGGACGGGGAGGCAGCTATTGAATACCTGCGCCTGCGCTACAGCGTAGAGCCGGCCCACCTGGTCCTTTTCGGACGATCTCTGGGGGCGGCCGTGGCTGCGGAGATGGCAAGCCGAGTTCACAGCGCGGCGGTAATTCTCGAGAGTCCATTTGTTTCGGTGCGCGAAATGGCGAGGGAAATCGCTCCTTTCCTCCCCATCGGCCCATTGCTAAAGACCCAATATGATACCGCGGCAAAGGTTCGCAACATAAAAAGCCCTCTGCTCGTGCTACACGGCGATAAAGACGAGGTAGTACCTTTTAGCCAGGGAAAAAAGGTTTTCGATGTAGCCCCGCAGCCAAAATGGTTCTACCGGATTGCCGGTGCCGGCCACAACGATACTTATCTAGTCGGCGGTGATCCCTACTTCCAGGCGTTGAAAAATCATATTGATGGGGCTGGTTCTACCGGGCGGTAGCGCAATAGATCTTGTTTGCGGCTAGGAACAATAGGGTCGAGGGCGATTAGGGTAACGGCCCGGAGATCTTCGCGCAAGCCGGTGCATAGGCATTTTTTATATACTGTGAGATCATTCGCTGGGTATTAAAAAAGGAACCGTTAAAAGCGATCGCTGAGCGCATCACCTGGGCAAACTTACCGGGTTCGTTATAAAAGAGCGGCAAAATTGCTCGTTCCAGCTTTTCGTAGAGCGAAAGCGCCTCGGCTGAGGAATCATTTTCGTTTCCACCCGGTGCTTCGATGGACCAACCGGTAACGCCTTCGATATGCCCCTCAAGCCACCAGCCATCGAGAACGCTAAGGCTCGGCACGCCGTTGAGAGCCGCTTTCATGCCGCTGGTACCCGAAGCTTCCTGTGGGCGCAGAGGGGTGTTAAGCCAAACGTCTACCCCTGCACAGAGTAATTTTCCCAAAGCCATGTCATAATTCTCAAGGTAAACTACCTGAACATCGTTTGCCAAAGCCGCAGCGGCTTCGAATATGCGACGAATGATGGCTTTGCCAGCCTCATCTCTCGGATGGGCCTTACCCGCATAAAGCAATTGGACTGGGCCACCTTGACGGACGATGCGCTTGAGCCGCTCTAGGTTTGTAAAAAGAAGATCCGCCCGTTTATATCCAGTGGCCCGTCGTGCAAAGCCCAGGGTAAAGAGTTTTTCGTCTAACTGTATTCCAGTAAGCCATCGCACTTGCTGCAAAAGCTCTTTCTTCGCCTGCGCATGGGCCTGACGAATCTCGCCGTGCGGGATTCCGACCGCGTAACGCAGATAACAGGCATCGCGGCGCCATTCGGGTAGCGCGCGATCGAATAATGCGGCAAACGGCTTTGAGGTCCAGGTCGCTGCGTGGACACCGTTTGTGATCGCGTTAATCCTGTGGCCAGGGAACATGTTCCGTGAAACTTCTCCGTGACGCATCGACACCCCGTTGACAAAACTGGAGAGCCGTAGCCCCAATTCGGTCATGTTCAAACAGCCATTTATGACTTGCAATCGTTCCAAGGTCTTGACCCACCCATGACCCAGAACTCGATAAACCAAATCGGTGTGGAACCGGTCATGTCCCGCAGGCACCGGGGTGTGAGTTGTAAAAACACATTGTTTACGAACAGCTTCTATCGTGGATTCGGCAAAACCCTCCGCTTGGTGGCTACCCGTTTGGGTTTCCATGAGTGCCAAGGTGACAAACGCCGAGTGGCCCTCGTTCATGTGGAATACTTTAATCTGAGAATGGCCGAGCGCCCGCAGCATCGCCACCCCACCCAACCCCAAGATCGTTTCCTGACAAAGGCGATAGTGCTCATCTCCGCCGTAGAGATAATGAGTTAAGCTACGATCCCTAGGGTCGTTCTCTTCCAGGTCCGTATCGAGAAGCAGTAAGGGAACGATATGGTCCGTGACACCCTGAAAGTCATACTGCCAAGACCGGACCCGCACCTCCCGACCTTCAATTCTAACCGATACCCTTGGCGACAAAGGTATCATCCGGCTCTCTGGCGTCCAAATCGAAGGGCCTTCGAGTTGGTTTCCCTGGGAGTCCAAGCGTTGGTCGAAGTAGCCTTTGCGGTGTAACAGGGTCACTGCCAGTAATGGAACCTCCAGATCGGCCGCCGATCGCAGCATATCCCCCGCCAGGACGCCTAAACCGCCGCTGTAGGTCGGAATAGTTGAATCGATAGCGACGTCCATAGAAAAATAGGCAATCGTTTCTGAATTGGGAAACGCTTTATTCATGGCAGTGACTGTTTGACGAATTTTGGACTAAATTGACTCGATGGCAGGGGCTTTTTCTAAGACTGAAAGGAGCAAGTAAAAGACCTAAATTGATAACGATTTCAAGCATCATAGCATAGCTCAACATGCCGGGCAATTGCTCAGGGGAAGCAGTCGCTGCAATTAATATGCCCCTTTGATTTTACGGATTCATTAGACTACGAAGGGCCGTGCAAGGGGTGATTAGGAAGATAAGGGAACAACTGGAAGTCTTAGCTTTGACAATATACAGGGTATTTTGGAACAACTCAATTAACTGTAGGGCTTTTTTGCCTTTATTCGGCCATCCAACCCTCAGGTTAGCCGGTACGCGTCACAGAGTTCCACCCAAGAGTTATGACCGGCCAGAGCCTTCAGCACCGCTAAAGTTGGTGGCATCACCCGGTAGTGCCCAGACCTTGCCCGTTCCAGGGCCTCATTCGGGCGAATCCACAAGCTCTCCGCTACCTCCTCAGAAATCTCCAGCGCGCTTTGATGCCGCGGTAGCGCCGCAAGGTAGAATCGGGTATCAAACCGAACGGCATAGTGTTCTGGGGTGACGCGATGAAAAAAGTAGATGAGGCGGCTCACATCACAACTGAGTTTCTCAGACTCTAGCAAGCTAGGAAAGTCGATCTGGCCCTGCTGTAACGCCTCCCGTTGTTTGGTTAATCTGCCGCTCAACTCTTGCTGCAACCGATCTGTCGGCTCGCCCTCCCTGGAAACAAAGAAATGAATGCCCGACTCTTCAAACAGCTCCCTGACCGCTGCCACCCAATACCCCATGCAAAGATCCGGTTGCGAATTACATCCGAGAATCTCCTGGGCCTTACTGGGTGAAATCCCATGAACTAAATTTAGCATTCTCTCCGACCAATCCTCGGCTTCAACTCTTCCTCCCGGAAATACAAACACTCCAGCATAGGTTGTCATGTTATCTGGCCTACGGTTCATGAAGACTTCAAAATAGCCTCCCTGATCCGGCCGCACCAAAATGACCGTGGCAGCGGGGTAGGGGATGGCGGCTTGGATCATAAAGATTTATCAGCTAAATTTAAAAAAAATTGCCTGCCATTGTTACCGTGCAGTAGCTTTGAGCGAACCCACGGCACCAACGCTGCGCAGCGAAGGCTGACCAATATGGATATGGGCTCCCGTGGCGGCACCTGGGCTGGCGTTTCTAAATGCCATAAACGGTATCCCCTCCCGGCGTAGCTGGGCCAACAGAAACCGTCCCTCGCTGCTATCCGGATGAACCGCAACATCGATGGCGTTTCTATGGTCGAATCTCAGCCGGTCGTGAGTCAGTGTCTGACCGAAAGCGCTAATGGGCAGTGCCCTGCCAAAGGTGTCGAAAAACAACTTTTTGATTCTCGGTACATCCGCCAGGGACCAGGATGCTCCGCCGTTAAAGCGTACCAAGGTTCCGGTTTCGCTATAGCCGCCGATGGCTAAGTTTGGCAGCCGAAGCAGCTCATCCCTCAGGGACGCCTCTGTTAGCGCGACCTCAGACTCCACGAGCCAGCGTTTGTCCTCTTCGACACGGACCATCGCGTCAGCGAGTCTATGCTCGGCTTGGTTCACCTCAGTGCGAGAAATAAGCCCCTGGTGGTAAAGCTCGCGCCGCTTGTCATATTCCTCGGCGCGTTTCCTTCGCTCCTCTTCATGCAGTTGAAGGAGCCTTTGCGCGCCGTCGCGGGCGGCTTTTATTTTTTCAATGACATCGGCACGCAAGCGCGCAAGCTCTGTCTCTTCTGGTGTAATCCGGCGGCTTGCCGCAGAGCGACCGGGCTGCTTTTTATCCTGTGCGGCCCCAAGCAATGGCAAACTTACGACCATAAAAACCAGAACCGTTAAGCCAAAGCCTGCCACAGCCCTCATTCTTCTTTTCCGCTCTGAGTCATAATCGATGCGATGAAGTTTAAGTGCTAACACGCCCACGGTCAAGCTAGCCAGATGAGGCGCTAGGCAAACTGGCATTTCGTCTTTTCGCGAGAAGAGTTGGAGCGATGACTTGTATTGGAGCAATAAAATTGGACAAACTGAGCGCAACCCCAGTTCGGAATTACCCTTGGAGTCAAAGCTGGACGGTGAGGGCCTAGTGCCTCTGACCGTTACGCGCTGGCCATTAACGCCCGCTGGATTAGTGATTTCGCCATGCCAACTTTGTAAGCGTTGTCTTTAAGCGGCCGTGCGCCCTCGAGGGCGATCTCACCGGCTTTCTGTGCGCTGCCGTCGTCGATCTTTTTGCCACGTAGGAATGCTTCCGCCTTAGGCGCGCGCCAAGGAATAGGCGCCACGCCACCCAAGACGACTCGTGCATCGCGCGTCACTCCACCGCTGTTTTGCACGACCGTGGCGACGCTGACGATGGCGTGATCCCACGCCCGGCGCTCGCGGACCTTATGATAGTAACCCTTGCTGCCGCTTTTGGGATAGGGCACAAAGATTTCCGTCACGATCTCATCGGGCTTCAAGATATTTTCGCGCTTAAAATCGACGGACGGCAAAACAAAGAATTTTTCCAACGGGGCCACTCTCTCCCCCGTCGCGCCGGCGATCTTGATCTGGGCGTCGAGGGCGACCAAAGCCGGGGCTGTATCAGAAGGATGGACGATGAAGCTCGGGCCGCCGCCGAGGATCGCGTGAAAGCGGCCGTCCCCCGTGACAGTGTAACAAAGCTGCCCGCCTTTTCTCAGACAATTGAAACTGGACGAGCGGAAATACCAGCAAAAGGGCCGTTGGCAGAGGTTGCCGCCAAGGGTGCCGGCGTTACGAATTTGCGGTGAGGCGGCTTCCCCAGCGGCCTCTGAGAGAATCAAAAGTTTCTCGCGCACCGCGGGATGTTCTTCGATCTCTGCAAGGGTGGTTAGCGCACCGATGCGAAAACCGGCGCGCTCTTCCTTTATGGCGTTGAGACCAGGGATGGATTTTAAATTCACCACATAATCCGGTGTCACCACCTGGTCTTTCATGAGCTGCAAAATTTCGCTGCCCCCGCCGACAATGATGGCGCTTTTCTTTTCTCTCTGGAATTTTTGCAGAAGGGCAACCGCTTGCTGGACGCTCTTTACATCGATATTTTCAAAACTTTTCATGACCGTTCCCTCCTCATCAGACCTGAAGCGCCTGTAAGATCTTGTCCGGCGTAATGGGCAACACCTTGAACCTCTTGCCCGTGGCGTTGAAAATTGCGTTGGCGATGGTCGCTACGGCGGGAGTGATGGGCGGCTCGCCTACGACCTTGCCGCCGAAAGGACCGTAAGGATCAGGGTGTTCAATGAAAATCACTTCCACCTCCGGCGATTCTAAATGGGTTGGAACTTTGGCGTCGCGGTAATTGGGATTGATGGGTGTGGCCGTCAACGAGTCAGTAATCAGCTCCTCGGTAAACGCCATACCGATACCCTGAACCACCCCGCCTTTGATCTGGCTCTCGGCGGGGATGCGATTGATGATCGTACCGCTGTCGTGTACCGCCACGTAGCGCGTGATGTTTACATGGCCTGTCCAAGTATCCACTTCCACCTCGGCAAAATGAGCGGCGAAGCTTTTGCCTTCGGCGCCTTTAAACGAGGGATTGGTGGTGGCGCGGCCGATCAGATCGCCGGATCTTGCTATGGCGCGGCCCAGCGGCATTCGTTGTTTCGCATCCGACTTCACGAAAACCTCTCCGTTACGCAGCTCCAGTTCCTCCGGCTTAGTTTTTAACGACCCGGCGGCGATGGCAAAGATCTGTTTTCGTACATCCTCCGCCGCAGCAATGACCGCGGGGCCGGTAAAAGGTGTGGTGCGGCTACCCGATTCGCCGACAGAATAGGGCGTCACATCGGTGTCGCCGTTGGTGACCTGGATCTGATTTAACGGGATGCCGAGGGCCTCGGCGGCGATGATGGCCATGGTGCTCTTGGCGCCGGTGCCAATATCGGTGACGCCGACCAGGAGGTGAGCCGAACCGTCGGGATTGACGCGAATCGTCGCAGCGCCTAGCCCCGGCCGGTACGGATAACCGCCCAACGCCATGCCGATTCCATGCTTTTTGGAGCCGGCGACTGCTCCCGGCGCATGCCATTTGTCTTTCCAGGCGATTCGCTTTGCCCCCTCGACGACGCACTCTTCAAGATAATTCGATGTAAAGGGGGTTTTGTTTTTGTATTTTTCAATTCGATTTCTGGTAAACATATCGAGTGGATTGATCCCCAGCTCGAAGGCGATCTGATCGAGGAAGGAAGCGTAGCCGAACACCGCTTGCGGATAGGCCGGGGCTCGATAATTGGCTCCCACCACGGTATTGGTATGCACCGGACGGATCACTTTTTTGAAATTCGGTATCTGGTAGAAATCAGTGCCGCTTAGGTTGCCACTCTGTTTTCGGTACGCCCCGATATTAGTCACGGCATCGAGCTGCACCGCTGTAACGGTACCGTCTTTTTTGACGCCGATTTTATAGTGTTGTTCCGATGACCAACGGCCATGCATGCCGATGTAATCGTCCTCCCGGGTGAATTCCAGTTTCACCGGCTGGTTACAAACACGGGCCAATACCACGGCCATGTAGTCGTAATCCTGGGCCTGATTTTTGTTGCCAAAACCGCCGCCCATATACTTGCTGATCACTCTTACTTTGCTCAGCGGCAGACTAAAGTCCCTGGCGATGTCGGTGCGGGCGTTGGACACGCCTTGGGTCGACGCAAAAACGGTCAACTTGCCGGAATCCCACTTGGCCACGGTAACGCGCCTTTCAAGCTGGGCGTTATTTACATGCTTGGTAATGTAGGTGTCCTCGAATATTCGATCCGCCTCTTTGAAGCCCGCTTCCAGATTGCCCCACGAATCCTCAATGGGCGCACTGAAGTTGCCTGTGCCGACGGATAGATTGCCATCGGTGGAGATTTTTGGCGCGTCAGGTTTGAGCGCCGCGTTGGGATCCAGCACATGAGGTATTTTTTCATATTTAACTTCAATGAGCCCCAGCGCCTCTTCTGCGATATTGCGGTCGATAGCGGCCACTGCCGCCACCGCATCGCCGACAAAGCGCACGGGATTGTTGAATATGAACCTTCTGTGCGTGCGACCGCCGCTGGCCCACGGGATTTGCGCGTTCAGATGATGTATCACCGCCTTCACTCCCGCTAACTTCTCGGCCTTGGAGGTATCGATGCCGAGAATCTTCGCATGAGGATGGGGGCTGCGTAACACGCGGGCATAGAGCATCCCCGCAAGTTGAATATCACCGGTGTACTGCGCCTGTCCGGTCACCCGCTCATAGGCATCGATGCGCGGAATTCTTTTGCCGACTACGGAAAATTCTTTTGGTGCCTGTGCCATGACAACCTCCTTAGCGAGACTTCGAAGCGGCGGCCAAAACCGCCTCCACTTCCCGATTGTAATTGCCGCAGCGGCAAAGATTGCCCGATAGGCCGCGTCGCACCTGCGCCTCGGTGGGCTTGGCGTTTCTCAGCAACAGCGCTTTGCCTGACATGATCTGGCCCGATGTGCAAAAGCCGCACTGCGGGCCGTCATGTTCGATGAAGGCCTCCTGTACGGGATCAAGCTTATCGCCTTTTGCCAATCCTTCGATGGTTTGAATTTCTTTTCCCGCCATCCATATCGCGAGCTGACTGCACGCATAGAGGTTACGTCCATTGATAATCACGGTGCAGGCACCGCACTCGCCGCGGTCGCAGCCTATCTTGGTGCCTGTGAGGCCCAGTTGATCGCGCAGCACTTCGGCCAGTGTATTGCGGTGCTCGACTTCGACCCTGTAATTTTTGCCGTTAACCTTGAGGTTAACGACCGCCTTTCTCCGTCCTGTCCCCACCGCTTCCCGCGTGTAAGCTTCGGCCTCTTCTCCCCTGATCAATCCTGTAGAAACCACGGCCGTGCCGATGGTGCCGCCGCCGATTCCCTTGAGAAAGTCCCGCCGCGATACCCCTTTTGCCTTCTTTTCTTCTTCCATGGACACTCGCCTCCTTTTGAAAGGAAAACCATGAGCAATAGAGGGTTAATATGGAACCCATATCCCTGTCAATTAAAAAATACGACTTGCCGCGGGCGGGCAAAATGGTTAATCTCCATCGGCGTTCCATGGCTGAAAAAATACCCCCAAAATCAGAAGGGGAGGAGTTGGCGTCCTTCCTCAAAGAGCTTGAAAGTGATCAGCGAGTTCAGGATATCTCCGGTTGGGAATGCGGCTTTCCGAATCTAAGCCGCGCCCTCGACGGCATCCGTTCAGGGCTCTACCTGCTCATCGGCCCGCCGGCCTCGGGCAAAAGTTCGTTTGCCAAACAATTTTTCGATCAAGTCGTGAGCCATAACCAGGTAGTCGGAGTTTTTTTTAGCTTCGCCGACCAAAAAAAAGAAATTAGAATCAAGACACTGGCCCGTTTAAGCGGGGTAGAAAATCGCGAGATTCGGCGCGGTGGTGCCTATCTGCTCCATTGGTACGGCGTACCGAAAGCCCAAGACAGTGACACTAAAAGCCTGCCGCCCGGTTGGGAGAAGCTTAGGAAATCTGCGGAAGAGGCCAAAGCCTGGCTCGATTTGACCTATCTTTTTGAGTGCCCTGTCAAAACTGCTTTGCCCGACCTCGTAGAGCAGATACGAGAAGTTCGCACAATGAAAAACATTGAAAACCTCATAGCCGTGATTGACGATTGCCAGCGCTTAGGGATCAGTGAGTTCGCTGCAAGCGATCGCCTCACTGCCGCGGCCGAGCATCTCCAGGGGGCAGCCTTGACACTGGATTTACCTATACTCGCGGTCTGGCCGGAGCTCAGTTATGAAAATTCACTCCGTGCCGAGGCCTGGGCAGAAAAATTACCGGCCGCTGATGTAGTTTTGGTGCTGGAGCCGGACAAGGAAAGGACCGAGAAGCTCATCGAGCCCAACCAAGCCATCACCCTTCACATCGTGAAAAACCGGGGCGGTGAGAAAGGCAAGCTAGCTTTCGAATTCTTTCCAGCTTTTTCTCGGTTCGTCGAAACGGCTACGAGCTAGGGCTCGTTCAGGAACGGCTATGAGGTGAGGGAGCCTCTTGAGGTTCCCAAAGGCAATATTCGAGTGGTGCTTTATGACCTTCGACTACAAGCGCCGCCTCATAACCCTCTATCGAACTAAGCTCTGTGAGAGTCCAGTTGGGGACGCCACCTTCGATGCGCACCACCTCATCCTGGCCTCTCACAATCTCCACCTCATCCAGTTCGCCGCTGAGACCGGTTCCCTTGGCTTTTAAATAGGCTTCTTTGCTGGTCCAGCACTTATAAAACGCCTGGCGCTGCAATTGGCGGGGCAGGGCAGCGAGGGCGGCCACTTCGCTCGGGGTAAAGAATCGCTCAGCGACCTCGTCGAAGGCAAAGTCTTGGCTAACCCACTCAACGTCGACACCGACCTCACGACTTTGCGTCACGGCGATGAGCGCCACTTCATGGGAATGGGTGAGGTTGAACGTGAGCCTGCCAGATTCCAGCCTTGGCTTGCCTCTGGGCCCCAATAAAAAACGAAAATCTAAGGGATTGAGCCGTAGGTAAGCCGCTAAAATCCAACGCAGGGCAGCGTGGGCGACAATATACCGATTGCGGTCTCTGACAAACTTAAATCTCCCCGCTCGCTCTCGTTCATCAGATGACAAAAGTTTTTCGCAACTCGGCACAGAGTCATGGGCGTTGTCCATTGGCACCAACCAGACATGGATCACATCACCTGCGAGCGCAAAGCTCGACGGGACGAAGGACCAGCCGCTTACCCCTGTTCTCGCTATCATCACTGGACTAATCCGGGATTCCGCAATTAAACCCACGACCCGGCGTAAGCGAGGCGCAAGTCTGCAGGTGCAAAGACACCCAACCGTGCAGTTTCAAATTCGTTTTCGTTTTTGCACACCCCGTTGCTTTGAGTTTTAGGTTGCTCATCGAACCACCGCCGATCGAGGTCCGCTTAGAGGCGGATACCCACTGGCTTCGCACCGGAAGGTTCGCGCCTCGCTCGTTGCGTCTTTGGCAACTGCAGAATACGAGCTAATCAGGTAACGTTCTCCCGTTGCTTGATCTCAGCTCCTTTTATGATGACCTTTTCCCCGTCGCGAATGATCTCCAGATCACAGGGACCGTCAAAAAAAATCATCGTGCGCGGGTGTTCATAGACTGTGGCCTTATGGGGTATCCCTTCGACATAAATATCGAAAATCGCTTGGAAGGGGAGATCGACGCTCTTGGTGTGCATTGCATCGCCATCAAAAAAAAGCACGATCCAGGCGCGGTTATCGCTGACGCCAAGGATGATGCCGGCAACGTCTTTGACATGGTCAATCAACACCTCTTCCTCGCCTGCGGCCTTGCTCATGACGTTGCGCCGCCATCGGCAAGCAGGGCTGCAGCATCGCGAATGTTCTTGCCAGAGGAAGTGCGGGGTAAAGAGTCCCGCAGGACTAGCTTTTGCGGTACTTTGAAATTTGCCAGGTTGGAGCGGAGAAATGTCAACAACTCTTTTTCGACTATGGTTTGGCCCGGCCGCGGCACCACGGCGGCGCCGATGACATGACCGCGCTTTGGATCGGGAATGGCAAAAACTATGGTTTCCTGGACACCCGGATAGTTGTAGATCATATTCTCGACTTCCGCCGGATAGACGTTGAGTCCGCCCGTTATAATCATATCGTCCCGCCGGCCCAGGTGATAGTAATAACCCTCACCATCGCGCTTGCCCACGTCGCCCGTGTAGAGCCAGCCGCCTCGTATGCGCGCCGCCGTTGCTTCGGGTTTACGAAAATAACCTTTCATCACATGGGGGCCGCGGGTGATGATCTCTCCCGCCTCACCGGCGGCGACCTCTTTACCGTTTTCATCAATAATTTTAACTTCGACCCTTGGGACCGCCCGGCCGATGCTGCCAATCTTTGCCTCTGCTTGATCTGGCTCAACGAGTGTAATCATCGGCGATGTCTCGGTAAGTCCATAACCTTGGATGACTTTGATGTGCGGCTGAGCGGCTTGGAACGCCCGCAGCAGTGGCAATGGGATGGTGGTTCCCATCATCGCGGCGATTTTCATGCTTCGGGTGTCGTAGTCGGCTAAATTGCGCACCCCCAACAGGAGTTGAAAGACAATCGGCACGCTCTCGAAAACCTCGATGCGGTATTTCTGGATGCCTTCGAGAAGCGTAATAGGATTGATCTGGTCGAAGATGACGAGAGTATACCCCTTCTCCGCCAATTCATTGCAGACAATAGGACCGACGATGTGCGACATGGGCAGAATGCAGCCGCGCATCGTGGAGGAGTCAGCGATCTTCATTTCACCCATTACCTGGGGGTACTGCGCCAGATTGCCGTAACTCAGGACGACTCCCTTGGGCTCTCCGGTGGTACCCGAGGTGTAGAGAATCAGTGCGTCATCCGCATCATTTAGTTTAGGCAAAACTAATGCTGCCTGCGGTGCGGTAAATCGCTTCTCAAAACTTTCCTCCCCGGTCGCGTTGACCACCCAGAGCGGGATAGCCGGCATGGTCTTAAAAACCTCTTTAACTTCGCCAAGGAGTTGGCTATGAACGACGAGCAACTTGAGGTCGGCGTCCCGCAGCACCCCTTGCAACTCCTGGCCGCGCAGCCTGGCATCGAGGATCACGCCCACCGCGCCGATCTTTTGCGTGGCGAAATAACTTAAGGGGATAGCGGTGGAATTGGGCAGCAACACTCCGACCCGATCGCCTTGGTGAATCCCCTCAATCTGCAAATGGCCGGCCAGGGCCTGGACCCGTCGATTGAGTTCGCCGAATGTCAATTCTTCGTCTTTGGAAATAAGCGCCGTTTTTTGCGGCTGTTTCTGAGCAGTTCGCTGCAAAACCTCAGCCGCGAAAAAGCCTACTGTAAGGGTATGATCTGCCATAAGGTAAAAGCCCTCCTAAAAGGTTTATACCAGCGCGAAAGCTCCGCCAACGCGCCGCGTTTGAGTGTCAACTTGCCTTGCTGCGTCGCCGTAAACGGATCGATGCGATTTAAGAAAACTGCTCGCCACCACTCTTCCTTGCCGCTTATCATGAATGCGCCGTCGGATGATTGATTCATCTCCGTGATCTCGCCCGCCACGAATCGGACCGTCCAGGAGGCCTGGTTTTCCTCCATCTGCAGTGTGAGAGAGGTCGATAGCGCCGTCTGGCTGCCGTGAGTGCGAAATTCCGAGTCGCCATTGGCGCTCTCAACCAATGCCCCCATATGTTCCCTGGAAAACAGTTTATACGCTCGAGCCGCCCCCGAAGTCGGTATTATGTTTTCCTTTTGGCGCGGCTCAGAACCCGTCGCGGGAGACTGGGAAATCCGTTCCTTGAAGAACCGACAGTGAACCGCCTCTTCGAGTAAATCAGTGAAAAGAAACGCTTCCTGAAAATTTTTCCCGATGGCCACCGTCCCGTGGCCTTGCAAGATTACGACCGGGTGGTACTTGAGCTCTTTGACGACGTCCTCGGGTCGGGTCACGGTAGGAGTATCCTGGGGGATGACGGGGACCTCGCCGATAGTGTATTTCTCTTCGAAGCTGACGGGAACAAAACTCCCGTGGTTAAGCGAAAAAACAAGAGTCATGGGTGGATGCACATGGACGATGGCCTCGCTATCGGTGCCCTGGTACACGGCCAAGTGCATCAGTGTTTCGCTGGAAGCTCGCTGTTTTTTGTTGGCAGGTTTGCCTTCGTGATCGATGCGCACCAGGTCATTAGGCGTAAGAAAACCTAGCGGCGCATGCTGCGCCGTGATGAGAAATGCCTTTTGGCCCACACGGCAACTCAAGTTCCCGCCCCAGCCGCTGATGAGCCGCCGCTCAAAAAGGCGCCTACCCCAAAGTATCAATTCACGCTCGCGCGCCGTCATGAACTGACCCCTTGAATCTCGTTGAGCAATACAGGGGGAATGATTTCGTTTTCCACGGGGTACACCGTTACCCCAGGAGGGATAATCCGTTGCCCGAGAAAAGTTGCGACGTTATCATCCAGGGCCGCTTCTCTGGCCGTTGCCGATTCTAGCAGCTCCACAGGGACGCCGTGCGCGCGCGCGAGACGTAAAACCATAAGAGAACCGCAGGCACCCCGCGGTTCTGATTCACTGATTCCCTTAGAGAAAAGGTAAAGCCGGCGAACCTCCTCCCTGGCAATCAGCGTGCCCATCGTATTATCTGCGATCAGCGTCAGCGGTATTTTACGGTGGAGAAGCTCCCTTGCCACGACTCTTGCTCCCCAAAGCTCCGGCCTCATCTCGGGCAACAAAATACTCTCGGCTCCTTCCGTCTCGAGCCTGTCAGCCAGATACTTATAGTCGTTTTTTCTGGGTATGCCGAAAACCAGCAAATATCTCTTCCCGCCCTCGAATCTTGCCGCGTCTGGACCGGGAAATTTCTCAAATTTTTGCCTGAAGCTATCCGGCGTATAGGAGCCATCAAAGGCGATCAAGGTTGTCACTAGATGCGATGGCGTCACGTCGAATGCCGGATATCGAACCTTAACAGAACTGCCGCTATCGGATAGCAGCCGCTGTCCCTGAAAGTTCAAGAGTTCGGCTGCCGGCCTCTCTTCGATGGCAACATCACCGCCCCGTGCCAGGGAACGGGGGTCCTGCACCAGGGCATGAAAGGGAATGCCGTATTCCCGCGCCATCAGAGCCAGCGGATAGGTACCTACTTTGTTAATCACGTCGCCGTTCTGGGCCGTACGGTCGGCGCCCACGATGACCGCATGGACCTCCCCCTTGGCCATCACTTGGGCAATCCCACTGTCGGGAATCAACGAAACTTTAATGCCCGCCTGCGCCAGTTCCCATGCTGTCAATCGCGTGCCTTGCAAATAGGGTCTAGTTTCGGTGGCGATAAAGGCGAGATCTTTGCCTAAAGCCTTACCGTACTGCGCGACGGCGACAAGCTCGCCGCTGACATTGCAGTGAGTCAGCACACAAGCGCGATGCGGTAAAACAACGGCGGCCCGCTGTGCTCTCGCTTGTCGCGCTTCGACAATTCTTCGAGCGAATGCGAGAGCCTGTTTGGCAATCCCTACTCCCGGCGACTCTCCCTCCGGCAGCTGCGCAAGCCAGCCCGACATCTCAGCGCCGAGACCGGCGAAATCGAAGGTCGGCCGGGCCTCAGAAAACGCCTGCGTCATCTCTGCCAGCTCTCGGCGTAAAGGTTCCGCATCTCTGCCTTGATAGTCTTTTGCGACCAAAACCCCACTATAAATAAAGGTTAGCACCTGGCCGAAGGCTCGGGTCTTCATTTGCTTCACCGCGTCAAGGGCTTCGGAGACATCTTTGATTTCGAGGTATTGCACCGCTTCTGGCAGCACCAGTTCGTTGAGGATCTTGAAACCCTCACCGCGCCACAGAACAGGCTCAAATAAAGGGCTGTGGGCAATTGTCATGATGCACTCGACAAGCCAATTAGCGATTCACAGATAACGCAGCGCCGTCTGCGCCACCTCGACCATCGTTTCTTCGGCCGCGAGAAAAATCGGATCGCGAAAAGCAAACTTGCCATGGAGACATTCGTCTGAGACGGCGAGAATCGCCCCTGCCTTTTTTTGTCGCAGTTGGGCGATGGTAAGAAAAGTCGACGTGACCATATCGATACCCGAAACTTGTTGATTGTTTAGTTCTTGAATGAGCTCCGGCGTTTCCTGAAACAGCGCGTCGGTGGTAAAAATCCATCCCAGGTGACACCGCACCTCTAAAGTTTTCGCGGCCTGCTTCAGAGCTCCGACGATTGCCGGATGGGAGACGGTAGAAAAGCTCTTAGGAACATAATAACTCGTTGTCCCCTCGCCGCGAATCGCGCCTGTGACAATCACGAGATCGCCGATCTTCACATGATCTTGGAGCGATCCGCAGCTGCCGATACGAATCAAAGATTGCACCCCGGCAGCGCAAAGGATTTCGGTCGTCATGGCGGTGTCGGGCGCATAGCGCCCGCCATTGCCGACGGTGACTCTCTTACCGTTCATCATGCCGGTATGCATCTCATAGTCCAAAAACGTGAAATTTTTCTCCGCGTTTTGCAAATTGCCGAGCAGCATTTGGCTGCGCTCCTTGGGGCCGGGAATGAGGGCATAGGGACCCAATGAGTCCGTTTTTAACCCCAACGTGGATAGCATTTTTTGGGGCGTGAAGTGCGGCTCTTTTACCATCGCTCAAAGCGCTTGCGCGACAAAATCGAATAAATCTTGGCTTGGAAGAATGGCTTCTCCGAAATCGGCGAAGCTGCGCTGGCAAAGTGCGCTGGATGTTACGACCAATTCAGCCCCGGCTCGCTGCGCTTCACGTATCCTGTCCTGAGCACTCCACTGAGCCAGTTCTGGATAGGCCTCTGGCACCCCACCTCCACCACCGCAACACCATGACCAACGCCGATTGCGTTCCATTTCCAGCAACTGGACACCCGGCACCGCTCGCAGAATGTTTCTCGGGGCCTCGTATATACCGCAACCCCGGCCAAGGTGGCAGGAATCGTGGTAGGCCACTTTTTTGCGCACAGGGTTTGTGAATTTCAGCCGACCCGATTGCACGAGATCCGCAACGTACTCGACTCCATGAACTATCTGGAGTCCGCTCCGGGCTTCCTTGGCGTATTCGCGCCAGATGCGCTGACAGCTACCGCAAGCGACCACCACTTTGCGCATACCGACCTGCCTGATGTACGCAAGATTGGCCTCCTTCAGCCGCACATATTCATTTCGGAAACCCAGGTCATAGGCATAAAGCCCACAGCATTTTTCCTGGTCGCCCAAGATCGCAAAATTTTCTCCCGTCCGTATCATGAGTCGCGCCAGAGCGATAACTCCCGCGCGGCCGCTCGGTTGATCCGCAGAACAACCCGCAAAGAGCAGTGTCGTCGCGCCACTGCCGGGCCGGTTCAAGCTCAATCCATCACTCCATTGCCCGCGATCGCCTTTCTTTTGCCCCCATGGATTGTCGTGATTCTTTAAACCCTCGAGAAGCGGGCGGTGCGCGTCAAGGGGGCCCTGCTTCTCGGTTATCTCTTCACGCATCGCTACGGTGATGTCCCAAGGGCCGTAACCATCGTTACGCACGCCGCAGAGTTCTTGGCACATCAAGCAGTTGGTACAAGTGAAAACAACCTCTTTAAGCTCCGGCGTTATTTGATCCAGTCCGTGAAACAACCGTTGCCCCATCAGCCAGCGCGACTTGGGGGTAAATCGTTGAAAACGATAGAATTCGTAGGGCGGACATTTGGTTTTTGGGCCGGGAATATCCTCCAAGGGGTTGGCTGGCCCATGGCCGTAGCAAGAACCGCACAACACACAACCGCTGCTGCGCTCGGCGAGGCCTTTGGCATAAAGCCATTTCTCGACGCGCTTGAGGCCAAGAGCTTTTTTGCCGTCGTCTTTCACCGAAAATCGCGGGAAGAGGCAATATTTTGAGCTATGGCTGTATAAATCAGAGCTTCCAAGTGTCAATAATCCTTGATCAGGTGACGGATGAGATATGATTGAGTTTGCGTAGCAAGGCGGAAAGCTCCCTTTGTTGTGGTTTGTTTAGCGCAGAGAAGATTTGCCCGACGCTATCCTCGAAGAAAGGAATCGTACTCTTATAAACCCTGCTACCCTTTTCTGTCAGCACCACGTAAACGACCCGCCGGTCTTCCTCGTCTCGCTTTCGCGTCACCAGTTTTTTCTCTTCTAATCGGTCGACAATCCCGGTTAAGTTGCTCACCGTCACCATCATTTTGGCTCCGATTTCGTTAAACGGCAGCCGGCCCGCGTATCCAATGGTTGCGAGCACGTAAAATTGCGGCGGGGTGAGCGCAAGTTTTTCTAGGTCATTTTCCAGCTTCTTATGTGACAACAGACCAAAGCGCAAGAAACGCACCCATAGACTTGTCGAATAGCGCGTAAAAATAGGACGTTTAGTGACCGGCACCTTGCCAATTTATTCCGCCGGTTGGTAAAAAGCAACTCGGGTTTCCCCCCGGCGAACCTTTTTTCCGCGCTACACCAAGCGGAGGTTTGTAAAGTCTTGGCCTTGATGCGCACCGAATGGGCGCCCATCGATGGCCGTGAATGCGCCACGTTGCAACGCCTCGTTCAGAGTGATACTTGGGCAATGAGAACAGGCTCAAGTGAAAAGTTTGAAACTTCACATCCTCGGCTGTGGAGACGCCTTTGGCAGCGGCGGCCGCAATCAAAGCGGTTATCTGCTTGCATCGGACCAACGGCTCATGCTGCTTGACTGCGGGCCCACAACGTTGCTTGCCATGAAGCGCGCTGCAATCGATCCGCGGCGCTTGGATATCATTTTTCTAAGCCATCTCCACGGCGATCATTTTGGCGGTATCCCTTTTATTTTTCTCGATGCAATGTATCGAGCGCCTCGCAGCACGCCGCTGCATATTGCAGGCCCTCCGGGAACGGTGGAAAAGGTTGGCGAGCTGTTCGAGATCATGTACGGTCGTTGGGCTGCGCGGCCGTTACCGCCAACGCGTTTTCATGTCATGCAGCCAGAGCAAAGGAGCAGCATTGAGGGTATCGAGGTGTTTCCCTTTCGGGTACCCCATCAGACACAGGAAATATCCTTAGGATTAAAACTGCAGTTGGAGGGAAAGCAGATTCTGTATTCCGGCGATTCTGCCTGGACCGACCTTTTTATCGAGCACTCACATGGTGTCGATCTTTTCCTTTGCGAGTGCTCGTTTTTCGATCCGACGCCGGGTAATCATATCGATTATATTCGTTTACGGGAAAACTTACCGCGCCTGGGATGCCACAAGTTGATCCTGACGCACCTGGGTGAAGAAATGCTTGTCCGAGGCAAAGAATTGCCGGTGACCTTGGCCGAGGACGGTATGGTGATCGAAATATGAAATGGAAACCCACCCGAATGGTATTTAACTCGCGCCGCCCTGGTAATCCGGAGAGAGCGACAACGGCACGATGAGCGGTTGATGGCCGCTTTTTTCAAAAATCTTTTGCGCCGTCTGCTTGGCTTCGAGTAACCCGGCGTAGGGACCAACGCGCACCCGGTAGGCGATCTGACCTTCGTTCAAAGCCGTTCTCTCGAGATAGCCTTCGAAACCGTTATCGCTTACCTGCTGCAACACCGATTCGGCACGGCCGCGCTCCCGAAAAGAGCCTATTTGCAGAACATAGCCATTTAACGATTTATCATCGTCTTGGGGCGTTGCGAGCAGGGCCGGCACGCGTTCCCAATCATGGCCTCCCCGCTCGTTCCTGGCGCTACGATCGGCAGGATTTTTCGCGCTTTTTAGTATCTGGTAGTTATCAAACCCATATTCCAATAACCGCTTGGTATCGCCCCAGAGATCCCGGGCGCCCAAAATCGATACAATCAAGGTTACGCCATTGCGCGCCACCGCCCCGACGAAACATTTTTGCGCCGCGTGAGTGTAGCCAGTTTTGCCGCCTAGGGCACCGTTATAATTCCACAACAGGCGATTGTGATTTCTAACAGAAATACGGCGCGCAATTAATTTCTTTTTCGTTTGGGAATAGGAGTTCACAGAGCTGAGCTTAGTTTGAACAATTTCACGAAAAGTGGCGTTTCTCATCGCATAGCGGAATAGCATGGCGATATCCCGCGCCGTAGAGTAGTGATCCGCAGCCGTCAAGCCATGCGGATTGGAAAAATGGCTGTTTGTGGCGCCAATTTCATGGGCTTTTTTAGTCATCATCTCGGTGAAGCGTTCCACCGATCCCCCGATACCTTCAGCCAAAACCAGGCTGGCGTCGTTGGCGGAAGAGAGCAGAATACCGTAGAGCAAATCTTCGATGGTAAGGGTTTGATTGGGGCGCAGATAGAGCTTCGACGCCGGCACCCGGGTTGCCGCTTTGGAAACCGTAAGCGACTGGTGCAGCTTGCGACCACTTTCCAACGCCAGGATCGCAGTCAGTACCTTCGTTGTACTTGCGGGCGACAGGCGAAGATCTGGCTCGTTTGCATAGAGGATGCTACCGCTTGCCGCATCCATGAGAATGGCGGCCCGGGCAGTTAAATCTTCATCCGGGGAGAAGGCCCAAACTGAAGCAGCCAAAAAGAGCCATGCAGCGATGGACGTAACGAGGGCTGATAGTCGATAACGGTGACGCAGTTTTCCAACCTCCTGGCTGCTTGGTACCGCTTAAAGCATCTGTCGACCACCGACAGCAGACGGCAAAGTAGTTTTATAACATTTTTTCGTTTTTTTGACTAGCAAAGATAACGTGAATTGCGTTGATTTTTAAAATTAATCCTGGCGGTGCTGAGACTTACTGGAAAAATTTGATAAGTGGCCAAACTTGCGTGCTATTTGTTGGAGCTTATGCCAAATTTGGTTAATTCACGTTCGGCTTGCTCGCTCATATTGGATTGTTGGCCCATCGCTTCGCGGCGGATACGGTCCTGACTATGTTTGCAGATTCCCCCTTTGAGTACCATCACGGGTTTTGCACAAATCATGCACTCAATTTTCGCGTCATACATGAGTCAGTTTTGCACCTATTGGGATATCGTTGCAACTGACTCAATCCAGCACTTTAATCTGCGCCGGGCTTTCCAAAATGATCTCCAGTCCGTATTGCGGATGATCTTTGATTTCTCCTCTGAGCTCGACTTCCTTTCCGGCGAAGTTCTTAGGCGGCAGTTGTTTTTTTTGAAAATGCTCCAAAGCAGAAGCAAATATAACCGCGGTGAGAGCCTCACGCGAGGGACCGAAACTCAAAAAATGCGTGTTGCTTTTGGCGGAATGACCAACGCGAAAAATGCGCCCGCGAACCCGCGCCTGCGTGCCCGCCAAGGCGCGTAGTTTTTCCACGTCTCGCGCCGCTATAACCGGCAGCTCCGCCTGCGATGGCGGCTGCGGCGACCAGGGTGCGATACTTACGGGGTGGCTCTGGGGCTCAGCCGCGGCATCTTGAAGCGTCGAGCCCGAGCCGCGCGACGGCTCATCAGCGCTTGATGGTCCGGCCGGATTCCACCGTTGATAGAGAAGGTGGGAAAAGAAACCGGTGAGATAAACCACTATAATTCCGACCGCGACAACCGGTGAGAAGGGTTTCAAAGTTTCCTCTCCCAGAGCTGAAAAAAAACTTTGCGATACTCTTCCGCCAGCGGCCCGGCATCGCGAAAGAGGAGCAGGTTTTCATCGTTCACGTTGTCGGCGGCGTGGGTCCAGTTATAGGAGCCTGAGAAAACCAGCCTACGGTCGATTACAGCAAATTTCTGATGCATCAGGCCGCGTTCTTTATTTGTCGTATTCGATTGCATTCCAGAGATGCGCCGCAGAGGGATTTTCTCCCGATCCAGGTAATGGCCTTTCGAATTTTCCCGGCCAGCGTCAAACTCGCGGTCGATGATAACTTGCACCGCTACCCCGCGTTTCTGCGCTTGAACCAATAATCCGGCTAGATCCGAGCTGGTAAAGGCGTAAACCGCGACAAGAATCTCTTTTTTCGCCTGCGCGATTTCGCGCATGATATGGGCCGAACACTTGTCTCGGGGACTGAAGCAGGCTTGAACCACCATGGCGGCGCCGGCCGGAGAAGCCCAGAGGATAACGAGGAGAAGAAAAATACCGCCTGCCATTTTACCCGTCATGTTCCTTTTTTCTGTGGCAAATTAACCTTTGCCTTTTCCGGTCCCAAGCCGAGTTGCAGAATCAGCCTCTCCAACACAATACGGGGATTGTTGCCGCTCGATTTTAAACGAAAATCGGCCTCGAAAAGTTCATCCATGTAAGAGCGCAGCTCGCCAAGTGAAAAACGCTCGGCTCTCTGGAGGTAGAGATAGTCCATGTAGGGGTTGCGCGTCAGGGGAGGGATGTCCTGTCTCAAGACAAGGTGTTGAAACTGTTGATAGCTCATGTCACGCTTCCAAAGACTTTTAAGTTCGCTCTCGATTAACTGGCGCGCGGATAAAAGCCGACGGGCATCGCTAGCGATCGTAGCCAGGAGTTTCAAAGGATGTTCTCCTTGAGCCACCAGACGCGCCAGCTGCGCCAAAGCGGCCCGCGGATTGCGATCAGCGATGGCTTGAGTGAGATCAAAGATCCAACCCTCGCCGCGATCGGCGAAGATTGCCGCCACATCTTCAGCGCCGACGGAGCGACGATCGCCGACAAAGAGCAATACCTTGTCGAGTTCTTGCTGCACGGCGCGCAAATCATCGGCGGCGCGCATCAGGATCATCTCCCGCGCCTGCGGTTGCAATGTCTTTCCCGACTGCCGTAAGCGCTGGTTGACCCATTCGAGCAAACTCGCCCGGCTGATTTTGCCCCTGCGGTCTCGCTCCAAATTGAGATCTAAGACAGCGCCCTTCTCCTCGAACTGTTTGAACAAACGCGTGCGGCGATCCACTTGCATTGCGGTGAGCAACAAAACGTCCCACTGAGGAAGTCCTCGCTCGAGCAATTCAGCCAGTCTTTGCCCCTCCGAGACTCGGCGGTCGCTCAAGTCCATTTTTTTAGCTCGACAATAGACCAACATCGCCTCGATTTCGCGCCGCATCTCGTCGCCGTCAATATCTAAAATCTCTGACAGAGACTGTGCCGATAAGGGCTCAAGCCGTTCCCACTGCGCCTCGGTCCAGCCTTCAAGAATCAACAGATCGATTAATAACCTGCTTGCTTCGTCACGCCTGCCTTCACGCCACAGCTGGAAAAGTTTTTCCCCCAGCTGGCCTTGCTGCTCGCGGGAAACAAAATAGGGAGCGTTTTCGATCCACAGAACCTTCTGGCCTGAAAAAAACGGCGGCGTCGACAGCGACGCTTCAATCCGATCCCACCCCACCACACGGCCATCGAAGCGTTCTAGGTTGAATCCCCGATGACTTTCCGGGACCACGAGATCGAGGATGGCTCTGCAAGCCTCCTGGACTTGTAATTCGTCACCAAAGAGAAGTAACAGTTGCGGCCCGCCACCCCCTTTAATCGCGGCGATGGTAGCGGCTAAACTGCGTTTCATGGCACAAATTCAAAAGGTCTTGGGGAAGTATAAATCAGCTCAAATTAACCCAACCGATTTGGCCGCCCCCGGTTTTTCGCCCCGAGGTGGAGTTATCGCTACTGGCCAGAAGCAAACTGTTAGCGTTTGGGCACCCACATTTGGTTTTTTTCGCTCCAGATATAGTCCGATTTCCAAATTTTAAGACCCATGGTGTACCTACCGCCCGATTTGGAAACAAAAATTTTTTCATTGGAGTGCGGCACCTCGACGCGAGCCACAATCATCACTTTCTTGGAGATTCCCTTATCAACCAAAACACGATCGCCCTCGCGTATGGCGGTATGCTCTTGTTTTTTCCGCCTCATGAGCAAAAACTACCACTGCCCGACCTTTCAGGCAAATCTTTTTCTTTTGCGCCATGGTAAACTTGACAATCCATTGTCACTCTCTTATAGCTGAAATCTCGCCAGTTTTTGGTTGTCACAGCCTGTCGCTCATCAGTGCTTTGGTCTATGCTCCGCAGCAGCCCTCAGGTATGGGAATGATACGTAAAATTTTAACTAGGAGGAAATAATGCGATTGGTTACCTTCTCACGCAAAAATCAACAACGGCTAGGACTTATGGGTCCCCAGGAGCAGATTATAGACTTGGCGGAGGTCCATCGCCGTTATTTAAGGGGCGGTAATCCACCCTACCTGGCCGGTATGCAAGCCTTTATCGGTGGGGGTGCCAAAGCCCTTCAGGCTGCTCGCAAAGCAGCAAAATATATCGGGGAAAAGTCCACTGTTGAACAAAAACGACTGGCCCGGGCAGGCGCGTTGGTCAAACTGAACCAGGTAAGGCTCATGGCACCGATCCCCAGGCCGACAAAAAACGTCGTGATGCTCGGTATAAATTACCGTGAGCACGTGGAGGAAGGCGCCAGGGCACGCTCTTTGGAAATCAAGTATCCCGAGTGGCCGGTTTATTTTACCAAGCCCGCCACATCTGTCATCGCGCACCAGGGAAAAGTTGTCAAACATAAGGTGACGGATAAACTCGACTGGGAAGTCGAGCTCGCCGTGGTGATCGGTAAGAAAGGCCGCGATATTGCCAAGAACAAAGCCTATGACTACGTCTTTGGTTACACTGTCTGTCTCGACATGACGGCGCGAGAACTGCAACGCATCCACGGACAATGGTTTAAAGGTAAATCCCTCGATACCTTTTGTCCCATTGGACCCTGGATCGTGCACAAAAGCGTCTTGCCGGACCCCCAACAGGTACGGCTTATGTGCCGGGTCAACGGCGAAATCATGCAGGACGGCAACACGCGCGACATGATATTTGACATCCCGACTATAATCGAAAGTTTATCGGGGGGCCTGACACTCGAACCGGGAGACATCATCAGCACCGGCACACCCTCGGGCGTGGGATTTGCTCGAGTGCCGCCGGTATTTCTCAACCCCGGCGATAAAGTCGAAGGCATAGTGGAAGGCATCGGAACGCTAGCGGTTGATATCGTCGCTCCTTAACGAAAACGAGGGGGCATGCCGCCAATCAGGCCTACAGCAGTCGCGGGTTCATTCTATCCGGCTGATCTTCAAGAACTGAATGAGCTTGTTTATGACTGTTTAAACTTAAATCCATTTGGCCCGCTTGGTACCGTTACACCCTCAACCTCATTGATCGGCGGTATGGTGCCGCACGCGGGCTATATTTATTCCGGGCCCTGTGCCGCTCATTTTTATGCGCTTCTCGCAACCTCGGCCTTAAGGGTGATCCTATTGGGCGTCAACCATTCGGCTCGAGGACACCATGCATCCCTTAGCCCTTGGAGCAGCTGGGAAACTCCCCTTGGAAAAATCTCAGTCGATGAGGCGCTGCAGCAGCTTCTCCGAGCCCGGGTGGATTTTCTAAAGTCTGACGAAAGGGCCCATGCCGACGAGCATAGCATCGAAGTCCAGCTGCCGTTTTTGCAGCGGCTGCTCTCTGACTTTTCCTTTCTCCCCATTTCGCTTTCTTACCTGTCAATAAAAGATTGTGATGCACTCGGGAGCGCTATCGCCGAGGTTTGCGGCGGTGCAACCTCCGGCCAGCAACGCACTATAATCCTTGCCAGCAGCGACCTGAGCCATTATCTTGGCCCCGAGGAGACCGATGAGCATGATTTCTTGGTTTTGGAAAAAGTGCTCGCCATAGACCCGCAAGGATTGCTAAGAGTGGTCGAAGAGCAAAATATTACCATGTGTGGTGTGATTCCCACCGCAGTCATGCTATTCGCTGCCGCCAAACTGGGCATCAAACGCGCTCGCTTGCTCAAGCATTATCACTCCGGACAGGTCACCGCGATGAAAAAAGTAGTCGGTTACGCCAGCATCGCCCTGGAGTCATGAAACGACAGGAATTTCTAGCTGGTTTGACTTGCCTTCATCCCTTTGTTAAGGGTGCTATCAATGCTGGGGGTGTCCGCCTCGGGCGGACTGAGAGCCTGTAGATTCGTCAGGTAACCCTTCGAACCTGATCCGGGTAGCACCGGCGTAGGGAAGCGTGAGAGTCACAGTCCCGTTGGCCTGATTGCAATATACAGTCGGTCGGGACGAACTTAAAACCGTATTCCCTGGCGGCCACCGGGTGGCCGTTATGAATACGGTTTTTTTTAATTCACATGAAAATTTGCATAAATGGAGAACCAAGAGACATTACCGATGGCGTGAATCTCTCAAGGCTCCTTGAGGAACTGCAGATTCGTCCGGGACGTGTCGTGGTAGAGCTTAACTGTAACATCATTGCCCGCGACAGCTACGGTGCAACCCTGTTACGTGAAGGAGATGCGCTGGAGATCGTTCAATTTGTCGGCGGGGGATAGAGGGAAAAACTATGGCAGACCAGTTAAATCTTGGAGGCGTCGGCTACCGCTCGCGGCTTATCGTTGGCACGGGAAAGTACAAGGATTTCAGCGAAACCAAACAAGCCATTGAAGTCTCAGGCGCTGAAATTGTTACGGTTGCGGTGCGCCGCGTAAACATCACTGACTCCAACAAAGAAAACTTGCTGGATTACTTGGATCCAAAGAAATTCACTATTTTGCCTAACACTGCCGGTTGTTACACAGCGGAGGAGGCGATTCGAACCTGTCATTTGGCGCGCGAAGCCGGAGTTGGCAAGATGATTAAATTGGAAGTCATCGGTGACGACAAGACCCTCTTTCCAGATATCCCGGCAACGCTGGAAGCTGCCCGGGTTCTCGTGAAAGAGGGATTCGTGGTACTACCCTACATCACCGACGATCCCATAACGGCTAAGCGACTGGAAGAAATCGGTTGCGCGGCGGTGATGCCCCTGGCGGCGCCCATCGGTTCCGGTCTCGGTATTCGCAATCCCTATAACATCCGAATCATTCTAGAACACGCGGGAATCCCGGTCATTGTCGACGCTGGCGTGGGAACGGCATCCGATGCCGCCATTGCCATGGAAATGGGTTGCGATGGTGTCTTAATGAATACCGCGATTGCCGGCGCCAAAGATCCTTTGCTCATGGCCGAAGCCATGCGGCTCGGTGTGGAAGCCGGGAGAAAAGCCTTTCTCGCCGGTCGCATCGCCAAGAAACTTTACGCGACGGCTTCCAGTCCGCTGGATGGAATCCTGCATTAAAGCTCAAAAGTGCCCATTCTGGATTTCGACTGCGTACTGATCACGGACCGCAAGCAGATCCTGGATCGGGATCTGCTTTGGGTCTTGGAGCAAGCGCTTGACGGCGGCATCAAAGCGATCCAGCTCCGAGAGAAAGATCTTGAGGGAACGAAACTGTTTTTTTTGGCCGAAAATATACGCCGGGTCACCCGGGCCTACGGCGCCCGGCTTTTCATTAACGATCGCATCGATGTGGCGCTGGCAACGGACGCCGATGGCGTGCAACTCGGTCAATCTTCCATCCCCGTCGAGGCAGCGCGAAAACTCTTAGGCGCGGAGAAAATGATTGGTGCTTCCACTCACTCGCTCGAGGAAGCCCAGGAAGCAGCACAGAGTGGCGCGGATTTTGTCTTTTTCGGGCCGGTTTATTTTACTGCGTCCAAAGCAAATTACGGTCTACCCCAAGGCCTGGCGATGCTTAAGAAAATAGTGGAAAAAATCGCTTTACCTGTCTATGCTATAGGTGGCATCAAGCCCGAGAACATCGTGGAAGTAATGCGCACCGGCATCCGGGGAGTGGCGCTTATTTCCGCGATCATGAGCGCACACAACCCGTCAGAGGCAACCGGAAAAATCCTGGGGCTTTTGCGGAGGTGATCTCCTGCAAGAAACGGCGCGCGAGGTATTTGTTTACCTACAAGCAAATCCGGTTCTTTATTTTGGAATAGCTTTGATTGCGGGTTTGGCAGCTAGCAAAAGCGTCGCCGCCGGGAGAAGGTCGGGTTTCATATTCTGCTTTCTGACGGGATCGATCGGTTTGTTCTTGAGTCAATTCGTGATAGTTTACGTTGAATTCAAGGAGTATCTGGAAAGGCTCCCTGAATTTCGCTTCCTGTTCGACCTCATCGCCGCCTATGTTGGCGCGTTTATAATCGGGGCGATTATCCACTTCGTCAAACCCATCTGAGCCACCCTAGCTCAGTCGGCAGAGCAACTGATTCGTAATCAGTAGGTCGCCGGTTCGACTCCGGCGGGTGGCTCCAACATTCTTCACTTTATTCCAATCGATTAACCGCTATACCAAAAGCAACTTCCCCCCGGTTATGGGTAAATCCCGGTCAACTATGCAGAAGTTGACGAGTCTCTATTGTGAAAATTCTACCTTGGATTTAGGTGAATATTCTAAATTGGAACAAAATTTTTGCTTTAATTGACATCCTAGTAAAACGGCAATAAATTTTAAAGCATCGAGGAAAAATAGTGAGGGGAAAAGCGAGCACTGGTTAAAATTAGAGACGTTAATTCCCGGAGGTGATTTTATGGACTTATTCGGGGAATTTCTCAAACGGTTGACTTGGGAGTTGACTCCCTTCCTCAACTGGGCGATCAATAATTGGGCGATTACCATGGTGACACTGCTCCTACTGATCCGCTGGGCAGGTCACAAGCGCCGTAAAATCAGGCATGTTTAACCCATGGTCCGATCCTTAAACACCGCTAACAGAATTTGCTGGCGCGCGCCTATTACCTAGTTACCTACGTCTTCGACACAACTGAAACCCAGCAAACGATGGGTCTTGCTCGACGCTCTCCACCTAACTAGAGGAGTTGGTTACCTGCTTCAGTCCGTCACAAAAGTCGCTGGCGATCGAGCGGCAGCAAAACAGCAGCCAGCGAAATCGCCCCTTTGCCGACACGCTAGAAGAGGCCCGGTTTGACAAAAGCTTAGTGGAACTGCTAACTAGGCGTTGATTGAGAAAATACGGCGACATAGATCACGGCCAAGCGTAACGGCCTAACTGCCACAGGGAGGTAGCCAATGCTGACTGCTAATGAGCTTAAAGGGGTTCTGGGAATGATGCCTGCCTTTGCCACACCGGATGCGGTAGACATTCGCGCGACACAAACCATAGCGGTGGACAACCTCAAGGAAGGAGTCAATAAAATTATTGCAGACGGAGTGAACAATATCGCCACCACTGGCACCTATGGCGAATGCTACAATCTGCTTTTCGATGAATTCAAAACTCTATCGGTGGCAACCGTCGAGGCCGTGAGGCAGAGAGTGCCGCTATTTCTTGGTTGCACGAGTCCCAACCCGCGCGAGGTCGTGCAAAAAATGAATTTTGTAAAACAGCTCGGCGCCGACGGTGTGCTTTTGGGTGTACCGTATTACGAGACCCTGCCGGTGCCGGACGCGATCAAGTTTTACCATGATATCGCGGATATGTTTCCAACTCTAAACATCGTCATCTATCACAATCCGGAAAATCATAAAATCACGATTCCGGTGTCCGCATTCAAGGAGCTGGTGAAAAAACCCAATATTATTGGCATGAAGGACAGTCATAGAACGACCCAAGCCTTCATGAATTTACAAAAGATCGTCAAAGATAAAATCAGCGTCTTCGTGAACCAGACACAGCTTTATCCCTACTATCGCCTTGGAGCCGCCGGATGCTGGTCTACCGAGGTCTGGATGGGGCCCTGGCCGATAGTCCATTTGCTCGATCTGGTGCGGCGCGGTGAGGAAGGAAAGGCGATAGAGGTGATCGACGACATCATCGGCGACGGCAGTGGGGGCAGGCCTGTTCCTGGCGCTGGCAATAAACGACCCGCCGAATTTGCGGACTACTGCAAGGTAGGGCCGACCCGTGTGCCGTTTCTCCATTTTCCCGAGGCCGAGCTGGCCAAGGCCAAGCGCCGGGCAGATCACTGGATGAAGCTCAATGCCAAGTATCGCCCTCTCGTGGAAGCGCAACGAGCACGTTCAGCAGCTTAGGGAGTTTGCTGCCGCCTCAACGAGCTTCAGCGAACACCAGCCCCGTCCGGGGCGCAGGGTTGACGCCTGTTACGCTGTTTATTGAGACGCCCAGTCCTTTCATTCAGGTCACTGCTCACTATCTCTGACCGGCTGAGACCGTTCCTATGCTCATATTACCATTGGAATTTCGCTTGATAAAATTATACCTGGACTTTATCATAAATAGTGTAAAGAAATATTTGGAGGCATTGATGGGGTTTTTTGCCGATCCTTGGTTGCGTGAGGCCCGAGATAGCATAACGTCTCTTCCAAATCAGCCGTTCGAATTGAAAGCTGGAGACACGGCGGGTTTCGACAAACTTGCGGCGGCCGTTGAAAAAGCGATTAAGGCCGCCTTACTTGAAAACCACGGCAGTATCCCGCCGAAACATAATCACAATAAGCTGGTCACCTTATGCCAATCCACCGGCGTGTGGGAAGTACTTCCACCTGCGTTACAACATTTGGTCGAAGAAGTGGAATCCTACCACCTGACCCATTTAGCCAACTCTCCCAGTTCCCTCGCTCTGTCCGCTTCTCCCGAACAACTGCAGAGATACTTCTCCGTCGCCCGTCGCTTAATTGACTATATGGAATATCACATCATTGGTAACGATTCGGTTCTGAAACGGCTAAAGGTGGCGTAATAGCTCTCGTCAACAGGCGAGCTATATTTGCCTTCCAGAATAAAGAAGATAACCAATTTCCTAGTATTTCCTTCCGGCGTCAGGGAAGGTATATAGGTGTCCGGAGCGCTGGCCAACCGGCCGATCGACCGAGAACCAGGCCATAGCGTGCAGGATCGTTTCTCTGCGGTACCAACTTGGGTAAGAAGCATTTGCGAGCAATGCTCACGCACCAAGAAAAACCAAAAGCATAGCGACGATTGCTACGGTGGCGCACAGTACTCCGATGCCAGCGACGATAAATCCCGGACCGGGGCCATTCATCGTGGGCGGTGGAACGTCGGGTATCAGTATCTTTCGGGACTTATAAAAAAGCACGCCTGGTGACTGTGCATGTTTCATGCCAGCCAGGGTACTAACGGTCGAACGGGGAAAAGCTCAAGATTGGTAACGTTTTCCTGAAAAACTTTCGGATTTGATCTCATAGCTGTCACAGCAACACCACTAGCTCACGACAAAAAAATTCAGCCGTGACAATTTTGCTTCATCACTCGGCACTATGAGCCATGAAAACGTTGCGCCCGCCTCAGAGTAACGCGGAAAGGCGGGAGTCATACTATATTAGGGTTGAGTCCCCTTCTTTGTTCGAACATCAACAGACTTGACCCAACCGATTAGGCCCTTGGAAGTCTTGACCATATACCAATCTCTTCCACCTTCGCTCTGAACCATTGGGACGAGCGTTTCTCCCTCCACGAGCCGGTCAATCTTTTCCGCCTCATCGTCTTGTCGAGGGTACAGCGCAGCTTCCTTCGAAGCCACAACTAGCCGCGACGGCATATCACGCCCCCCGACATCTCCAACTCCCCCGGAAACCCCTTTCCCTTTATTAGACGGTGAAGATGTCCCGGGGGCTCTGGGAACTGTTCCCCCTTGCCCCTGACCAACCCCTCCAAGCGCTCGGCCGTAATCGCCGAAACCCTGGGCCGGCGCCGACTTAGGAGAGAGGAACCACAAAAGAATGCTGAGCAATATGACTTTCAGAATCGCCACAGTGTTTCCCTTTCGCCCACAGTAATAATTTAATTCTTATTCTACTATGCGTGGCGTATTTCAACAACTAGGATCTCGATGCGCAACTCCCGAAAATTCCGGCTTGGCTTAAAAATAGCCTAATGAACATTGTGCGCCCATTAATGCGGGTGACGGTATCGATTAGAAAGCAATAGCTTCAGCTAATTTGATTGACGGGCGAGCATCTATTATGCAATCTGACCTTTTTGAGGAGTTATAAGGAAATTAGAATCCAGATGGCGCGATTGGAAGCCAAAACTTTGTCGATTGGATAACAGCCAGCCTACACCTTAGTGAAAAATCTTAACCTCCATTTCTCAAGGCCAGGAGTCAAACAGGGGCAGATTTTGATGCAACAGCGGAGATTTCGGTGAAGGGATTTTCCCTCGTTGGCTCGCATAGATTTCGCTGGGCTATCCCGTTCGGATTGTTTATTGTCACGTTCCTGGCGGTGGCCGCAACGCTCAGCGATTACGGGGTCACCTGGGATGAACCGCCTTATTTTCACGCTGCAGACCTCCATATCCAGTGGCTGCAGGGTTTTGGCAACGATGCTCTTGATGGAAATCCCGGCAAATCTTTGCAAGATGAACGGATCAAGGCCGCATGGCGCTGGGACCCCTATCATGTGCCACATCCGCCCCTTTCACGGATCGTCTCCGGCGCGGCAAAGGTTGCCGCTCCGCCTTGGGTGGATATATTTGCAGCTTACCGTCTTGGCCCAGCCCTATTTTTTGCTTTGCTTGTAACCCTAATGTACCTATGGATCGCCGCATTATTCGACCGCGCAACCGCCATTGTCGCCAGTCTCGGTCTGCTCGTTACCCCCAACCTCTTTGGCTTTGCCCATATCGCTGTAACCGATATACCTCTTACCGCCATGTGGTTTTTGACGGTTTTTTGTTTTTGGCGCGGGCTAAAAAGTTGGCCATGGAGCGTCGTTCTGGGTGCGGTCTGGGGGCTCGCGCTAGCAACAAAATTCCCCGCGCTGTTAATTCCTATTCCCCTTTTTCTCTGGGCCCACATTTATCACCGTCAAGCGTACGCCAACAACGTGATCACAATGCTCTTTATTAGTCCTGTGGTCATGGTGCTGTGCCAACCGTATCTATGGCATCAACCCGGACTGAGAATTCTCGAGTTTCTTTTCGAAGGGCTAAGTCGGGGGTATCGACCCGAGACCAACTATACGATATTTTTTTGGGGCGACCTTTTTTACACGAACCAATTACCTTGGTATTATCCGTTTTTCATAGTGGGCGTCACCACTCCTGAGACTATCCTAATATTCGCGTTGCTCGGTTCCGTTTGTCTCCCTTGGCTGCACGATCAAAAGCCAACTATCGTGTTATTTCTTATCAATACCGGCTTTATAATCGCCCTGGGGCTCTTGCCGGGCGCGGTTCTCCACGATGGCGTCCGACAGCTTATGTCGGCTCTTCCATTCCTAGTGGCGCTGGCCGCCTGCGGTTTCTATGTTCTTGTCGCGAGGCTAAAAGAAAAATGCACAAATTGGCCGTCAGTACAGCCCATAAAACAGCTTCCCCACAAGATAACCGCGGCGGTTGCCTTGTTGGCGCTCTTTACCCCGGCGGTGGATACCTATCTTTCCCATCCGTTCCAGCTTAGCTACTATAACCGGCTCGTTGGCGGTATTCATGGCGCCTATGTACGCGGACTAGAAGTGACTTATTTTATGGAAGCGTTCACCCCGGAGTTTTTAAGAAATCTCGATGCGACACTGCCGTTAAACGCGACCATCAACGCGTCCGTGGCTAAATTCATGTTTGAGTATTACAAAAACCACGGTCGGCTCCGTAGCGATTTAAAATTCACCGATAAACCGCCTTTTGATTACTACCTGTTGCTCAATCGCCAAAGCGTTTTGTCGCCAGCCGAGCGGGCTTTGTTCCGCACCGTCAATCCCGTCGTTTCTGTTGAGTTGGCGGGAGTCCCTTTGGCTGCTGCTTTTAAAATTGAGAAGTTGGACTAAGCTGAGATTTTTTTCTTTTAACGAAGTAAATAAACAATGTGGCGGCGATAGTGCTTGCAAGGGTGAGCAGGGAAATTACGCCTCCCATCATGAACGCGCCAGGTTGATAGCGAAACTCGACATTGTGGTCTCCCGCGGCAAGGGCAACGCCGCGGAAAAAATAATTCGCTCGCAGTATCTCGCTCTCCACTCCATTTACCAAGACCCGCCAACCCGGATAAAAAGAATCCGCCAGCACCAAAACACCCGCCCCGCTGAGCGAGGCTTGAATAGTGACCTGGTGGTTGCCGTAGTGCTGTATTTTTGTGCGGCCCACAAAGGGGCGGCTGCTTTGGAGCGGTGGAATTAGCTGTCGATCGAGAATCACCGTTTTGAGGGGGTCAAAATCCTCACTGGAGAGGCGCTGCAAAATTTTTTGTGGCTCCTTCTCTACCCCAACATCAGAGACAACATAAACCCGCGGCACAGGCCTTTTGATCTCGTAGAGCCAGGACGGATACTCAGGAAAATGGCGAGCGAGAGTTATCCCCAAGGCATCCAACGGAGTAAAGCTTACAATGTATTTTACGTTAAGTGCAGCGAAGAGCCGAAATCTTCTTGCACTATCTACCGTATGAGAGAATCGTAGAAAGTTGACGTAAGATTGCGTGCCCAGAGCATTTATGTCCTGCATGTAGTCGAACCCGTGAAAAACACCCGAGTTCGGGAAAAGATTATTGAACAAGATTGAATAGATTTCCTCCAATTTTGGCTCTTTACGAAGCACGAAATAGCTGGGGTGAAGATTGGGTCCGGGTGGATAATAAAACAGCCGGCTCGGTTCCACGTTAGGGGCTTTGATAATTCTATTACCCTGGGTAATGAAGTCCGGCATTATAAGGTACTGGTAGGATTTGTGCGCCCAGCTCAGGTCGACGAATACGACGATAACTAGAAGCCCATTGGCGAGAGAGTGGCGCAAATAGCCACTTTTACCCGCATAAAACAGAAGCAATAGTCCGCACCATAAACCCAGTTGCCTTTCTAAATTGACGAGCACCGAGGCTGTGTATTTGACCATCAACTCTTGGGAAAGCCTGACACCGCTGGAACCGGCGACAAATTGCATCAATGACTCCGGGCTAAAGCGTAAAAAGCCATAGAACAAGAAAATGACCGAGCACAATACCATCAATAGCAAGAGACCCCGTTTTGAACTTTGACTGTCTGATTTAATGAACTCTGATATTCCGCGAATCACGGCGAAAAGTAGCAGACCATGGGTAAAAAAGAAGAATTTCTCCGGGTATCGCAGCACCGCAAACGGCGGAATATAGCGATAGAGCAAAGAATATAGAGGCGTGAAATCACCGAGGGCGATTGTAAGAGACGCTCCCACGAGAATCAGCAAAAGCCATTTCTCTTTCCACGAACTATAGAGAACCCAAAAACAAGCACCGAAGAGCGCGATGGCACCCATGTAGTAGCTGATAATAAAAGGGATTCCATGTCCAAAGAAAACCTGCACGCCGGTTTTTATTTGCGTACTCACCTCTTTGTCAAGAAACACTAGATTGAAGAGACCCAATGGATTTAACGACCAGTTGACCGCTTCCTGGTATGGAATGGGTTCCTGTCGGCGTGATTCAATGAGCAATTCTGCAGTCGGCAATAACTGAACCGCCGCTAAAAAAGCCACAAAAACATTGGTCAACAGAAGCAGGTAAAACGGCCTGGCGAAACCGGTCCACCGCTGTGGATTGATCACGGCTACGCCGCGGACAGTCATCAAACCCATCGTGAGAACGTAAATTTCCGGCGACCCGGCAAGAAGTTGAATTACGAGGACGAAACTCAATAGCATGAAATTCTTCCAGGAACGCCTCTCCAAGAGGTGTTCCCACAGAAAAACCGACCAGGGCAACCACACCGCGGTCTGAAAATGATTCAGCAAGTTAGTCAAAGAGACCATGGTGCCACCTAAAACGAACATAACTGCACCCAGCGCCGAGATTGCTGGGGTGTACCTCCAGCGACGGCAGAGCGCATACGCGCCTATGGCGGCAATAGAGTAGTGAAGCAAAAAAATTAAGCGAATAGCCGTAAAGAAAGAGGAAATGATGAATAGCAGATGGGGCGGATAAAATGAGCCAGATTGAAAGTCGGCAAGCAAAGGAAAGCCCATGGCGGCGTGGCGATCCCATAGGGGCAATTCATTGGCCCTGAAAGCTTGGGCCAAGCTATACCTCAACGGATAAAAATAGGTGCCCAAGTCTCGATAGAAAGGAACCTTCCCATCCCAGATCATCTCGCTGGCGAACCAAAGAATTGCGATGATTAAGACGAGAAGACCGAGGAAATCAGGGAGGTACTTGCGCCGTGTGCTATACCAGACCGAGCCAATCAAACTAGTCGTCCTATGAAAATCGGTCGTCAGAAAGGGAACAAGGCCAAGCGTAAAAAACACGGAGGGGAATGGAAAACCATCCCCCTCCGTGTTTTAAGTCGAATTTACCGAACCGGTTAAGCAGCGGCACCTATGGGCAGCCTGTTGCCGGACCGACGATCTGACCGGTGGTGCTCGCATAAGTCCAGTTTATACCAGCACAATTAGCATGTGTGCCCGTGAGTACGAAGTTGTTGGTTCCTAATGCCGCATTCATTGTCACATCGTTACTCTTGTTATAACCTGCTGGAGTGCCGCTCACCATTGCGCCAGCTTTGTAAGTGAAAGTGTTGGCGAAGTATGCTTCCTGAGCCGTGGCAGCATTTCTGAGGTCCGACTTGACCTGGGCCTCGTAGCCCCGTTTTCGATAGGCCGCAAACTGCGGGATAGCGATCGCAGCAAGAATTCCAATGATCGCGACAACGACCAAGAGTTCAATGAGCGTAAATCCGGATTCACTTTGTAACCTTAATTGTTTCATCTTTCCTTTTCCCCCTTTTAGTTAATTTTGTCTTATTTCCATTCCGATATACCGCCACCACCCCACGCTTAGCTCCGTACTGTTATTTTTCCTCTTTTCCCGAGCCACTAACCATTTCAACCCGTCTCTTGCCCGTCTTACCGCCTTTGGACAAAATTGGGAACGTCTGTCAGTGTCACTGCAGTAAAGCAATTTTAAGACCAGCAAATCATTGGCGGTTGGCTGCGCTGCCGATCTAGATAGAAATTGTTAGTTTGGCAATGAAAATATTCAAAAATCTTTATATTATAACAGTTTATTAGCACCTTGGGGGCCGTGCAAAAAACCCGGGAAATTTCATCGCGAAAAGTCAAGTTACAATTTTACATCTTTGGTCATGATCCAAAGTAACAAAATTTGTCACTGGCCCTCTACAGTCCCGTCGATTAGATCATGGCTTTTTGTGTTGAGCAGATCATACTTTTCCAGTCTATGGCGCAAAGACCTGTAATTGATCCCCAACAGTTCGGCCGCGCGCTTCTGTATGCCGTTGGATCTCTTGAGGGCCCCCAACAAAATGCATTTTTCGTGAGTTTCCAACTCTACATCCAAAGACAACCCATTATGGAAAAATGCATCGGCCCCCCCTGGCGCGGTTTTTTCGAAAAGTTCCATTTCTTCGCTAATTGGTACTCCTCTGACATGAGACGGAAGATCCTCTTCGGTCAATATATTTTTACCCGTAACTGCCACCGCATGCTCAATAATGTTTTCCAATTCACGTACATTGCCCGGGTAGGAATAACTCACCAGATGCATGACCGCGTCGCTAGAGATCTCTTCAACCTGTTTGTCCAAGTTCATCGCAATTCTTCTAAGGAAATACTGGGCTAATACCGGTATATCCTCTTTTCGATGGCGCAGCGGTGGCACGACCATCTGCACTACGTTTAAACGATAGAATAGGTCCTCGCGGAATCTGCCCTCGTGCATCTCATGACGCAAATCGCGGTTGGTCGCTGATATCACTCGTACATCGACCCTTATTTGTTTCGATCCACCGACAGGTATGAAGGTTTTGTCCTGAAGGACTCTTAGCAGCTTGACTTGAAGGTGGAGAGGCAATTCCCCGACTTCATCCAAAAATATTGTCCCCTGATCCGCCTGCTTAAATAATCCTATCCTGTCTGAGACCGCTCCGGTGAAAGCCCCTCGAAGATGGCCAAACAATTCACTCTCAATGAGGGTTTCGGGTATCGCACCGCAATTGACAGCGATAAAAGGTCTCTCTCTACGTGGACCGTTAAAATGGATCGCTCGGGCGACTAATTCCTTGCCGGTACCGCTTTCGCCCATTATCAAAACGTTAGTGTTGCCCGCAGCCACCTTTCTTATTAATTCGATGATTTTCGCCATACCGCCGTTTTTTCCGATGACCCCCTCAAAACGAAATTCCGAGTCATGGGCACTCGCTGCGACAGTTTCTATGTCGATCTGTCTGGCCCGGCGCAACTCTTCTTCAAGTCGAGCTTTCTCTTCAAATTCCCTCTGCTTCGTAATGTCTTCGAAAATAGCGATAAAACCGATGCGCTTCTCCCTGGCATTGCTGAGGGGAGCAATAGTTAGGTGTATTTGTTTAACGCGTCCCTCGCGATCTGTGTAGTTGATCTCCTCCGCTGCTACCCTTCCGCCCGAACTCGATCCGTTAAATTGATAAGTCAACCCAGCGAAAACCTGTTCGAGCTTTTTACCTTTTACCGAGCCTTCCTGAAGAGAGGTGAGATGTTGCGCTTGGCTGTTGAAATAATTGATCCGTCCCTGTTCATCGATGATCGCCACGCCGCTGCCGATGCCTTGCAACAGCGTTTCCTTGAGAGTTTCGAGCTCTTGATAGTCGAGCTGCTTTTCCTTTAACAATTTTTCCGCTTCACTTAATTTGCTGGCGAGAAAACCACCGAGGCAAGCGATCAAGTAAAAACTTCCGATATTAAGCACCACAGGCATTAGAAGGGAAGATCCAGGGAAAAGCTCAAGGCCGCGACTAAAGCTCCCGGCGGCAATCAAGAGTCCTAAATAGCACAGGCTGGAAAATCCAGCGGTGATAAAAGCGCCGCGGTAAAAAAGCAAAATCGCCCCGTTCATTACCGCCAGGTTATAAAGGAAAGCGAATGGACTGGCGATATCGCCGGTGATCCAGATTATACCGGTAATCAGAACGACATCAAAATCGACCTGCAGATGGGCGAACAACCGGAGATTTGGCAACCGCGCAATCATTAAGCCGGACCCCATAGAAATGACGTAGGCGGCGATTAGGGGAATCGACAGGAGATAAAGGAATTGAGGATCCCCATGCGCTTTAAAGAGGTGAAAAATCGCAGTTGCGCCGAGAAAGAAAGATAACGTGACCACTCGCAGGAAGAGTAGCCATTTTATCTTTTCCATCAATTCTTTGCGCTCGTCAATCAAAATCAAAACTCAATGATTACAGTTGATATGAGACTTCCCGCAAAAACGACATGCCTTATTGCGCTAGAGAACCCAATTGGAAGATGGGCAGATACATTGAAATGACGAGCCCACCAAGAATGACTCCCAAAACGACCATGATCATCGGTTCCATCATTGCAGTTAGATTGGCGACTGCATCGTCAACTTCTTCTTCGTACAGTTCGGCAACTTTTTTCAGCATGGTATCCAGCCCGCCCGTGTTTTCGCCTACGGCGACCATGTGACACACCATCGGAGGAAAAATTTTGCTTTCGCGCAGCGGGTCGGCCACGTTTCTACCTTGGCTAATACTCACCCTACTGTCCATGATGGCTTTTTCAACAACTTTGTTCCCGGCGGTCTTGGAGGTGATCGCCAGACTATCCAATATCGGCACCCCCGAGCTCAGAAGGATTGCCATGTTTTGCGAAAAACGGGCTACCGCGACCTTCCGCAGCAGATCCCCAACGATCGGGAGTCGCAGCAGGATCCGGTCAATATTCATTTTCCCCTGATCAGTTTGGTAGTAGATGCGTAAGCCGGCGATGACGCCCACCAAACCGAATAAAGGAAGGTACCAATTGGCCACGAACCAGTTGCTGATGTTAATCGTTACCTGAGTAGGAACGGGGAGGGCTTTTCCCATGCTACCGTAAAGTTCGGCGAAGACCGGAATGACAAAAATAAGCAGGATCGCCACAACAATGCAGGCGACGGCGATAATTGCGCTTGGGTAAATCATTGCCCCTTTGACGGTTTTTTTGAGTTTAGTCGCTTTTTCGACGAACATTGCGATGCGGTTGAGGATGGTACTCAAAACACCCCCGGCTTCGCCGGCCTGAACCATGCTGACATAAAGGTTATCAAAGATCTTCGGATATTTGCTAAGAGCCTCGGTGAGCGTTCGGCCACCTTCTACGTCTTGTTTGATGGTGCGAACCGTATTGCGCAGCAATTTGCTTTCGGACTGCTCACTGAGAATGTCTAGGCACTGAACGATGGGCAGACCGGCATCGATCATAGTGGCAAATTGGCGGGTAAATAATGACACCTCCTTCGCTTTAACTTTCTCGCCGAAACCGGGTATGGAAATTTCTTTGTCCAAACCGGTTCCCTTCTCGCGAATGCGGCTGGGTACGGGGCGAATCCGGCGGTCACGGAGCACCGTAAAAACAGCTTCCAAGGTGGGCGCCTCCAACTCGCCCTTCATCGTTCTCCCTTGGGCCGTCTTTCCTTCCCAAACGAATGTCGGCATAAATAACTTCTCAGAAATGAAATAATCGAATTATCGTGGCATTCGCACTACAACGCTCTCGGCTCGATCCTCCGACGGTTCTGAACGTTAAAATCCTAAAGAGAATACCGAGCCAAATCCTTTATCGGAATCCGTGACACGGACAGTTTCTTCAATGGTCGTCAGCCCTTCTCGAACCTTCTGTAACGCACTCATGCGCAGCGTGCTCATGCCCAGTCTTACCGCTTCCCGTTTTAGTTCAATAGATGACGCATCCCGCAAGATCATCTCCTTGAGCGCCTCCTGCATGGACATGACTTCGTAAATCGCCAAACGGCCTCGATAACCGGTTGCGTTACAATTGGCGCAACCACGCCCATGGAAGGTGGGAAACCCGCTACCTACCTCCGCTACATCCACACCCAGATTAATCAAGGCGCTCGGGCTTGCCTCCAGCGGCTCCTTGCAGTTTTCACAAATGCGCCGAACCAATCGTTGGGCGGCAACAAGGTTGATCGATGAGGTCAGCAAAAAAGGCTCAATGCCCATGTCGATTAATCGGTCGACCGTGGAGGGAGCATCATTGGTATGAAGCGTACTTAGAACCAAATGGCCGGTTAGGGCCGCTTTCACGGCGATTTGCGCCGTTTCCAAGTCACGGATCTCTCCCACCATTATGATATCAGGATCCTGCCGCAGAAATGATCGCAGACAGGCGGCGAAGCTGAGCCCGATCTGCTCCCGCACCTGCACTTGATTAATCCCCACTAAGTTATATTCCACGGGATCCTCCACTGTAGATATATTGACATCGGCTTTGTTCAATTCGGATAGAGCAGAGTAGAGCGTGGTGGATTTTCCGCTTCCTGTGGGACCCGTAATGAGAATCATGCCGTAGGGTTTGTGAATCGCTTCCTTAAAATCTGAAAGGGGCTTGGCATCGAAACCGAGCTTCGACATATCGAGCTGGAGGCTGGATTTGTCCAACAAGCGCATGACGATCTTCTCGCCAAAAAGCGTGGGCAGCACGGACACGCGAATATCCAATTCTCCGCCCATGCCCATCTTAAGCTTGATGCGGCCGTCCTGCGCTAGCCGGCGCTCCGCGATATCGAGACCCGCCATGACCTTGAGGCGTGAGATCAAGGGATTTTTAAGCCGCAAAGGCGGCGTCATGATTTCTTGGAGAACCCCATCGACCCGAAATCGTACGCGAAATATCTTTTCGTAGGGCTCGATATGAATGTCACTAGCTTTGCGTTTAGCTGCATCCGCCAAAATGGCGTTGACCAGTGTAACCACCGGCGCTTCCATCGTGGCTTGCTGGAGCTCTTGGAGGTTTACATCATCCGCTTCGTGGATGACCTCCATCTCTCCGTCACCAAACTTTTTGAGTACTTCGTCGTAACTTACCCCACCAAAGCGATGTTCCAGCGTCTTTTTGATCGCCGACGGCGTCGCCAAAACCGCTCGCACGCCATAACCCGTAATAAATTTAACCTCATTAATGGCAACCAGATCCGTCGGATCCGCCATAGCGACGGTGAGCGTAGAGCCGATGAGTTTTAGCGGTATGAGTTGATGTTTTTGAACCAGGTGTGGTGGTACCAAACTGAATATGGCGTCTTCGATATCGTTCGGACTCAGCTCGACTCTTTCGATTCCGAACTGTTTGACGAGAAACTCCGTAAGGCGATCTTCACTGGTAAAGCCGAGCCGAACGAGTTCGTTCGTGATACTGGAGCCATTGTCCCTTTCGTTCTCTTGGGCTTGGGAAAGCTGCTCCCGGGTTACAATCCCCCCTCGGACTAATAGCTCTGCAATTCGCGGTTCCATCGAAGTCTGGTTCCTCGATAAACTCAAATTATCTTAGATTACCAGCAAAGAGTCAACAAAATGTACAGAAAGAATATAGTTTTATTTTCGTTAAATTCGGGCGAACTTATATAAAACACTAGGGTTTATTTCCCAGAGCAGCCTGTGCTGCCGAAAGCTTTGCGATGGGAACCCGAAAGGGCGAGCAACTCACGTAATCGAGACCGATGTCATGGCAAAAGCCCACGGACTTCGCATCCCCCCCATGTTCCCCGCAGATTCCCATTTCCAACCCCTTGTGTGTCTTACGGCCCCTGGCTACCGCAATGCGCATGAGCGCACCAACTCCTTCTTCATCGATACTGACGAAGGGGTCTGCCGGTAAAAGTCCTTCTAGAACGTAGCTAGGTAGAAATTTTCCCGCGTCATCACGCGACAAACCCAAACAGGTCTGGGTTAGGTCGTTAGTGCCAAATGAAAAAAATTCCGCCTCTTGTGCGATTTCGTCCGCGACCAGACACGCTCGGGGTAGTTCGATCATGGTGCCGATGAGATAACGCACCCGGACACCGTAGAATTTCATTGTCTCGCGCGCGCTGCGTTCAACAATTTGCCGCTGCGCTCTTAGCTCTTCACGAGAACTAACCAACGGGATCATCACCTCTGGAAACGGATTTCTGCCCTCCTTTCTTAGCTCGCATGCCGCTTCGAAAATGGCCCGAGCTTGCATCTCGGTTATCTCCGGGTACGAAATTCCCAAACGGCAGCCCCTATGCCCCAGCATAGGGTTGAACTCTTGCAATACGGTGACCTTGTCTTGCAATACCTTGACGGGCACACCCATGACCTGTGCCAGCTCTTCGACTTCCGCAGCACTTTTTGGCAAGAACTCATGCAGCGGCGGGTCTAAGGTTCGAATAGTGACCGGCCGGCTACCCATGATGTCGAAAATTTCCTTGAAGTCTTGCTTTTGCATGGGGAGAAGCTTTGCCAAAGCCCGTCTTCGACCGGCTTCGTCATCAGCCAAAATCATCTCGCGTACGGCTTGAATCCTGTCACCTTGAAAAAACATATGCTCGGTACGACACAAACCGATTCCCTCCGCGCCGAAAGCCATGGCAATTCTGGCTTGATCAGGTTGATCCGTATTAGTCCGTACCCCGAGTTTCCGCGTTTCATCCGCCCACCGCATAAGTTTGGCGTATTGTTGGTAAACTCGTTGTTTTCCTGAATCCTTGGTGTCACCCAACAGGACTTGAAGCACCTCTGACGGAAACGTTTGTAGCTCACCTGAGACAACTTCTCCTGTGCTCCCGTCTAGAGAGATCCAATCTCCTTCCTTCAATGTGGTTTCCCCAACACTTAAGGTGCGAGTCGTGTAATCGATTTGTAACGCCTCGCATCCGGCCACGCAAACCTTCCCCATCTGGCGCGCAACGAGCGCCGCGTGGGAGGTCATTCCGCCCCTTGCCGTAAGAATGCCCTGAGCTGCCTCCATGCCGCGGATATCATCGGGGCTGGTTTCTTTCCGGCAAAGAATCACAGCTTGGCCGCTCTTCTTCCACCCCACGGCATCCTCAGCGTTAAATACGACTCGCCCGGTTGCCGCCCCCGGACCGGCAGGCAGGCCGCGCGCTAAGACCCGTTCTTCTTTAGCGGCTTTTTCCTTGTCTCTCACATCAAATATGGGACGTAAGAGCTGATTCAAATGATCCGGTTCAATTCTTAGCAGCGCTTCCCGTTTGCTGATGATTCGCTCCTCAACCATATCCACGGCGATGCGGATTGCGGCAAATCCAGTACGTTTTCCCGACCGCGTTTGCAGCATCCAAAGCTTGTTCTTCTCGACGGTGAATTCAATGTCCTGCATCTCTTTGTAGTGCTTTTCAAGGATTGTGCAGACCTTTCGCAAGGCGGTATACGCTTCAGGCATCGCAGTCTTAAGCTCTGCAATCGGTCGCGGCGTGCGGATACCGGCAACCACGTCTTCCCCTTGAGCGTTGACCAGAAATTCGCCATAAAACTCTTTTACGCCGGTAGAAGGATTGCGCGTAAAGGCAACACCCGTAGCGCAGTCCTCGCCAAGGTTTCCGAATACCATGGCTTGCACATTGACCGCCGTTCCCCACTGGTGGGGGATGTGATAGAGTTCACGGTAGTGGATCGCACGGTCATTATTCCACGAACCGAAAACCGCACCGATGGCGCCCCAAAGTTGATCCTGAGGGTCGTCTGGAAATTTTTTACCCGACTGAGCCTTGACCTCCGCCTTGAAGGCGCCCACTAGCTCTTTGAGATCCTCGGCGTCCAAATCGGTGTCGAAACGAACTCCGCGATTTTTTTTCTTGTGTTGCAGGATGTCAGCGAACGGATCAGATTCATTTTTATCTTCTTGCTTGAGCCCTAAAACAACATCGGCGTACATTTGCACGAAGCGACGGTAAGCATCATAGGCAAATCGGGGATTTCGCGTTTGGCGGATCAAACCTTGGACCGTTAGATCGTTGAGACCTAAATTTAACACCGTATCCATCATGCCAGGCATCGATTCTCTCGCGCCAGAGCGAACGGAAAGCAATAATGGATTGTCACCGTCACCAAATCGACGCCCCAGGTCTTTTTCTAATTTTGCGAGCGCTGTGCGCACCTCAGATCTTAAGCCATTGGGATACTGCCGGCGATGAGCGTAATAATAACCGCAAATCTCTGTCGTAATCGTGAACCCCGGAGGAACCGGAACCCCCAGGCGCGTCATTCCATGCAGGCCTGCTCCCTTGCCACCAAGGAGTTCTCGCATATGCGCCCGGCCCTCGGCCTTACCATTTCCAAAGAAATAGATGACTTTTTTCATTTTGCCCATGATTGTTAATCCTTTGCTGCTTCGGCTAGGCTCAGTGTCGAAGGCTCCCAAACCAATCACGGTTCACTTTAAATCGAAGCGAACTCATAGAGCAGAGAAGCCGACTTAATTTCTCTATCCGTATGAAACTGGATAAAACGCGAAATAACTGTGCGTATTTCCTTGACGACCGAGGCTGGCAAGAAAAGGCCCGTTGAGCACATACTGGGTGCCGCCTGAAGGTCTGCAAGGATCTCCAGCGTCGTGGCACCAACCGGCAGGATTTCTGGTCCTATGCGCGAACAGGATTGACAAAAAATGCCACCATCCCCAACGCTAAAATACCATCGCGCCGCCAATCCGACGCGACGATCTTTGCTGCACCTTTTGCAACGGTCGAGCAAGGGTTGGTACCCAGCTAACCTAAGAAGCTTTAGCTCGAAGGCAGTTAGGAACTTTAGCGAAGCGCGATTCTCCTCCAGATATCTCAGACCGTCTCTCAAATGCTCAAAAACCATCCGATTTTCTTCTCGTTCACCGATCAATCCATCGGTGATCTCCGTCAGATAAAACGCAAATGAAATTTTTTCTAGACTGGTTGGCAATTGTCTAAAGCCCAACGTTAGGTCGGACGCCAAGATAAACGCCAGGCTACTGTTCTGACGATCCTGAAATCGCAAGTTAACTAGCGACAGAGGCTCGAGTGAATTTACGAATCGTCGACGGGAACGCTTGGCCCCTTTGGCGATGCCGGTAATTTTCCCGTAACTCTCGGTTAGAAATGAAACAATTTTATCAGACTCGCCGAAAGGTCGGGCGCGCAGAACAATTGCAAGGGTAGCATGGCTCACACGCATGGCTTGGCGCTCGATTTTAAAAAAACCGTATCATTTTTTCTGAGCTCGGACAAGTATTTAAAATATCAGACCTTTTTCAAAAGTTAAAACTTGACATCGGCGCCAACCGTGATTACATTTTCGCGGCTAAGGAGCGGGAGAACGTTAAGGCTATGACGCAAGACATAAAGAAATCAGAGGCAGAAAGCAGCGGGGAACAAACGACTCGGGAGGATTCCGTCGAGCCTGCAGCGGTTGAAGGATCCGACCCTCAGGCGTCCGAGGTACAAAGGCTACTCCAGCAGCTAGCCACCAAGGAACAAGAAGCGAAAAACCATTATGATCAATTTTTGCGTAAAACCGCGGAGCTTGAGAACTTTAAAAAGAGAATTCTACGGGAAAAGGACGAGGCGATCCGGTTTGCCAATGAAACTTTTCTAAAAGACCTTTTACCCGTCTTAGATAACCTTGAACGAGCGGTCAGTCACGCAGCAGCAGGCGGTAACGGCCAGCCTCTATTGGAAGGCGTAGAATTGGTACTCAAGGGACTGTTGGATCTTCTTAATAAGTATGGCGTGGTACAAATATCCGCCTTAGGACAGCTCTTTGACCCGGGGAAACACGAGGCCATGGCTCATGTGGAGAGCGAGGAGCATAGTCCCAATACGGTGGTTGAAGAACATCACAAGGGCTACATCCTTAGTGATCGACTCCTTCGCCCGGCCCTGGTGAGCGTTGCTAAAGCAATAAAAACAAAGGAGAAAAAAAACACCCGCCATGAGGTTGAAAACGACCCTGGCGATGATTAAATCATTTTTGATTTACAATTTGACGAAAGTAACTGAGGGCTAAAAACGATGGCAAAAGTTATCGGGATCGACTTGGGAACCACCAATTCTTGTGTGGCAATCATGGAGACAGGAGACCCCAATGTTCTTGCCAATTCCGAAGGGAGTCGCACAACCCCATCGGTAGTGGCATTCACAGAGAGCGGTGAGAGACTCGTCGGCCAAATCGCCAGACGGCAAGCCATCACGAATCCGGAACATACTATTTTCGCTGTCAAGCGATTGATCGGACGACGTAGTGACGATGCCTTGGTGCAAAAGGCGATGAAGGTACTGCCTTACCAAATTGTCCGTAGCGATAACGGAGATGCTTGGGTAGAAAGTCGCGGCAAGCGGTACAGTCCAGCCGAGGTTTCAGCGTTCATCTTGCAGAAGATGAAACAAACGGCGGAGGACTACCTCGGCGAAAAAGTGACTGAAGCCGTGATCACCGTGCCGGCTTATTTTAACGACAGCCAACGGCAAGCCACCAAAGATGCCGGGCGCATTGCCGGACTAAATGTTCTGCGCATTATTAATGAACCCACGGCCGCCTCTTTGGCGTATGGCCTCGACAAGAAGAAAGACGAAAAGATCGCCGTGTTCGACCTTGGCGGCGGGACATTCGATATCTCAATTTTGGAACTGGGGGATGGTGTATTCGAGGTCAAAGCGACAAACGGAGATACTTTCTTAGGAGGTGAAGATTTCGATCAGAGAATTATCGATTACCTCGCCGACGAGTTCAAAAAAGACCAAGGGATCGATCTGCGCAAGGATCGCATGGCGTTGCAGCGTCTTAAAGAAGCTGGCGAGAAGGCAAAATGTGAACTCTCCTCGTCGATGGAGACAGACATTAATCTACCTTTTATCACAGCCGATCAGCAAGGGCCAAAACATCTGAACATGAAGTTAACGCGCTCAAAGCTCGAAGCCCTCTGCGCCGACTTGATCGACAGGACAGAAGGACCTTGCCGTCAGGCGCTCAAAGACGCCGGCCTCACGCCCAGTGACATCCATGAGGTGATTTTGGTCGGCGGTATGACCCGCATGCCCGCAGTGCAGGAAAGAGTAAAAAAGCTTTTCGGCAAAGATCCACATAGGGGTGTAAATCCAGATGAGGTTGTCGCTGTCGGGGCTGCCATTCAAGCTGCGGTTCTCAAGGGCGAGGTTAAGGATGTTTTACTCTTAGATGTAACCCCCCTATCGTTGGGGATCGAGACCCTGGGCGGTGTGTTTACTAAACTCATCGACCGTAATACCACGATTCCAACGAAAAAAAGCCAAGTTTTCTCTACAGCTCAAGATAGCCAGACAGCGGTTTCCATTCGTGTTTTCCAGGGCGAAAGGGAAATGGCCCTGGATAACAAGCTACTCGGGCAGTTCGACCTCGTTGGCATACCCATGGCTCCACGTGGGGTTCCTCAGATCGAGGTAACTTTCGATATCGACGCCAACGGAATTGTTCATGTGGCAGCTAAAGATCTTGGAACCGGCAAAGAACAATCGATTAAGATTACCGCGTCGAGCGGCCTAAGCGAAGACGAGATCAAGAACATGGTCAAAGACGCTGAAGCCCATTCGGCGGAGGATAAAAAGCGTAAAGAAACCGTAGAAGCCCGCAATCAGCTGGATTCTTTAATTTACTCTACGGAAAAATCACTCAAAGAATACGGTGGAGATTTAGACGCGAGCGTTAAAGAGAATATCGATGCTGCACTGAAGGAGGCAAAGGAAGCACTGGACGGGCAAGATGCTAAGGCTATGCGTAGCGCAGCTGAAAAGCTGAGCCAGTCATCTCATAAGTTGGCTGAGGCTATGTACGCCAAGGCCTCCCAGCAGCAGGGAGCTCAGCAGCAAACCTCGGAAAAACCCGATGGCCAAGACGGGAGTAGTGGCAAGACTAAAAAGGACGATGTCGTGGATGCAGACTTCGAGGAGGTCAAGGAGTAGGAACGGGGTAAAGCGCAAAGCCTCCTAAGGGGACAGCCCCTGCTCCCACGGATCGTTGCGGAGAGGGGCTTTCTTGTTTGTATAATTAACAGCAGACTACAGGTATTGTCAGCTTGAACGGAAGAAAAGACTACTACGAATTGCTCGGCGTCAATCGTAACGCAAGCGACGAAGAGATTAAAAAAGCTTACCGGAAACTCGCCCTACAGTATCACCCGGATCGCAATCCGGGTAATAAGCAGGCCGAGGAGAGGTTTAAGGAAACCTCCGAAGCTTATCAGGTTCTTTCGGATGCTCAAAAACGGGCAAAGTACGATCAATTCGGCCATGCCGCTTTCGGCGAAGGTGGACCTTTCGCGGGTGGTTTCGACTTCACGGCCGGTTTTGAAGACGTCTTCGGCGATATTTTCGGCGAGTTTTTTGGCGCAGGAACCGGCCGACGGCGCGGACGAGGCGAAGACTTACGCTACAACTTGACTCTTACCTTTGAAGAAGCAGTATCGGGTACAGAAAAAAAAATCAAAATTCCGAGACACGGCACTTGCGAAAATTGCCGTGGGAATGGGACCAAGCCCGGTACAACGCCACAGACCTGTCCTACTTGCCGGGGCAGAGGACAACTGAACTTCCAACAGGGGTTTTTTAGTGTTTCACGTACCTGCAACCAATGCCATGGACAAGGAACGATCATCAAAGATCCCTGCGCTAATTGCGCCGGCGCGGGTCGGCTACGGAAACTTCACACCCTCAGCGTGAAAATTCCCGCCGGGGTCGATAACGGGTCACGTTTGAAATTGAGAGGGGAAGGGGAAACCGGTTCAGTAGGAGGCGCCGCAGGCGATCTTTACGTCGTCATACAGGTGGAGCCTCATCCCATTTTTGTCCGCGACAATACAGACATTCACTGTGATGTTCCAATCAGTTTCGTACAGGCGGCCTTGGGTGCGGAAATTGACGTACCCACTTTAGAAGGCAAGGTCAAGATGAAAATTCCCACCGGCACCCAATCAGGCAAAATCTTCCGAATGAAAGGCAGGGGGGTGAAGGACGTACAAGGATACCATCAGGGCGATCAACATGTTCGAGTGATCGTAGAGACACCGGCGCATCTGACGGCGCGGCAAAAAGAACTGCTCAAAGAGTTTGCTGCTTTGGGAGGTGAGGATTTGAACCCTATATCCAAGGGTTTCTTTGACAAGATGAAGGAATTATTTGGTTAACTTCATCTATCGACTCTGTGTACCATCGAGAAATTTCTACTTTCTTACCCCCGTAAACCTCAGCGACTCCGGTAAAAACGAGCAGCGAGTAAGATTTTTGTTGACCTGTGTTGCCACTGTGATTAAGTTGAGTAGAGGATTGCACACACTATGAGTGAAGCTGAATGGAAAGAGGACGTACCGGAGAACAAAGGCTCTCAAGTCGAGATCCCGGATGTCCTTCCGCTACTACCAATTCGCGACATCGTAATTTATCCCTATATGATGCTGCCGCTTTTCGTCGGCCGAGACGTCTCAATTCGCGCGGTTGAAGAATCGCTGTCCCGCGAACGGTTGATTTTTCTCGTGGCGCAAAAGAATTCTGCCGAGGAGAATCCAAATGTGTCCGAGATCCATCGAGTTGGAACCATCGCCTCCATCATGCGAATGCTGAAGCTCGCCGATGGCCGGGTAAAAATACTCGTTCAAGGCCTGTCCAAAGGCGAAATCGACACCTACGTTCGCGAAAGACCATTCTTTGAAGTAAGAATCCACAAGGTGATCGAACCGTCAATACCTGAAGTGCCTATCGAAGTCGAAGCCCTGATGCGCACCGCCAAAGAGAAAATCGAACAAATTTTAAATCTCAAAAACCTTCCCCCTGAAATCGTCATGGTCACGGACAACATTGGCGATCCGGGTGTCCTGGCGGATTTGGTGGCATCGAACCTAAGACTCAAAATCGACGAAAGTCAGGCTATTCTTGAGATTTTTGATCCCATTGAACGCTTGAAGAGAGTCAATGAGCTTCTCACCCGGGAACTGGAACTTTCCACCATGCAGGCGCGTATCCAGAACCAGGCAAAGGAAGAGATGAGCAAAACCCAACGGGATTACTTCCTGCGCGAACAGCTCAAGCAAATACAGCAAGAGCTCGGTGAAGGAGACGAACGAGCCGAAGAATTGGCTGAACTGAAAAAGCAAATCGAAAAGGCAAAGATGCCGGTCGAAGTTAAACGCGAGGCGGATAAGCAGTTGCGCCGGCTAGAGCAGATGCATCCGGAATCCTCGGAAGCCTCTCTGGTACGCACCTATCTGGACTGGCTGGTGGATCTTCCTTGGAGTAAAAAAACCAAAGACAATGTAAACATTCAAAAAGCTAAACAGGTATTGGACGAAGATCACTACAACCTGGAAAAAATTAAAGAACGCATTCTCGAATACCTAGCAGTCAACAAGCTCAGGCGTAAGATCAAAGGTCCCATCCTCTGCTTTGTCGGTCCCCCGGGCGTCGGCAAAACCTCCTTAGGGCGATCCATCGGCCGGGCGTTGGGGCGAAACTTTGTAAGGATATCTCTGGGAGGCATTCGGGACGAGGCGGAAATACGCGGTCATCGACGGACTTACGTCGGTGCGCTGCCGGGACGCATCATCCAAGGTATCAAACAAGCCAAGTCAAACAATCCGGTATTCATGCTCGATGAAATCGACAAAGTCGGAGCGGACTTTCGCGGCGATCCATCGGCCGCGTTGCTTGAGGTCTTGGATCCGGAACAGAACTACGCATTCAGCGATCACTACTTGAACTTGCCGTTTGATCTGTCCAATGTTCTTTTCATTTGTACAGCGAACCTGCTCGATCCAGTACCCCCGGCTTTAGCCGATCGCATGGAAGTTATCCAGCTCTCTGGCTACACCAACGAAGAGAAACTGGAGATCGCCCGCAAATTTCTGATCCCGCGGCAACTTGACGACAATGGAATCTCGACGCAACATTTGGAGATCTCCGACGACGCCGTCTTACGCGTCATCGCGGAATACACCAAAGAGGCGGGGCTGCGTAATTTGGAGCGTGAGCTCGCTTCCATCTGTCGCAAGGTGGCTCGCAAGGTCGCTGAGGGAAAAACCGTACTGACGCGACTGACCCGTGCCAACCTGCATTTGTTCCTTGGTGCGCCTAAGTTTTTACCTGAATCGGAGCAAGAACACCATGAAATTGGTGTTGCCACAGGCCTCGCTTGGACCAGCACCGGCGGTGAAGTGCTCTATGTGGAGGCATCGCTGTCACGGGGTCGAGGTAATTTGACTCTTACGGGCCAACTAGGGGAGGTCATGAAAGAATCAGCCCAAGCCGCCGTGAGCTACGCTCGGGCTCACGCCAAGAAGCTAGGTATCGAAGAGGATTTTTATCAAAAGCTCGATATCCATATTCATGTTCCCGCCGGTGCCATTCCGAAAGATGGTCCTTCTGCTGGAATTACAATGGCGACTGCGCTTATTTCGGCGCTCACGCAGCGTCCCGTGAGCCGCGATGTTGCCATGACTGGCGAGATTACCTTGCGCGGACGAGTATTACCCATCGGCGGTCTCAAAGAAAAATCTTTAGCCGCTTTCCGCGCCGGAATCAAAACCATTATCATGCCGGATCGCAATCAGAAGGACCTGGATGAAATCCCTAAAGCCCTGCGGCGCAAACTTCGTTTAATAGTCGCGAAGAGTATGTCTGACGTGCTAAACGTCGCCCTGCTGCAAAGGCCAAAAAGCTCCGCCCCGTCACGACCAAAGAGTAAAATCAAAGAGCGGCGTGACAAAGCTTTGAAGGGCGGCGGGCGAGTCATGCGCAAAAGTCACAAAGAACGACCCGTTCCCCTGTTTCCATAAGTCTCCCATGCCGCAACACACCGGGTAATCACAAGAATGCACCAATCGGTCAATCCAGGGGTATCCGCTGGTAAGTCATGAAACTTAGCCGGCTTGGCGAGTTCGGCCTTATTGAAATAGTGCGTCGCAGCACACCCAAGGGTCAGGGTGTCTTGCTAGGTATCGGTGACGACGCCGCATGGGTAAAAAGCCGCTTCGGATCTTTGTTGATCACTTCGGATCTGCTCATTGAAGGCATCCATTTCGACTTAAGATGGACCTCGTTTTTCGCCCTGGGTTGTAAATCCCTGGCTGTCAATTTGAGTGATATTGCGGCCATGGGCGGAAAGCCAGCCTATCTGCTCTTGTCCTTGGGAATTCCAAAGGATTTTGACAGCGCGGACATTAAGGAGTTTTATCGGGGCATCAACTGGATGGCGTCAAAAAGCGGCGTGGCCTTGGTGGGAGGAGACACCAGCGCGGCCGCCGCACTATACGTATCTGTCTGCCTGATCGGCCATGCACCCTATCGACCAGTGAGCCGTCGCGGCGCTAGGATCGGTGACGATATCTACGTCACGGGAACGCTGGGGGATGCCGCTCTGGCATTACAACTGTTACGTAGCAAATCGCCTCGCCCCAGGCGAGGACATGTTGCTTATCTACTCTCACGCCACCATCAGCCCACCCCCAGAATTATGGCCGGGGCTCTTCTAGCCAGGCGGGGCTTAGCAACGGCGATGATCGACGTCAGCGATGGGCTGCTCCAAGACCTAAGCCAACTCTGCAAAGCCAGTGGTATCGGAGCTGTAATTTGGCAAGAGCGGTTGCCTGTCTCCCGCGCCTACCGCACGTTGGCAGGGACAAACCGCATGCGGTGGGCCCTAACTGGCGGCGAGGATTATGAATTGCTCTTTTGCGCCCGTTCCCGCAACCGCCGGCGCATAGAAAAGTTACAGCTCCAAGCCAACGTGTCTATAACACATATCGGCACTTGCGTTCCTTCACGCGATGGGATTAACGTCAGAAACCACGCTGACAAACCGTCAGCGAAAAAGTTGCAAGGTTATGATCACTTCAAAGAGGGCTAATTCGTGAAGTAAAAAGCGATAACAAAACCTTTTCTTTTACGGGCAACGCTTATGGCTATCGATCGATAGATAAATGGATGCTGAAAGTATCGTAGAACTCCTGGAAAGGGTGCAAGCCGGAAAAGTTACGGTCTCACAGGCGGTGGGACGGCTGCGCCATCTCCCTTTCGAGGACCTCGGCTTCGCCAAAGTGGATCATCACCGCGCGCTACGGCAGGGCTTTCCCGAGGTCATTATGGGACAGGGGAAAGAACCAAGGGAGATCGCGGCGATTGTAAGCGCCTTACGGCGCCGCAAGGTGAACATTTTGGTTACACGGGTGGCCTCCGATAAGATGGCAAAGCTAAGAAAAATTTCGCCCGGACTCCATTACAATAACACTGCACGTACGGCTACCTGGTTGGCAAAACCTGCCAAATTTCGAGGCAAGGGTACTGTACTGGTCGTTTGCGCCGGAACCTCGGACATTGCCGTGGCCGAAGAAGCCGCGGTCACGGCGACTATTATGGGTAACCGGGTAGAGCGGCTTTTTGACGTAGGTGTAGCCGGGCTTCACCGGTTGTTAGAAAACCGCTTGAAGCTGGACTCGGCCTCCGTCTTGATTGTGGTCGCCGGAATGGAAGGAGCCTTGCCCAGTGTGGTTGCGGGACTCATCGATAAGCCTGTGATTGCCGTTCCCACAAGCGTAGGCTACGGAGCGAGCTTTAAGGGACTCTCAGCGCTTTTAGGCATGCTCAATTCATGCGCCGCCGGAGTCACGGTGGTAAATATCGATAACGGTTTCGGCGCAGGATTTGCGGCGAGCCTGATAAACCGGGTATAAGCAATTCATCGATGCAGTGCTTTCACTGCGGTAAAGAGGTCCGGGAAACCATACATACACAGAAAAGTTATAGAGTCGAATACTATCTACTACACACCGGTGACACCGAATGGGCGTTCTTCATCAATCCTAAAGAGAATGTGTTACCTCTGCGTTATCTCAAATTGACCAACCCCGTAGACATTATCACTTGTATTCAATGTCATGCCCGCGGCGAGATTAGGCAGCGCTTGGACGATGATTTCAGCGGCCGGCGCCCGTTTTGCGAAACCACCCAGGAGCAACCTAAACCGGTAAATTCCACACCAGGGGCTGATAGTAATGGATAACGAAAAAAGATACCGTATTACGATTCGGCAATCGGAATTGGCCGTGAAAGTCTTGGGTGATTCCCAATCTCATCTGTTCGCCAACTCCGCCTACGCCCTCTTCGACGTCATGACGGATGTTGAAAAAGTCGATATCAAGGAGCGGCTGCCGTTGGAAGTGGAGGGCATGGATCGCGACGATCTTATGGTGAATTGGATGCGGGAGTTGCTATATCTTTACCAGGGTAGCGGCTACCTGCTTAAAGAGTTTTATATCCAGGAGGTCAAAGATACTCTGGTTAAGGCGGAGGTTTGCGGGGAGAAAATCGATCCTGATCGCCACGAAATCAAGCAGGAGATCAGCGCCGTGGCTTATCACCAAAGCCGCATGCAAAAAACCGGCGATCAGTGGACCGCGCAGCTGATTTTCGAGGTCTAGGCGAAACCCATGGGTCAGCTCACCGACAGCGAATATGACGGATCGGCGCTCATCGCCGATCCTATCCACCGCTACATTCAGTTCACCGTCCCGCAAAAGAAGGGGGAGAGCACGGAGAAGGCGTTGATCGATTCCCCCTGGATGCAACGGCTGCGCTACATTTACCAACTCCAGAGCGCGCGCTGGGTCTATCCTTCTGCAGAGCACAGCCGCTTTCAGCACTCCCTCGGCGCCATGCATTTAGCTGGCGAGTTTGCTAAACATCTCTATCCCTCGTTACGTAAAGTGTTGGCGGAGGAGTGCCCGTCGGCCCCGTTCATCGAGGAATACATGCGCGTAACGGGCTTACTTCACGACGTCGGACATGGGCCGTTCGGCCATTTTTTCGACGATAATTTCCTCCACAACTATAACCTCACTCACGAAGACCTCGGTCAGACAATCATCCAGAAGCATCTAGGCGATATTATTCGAGAGCTTCGGCGCAGTCCGAGCGGAGCGTTCGCTGCCGGCGAAGAACTGCGTCCTGAGGACATCGCGTTTCCCATCAAGAAAAATGGCAAAGAAGATCAGCGCAAACCGAAATGGGTGAGGCTGCTGCAACCGCTGACCAGCGGAATTTTCACCTTCGACAACCTCGATTATGTTTCCCGTGACTCCTACATGTGCGGCGTATCCGTCGGACCCATCGATCGAGAGCGGTTGATGCACTACACTTTTTTCTCACCTAAAGGGCTTACCGTCCACAAAGCCGGCAACAGTGCCCTTACCATGTTTCTCAACGCCCGTCTGTATCTCTACACCAATGTCTATTACCATCGCACCACCCGGGCCATTGACCTACATCTACGGGAGATCTTTCCCGAAACCATGCGCGTCCTATCTCCTGGAAATCCCTTGGACCATATGGAAGACTACCTCTATCTGACCGACTGGTCGCTGCTGGAGGAGGTTTCGCGCTGGCGGCGGCGCAACGGGGAGCTCGAGGCACTGGCAAAGGAGTGGGAAACAGTGTTGCACCGCGAGGTCAAATGGAAGATGGCCTACGACCGCACGCTGTCGCTCAACGAACTCCGATATGGCATGGCTTTGATCCAGGACACAGACTGGGAAAAAAGAATTCGTTCGGCACTACCGCCGGCAGCACGGGATGTGATATTCCGCGTGGATACCGCGACCCAAGACCCACGTCCGGAAAATCCCTTTTCCATGGGGAAAAAGCAAATTTACATATTCGACCCGTCAACCGGTGAAACTACCAAGGAGTCCCTTTCGGAGCTGTTCGAATTCATACCGTCCAAAATCGTTCAGTATCGTGTTTTCGCGCTCGACCACGAACATGATCGATTGCTCGCGGAGGTCGCGGAAAGCACGTTGAAAGGACAATCCCCCGCAGTCAAAACCAGTGTATAGCCCGACTCCGCAAAAAATCCCCATCGTCGATCTGCGGACCCAGTAGGGGGAGATTCAATCCCACATCTGCCTCGCTCTCGACCGTAGAAGACGTCGCCCGGGGCCTGCGGTCCCCGAGTGCAGCTAAAAGGCGAAACGAATTTGCCGGCGCTCTTGGCGGCATCAGCTGATTTTCCTTCTTTCCCAGCAAAAACCTTGGCGGCGACGGCAAAGTCGCAAAAAAAAATAGAGGCCCTGCATACAAGGCGAGAGTAGCCGATACCAACACACCATCACGGAAAACTGTTCGCGCCTGGATTCCATATAGGAAATTTCCTCCAAGCCGAACTGGCCGCCTCTCAAGTCCTGGCTTTAACCCTCTACCTCAAACTGACTCTCCCGCAACAGGAATTCATCGTGGAAATAATTCGAGATTGCCAACCCGCTTTTAAGTCCCTGAGCCCTATGCTAAAAATTGAGCTGACTTCCGTCCCAGGAAGGCCCTGATCCGAGTAAGAGCCGCCGGTTCCGCAAGGCGGCGCCGATAGGTAGCCGCGCTAAACCACGCCAGCAAGGGTTTGGTAGCGCCGCACCAGAGTACAAGACAGCGGGGCGCACCGGCCAGAAGGAGTGTAACAGGAGATAGATTCAATGAAACAGGCTATTGCCAAGGCTTTTGAAGAGAGCATTTTAGCCAAACGGATGTTTCTACGCGACCGGCTGCCCGACCTCATCAACGCCATCGAAACCATCGCCGCCGCTTTCCAACGGGGCAACAAGTTGCTGCTCTTTGGCAACGGCGGCAGCGCGGCGGACGCCCAACATCTCGCCGCTGAATTCGTCAACCGCTTTCGCATGGAGCGACCGCCGCTTCCCGCCATTGCGCTAACTACGGACACCTCGGCACTGACCAGTATTGCGAATGATTATGATTATTCCCAAATCTTTGCTAAGCAGCTGATCGCCTTGGGGAAAAAAGGTGACATCGCGGTGGCCATTTCCACCAGCGGCAATGCTGCCAACGTGCTAGCAGCCATTGAAGTTTGCCGCGGTCTTGATATCACCTCCATAGGCCTCACCGGAGGCAACGGAGGTGCTATGGTGGGTAAAGTCGACCATCTCTTGCTCGTCGGCGCGGGGGGCAACACCGCAAGAATACAAGAAACTCATATCCTGATTGGTCACGTCATTTGCGAGATGGTGGACGAAAAACTTTTTGCACCCCATTCATAACTGCTTTATCTCATGGCCAAAAAGAATTTTCCCTCTCTCAATCATTCCAAGGTCAGAACCTACCCCCTGAAGAAACGGTTCAGTAAAATTCAATCATCCCTCCTAGGAAAAAAAGTCCGCCAGGGGCTCACGGTTCGTGCGCTTATGGAAGGCTTACCGGATATTCTTGCGGCGCAAAATTTTAAAGCGATCGCGCGTAAGATCGCCCAAGTCCATAGGTCCAACAGAACTATATTATTAGGCATGGGTGCTCACCCCATTAAAATCGGGTTGAGCCCGTTGATTATCGACTTCATGGAACGCGGGATCATTAACGCCGTAGCACTCAATGGGGCCGGCGTGATTCACGATTTTGAGCTCGCCTATATGGGAGAGACCTCAGAAGATGTTGCCGCGAGCCTAAAGGACGGAAGCTTCGGGATGGCCGAGGAGACCGGCGCTTTTTTGAACCAGGCGATTATTCAAGGAGCCAAGAACAATCTCGGCGTCGGCGCCGCCGTAGGACATTCGATTCTTAAGGCCCGCTTGCCGCACCGCCGTTTGAGTGTGCTCGCAGCCGGGGCCCGCTTGGGCATTCCCGTCACCGCCCACATCGCCATCGGCACCGACACCATTCACATGCATCCTAAGGCAGATGGTGAGGCGCTTGGAGGTGGGAGTCTCAGAGATTTTCGCACCCTCACCTCAGTAGTCGCGACGCTCGGTGGAGGCGTTTACCTCAACTTTGGATCGGCGGTAGTACTACCGGAGGTTTTTCTCAAGACCCTAAGCCTGGCTCGCAATTTGGGTCATCCCGTGCGAAATATGACCACCGTTAATATTGATTTTGCCTCCCACTACCGACCTCTAACAAACGTGGTCAGCCGCCCCACACAGCAAAGCGGCAGGGGCTATCATTTTATCGGCCATATGGAGATTATGGTGCCGCTGCTATTTGCCGCGATATTGGAACAACGCTGACGGCATCCCGCGGGGATCGGCGGTTTAGCGGTACATACCGCCGTTTTTTGACTAAAAACGTGCTTTACCCTCGAGTATTTTTCTGCTTAGATTGCCCATGGCATGGCATCGGCATTTGATCACGCTCACCACAGACTTCGGATATCGAGATCCTTTTGTCGGCATCGTCAAGGGGGTCATTGCGGGTATCAATCCCGCGGCCCAAGTGATCGATTTGAGTCATGGGATCGTGCCGCAGGACGTCATGGCCGCGGCGTTGCTATTGCGTCACTCGGTATCTTTCTTCCCGCGGGGCACCATTCATGTCGCTGTTGTTGATCCTAGCGTAGGTACTTCCCGGCGTTGCCTATTGATTGAGTCCGAGGCTAACTTTTTGATCGGACCGGATAACGGCGTACTCAGCCTTGCCCTCGGCGATAAGACGCCAAACCAAATCGTTGAGCTGTCTAACCCGGCGTATCATCGACCCGCTGCCTGTTCAACGTTTCACGGTAGAGATGTTTTCGCCCCGGTGGCGGCTTACCTGTCTCTCGGCGTCGCTCCCGCGGCTTTCGGTGAGTCGTTGGACAGTATCGTGCGTATCGAATGGCCCAGGGCTGTAAAATCGAAAGGCGGCATAGCTGGAAAAATTATTTACATCGACCACTTTGGTAATCTTTTCACCAATATTGGGCACCAAGACTTAAGCAGCCTTGCTGCTGATCATCTCCGCGTCACCCTCAACGGGATGGTAATTCACGGGCTGTCGGCAAACTATGTCGCCGGTGACAACGGTGACCTGATCGCCCTCATCAACAGTTGGGGGCTTTTGGAAATCGCTAAATTCAAAGATAGCGCGGCGCAACGATGTCAGGCCAAAATCGGTGACAAAGTTTCTGTTTCGGTGCATTAACGCTGCCGCGCCGGGGAGGACATCCATGGGCGAACGATTGTCTTGGGATCAATATTTCATGACCATCACCCAGCAGGTTGCAGAACGCTCCACTTGCAGCCGGGCAAAGGTCGGCGCGGTAATCGTGCGCGACAAGAATATCTTGGCCACCGGTTACAATGGGGCGCCAGCGGGCATGCCACATTGCACGGAGGTCGGTTGTCTAATTTATGAGTCCAAAACCCCGAACGGGGAGACTGAGCAGAACTGTTTTCGCACCATACACGCCGAGATGAACGCCATTGCCCAGGCAGCCAAGAACGGCTCGAATATTAAAGACGGAGCCATATATATTACCCATACACCCTGCATCCATTGCCTCAAGGTTCTTGTGAATACCGGCATTAAGGACATTTTTTACCTGAAGCCGTACAAGCTCCACACCCTTGATGAACTGATCCGCTATACTCAAGTTCACTTGTACAAAGTCGACTTGCCAGTAAAATAAAAAGGGCGGAGTATCCTGTCTCCGCCCTTTTTTGTGATCACAAAAACCTGCCGCTAGATTTTACCTGTTAGAATTATCGCAATGACGAAACCGTAAAGCGCCAAGGCTTCTAACAACGCAAGTGTTAGTACCAATGGCAGAAACAGTTTGTCGGCGGCATTGGGGTTTCGTCCGATGCTCTCCATAGCGGCGGCACCGACACGGCCCTGTCCGAGAGCCGCGCCAAAGGCAGCAATGGCAACGGCCACACCCGCTGCGATTGCAATAGCCGCTTTGGCTTGCGAGTCAACACCTGCGTCAGCCCCTTCTGTGGCAGCCAGGGCGATACCGGAGCCTAACGACCCGACGATAATCGCACCCAAAACAGCAAGTACCTTTTTCATCTCGTCCTCCTTTCTAGCGAGCTCAGCCTGCCTCCCCTCTATCCTCTTCCTCGCCGCGACGGCCTATCGCTGATTAATGTGATGGGTGTGATTCACGCCCACGTTCTTCCTCATGACCATGGCTGACCGCCAAGGCAACATAAATCATGCTCAATAGCATAAAGACAAAAGCCTGGATGATCGATACCAGCGTTCCCATCGCGTAAAAAGCTACTGGCACTACTAGTTTGGTCAGTCCAATAAAGGCGCCAATCACCTCATGGTCACCCATCATGTTACCGAACAGACGTAAAGACAGCGAAACCGGTCGAAAACCGTGAGAGAAAAGTTCCAGGATTAGGAAAAACACCACTGAGATCAACAAGACGGGAACAAACGCCAGCTTAGCGATGGCGTTATTCCCCGGCAGACTGGTCATTGGACCTACGAAGTGCTTGAAGTACGATATGCCTTGCTCACGCACGCCGATGATATTGTAGCCAACAAAAGAGACAACGGCGAGGCCAACGGTCGTGTTCAAGTTACCGGTCGGGGATAGGAAACCGGGCAACAGCCCAATTAAATTGCTAAACAAAATGAAAAAGAAAAAACTTGCGAAGTAGGGCACATATTTTCGTCCAGCTTTGCCAATGATCGCATCGCTTTGGCGAACGACAACATACTCCAGCAATAATTCTGTAAAATTTCGCGCTCCAAGGTTTTCCTGCGGCACAGTAGAACCCTTCGCTAGGGTTAAGGACGCGCGCGCGCGCAGCGCAAAGAAAATAAGCAGCGCCGCGGACACCAGAGAGAAGAACGTATGTTCCTGCAGAAAAGTTTGCAGACCATGGGGAAGAAGGGAATACCAAGTAAAGCCGTGCTCCATCTGCTTATGACCCCAATAGGGCTCCGGCTCTCAGCGCCTCTACCACCATCGCCAAGAGCAACGTCGAAAAGCCCAGCGCAAAAGATATCGCGTCGAACTCAAACCGGAAGAACAGCATTGTCAACAATCCCAGGAAAAGCACGATTTTTAGAACCAGCAACGTCACTCCCAGCTTTACTCGACCCTTGCCTGCCAGGGGAGTTATCGCCCATGCAACACCGACGCTCAGGAGAAAAAAATTGAGGCCCATGAAGAGGCCACCCATAAGCAGCGCCTTTGGCTCGATGAATTTCGCCGGCCCCAATCCGGTTAATAGTGCCAATAAAAATAGGCCATGCCACAACTCAATGCGCATCACCGTCTTTTTCGCCATTACCTGCATAGTTTTACGCCACGAAATATTTTACCCACTTTATCAACCTAACAAAGGCTCCGACAAAGGCAATCGCACCGATTAAAATCAAAAGCCATGGAGAGGTGCTGTAATATTGGTCCAGAAGATAACCAACTAGCAGTCCACCAAGGATGGTTCCGGTTAATTCGAAAGCCACTCCTAGGTATAAACCTACACGGCGTGGGAAGGGAGTTTGGCTGTCTTGCTGACCTTTAGAGCGGCCCCCAATTTTTCCCACTGGAAGCAATTTTTAGCATGACTTAGACGCGGGTTCAACCGACCGCTCGGTCGCAGCCCAAGCATCAAACGCTGCAATTATCTGCCTTAATTGGGCGGTCGAATGAGCGAGCGAAATGAACATCGCTTCAAAAGGCGCGGCTGGCAAGTAAACCCCGCGTTGCCGCATGCCGTGGAAAAATCGAGCAAATCTCGCTTGGTCACATTTTCTTGCGGCAGCAGCATCGGCGACGGCTGAAACACCAAAGAATAACGTCAACATCGACCCAACCCGATTGACCGTGCCTTGTATGCGATACTTGCGCAGCACCTTGCTAAAGCCTATTTCCATTATGCGTCCCTTGCTTTCCAATAAATCGTAAGTATCTCCACGTTCCAATAGTTTGAGCGTTGCGTAACCGGCAGCAACGGCAACCGGGTTCCCCGATAGGGTTCCTGCTTGATAAACAGGTCCATCCGGTGCCAGTCTATCCATGATGTGCCGCGCGCCGCCGAAGGCAGCTAACGGAAAACCCCCGCCCAAAATTTTGCCCAAGCAAGTCATGTCGGGCTGCACGCGGTAAAGCGCTTGCGCTCCCCCTAGAGCCACGCGGAACCCCGTAATCACCTCGTCAAAAATCAACAGAGTCTTATATTGCTGTGTGATCTGCCGTAAGGCATCTAAAAATCCCTGTACCGGCGGTATGACACCCATGTTTCCGCAGATCGGTTCGACAATAATGGCGGCGATCTTCTTGCGATAGCGTCGGAATAGCCTTTCTACACTATGGATATCATTGAACTTCGCCGTTAGTGTATCGCGGGCGACACTTAACGGAACCCCGGGGCTATCGGGCAATCCCAGAGTAGCGACCCCGGATCCGGCGCGCACCAAAAGGCTGTCAGAATGACCGTGATAGCAGCCGTCAAACTTAATGATTTTGCTCCGCCCGGTGTAAGCACGGGCAAGTCGTATAGCGCTCATTGCTGCTTCTGTTCCGCTACTCACGAGCCGCAATTTTTCGATGGATGGCATTAAATTGCAGACGGATTCGGCTAATTTTATTTCGCTCTCTGTCGGTGCTCCGAAGGTTGTTCCCTTTGCCGCGCTAGCGCCGACGCCGTGCAGCACTCGGTGATGCGCGTGTCCCAGTATGAGGGGTCCCCAGGAGCCAACCAAATCGATGTATTTTTTTTTGTCGGCATCAAAAACATAAGCGCCCTTTCCGCGCGTGATAAATACCGGAGTGCCTCCTACTGATCTCCACGCTCTCACGGGACTGTTGACACCGCCGGGAATTTTTTTCACGGCTCGCCTGTAAAGTCGGAGCGATTCGCTGTTGGCCATCGGTGAGTTCTCGTAACACCAGCATTATAGCGTGTCAAGGAAGGCGGCGTGATTAAAAAAAAATATTTTGCGCTTTTTTTCTTGCAAAGAAAATTGAAAAGGACTATGAAACTTTCTTTGGAATCACCAAGAAATTTTTCTTCCATGAAAAAATTAAATAAGCACCAAGGTCAAGCAATGCCGATGGGCGAACGAGTAGGAAATGGGGTAGGTAGGTTGAAATCTTATCTGTGTTCGTGGCGCTGTTTGAGTGGCGCTTCACAATTGTTTGTAAGTATTTAATTTTGATTTGTTATATCAGTTATCCACAACTGTTGACAATGTTGTGGATAAGTTCTTTGGCTGATTTACTGAAGCCCAACACCTTAAATTAGATGGTAAAAATCATGGATGAGTTGTGGAGACAGGTACTGGAAAAAATTAAAGAGCAGATCGGCAAGCAGAATTTTGACACCTGGATTAAACCGATCCGGTTGGCATCACAGACAAAGAATGAAATTTGTTTAGAGGTACCCAACAAGTTCTTTCGTGATTGGCTCCAAGAACATTTTGGTGAACAAATCCAAGATGCTGTCAACTTGCTTGCCGGGCATGAAGTAAAAGTGTGTTTTAACATTAACCAACAATTGCAAATCAAAATTCCGGCGGAACATGTCCTTGAAGCCCGAGGACAACGGGATCGCGAGAGACCTAACCGCGCCAACAATCTGATTCCAAAATACAGCTTTGAGAATTTCGTCGTCGGTGCCAGTAATCAGTTTGCCCACGCTGCATCGATGGCTGTCGCAAATCAACCGGGCGAGAATTACAACCCTTTATTTATCTATGGGGGCGTCGGTTTAGGGAAGACGCACCTAGTGAATGCTATCGGTCACCGGGTAGTCGCCAAGCGACCGAGCCCTAAGGTGCTTTATTTTAGTTCAGAGTCGTTCATGAATGAACTTATCGCTTCACTTAGAAGAGATAAAATGGACGAGTTTAAGTCGAAGTTTAGAAACGTTGACATTTTAATTGTCGATGACGTCCAATTTCTTGCCGGTAAGGAGAGAACGCAGGAGGAATTTTTTCACACTTTCAATTCGCTTTACGAATCGCATAAACAAATTGTCCTTACATCAGACAAATTCCCAAAAGAAATCCCCGGTCTAGAGGACCGCTTAAGAAATCGATTCGAGTGGGGATTAATCGCAGATATTCAGCCGCCCGATATTGAAACACGCATCGCCATTTTGCAGAAAAAAGCTGAAACCGAGGGGGTCCAGTTACCTCAAAACGTCGCCATATTTTTGGCTACCAACATCGACTCCAATGTGCGGGAGTTGGAGGGCTCGCTCACCCGCTTGGGCGCTTTTGCTTCCTTAACTAAGGCCGTTATTACCGTTGAGTTGGCCAAGGATGTCTTACGCAACGCCCTCAAAGGAGCTCAAAGGGAAATCACGGTTGAGAGTATTCAAAAAACTATCTGTGACCACTATAGTATTAAGCTGGGTGACCTAAAAACAAAGAGACGGACAAAAAATATTTCCCTGCCGCGCCAAGTTGCCATGTATCTCTGCCGGAAATTCACCGAAACCTCTTTTCCAGCCATTGGCGACAAATTCGGCGGTCGCGATCATTCTACCGTTATTCACGCTTCCAAGGCTATAGAAAAAAGGATTAAGGAAGATCCCTTGATGCAAACCACCATAGAAAAGCTGGAAAGAAGCCTGAATGTCAAAAAGTAGTTTCCTGTGGATAGCTTGTGATTATCTATCAATTCTTCTGTTAATAGGTGGGGATGAATTGTTCTGTTCATAACTTGAGCTTAAGAGAGGGAAAATTTAGCGGTGATTAATCACAGCTCAACGAGTTGATTTTTCTTGGTTAATTTTGCTTTTCCCTTTATCCACAGTCCCTACTACTATCCCTATTTAAGCCTTTATCTAATTAGAGAATTAGGCGTCATTAGGAGGAACCATGGAAATTAAAGCTAAGCGGGGAGATCTTCTCGCAACGCTTTATTGGACTCAGAGTATTGTCGAGCGACGCAATACCATGCCGATTCTTGCAAATGTGCTAATTGAATCGCAAAAGAACGAAATTCGTGTTACCGCCACCGACTTGGAGGTGGGCGTTCGTGGAACCATAGAAGCACAGGTCGGTAAAGAAGGGACCGTTACGGTTAACGCAAAGAAACTCTATGAAATCATCCGCGAAATACCAAACGAAGAAATCAATTTAAAACGGCTTGAGAATCAATGGGTTGAGATCACCAGCGGTCGATCCGTCTTCAAGGTGGTCGGTATGGATGCGCGGGAATTTCCACAATTTCCACTGGTGGACAGTAAAACAATGTCGACAACCTCGGCTGTGACCCTCAAAGGGATGATAGAGAGGACAATTTTTGCAGTTTCCACCGATGAAACGCGTTATAGTTTAAATGGTGTGTTCGTAGAACAAGGGGAAGGTGGAAAAGTAAAAATGGTGGCCACCGATGGCCACCGTCTAGCCTTCGAGGAACAAGTTCTAGGTCCTTTAGGTTTGAGCAAAGGAGTTATTTTACCCAGAAAAGGGCTGGCGGAACTAAAGAAACTGCTCGACAGTAGCGCAGAGGGCGTTATTTCCATTAGCTTGCAGGAAAACATGGCGTTGCTGACCAGGGGCCATGTTGAATTATTCATGCGCCTCGTTGACGGCGATTTTCCCGATTACACCAAAGTGATTCCAAAGGGTAATCCCAACATCGTAAAGGTCGAGCACGAGGATCTCTTGCAAGCGCTTAGGCGAGTTTCGATCCTTTCGAGCGAAAGATACAAAGGCATTAAAATGGAGTTTTCTTCTGCTAAGGTTTCCATTTCAGCCAATAACCCAGACCTAGGGGAGGCTGTAGAGGAAATTGACGCGGAGTACGAAGGTAGGCCCATAGCGATCGGGTTTAATGCACGTTACCTGCTTGATGTGCTAACAGTGCTAGGCGGTGAAGGATCCATCAACGTGGAATTGAAAGATGAGCTCAGCCCCAGTGTGATCCGAAAGTTTGGTAACGAGGGCTACCTTTATGTATTGATGCCCATGCGTCTGTGATAATTTGTTTCGCCCCGGCCTGATCAATCCAAAGAAAACGAAGAGAGTACCGTGGGTTGTTTAAGGGGGCGGCTAACCTTTATACTTGGCATCAATAGCATACTTTTCATTTAACCCAACCACCTCGTTGAAGTCATTAAAGGGCATCAAGCGTTCTAATACGGGAATCGTGGAACCTTCACGACGAAGGGTGGAATAAACATCCGTTAACGACTTGGCAACTGCATAAACTGGAGCCAATGGCCAAACAACCAACTGAAAACCAAGATCTTTTAATTCCTGTGGGCCCATAAGTGGCGTATCACCCCGCTCGATCATATTGGCCACTAACGGCCCTGGCACCTTGCGCGAGATCTCACGCATCTCATCTTTGCTCTGCGGCGCCTCGATAAACACCGCATCGGCGCCGGCTTGTTTAAAGGCGATACCCCGTTCGATCGCGTCGCCAAGGCCCAGGGCTTGGCGTGCGTCAGTGCGGGCGACAATAAAAAAATCATTGTCTTTCCTCGCTTCCATCGCCGCATGCAGCTTTTTTAGCTGCTCCTGTAGCGCTATGACCTGTTTTCCCCTCATATGTCCGCACCGTTTGGGCCATACCTGATCCTCCATGAACATGCCGGCAGCGCCGGCGCGAAGCAAATCATGAACCGTGCGCGTCACATTGACCGCGTTTCCATATCCCGTGTCAGCGTCAACGATTACCGGGATGTCCACCACCCCACAAATTCGTTGCGCTGCGTCCACGACCTCGGTTTGTGTCAAAAGACCAAAGTCGGGTTCGCCCAATAAGGTCGCAGATAAGCTATAGCCGGTAATAAAAATAACCTCGAAATCAGCTCGGCAAGCGATCTTTGCGCTCAAAGCGTCGTACACTCCGGGCATTATAAGCTGTCCCTTTTCCTTTAGCTGGCGGCGAATCAAGCTTGCCTTTTCCATATAAACTCCTTTCAAAAGCGAAAAGCGACTACCGGTGAAATAATGTAAATGACGGTCATACAAATTTTGCTTGAAGCGGAAGGTTAAATACCAAGGGAAAAAGATGACACGGGAATCGGCAGCAAGGATTATCTTCTCGGCGATCGACCAAAACCTCGTTGCTGCGAACTCGGCTCAGGTTTGGGCGAAGCACGGAGCAATTTGGCCGGTTTGAGGCCGAGAACATCGTCGGCATAACGAGATTTGTCGAGATGGTCATAGCGGGCTTTTATCTTCTGGCGAATCTGGTGCCGTTTTGCCATGTCGGTTTTGGCCGCTTTCAGATCGTCGAGATCCAGACTTATATCGGCGTCGTGACCCCGCAGACTCATGTGAAGACTAAAACGCGACCCTTCGCCTTCCCGTGCCGTATAGTCGATCCGCTTATTTATGGTCCGTATGATTTCGCGCAATAGTGTTTCTTCTTCTTGATAAATACCTTTACCAAACATAGTCCCCCCAATAGCTGCAAGTTAAGGATCAAAAACTCCTATCAGGCCACACCCCGGATCGTCGAGAATCTACGCTAATATAGCGGTAAGATCAATCCAGGAGCAGTATCCTGTCAGGAACTGTGAGAACAGGTTCTATTAAAGGCGCTGGCATTGCTAAGGGAGCGAGGGATGCCGCCAGGAGAAGACACAAACAAGGAACGACGCGGCTACCAGGGGGGTTTGCATGGTTACTTTACCTCTGTGGGCGCGAATAATTCGTCCACCGCCATCTTTTTTCCGATGAGCCCCTGTTCGAAAGAATAATGTACGAGGGTTGCTAAATTCTTGCGGTTCTGCTCACCTAAGCCGTAGATCCAAGGGTCGCGACCCAACAATTCATCCTGCTCCTCAAGGGCATGGCGAAACCACGCCAGCGGAACGATACGTGGGTTTTCCATGCGCTGGTAGGCGATCTCCTTGGAGCGTTGGAATGCCTGCATCAAGTTCACCGGAACCCAGGGATGGCGATCAACAATTTCCTGTCGTATGGCCGTGGTGTGCATGATCGGAAAGATACCGGTGCGTTGGTAGTATGAAATTTCCAGTTCTTTGTAATTGGGAAAGAGCCGCGTCACGCGCCGGTCTTTATCGAGGATTGGCTGAATGATGTCCGGATGTATCAGTGCATCGAGTTCTCCGTCCACCAACATCTTCTCCACGCTTTTTGCCGGCGGCACCCGCACCAGAGAGAGATCCCGCGGTGGTGTGAAATCGACTTCTTCCTCGTCCTGCTTGAACCATTGGATTTTACGATGCGGAACCAGATATTCGTGCTCCAATATGCCACGGACCCAAAGGTTAGCCGTCGCGGAAAAGTTCCTTAAACCCACTTTACGACCGATTAAGTCCGTGGGTTTGGCGATGCCCTTGTGGGCGTTGAGAAATACAAAACCGTGGCGAAAGCGGCGGTGCAGGAAGACCGGAATGGCCGTGAAAGGTAAGCCGCTGAAGCGGGCCGTCAAATAGTTTGACATGGAAAGCTCGGCGACATCGAACTCCCGATTGCGGAGCATGCGCCAATGGCGAACGTCTGAGGTCATGTCCGTAAGCACTGTTAATTCAATACCATCGGCTTTAACCGCTCCTTCTTTAAGGGCGCGAATGCTTTCATAGTCACCGCTGGCGAACGTCACGCTAAGTTTTTTGCTCATGGGGCCTGTCTAACATGGTTTCTCAGGCTTGCCAAACCCGTGTGCGACCCTGTCGCGTTGGCAACACGAAGAGCCTTTGCGAAAGAGGAAAGGGAGGAGTAAATTTGCTTGATTGGCGCATAGCGGGTTCAGCCTGACTTGCGCATTTTTTTGGCGCGGCGCACGAAATACTCCCACATAGACCCCAGGCGATGTGGGGTGTAGATCTGTTCGAATTTGACTTTCGCCTCCGCATCGCCCGTCCAAGTCGGATCACCAGCGGCCGTCGCCATCAGTTGAATGCGCGCCGCTTTTTCTAGAAAAATAGAGTAAAGGGTTGCCACTTCGATGCTTTCACCGACAACGGTGGAACCGTGGTTCTTCATCAGCACACCACGGCAACGGCCAAGGCTCTTGGCGACCTCCACTCCCAATTCCGGGGTACGAATGAGTGCCGTCGTGTAATCAAAAAGCGGAAGGCCCTGGTAAAATACGTTGCCTTCGTGGCTGATGGGTCGAAGGGGCGCGTTGAGCGCTCCGAGAGCGGTTGCGTAGGGCGGATGCGAATGGACCACGCAGTTGACATCGGACCGGGCCTTGAAAATTTCGGTATGGATGAACACTTCGGAGTGACGCTCGTATTTGCCCTCCACTTTCTTGCCGTTTAAGTCGACGATGATAATATGCTGTGGGCGGATCTCTTCGAAACCAAAGCTGTGGGGCTTCATGAGAATTCGATCTTGACCCGGGATACGGACCGAGACATGGCCGAGGATGTTATCCCAGTGGCCCTCGGCAGCCAGGATGTTGCACGAGTAGGCGAGTTTTTCCTTAAGCTCTTTAATGCTTGCCATGATGTCTCCTTTTTGGGATTAGCAGCTTTAGCTCTGCGCCCGTAAGCGAAATCGTTGAATTTTTCCCGTTACGGTCTTCGGCAAATCCTCCACGAACTCGACCCAGCGGGGATACTTGTAGGGCGCGAGCTTGGTTTTCACATGCGTCTGCAGTTCGCTGCGCAGGTCGTCGCATGGTTTGAACTCGCTCTTGAGTAACACATAGGCCTTGGGCTTGATAAGACCGTCAGCATCCTGGTCGCCGATGACCGCGGCCTCGAGCACGGAGGGGTGCTCTAACAAAGTATTCTCAATCTCGATGGGCGAGACCCACATGCCGCCGACCTTGAGCATGTCGTCGGAGCGGCCGCAATACCAGTAATAACCTTCTTCGTCGCTGTAATAGGTATCACCGGTCTTGAGCCACTCCCCCTGCATCATCTTTTTGGTCTGTTCATGCTTGTTCCAGTAAAAGGGGGCGTTGGCGTCCCCTTTTACCATGAGATTGCCAATTTCACCGATGGGGACTTCGCGGCCGTCGTCGCCGACAATTTTCGCTTCGAAAGCCGGGGTCACTTCGCCGCTGCTTCCCGCCTTGGCTCGGCCCGGACGGTTGGCGAGAAAATCATGAGTCGCCTCTGTAGAACCGACGACGTCTAAAAGCTCGACACCGAACTTATCCTTCCATTGATGGAACAGAGCCGGGGGCAGCGGTTCGCCGGATGACAGACAGATTTTGAGCGAGGAGAGATCGTACTTTTTTTCCACGCGCAGTAGCCGCGCATATAAAGTCGGGACTGAATAGAAAAAAGTCGGGTGATATTTGTCGATCACCTGAAGGATTTTTTCTGGCTCGGGCCTGTCGGGCCATAAAACGGTCGAGGCACCGAAGCGAAAAGGAAAATAAAGCGAGTTGCCCAATCCATAGGAAAAAAATAGTTTTGATGCAGAAAAACAGCGGTCGCCCTGCGACATGCCGAGAACCGGTTTCACGAAGAGATCCGTGATCGTGATCATGTCGTGCTGCAAGTGAACCGCCCCTTTGGGCGAGCCCGTGCTGCCGGACGTGTAGGCCCAGAAGCAGATATCGTCACGGCTGGTCGCTTCGGCATCGAGTTTGGTTGACGCCCTGGCAATGAGTTTCTCGTAGGAAAGCATTTTCCCTTTGGGTTTCCCGACGACGATAAGATGCTGTAAAAAACGGGCATTGTGCTGAATTTTCTCGATCTCCCCAAGGGTCGATTCGTGGACAATGATGGCTCGGGCCCGGCTATCGTTGAGGAGGTATTGGTAATCATGGCCCGACATCCAGGGATTGACAGGAATCGGTACGGCGCCAATCTTGATGGCGCCGAAAAAGCTGAAGGCGAATTCCGGGGAGTCCGGTAAAACCAGCAAAATCCGGTGCTCGATTTCAATCCCCAGTTCTTTGAGGGCATTGCCGGTTTGGTTTACCCTTTCGAAGACCTCTTGATAGGTAAACTGCTGATCCTGATAATAGATTGCCGTTAGGTTGCCCCACCCTTGGGCGATGTTTTCGTCAACGAAGGTCGTGGAGGCGTTATAAATATCGGGCAAATCGACTTTCATCTCTTTATTCCTCGTGTTCGGCAACGGACATCGTTGCTGAAACGAGCACGAAAACGTTCACGAGCACAAACTATTCCCCGCCGATGATCTCCGACGGTGTTTCGGTGGCAATCACCACCGACTTGGAATCGGTGTAATGCTCGATGGCTTCTTCGCCATGTTCTTTGCCAAGGCCGCTTTGCTTCACCCCGCCAAACGGCAGCTCATCGTAAATAATTTGCGCAGAGTTAACCCAGGTGTAGCCGGCCTCAATTCTATCGGCGCCGGCCATGGCACGATTGATATCGCGAGTCCAGATCGAGGAACCCAGGCCAAAGATCGAGTTGTTCGCCTGCTCGATGGCATGATCCAGATTTTTTACACGAACCATGGGCAGCGCCGGACCGAAGACCTCCTCCTGGATCATCCGCGATGATGGATCGACATCCGCCACCAGGGTTGGCTGAAGATAAAAGCCCTTGTCAAACTCTTCCCCTTTGGGTCGCTGGGCGCCGAAGAGAAGCTTGGCTCCCCGTTTAACCGCGTCCTCGACCTGCTCTTCCACTTCTTGGCGCTGTTCTTTGGTGTGCAGCGGGCCCATCAGGGTACCCTTGGCCAGACCGTTTCCGACGGTGATTTTCTTGGCTTTTTCCACTAGTTTGGCCATGAAGTCGTCGGCGATGTTGTCAAAAAGATAAAGCCGCTTGACGGCCAGACAGGCTTGGCCGCAATTAAAAAATCGACCCACCGAGGCGGCGCTCACGGCACGCTCGATATCGGCGTCGTCACAAACAATCATAGGATCACTGCCGCCGAGTTCTAAGGTCACATGCTTGAAGTCTTTGGCGGCCGATTGCATCACCCGGCGTCCGGTATCCGTGGCGCCCGTGAAGCCTATTTTTCTTACGGTTGGATTTACCAATAACTCTTCTCCGACAACACTTCCGGGCCCGGTGACGACGTTAAGCACACCCTTGGGACCACCGCCGTCCTGAATTGCTTTGTCGATCAATTCACAGCAGCGTAAATCTGTCAGCGGGGTCGTCCCCGCCGGTTTTACCACCACCGTGTTTCCCGCCAAAAGCGCCGGCCCTAGCTTGTTTCCCATAAGGGACACGGGAAAATTCCAGGGAACGATGGCGCCGCAAACACCCAGGGGTTTACGCAAGACTAGACCATGGCGCCCGTTGTCGAGCACCACGGCGCCGGTGCGGAGGCTCTTGGCCATCCCCCCATAATGGTCCAAGGTATGGACAAAACGGCGAATTTCCAGAATCGATTCGCGCATCGGCTTACCCTGTTCTCGAGTCAACAGAGTTGCCAGTTCCTTTTCTTGTTCCAAAATGAAATGCCCGGCTTGGAGCAAAATGGCGCCGCGTTTAGACGGCGCCATGAGCGACCATTTTTTCAATGCGCTCGCTGCAACATCAATAGCCTGACGAATATCATTGACTGTCCCTCTGGGGACCGTATCGACGATTTCTCCGGTAGCGGGATTTTTAACGGGGGTAGTCTCTTTGCTTTCCGAATCGATAAACTCACTGGCGATAAGCAGTTTTGCCATTGAACTCCTCCAAGATATTTCAGAAATTTAAGAACAATCATGTTCATAGGGTGTTGTCAAGAATTGGCGGACCGTTTGGGGTAGTTGACACATGACAATTTTGCGACTAATCCTCGTAAATCGCGCTTTAGGATCAATACGGGCGAAGATAATAAGTTAGCGAGAGGCGACGTGGATATTGGCAAATATATCGTGGGGGCCCGCCCGGGCGTGCTCGGGGGGCGTCACGAAGAAAAACGCCCGCTGCGCGACCGTATCGCGCTGCCGGTGAAACGCCATATTTTCATCAATCGCGACTCGCACCCCGAGGCCGATATCTATGTCGCGATCCATGAAGCCAGGGACTTGCCTGCACCCGTGCCTGATTACCAGGTTCCTCACCTCCACAACACAGATGAATTTTATTATTTCATCGGCAACAATCCGGATCTCACAGGTCTTGAGGGTCAGATCATTTTCGAAGGTAAACTACATAGAATAATATCGCCAGCGTGCGTATACATCCCCACCGGCGCAGTGCATGAATATAAAGTCACCAAAGGGGAGGGAACGGTGACGGTGCTCTTTAGAAGCCGCGGCTATACGCATCAAGATCAACCCCCTAACCTCGAAAAGGGCAGCCGGGAATACGAAAGGTATTCGAGTTTCATCAAGGCACCCGACGTCCGGCCTACTACCGAAATCAAATACCACAGCGATGCCGCTCCCGGCGTGCGGTATGTTTTTGTCGACTCAAAGCTGCAACCCGAGGCCGGATTCTATACCGTTGTGCGAAGCGTCGCCGACGTGAAACCAAACCAGGCCGATTACGTCGAAACGCATCGGCACAACTGTGATACCTATCATATCTCCATTGGCACCGGCCCTGAGTTGAGCGGTTTGAAGGTGGAGTTTGTCATCGGGGGGGAGAAGCTCCTCACAGAAAGTCCTGTGGGCGTTCATGTACCCGCCGGTACTCCCCATTCACAGCGAATCGTCGGCGGCTCAGGTCATTTTTTTAATTTTGTGCCTAAGGGCAATTACAATGATGCTTTGATGTGATTTAACAGAAGGAAAGATGAGCGATAACGAGACTCAAATTGCTGTTTTTGGCGGCGGTTGTTTCTGGTGTACGGAGGCGGTGTTTGATTGTCTGCGCGGGGTAACTTCGGTGGTGCCGGGCTACGCCGGGGGAAGCACGAAAAATCCGACCTATGAGCAGGTCTGCAGCGGCAGCACAGGTCACGCCGAGGTGATTCGCGTGGAGTTTGACCCTAGCCAAATCGCCTTCAAGGATTTGCTGACGGTCTTCTTCGCCACCCATGATCCCACCACCGTCAATCGCCAGGGCAATGACGTCGGCACGCAATACCGTTCCACGATCTTGTACGCCAATGACGCCCAGAAGCGCCACGCCGAGACGTTCATTAAAGAACTCAACGAGTCCGGGACCTTCGGAAAATCCGTGGTGACGACTCTGGAACCCTTAGCGGAATTCTACCCCGCTGAAGCATACCACCATAAATATTACGCGAACAATTCGTTTCAGCCCTACTGTCAGTACATCATTCCTCCGAAGCTGCAAAAACTCCGCAAGCAGTTCAATGAGCTCCTGAGAACTGATAGATAATGGTGACTCCTATTATGCTGACAGTTCGTTTTGCGGTGTTGTACGGTTTTTGGATCGTCTTGTCCGGACGGTTCGAAAGCAAATACTTGATTATCGGTGCGCTCTGTACGCTGGTGGTGACCTTCTTGACACAAGATTTGGCTCAATCTGAATATTCTCGGATCGCCAAACCCGCTAGAACTGCTTTTTCAATTTTATCTTCGGCGTGGAGTTTTTTATGCTACTCGACATGGCTTCTTTGGAGCATAGTGCAGTCCAGCCTCCAGGTCGCATACCTGGTTCTACACCCCAGACTGCCCATTCGCCCCGGGCTCCTGCGGTTTCGGACCGCCCTTAAAAGCCAAACCGGACATATTATTCTGGCAAACTCCATCACGTTAACCCCTGGCACGATCACGGTGGACTTAAGTGATGGAACTTACACGGTTCACGCCCTGGTTCCCGAAGCGGCCGAGGCCCTGTTGAATGCAAAAATGCAGAGCAAGTTGGAAAAAGTATTCGGCGAGATTGAGGAAACAACAACAGAGATTCAGTGGATCGATAGGCCGGGAGACCACCGCCCATGAGCAGTTTTTTCCTGGCGTTAGCGGTATTTATCGTGCTCCTGTTCGTCGCCAGTTTATATCGGGTCGCCGTTGGCCCGACGGTCTTTGATCGTGCCATTGGTGCCGGTTTGATCGGCACCAACGCCGTTCTGGTACTGCTCCTCATAGGTTTTTTCTACGGCCGCGCCGACATGTTCGTCGATTTGGCGCTGACCTATGGAATGCTCAATTTTATCGGCGTGGTGGCGCTTGCAAAGTATTTCGAGCGGGGGCAGAAGGAGGCTTCATGACCTGGCTAGCGGCATCCTTGATGGGCGTAGGGGCGGTCTTTCTACTGATAAGCTGCATTGGTCTGATTCGTCTTCCCGATTTCTATACGCGAGCCCATGCGGTGGGCAAGGCGGAGACGCTCGGAAGCATGCTCGTACTGGTGGGCTTGGCCCTCTACAACGGCGCCGACCTCATCAGTGTTAAGATACTTTTTATACTTGGGATCATTTTGATTACCAACCCGACGGCGACTCATGCGCTCGCGCGGTCGGCGTTTCGTTCGGGCTTACCCCTCTGGAAAAGAGCCGACAAGCGGCAAGGCGATGATCTGGGAAATTGAGTTCTGGCTGCTGGCTGTCCTGGTGTTTTTAGCCGTTACAGCTCTTTCGGTGCGCGATCTTTTGGCGGCTGTGATCACGCTCACCGGGTTCAGCTTTGTCGCGGCACTGTTGTTTGTCTCCATGGGAGCCGTGGACGTTGCCTTTACCGAGGCTACCCTCGGCGCCGGCGTCAGCGGAGTCTTGTTTATCATTACGTTGTTTTTTGTCGGGAGGAGATCACAGGATTGAAAGTCTTGTTGTGGTTGATCTTGGGATTGTTTTTCGCGCTGCTCGTGTATGCGGAAAGCGATCTGCCCAACCCCGCGGATCCCGCGGGGCCGACTCGAATCCATATCACGCCCGAGTATATCGAGGGTGCCGCGGAGGACACTCATACCCCGAACCTTGTGACGGCCGTGCTGGCTGATTACCGAAGTTATGACACGCTGGGGGAAACAGTGGTCATTCTGACCGCGGGACTAGCGGTCATCTTGATTCTTCCCAGGGGAGCGGGTCGAGGGTAAAAATCCATGAGAGGTCAATTTGAGAATACAATCGTCAGCGGAGTCACCCGGCTCGGGGTTCCTTTCATTCAGATCTTCGCCCTCTATGTAATTATTCATGGTCATTACGCTCCAGGAGGTGGATTTCAAGGGGGCGTAATCTTGGCCGCTTCAATGATGCTGCTCCGCCTCTCCCTGGGTGAAGAAGAAGAGCATCGACGTTTTTCTCCAACCGCAGCCCTTGTGCTGGCGTGCATCGGAAGTTTAGTCTATGGGGTCGCCGGTCTGGTGCCCCTCCTATTGGGGGGCGAGTTTCTTAACTACGCTCGCTTGCCCATTCCTGGCATCGACGGCCCCCAGCTACGCTTCCTGGGAATCCTCATTGTCGAAATAGGCGTTGGCATGGTGGTCTGGGGAACATTGGTGACTCTTTTCGATTATCTTGCGGGGAGTGAGTCCTGATGCTTTCGGTCCTGGTTTCTAACTATACCTATCTGCTCACCTCGCTGCTGCTCGTCATCGGATTGTATGGCATGATCGGCAAACGCAACCTGGCAAAAAAATTGATCGGTTTGACTATTTTTCAAACCGCGATCTTTCTTTTCTATATTCAAGGCGCGACTCATCCCGGGGCAACGGTGCCGGTATGGGATCCCCGTTGGGGTTCGAGCGCGGCCCAGTACATCAATCCTCTACCCCATGTGCTGATATTGACCGCCATTGTCGTCAGCGTGGCGATCATGGGCGTGGCTCTTGCCTTGTTGATCGCCATCTACCGCTGCTACGGGACCCTCGACGAGGCGGTTCTTTTGGAGCGGATGAGACATTCCTAGTGAATCATCTCCCGATCCTCATTCCAGCTGCTCTCTTGTTCGCCGCTTTTCTTATTCCCTTGGCTGGCCTGTGGCGTAAGAACCTGGCCTCCGCAGTCGCTCTCACCGGATCCGGTCTTGCGGCAGCCTGTTCCATGACTGGCCTCTGGGTGGTGCTCTCCGAAGCGAAGCTGCGCTATCGCTTAGGGGGCTGGCCTCAACCCATCGGGATCGAATATGTGCTTGACCCTCTGGCGGCGTTCGTGGTTACGGTCGTTACCTTCTTGGGCTTCCTTTCGCTAATCTATTTTCGGCTTTCCATTCAACATGAAGTGCCGGATCGTTTTGTGACCGCCCACGCGCTGGCGCTATTGCTGCTGGCCGGATTGAGCGGCATGATCGTTACCGGAGACCTTTTCAATCTCTTCGTGTTCCTCGAGATCGCGTCGCTGTCCGCTTACGCATTGGTGGCCATCGGCGATCAACGGGCGCCAGTGGCCGCCTTTCGTTATCTAATACTCGGTAGCTTGGGAGGTAGTTTTTATGTTCTAGGTGTGGGTTTTCTTTACTTCGCTACGGGCTCGTTAAACATGGCGGATGTCGCCCAGCGACTGCCTGCGATCTACGACTCTCGAGCGGTGGCGGCTGCGGCCACGCTTATCGCTGTGGCTATGGCTCTCAAGATGGGGCTTTTCCCCCTTCATCTCTGGTTGCCGGATGCTTATAGCTATGCGCCGTCGGCGGTGGGAGGCTTGATACCGCCGGTTATGACCAAAGTGGCCGGTTACGTGCTGATTCGTATTTTTCTCGACGTCTTTCAGCCCCCGTATTTAAAAAACCATTTGCCTATAATATCAATAATCGCCTGGCTCGCCTGTGCGGGTATTATTTTCGGCTCGATCATGGCCATCGCCCAAAATGATCTCAGGCGTATGCTCGCCTATAGCAGCGTCAGTCAAATCGCCTACGTGGGTCTAGGACTTGGCATGGCGCACCCTCTAGGGCTGGTCGGCGCATTGCTACATATACTCAACCATGCCTTTATGAAAGGTTGTCTGTTTTTTGTCGCCGGGGCAATACGCTATCGCACGGGTTGGGTTGAGATTTCCCGTCTCAAGGGTCTTGGCAGAAAAATGCCCTGGACTCTGGCTGCGTTCACCGTGGCGGCGCTCTCCATGATCGGCGTGCCCCCAGCCGCAGGGTTTTTCAGCAAGTGGTATCTGCTGATAGGCGCCATCGAGATTGGCAACGGCTGGTTTGTCGCAGCCATTCTCCTCAGTAGTCTGCTTAACGCGGCCTATTTCTTCCGTGTACTCGAGAATGTCTACGGCGATGCCTCATCAAATGAGAAAGAGAAATCCCAGGCCGTCGATCCGCCATTGTCCATGCTTGCGCCAATTCTTATTTTAGCAGGCGGCATCCTGGCGCTCGGTCTGTTGAATTTTGTTATCGTGGCGCAGGTCTTGATGCCCATCGCCGAAAATTTTTATAGGGGCTAAAACGGCCGCAGATTCTAGTACAGCATGGAAAGCCAATTAGCCTTAAAGCCGCTCTTGGCCATTGTGGTCTCGCTGGTGGCCACGGCGCTAATCGTATTGTCTGGACGGCGGCCTAATTTGCGTGAGGGCTGGACCCTTGCCGCGGCGGCAGTGAAATTCATACTCGTCTTTTCCATGCTTCCAGATGTGGTGGGCGGTAGATATCCGGCCATCACGCTCCTCGACATTTCTCCGGGCGTCGCACTGGCATTGCGCGTCGATCCTTTGGGGCTGAGTTTCGCGCTCTCGGCGTCATTTTTGTGGATTCTTACCTCCATCTACTCCATCGGTTACATGCGTAGTCTGGACGAACACCAGCAGACGCGCTATTTTGCGAGTTTTGCCCTATGCCTCTCCTCGACTATTGGGATTGCCTTCGCGGCAAACCTGCTTACCTTTCTAATTTTTTATGAAGTACTGACCATCGCAACCTATCCGCTGGTCATTCACAAGGGCACGGTGGAAGCCATTGCCGCGGGTCGTAAGTATCTCGTTTATCTGCTGAGCGGAGGTGTTGTATTGCTGTTAGCCGTGGCATGGACTCAAAGTATCACGGGGTCGCTCGAATTCCGGCCTGGTGGAATTTTACCGCCGACCGGGGAGGTGAAAAATCTTTCACTCTTGTTATGGCTATTTGCCGTCGGGCTGGGCGTGAAAGCAGGCATAATGCCGCTTCATGGCTGGCTGCCGTCAGCCATGGTCGCACCGACGCCGGTAAGTGCCTTGCTTCATGCCGTGGCCGTGGTGAAGGCGGGAGTTTTCGGCCTGGCACGTGTTACTGGTTTTGTTTTTGGGCCCGAACTCCTGCAGCAGCTTGGTGCAACGCATGTCCTTGCCTTGTTGGCAGCAGCGACAATCCTGTTAGCCTCCCTGTTAGCCATGGCGCAGGATAATTTAAAACGTCGGCTGGCATATTCCACTGTGGGACACCTCTCCTATATCGTCTTGGGTATCCTTTTGATTGCGCCCGACGCCTGGCGCGGCGGAATATTTCATATCGTGACCCACGCGGCGATGAAAATAACACTTTTTTTCTGCGCCGGTGCGATTTATGCCAAAACCCATCGGGAGAATATTAGCGAGCTCGATGGCATCGCGTCACAAATGCCCATTACCCTCAGTGCCTTTGCGTTGGCCTCTGTGGGTCTCGCCGGTATCCCTCCGCTGGGCGGCTTTTTGAGCAAATGGTTCCTCGCCAAGGGAACCGTCGCAGCCGGAGAGCCGATACTACTTGCGGTATTGATTATCAGCGGCTTGTTAAATGCCGGCTATTTTTTTCCCATCGTAGGGCGCGCCTTCTTCAAACGCTCCAGCGAATTTAAAAAATTTGATGAAGCTTCACCCTATATGCTCGCCCCGTTAGTGATTACCGCCGTCTTTTCTCTTATGTTAGGGCTTTTCCCCGATGGTTTTTTTCGCCTCTATTGGCTTGCCAATGAAACGACGGTCGGTGTGTTAGGGGTACGATGAAATGAAGCTAAAACAGATCCTATTCGTAATGGCAGCGCTGGTTTTATCCATCGCAGCAGAGCGGGTATTTTTAGGCGCTCATGAAAGTCATGACTGGTGGACCGAGATTCCGGGATTTTTCGCTCTGTTCGGTTTTTTTGCTTGCTTAACTCTCATTGTTCTTGCCAAAGCGATGGCCCGTTATTGGCTGCAGCGGCGCGAAGAATATTATGGGCGCGAGGCCTCCGATGACTGAATTCATGCCTCAGGTAATGCTGCTTGGCGGTGCTTTGGTGCTGCCGTTGGCGCCGCGGGCGACTCGGTCGGCGTTGCTCTTGGTCTTTCCCCTCGTAGCCTTCCTGCTCCTGCTTCGCCTCCCATCCGGAACACAGGCCGGCTTGCCCTTCCTGGAGTACGAACTTGTAATTATCAGGGTCGATGGGCTGAGCCTTGCCTTCGGTTATGTTTTTACCTTGATTACGTTCCTGGGCGGTCTCTACAGTTTCCACGTCAAAGACACCGGTCAGCAAGTGGCGGCGCTGCTTTACGCGGGTTCTGGTTTGGGGGTGGTTTTTGCCGGCGACTGGCTGACGCTTTACATCTTTTGGGAACTCATGGCGATCTCTTCGGTTTGGCTAATTTGGTCGGCGCGAGATGCGGCTTCGATACGCGCAGGGATGCGCTACCTATTGATGCATCTTTTCGGCGGTGGTGCACTCTTGGCAGGGATACTGTTGCATGGCGAGCAAACCCAATCGCTTTCGTTCAATGCCTTGGAACCGGGCAGTGCCGCGTACTTGATCCTGATTGGCTTTGCTGTCAACGCGGCTATTCCGCCGCTCCACACATGGCTCGTTGACGCCTATCCCGAGGCGAGCGTAACCGGAAGCGTTTTTCTTAGCGCCTTTACGACCAAGGCGGCGGTATACGTTTTATCCCGGGGATTTCCGGGTTGGGAGATCCTCCAAATTTTGGGAACGGTCATGGCCGTTTACGGGGTAGTCTTTGCTTTTCTCGAAAACGACATCCGACGCATCCTCGCTTACCATATTGTGAGCCAGGTGGGTTACATGGTAGCGGGAGTGGGTTTAGGGACCGAAATGGCGCTCAACGGGGCCACGGCACACGCCTTCGCCCATATTCTCTACAAGGGTTTACTTTTTATGGGGGCAGGGGCGGTGCTCTATGCCACCGGGCAACGCAAATTGACGGAATTAGGGGGTCTCGCAGGGTCCTTGCCCTGGGTGCTCGTTTTTTACATGGTGGGGGCATTATCCATTTCGGGATTTCCCTTGCTCAGCGGTTTCGTGAGTAAGGCCCTTGTCCTTCATGCGGCACATCTTGATCACCGTAGTTGGATGGTGTTGCTGCTGAGCGTCGCCTCAGTGGGGACCTTTCTCAGCGTGGGCTTGAAACTTCCCTATTTCACCTGGTTCGGTTCAGGGCGGTCGCTTCCTAATAAAACCGTTCCCCCAGGAATGTATATGGCTATGGGTTTGGCTAGCGCGATCAATTTAGCGATTGGCTTAGCCCCCGAACTCTTGTATCGAGTGTTGCCGTTCGCTGTGGAATACCGCCCCTACACTGCGGCCCACTTATTGGAAACCATTGAAATATTGGGCTTCACGGGTTTGGTGTTTTGGTTTTTGCGAGACAAATTGGTTGGCAAGGCGACCATCACGCTGGATTTCGACTGGTTCTATCGTAGGCCGGCGCCAATTTTGCGGCAACTCCTAGTCGTCGGCCCGAATGATTGCTTTACTTTCATGGAAGATTTGACCCTCGCTGTCGCACGGCAGCTGAGTCGATTGAGCATGAATCCCTTCTTTGCCTTCGGGTCGCCATTTCGATCCTATGATCCCGATGTATACCGTTCACCCCTGGGAACAATTGTGCTAGTCGTCCTGCTCTGCGTTGTTTTCCTTCTGGGTTGGCGTTTTCTTAGGTTTCTCTGAGATATTTCCTAGAAGCGTTATCTTTCCTCGCCCCTGACAGGCAGCTAACTCAGAGGGCGCAATGCACATTGACATTGAGCCCTGGCTATAGGTATATGAACGCCGATTAGAGGGGGGATTTTATGTCCAAGAAAAAGCATAACGCCACATCCCATCGCGCTGGCCAGGAACTGACGAGACGACAATTCATCCGCTTGGCGGGAGTCACTGCGGCTACCCTTGGCGCGCTTTCCTGGCCTCGGAGCGCGCCGTTTGCCGCGCAACCAACGAGAAAGCGGATAGTGATTCACACCGAAAGGCAGATCACGAGTCTCGGTTATCATAACCGCCGGGACACCGAACATGTTTCAATGGCGGATGCGGGGCTTGTCGGTCAAAACGCTCTCACGCTGGAGCGTATACCGATTCTTGCCGAAGAATTACCCTCGATAAAAAAAGGAACCTGGAAAATCGATTACCAGAAAAAGACCATGATCACGGTGTATAAACTGCGTCCCGGGCTAAAGTGGCATGACGGCAAGCCCTATACGGCGCAGGACTTCGAGTTCGGATGGCAAATCGCCAAACACCCCGAGTTTCCCATGCCCGACCGGCTGGTGCCGGAGCTGATCGCGAAGATCGAAACCCCCGACGATCGCACCATCGTGATCCACTGGAACGACCTCTATAACGAGGCCTATGCGGTTCAATATACCCATGTGCGTGCTTTTCCTCGCCACCTGCTTCAGGAGGCATTCAACGCCGGCGACATGAAAGCCTTTGCCAATCTTCCGGCATGGAACAAAACTTTCGTTGGCGCCGGCCCCTATCGTGTTGTCGACTGGGATGCCGGCGCCCGTATGGAACTCGAAGCGTTTAATGATTTTGCTCTCGGCAGGCCTAAAATCGACCGGATTACGCTGCGTGTGGTGGAAGACTCCAACACGAATCTGGCGGCGGTGCTGGCGGGGGAAGTGGATTTTTGTATGCGCAGCACGATTTCGTTCGACGGCGCGACCATTCTGCGTAGCCGATGGGAGAAGGAAGGAAAGGGAAAGGTTTATGTTACCCCCGCTTCCTGGTCCTGGCTAAATCTTAGCCGTGACAATCCCTGGTTCAGTGAAATAAAAGTGCGCCGCGCCTTGATGCACGCTATCGACCGGGAGGCGATGGTGGAAAGTATTTTCAAAGGGGAGAAGTTGGTCTCGCATTTTCCGCTTTCCCGCAGCCGCAAAGCATTCAAGAAAGCGCTGACGGCGGCGCCGATTTACAAATTTGATCCGGAGAGAGCGAAAAAACTTCTGGCTGAGGCGGGTTGGAGGCCGGGATCGGACGGTGTTTTAGCTAATGATAAGGGAGAGCGTTTAGAGTTTGAATTTCGCTGTCAGGCCGGAAGGCGCGAGCATGAGCAGGCACAGGCAATCATCGCCGATTTTTGGAAAAAGATCGGTGTGCGTACGAATATCAAGAACCTACCGAATCGGTTGCTCAACTCCGCGGATAACCGCACCCGCTGGCCCGGCGCCTATATCGGCTCGCACAACGTCACGGTGGAGGAATGGGCGGAGCGCTTCCACAGTAAAAATATCCCCACGGCAGAAAACAAATTTGTCTTGGAGAATGTCTCCGGCTGGAACGACCCGCGCAAGGATGCGATACTCGATGAACTCAGAACCATTGTTACACCCCAGCGCTCCGAACAGCTACAGCTGGAGTTCGTAAAACTATTTGCTGAGGCGCTACCGTCCTATCCGCTTTATTTCAATCCCGAAATCCTGGTTGCCAAAAGAGGACTGTCGGGGATTATGCCGCGTCAGGAAACCGGCGGGCAGAACTCCAGCACCTGGAATATTTACCGGTGGGAGAAGGTGTAAAGGCGCCAGATAATGTAACTCGGATCGGTTCAATCCGCAGAGGACACTGATGCTTTTTTACGTTCTCAAGCGGCTCTATCAGATGGTCCCGCTCTTGTTTTTCATCTCGGCCCTGATTTATCTGCTTCTCTATCTAATGCCGGGCGACCCGCTCTATCGGATGCTCGAAGATGTCCCCAACCTGCGTCCGGAAGACCATGAACGTCTGCGCCGGCTCTACGGCCTCGACGATCCCGTCTACGTGCAGTACTGGAAATGGTTGTGGCAGTTGATCCAGCTCAATCCGGGTTATTCGCGGGAGTTCGGCCAGCCGGTTATCGATGTCATTTGGCCGGCTTTGAAGAATACTCTTGTGCTCACTGTTACGGCCGTGGTGATCGGCAAAGGGCTGGCGGTGCTATTGGGCATTTTTTCTGCCGTGCGGCAATACTCCATTGGCGATTACATTTTGACCGCACTCACTTTTATTGCCTATTCCATTCCCGCTTTCTGGCTTGCGCTCATGATGATCATCGTATTTGCGGTCAAGCTGGGCTGGTTTCCCACCTCGGGCATAGTCCACCCTGATGTCACCCCGGGAACCTGGGCGGCCGCGCTGGATTGGTTAAGGCACCTGGTTCTGCCGGTGACGGCGCTGGCGATATCGGAGATTATTCAAGTCCAGCGCTTTATGCGCTCCAGCCTGCTGGAGGTGCTGCGGCAGGATTATTTAATGACGGCCCGTGCCAAAGGGTTGAGCGAGCGGGTGGTCATCGGACGCCATGCGCTGAAAAACGCACTTATTCCGGTGGTGACCATTATTGCGATAACTATGCCGCGGGTGATCGGCGGCTCGACGGTCATCGAAACCGTTTTCGCCTATCCCGGCATGGGCCGATTGTTGTTCACTTCGATCATGGGGAACGATTATATCGTGGCGATGACCGTGGTCATGATCATTGCTCTGACGGTGGTCTCATTTAACTTGTTGGCGGATATTCTTTACGGCTGGCTCGACCCGCGCATTCGCTATCAAAGTTGAGAGGCTATGAACGCAACCGATCATCAACCCGGATACTGGCGCCTAGTGTGGCGGCGGTTCAAGCAACACCGGGTGGCTTATGTGGGAGTTTATTTCTTTGCTTTGCTGCTTCTCATGGTGGTTTCCGGGCCCCATCTGGTTCCCCATGAGCTCGATCAGGTCTCTCTAGGGGAGCGTATGCACGGTCCTTCGCTGCGCCACTGGTTTGGCACGGACGAATTGGGACGAGATACTTGGGTGCGAATCATGCATGGGGGGCGGGTATCTCTTGCCGTAGGGTTGATCGTCGGCTTGAGCACGGTGCTCATCGGTGGCTTCATCGGCATCTTGGCGGGTTATATAGGAGGCCTGTTGGACAATGCTCTCATGCGACTGGTGGATACCATCGAATCGATCCCGCGCATCGTGCTCCTGTTGGTCTTGTCGAAGTTGGCGGGCCCGGGACTGTTGAACATCATCATCATTCTCGTGGCGCTGGAGTGGACCAACGCGGCCCGTTTGGCGCGCGGCGCGGTGCTCTCTTTTCGCGAACAAGAATTCGTGTTGGCGGCGCAGTGTCTGGGGGCTTCGGGCTGGCGGGTCATGCTGCGCCATCTGTTTCCCAACTCCCTGGCACCGCTGATCGTTGCCGCGACGTTGGATGCCGGTGCGGCGATTCGCGCCGAAACGACGCTCAGTTTTCTTGGGCTGGGTATCCAGCCGCCGACTCCCAGTTGGGGCAACCTCCTTACCAACGCTTCGACCAATATTTTTATTGCGCCGCTGCAAGTCTTCTTGCCCGGTCTTTTTATCTTCTTTGCTTTGATGAGTTTTAATTTGTTGGGCGATGCGTTGCGCGACGCCATGGATCCGAAACTCGCCCAAGTGCGCCGCTGATGATGGCAAAAATTTTTCTTGGGGGGTAACAAATGGAGCCCGTTGCGCATGACGTGACCCATGTTGATCATCAAAAATTAATTCGTTTTGTCAGCCTTTCCTTTGAGCGACTGGGAGTACCTGGGCCCGATGCCGCGATTGCTGCCCATGCCCTGGTCACTGCCGACCTGCGAGGCGTGGATACCCATGGCGTCATTCGATTTAACCCGCATAGTTGGTATGTGAAGTGGCTGCGCGAGGGCAGCATGACGGCCAAGCCTAATATTCGTATCATCGCCGAGAGCGACTCCGGGGCGCTCATCGACGGCGACGGCGGCATCGGCATGGTCCTCGGACATTGGGCGATGCAACTGGCGATTCGAAAGGCCAGAGAATCGGGCGTCGCCATGGTCGGAGTGCGTAACAGCCGGCACTTCGGGATGTCCGCTTACTATGCGATGATGGCTTTGGATCATGAGATGATTGGCATTTCAATGACCAATGCGAGTCGGCAGGTGGTGCCCACTTTTGGACGCGAAGCGAGATTTGGTACCAACCCGATCTGCTTTGCGGCTCCCGCCGGTGAGGCACTACCCTTTGTCCTTGATATGGCGACTACCACCGCAGCTGCCGGCAAGCTGGAAATAGCGGCCCGCCTTGGTAAAGCGATTCCCCGGGGTTGGGCCTTGGATGAAAATGCCGAAGCGACGGTGGACCCGCGGGTGGCGCAAAAAGCGCGACGGCTCTTATCGCTCGGAGGTACAAGGGAAGGGGGAGGTCACAAGGGTTACGGACTTGCCATTTTGGTGGAGATTCTCTGTGGCGTGTTGACGGGAACAATTACGGCGCTCAATACCGTTCAAGAACCGCGCGGCCATTTTTTTGGCGCCATCCGGATCGATTCCTTCAGATCTGTCAATGAGTTTAAATCCGACATGGACCGGCTGATCCGCGAGTTAAAAAGCACGCCACCGATCGCCGGACAGGAGCGAGTGTATGTGGCGGGAGAAATCGAATTCGAAACCGCGCGGCAGCGCGCCGCCGAGGGAATTCCGTTGCATCATTCGGTGTTTAAGGGCTTGCGGGAAGTGAGCGAATTGCTTGCGGTGCCTTGCGATTTAACATAGGCAGCTAGCGGGAGGCCCTCAGCGCGGCGCAATGATCCCGGGCGAGAATCGCCAGATCAAAAACTGCCGCGCGAGATTATGACTTCTTGCAGCACCACGTCTTTGACAGGGCGATCGCGAAAATCTCGAGAAACATTAGCGATGGCATCGACGACTTCTTGACCTTTTACAACCTCGCCAAAGACGCTGTGCTTGCCATCGAGCCAGGGCGTTGCTTTATGAGTGATAAAAAACTGGCTGCCGTTGGTATTCGGTCCGGCGTTGGCCATGGAAAGAATGCCGAATTTGGAATGTTTTAAGTCTGCTTGAAATTCGTCTTCAAACCTAAATCCCGGCCCGCCGGTGCCATTGCCCAAGGGATCGCCGCCCTGGATCATAAAACCGGGGATGACGCGGTGAAAGATCGTCCCATTATACAACGGGCGCTTCACTTTTTCTCGGCTCTTGGGATCGATCCAGTCCTTGGTTCCAGTGGCAAGGCCAACGAAGTTAGCGACGGTCTTGGGCGCCTTGTCTTCGAAAAGTTGAATGACGATGTTTCCCATGCTGGTTTTAAAGGTCGCATAGAGCGGCCCTTTTTTTTCTTGTGCCGTGGCGTTGATTGCCATCCACAAAACGGCGGCCAACGCCGCAACGCGCGCGATATTATTCACTCCCGCCTCCTTATGTTTGGCCCAATTTATCATGAATTGATTGACAATTCTCGGCTCCAAGAGCTTGCGGCCGCAGCGCTTAAATCTCGGTTGCTGATAAAAGCCTAAGATGATGATCCGAGCCCGCGATGGCTTAAACGCGCCATAGACTAAACAAATCAGGCAAAAGGTTCAAGATCCCAGTCCCGGTTAGATTTTTTGATGGCTTGACAGGGAACAATCCCTTGGAGCTGGGCAGATTTGCTCTGGCATGACCGGCGTAACTGTGGGCTTATGGATGTTCAGAGTCGAAAGGGGCGCGAGCATGGCTCGAATTGTTGCCATGCCGGGTAACCGGGGCGGGAATTTTTTTTACCCGCCGACTTTTGACAATAAGTTGCCTGAATGCTATAGCAAAACTTGCAAAAATAGGGGGGCCGATTCCAATGGCTTGGTTCGATCGAAACCCTGGTGGGACAAAAAGCCCAGAAAATGAGCGTTCGAGAGTTGCCGCAACGCGCCCGGTCATCACGTTGGTTTCAACTGAGGCCACGAGTTCAGCCGAGCCTGCGAGTTCAACTGAGCCCAAGGTTGCAAGCGAGCCTACAGAATCAACCGAGCCTACGCCTGTCATGGAAACGCCTCTGCCGGCTGAAACAGGATTAGTCGCCTCTCTCCACAAGGGATGCCGCGTAACCGGTCAATTAACCTTTCAGGGACCCGCAAGGATAGATGGTAGTGTGGAGGGGGAAATCCAGTGTCAAGGTAAGCTCACCATTGGAGAGGGAGCCGAGGTACGGGCCAATATCGCCAGCGCCCTAGTAATCATACAAGGACGCGTGGAGGGCGATGTGACGGCGACAGAAATGATTGAGCTAGTGGCGCCAGCGCGGCTTTATGGCAATATTACAACCCCCCGTTTGATCATTGCAGAGGGCGTGGTATTTGACGGTGATTGCACCATGGGAGTGACAACACAGCAGGGCGGAGTCGTGAGTTCATAGCGTGTAAGCGCTGAAAAGCCTGCGCCGGCGCGAACGGCTAGAAGACCGCCGCGAGATTTAGCGATCGCTCCGCCGTCCATCCCAACCCTATCTCCTACGTTCATCCATAAACGGATTTTGAAGGTAGGTTTTTTTATATTTGGGCCAGAAACTATTTCCTGTCCAAGGCCATGAAGGACGCGCATATGCGCTCACGACGTTAAAAGTTATTCAATGATTTCATTAGATTACACAATTTTATATCAAATTGCTTTGTTCGTTGTCCTGTTTTTTGTTCTCGACCGCCTGCTGTTTCGCCCTTACCTGGCTCTGTTAGAACAACGGGAGCGACAAACCTTAGGGGCGCAAGATGAGACCCGTGCCCTGATCCACGAGGGCGAGCGTCTCAAAGCGCGATACGAGGAGGCGATCGCCCAAGCCCAAGCGGCCGGCAGCGCAACCAAGGCAGCGACTTTGCACGAGGCGCGCCAGCAGTGCGAAAAGATTCTCGGCCAGGCTCGCGAGCAAGCGAGCCATTCACTGGCGCAGTCGCGCCGGGAAATTCAGAGTCTGATGCAAAAGGAACGGCAGTTGGCCGCGGCCGAGGTGGCCTCCATCGCGCAACAGATGATGAGCAAGATTCTCGGGAGGCAGGTACCTTGAGCATTTTCGAGCTTTTTGCGATCGCCCAAGCTTGGGCTTCGGCTGGCGCAGCCGAGCACCACGCGCCTTCATTCCACCAAATCTGGTTTCCTCTCGGGAACTTTTTAATCTTCGCCTATATTGTTCATCGTTTTGCCGTTCCACCGCTGCGCGATTTCCTCCGTTTCCGAAGGCAAGAGATGGTAACGGCGATTCAAAGCGCAGCAGAGCATAAACAGCGGGCCCAAGCCACGGTGCAAGATTACCAAAACCGCTTGGCGCATTTAGAGGGAGAGGTGAGGTCGATTCAAGACTCTTTGAGAGTCGAGGGTGAAAGAGAAAAGGCCAAAATGCTTCAGGAAGCGGAGCGGGTTGCCAGCAAAATCAAAGAAGACAATATTTTGCTTGCCGAGCAAGAAGTAAAAGTCGCGCAGCATAACATTCGTCAACAAATTGCCAGCGATGCGGCGGCGAGTGCTAGGGAGCTGATAAAACGGCACTTGACGGCCGACGACCAGGGACGTTTGGTGGCTGATTTTATCGTGAGCATCAGAGACGTTCGATGATTGAAGGCAGCTTAAGTCGCAGATACAGCAAGGCCTTTTTCCAGCTGGCGCGGGAGGCAGGACGGGAAGAGGCTATTGGCACTGAAATCGAGCAGTTTCTCGATGCCTACACAGGTTCGCCTTTACAAACGGTGCTGAGTAACCCGGCCTTTAGCCTCGGTAATCGCAGAACGGTCCTTGTTGAAGTGGCAAAACAGTTGCAGCTCTCCCCCGTGTCGCATCATTTCCTGTCGATTTTATTAGAGCGGGACCGTCTCGCCTTTCTCCCATCCATTGTTGCCAGCTACCGCCGTTTGTTGAACGCTGTTAAAGGCCGAGTGGAGGCCAAGGTCGTCGGCGCCAGCGCGCTGGAGCCAACCATGGTGGAGCGTCTGCGCGAGGGCTTGCGCGTTCTGTGCGGCAAGGATGTCGTACTTTTGCTAGAGACCAATCCCGACCTCATCGGTGGCTTGTTGGTGGAGTTGGACGGCAAGGTCTATGACGGCAGCGTGCGGACCGAGCTGGAGAAAATGAGACAGCGTATGGCGCGAGGACACTGAAGGAGCACACTATGGAGATCGGCACAGCGGAGATCAGTCGAATCATCAAGGAGCAAATCCGCGATTATGAAAAAGCGGTGGAGATTCAGGAAATCGGCACCGTCCTTTCCACCGGTGATGGTATCGCCCGCATCTACGGCCTGGACAAAGTCGCCGCCGGCGAGCTGCTAGAATTCCCCCATGAGATTTTTGGCGTGGCGCTGAACCTGGAAGAAGACAACGTCGGGGCGGCGCTCTTCGGCGAGACTCACATGATCAAGGAGGGCGACACCGTCAAGCGCACCGGCAGAATCGCCGAGGTTCCAGTGGGCAAAGCGCTGGTCGGCCGTGTCGTCAACGCCTTGGGGGCGCCCATCGACGGGCGGGGACCCATCGACACCACAGATCGCCGGCGAATCGAGATAAAAGCTCCCGGTATTGTCGCGCGCCAGCCGGTCAAAGAACCGCTGCAAACCGGACTGAAAGCCATCGACGGCATGATCCCCATCGGTCGCGGGCAGCGCGAGCTCATCATCGGCGACCGCCAGACTGGCAAAACCGCGGTTGCCGTGGACACCATCATCAATCAAAAAGGCGGCAACGTTATCTGCATTTACGTGGCTATTGGCCAAAAGCGCTCCACTGTTGCCCAAGTGGTGGACAAACTTCGGGATAGCGGGGCCATGGACTTTACCATCGTCGTTGCCGCCACCGCTTCGGAAGCCGCTCCGCTCCAATACATTGCGCCCTACAGCGGTTGCACGATGGGCGAATTTATTCGCGACAATGGCGGCCACGCTCTTTTGGTTTATGACGATCTTTCCAAGCATGCCGTGGCCTACCGACAGCTTTCCCTGCTGCTGCGCCGGCCACCGGGACGCGAGGCGTTTCCCGGCGATGTTTTTTATTTGCACTCTCGCCTGTTAGAGCGTGCGGCCAAATTGAGCGACGCGCGCGGCGGGGGGTCTTTGACGGCGCTGCCGATCATCGAAACCCAAGCGGGTGATGTGTCGGCCTATATTCCGACCAATGTGATTTCCATCACCGACGGTCAAATCTTTCTCGAAAGCGATCTTTTCTATTCCGGCGTGAGGCCGGCCATCAACGTCGGTATTTCGGTTTCTCGTGTCGGCGGCAACGCTCAAATTAGGGCGATGAAACAGGTTGCCGGGACGCTGCGGTTGGAATTGGCTCAGTATCGCGAAATGGCGGCCTTTGCCCAGTTCGGATCGGATTTGGACCAAACCACTCAGCGCCAGCTTAATCGGGGCGCGCGTCTCGTCGAGTTGCTGAAACAGGGACAGTATGAGCCGCTGCCGGTGGAACGACAAATTCTCATTATTTACGCTGGCACTAACGGATTTGTCGATGACTTGCCGCTTACGGCGCTAAAGAAATTCGAGCAGGATCTCTATTCCTTTATTGATTCGAAGCATCCGGAAATATTTGCCGATATTGTCAAGAAGCGCGAACTCGATAATGATTTGCGCGCTAAGACAACCAAAGCCCTCGAGGAGTTCAAGGGAACGTTTAAAGTGTAAGTTGTGAGTTCGGAAATTTCGGTTAACGAAGAACCAGGAGCGAGAAACTAGAAATCCTGCAAGGCAATGGCGACCCTTAAAGCGATACGAAAGCGGATCAGCTCCATCCGTAATACACAGCAGATCACCAAGGCCATGAAGATGGTCTCTGCCGCTAAGCTGCGTCGCGCCCAGGAAGCGGCGATACAGGCCCGCCCCTACGCCGAAAAGATGACGGATTTGTTGCGCAATCTCTCCGCGCGAATTGCCAGCGAAGCGCATCCGCTGCTCACGGCGCGCGAGGAGAAGCGGATTCGGTTGATCCTGTTAACCTCCGATCGCGGCCTGTGCGGCGGCTATAACGCGAATTTAGTCCGTGCCGCCGAATCGTTTATGCGCCGGGAGGGCGCTGGCAAAGCGATGGAGCTGGTTCTCGTGGGTCGGAAGGGTGCGGACTATTTTCGCCGCCGTCGCGCGGAAATCGCCGACCGTCACGTCAATATTCTCGCCACGCCTGCGGAGGAGCTGGCAGCCGAGGTTGCGGAGAAATCAATCTTGCGCTTCGTTGGGGGCGAAACCGATGCGGTTTACATCCTCTATAGCCGCTTCCGCTCCGCCCTCTCGCAGGTGCCGACGCTGGAAAAACTTCTGCCCGTTGCGGTGACGGGAGAAGAGGATACAGAGCAATTAATCGAGTATCTCTACGAACCCGGAGTTGAAGCACTGCTGTCCAGCCTCCTCCCTAAGGTCACCGAGGTAGCGGTGTACCGCGCCTTGCTTGAAGCGACGGCGAGCGAGCATGGCGCGCGCATGACGGCGATGGATTCGGCGACCACCAACGCGTCAAAGATGATGGGAAGCCTCACGTTGCAGATGAATCGCGCGCGCCAGGCCTCGATCACCCGGGAGTTGATGGAAATCGTCGGCACGGCGGAGGCGTTGAAGTGAGAAAGACCGTGCTCGTGATTCGTGCGCGTGCTTGCAAATTCCAAGAACACGACGCGAAGAGCACGAGCCACGAGCACGAACACGAAATGCGGAGGTCCTGAAGCTATGAATATGGGAAAGATCACCCAGGTTTTGGGAGCGGTGGTCGATGTTGAATTTAGTGATAGCGCGTTGCCGCCGATCTATAATGCGCTCAAAGTTAGCAACCCGGCGATTAGCGAGGAGCAGTGGAACCTCGTTTTGGAGGTGGCGCAACACCTGGGAGAGAATACGGTTCGCTGCGTGGCAATGGATAGCACGGAGGGCCTAGTCCGAGGTGTCGAGGTGATGGACAGCGGTGCGGGTATCAGTGTCCCGGTGGGCCCGGAAACCCTCGGTCGCGTGCTCAATGTCATCGGCCAGCCGGTGGACGAGGGCGCACCCCTCTCGGCCAAAAAGACTTATCCAATCCACCGTCCAACTCCTGAATTCGTGGATCAGGCAACCAAAGTCGAGTCTCTGGAAACCGGTATCAAAGTCGTCGATCTGTTGGCCCCATACGCTCGCGGCGGTAAGGTCGGGTTGTTTGGCGGGGCTGGGGTCGGTAAGACCGTCATTCTTATGGAGTTGATCAATAATGTCGCCATGAAACATGGCGGCTATTCGGTTTTTGGCGGTGTCGGCGAACGCACCCGCGAAGGTAACGACCTGTGGCTTGAAATGAAGGAATCCGGCGTTATTAATAAAGCCGCGCTGGTTTACGGGCAGATGAACGAGCCTCCCGGGGCGCGCGCTCGTGTCGCTCTTACGGCGCTGACCTTGGCCGAGTATTTCCGCGATGACGAAGGTCGGGACGTGCTGCTCTTTATCGACAACATTTTCCGTTTTACGCAGGCAAACTCGGAGGTGTCCACACTGCTTGGCCGCATGCCGTCTGCCGTCGGATATCAGCCCACTCTCTCCACCGACTTGGGCGAGCTCCAGGAGCGCATCACTTCAACGCGCAAAGGTTCGATCACTTCGGTGCAAGCGATCTATGTGCCGGCCGATGATTTAACCGATCCGGCACCGGCGACAACCTTCGCCCACCTTGACGCGACAACGGTTCTTTCTCGTCAGATTGCCGAGTTGGGCATCTATCCCGCGGTGGATCCGCTAGATTCCACCTCCCGCATACTTGATCCCCATGTGGTGGGCGCGGAACACTACGACGTGGCGCGCCAGGTGCAATTGATATTGCAGCGCTACAAAGATTTGCAGGATATCATCGCCATTTTGGGTATGGATGAGCTCTCAGAAGAGGACAAGCTGACGGTGGCTCGAGCGCGAAAAATCCAGCGCTTCCTCTCCCAACCATTCCATGTTGCTGAAGCCTTTACCGGCACTCCCGGCGCTTATGTGGAGCTCAAAGATACCATCCGGGGGTTCAAAGAAATCGTCGACGGTAATCACGACGATATTCCCGAGCAGGCCTTTTACATGGTGGGGACCATCGAGCAGGCAGTGGAAAAAGCAAAGAAAATGGCGGAAAATCAATAAGGCCTTAGGCGGTAGGCCAGAGGGGTGAGGCAAGTCCAGTCGGCTGTGATTTGCTGCGTTAGCTGCTAATCATTTATGGCTGTTAAAATATCACTGAGGGTAGTGACGCCCAGTCGGCTGCTGCTCGACGAAGAGTGCGAAGAAGTAACGGCGCCCGGCGCGTTGGGGGAGTTCGGGGTCTTGCCGGATCATATCTCCTTTTTATCGCTTCTGGAGCCGGGGGAGATGAGTTATAAACAGGGCTCTAGCAAGCACTCGCTTGCGGTTAGCGGCGGCTATGCCGAAGTGCTCGATAACGTCATGACGGTGTTGGCCCCGGCGGCGGAGTTCGCCGCGGAAATCGACACCGAACGCGCTGAGCGGGCCAAAGAGCGCGCCGAAAAACAAATGGCCCAATTAAACTTTGAGGAAAAGGAATTTGCTGCTGCCGAGCTAGCGCTACGACGCGCACTTATCCGTCTCCAGGTCGCCAGCAAAGAGGCACGTCGATAATTAACCGGAAAAAAACTAAGGAGGGTAATTTATGGCCACGCCGGCGAAACAAGAGCCTGTGATCACCATGTGGAGCAAGGAGTTTACCTATGATCGTTGGATGAAATCCATCGGGATTCCGATCCACACCGGTTACTATATCGAGGATTTGCGTAACATTGAGGTGGAGTGGTGGGAAGAACGCCAATGTAAAGCGGCTTTCATCCAGCTCTTTGGACAGGAAGGGGTAAGCTCTGCGCGGGTATCCGAAGTCGCGCCGGGAAAATCCTTGCCTCCGGTAAAATTTGCTTTGGATGAGTTGGTTTACGTGCTTTCGGGCCGTGGTCTTACCACTGTCTGGCCCAGCGAAGGAAAAGCGAAGAAGAGCTTTGAGTGGCAGGAGCATTCGCTATTTCTTGTGCCGCGCAATCACCATCACGTGTTTAGCAACATGCAGGGGGATAAACCGGTGCGGCTCTTCCATTATAGCTATATGCCGATGGCGATGTCGGCTCTACCGGACCCCGAGCTTTATTTCAATAATCCGTTCGAAGCCAAGAACGGCGTCACCGAGGGAGATTTTTACTCGGAAGCAAAGCTCGTTCAGGCCAAGGAGTTTGACGAAGGGTTGGGGCTGCGCGGTTTTTGGTATGGTAATTTTTTCCCTGACATGCGCGCCTGGAACAAGTTGGATTCCAACGAGCGGCGCGGCGCTGGCGGCAAAAGCGTTTTTATCCAGTTTCCCAACTCGGAATTGACCGCGCATATGTCCGTGTTCGCGCCGAAGACCTACAAGAAAGCGCACCGCCATGGACCGGGCCGCGCGATCATCATCCCGGCAGGTGAAGGCTATTCTATTATGTGGGAAGAGGGAAAAGAGAAGATCGTCTGCCCATGGCATGAATGCAGCATGGTCACTCCACCCAACAAGTGGTTTCATCAGCATTTTAATGCCGGTGGCGATATGGCGCGCTATCTTGCGCTCCACCCCCCGATGCAGTTTCACGGCCATGCGGAAAAGATCGAAGATCGCGCCAAGGATCAGATCGAGTATCCCGACGAGGATCCGTTCGTTCGTGAGAAGTTTCAGCAAGAATTGGCCAAGCGCGGCATAAAGAGCGAGATGCCGGGGGAGTGCTACAGTAATCGGGACTACGAGTGGTCTAAAAAGATGGGAAAGCAATAGGCCGGAGCGCCGAGCGTCAAACGGTTTTGTACAATGAATCCCCGCGCGGAAGTGTGGGGATTCGTGTTTCATAGGGTTAAAATAATCGCGCAGATATTTCATTGGAGAGGGTAATGCACGACGACATATACGATCACGATCATGCGGAAAATTTTGAGATCAAAGAGGGCGATATTGTCACCGATATCGAGGGCTTGGAGATGTTCTCGCTGAAGAGCGTGGGCATCGACATCGGTTCTTCGACCTCTCATCTGATATTTTCCCACATTACCCTGAGGCGTGAAGGGGCTTCGCTGTCCGGCAAATTCAAAGTCACCGATCGTGAAGTTTTGTATCGCTCGCCGATCATGCTGACTCCTTATCTCTCGGCGACGAAGATCGACACGGATAAAGTCAATGAATTTATTCATGAAGCCTACCGGGATGCGGGCCTAACACCGGAGGATATCGATACCGGCGCGGTCATTATAACGGGCGAGGCGCTCAAAAAAGAAAACGCCCAACCGATCGTGGAATTCTTTGCCAAAGATTCCGGCAAATTTATCTGCGCCGCGGCGGGCCACAATCATGAGGCATTACTGGCGGCGTACGGTTGCGGTGCGGTGGATATATCGAAAACCGAACATAAGACGGTTCTCAATGTGGACATGGGCGGCGGGACGACTAAATTTGCGCTCATCGAAGATGGAGTGGTCACCCAGACCGCCTCGATCAATGTCGGAGCGCGGTTGATCGCTTTCGATGACGAGCAAAATATTACACGGATCGAAGATGCGGGTCGCACCATGATGAAAGAGCTGGGCCACAAAATAGTGCTGGGTCAGAAGATATCCGGTAAGATGAAAGAGGATTTGGGCGCTTATATGGCCAAGATCCTCTTTGAAGTGATAGAAAAAGGGCCAGCTTCATCCATGGCCAAACGGCTCATGGTGACGCCGCCGTTCATTAACTACGGAGGTTTAAGGCAAGCCCAGCATGTCGTATTTTCCGGCGGCGTGTCGGAGCATGTCTATGATCGGGACCGTAACGCCTACGGTGATATCGGTCCTGAGCTGGGTCAGGAAATGAGAAAGCGTTTGGAAAAACTGCCGAAGGATTTATTGCGAGAACCCACCGAGGGAATCCGTGCCACGGTCATCGGCGCCGGAGAGTACACCATCCAGGCCAGCGGCAATACGAGTTACGTTTCCAATGTGCAGGCGCTACCGGTTCATGGCCTAAAAGTCATTCAAGCGGCGATTCGCGACGGCGAATCGGTCAGCGATGCGCTGAAGCTTTCTCTAAAGAAGTTCGATTTGTCGCGCTTTACCTCCGGCCTGGCGTTATCTCTCTCGGTTAACGGTGTGCCGGACTATCAGTCTGTCAGGCGGATCGCCGAAGGCGTCGCGGCAGTTCTCAAGGAAGCGAAGGATACGCAATGCCCGCTCTACCTGACCTTGGATCTCGATATTGCCAAGTCTTTGGGAGGTATTTTGAAAGACGAGCTCGGAGTGAGCCGCGATATTATCGCTGTGGACGGTATCGAAGTCGGCGATCTTGACTACGTCGACATCGGCGAGTGTCTGGGGATCACGGAAGTCATTCCGGTTACCGTCAAGTCGCTCATGTTCCCCACAACCAAAGTCGACTAAACCAACGAACTCTCCAGTGACGCGTCACAAAATTACTTTGATGGATTCAGCGCCCGTTCCATCGTCATTTCTCCGGTAGGGTCCCGAGGGGGTAAGACTGAAAACCGCAGAGAGGCCCTTCTGGGTGGCAAATCTCGAAGAGACAATTTGTAATTTGAGATCTGCAATTTGAGATTTCTCGCGGAGCGGGGACTGGGCTAAGGCTGGAAGGGCTCGTCTCCCGGCCTTGCATTTGTTCGCGGTGTTTCTCTTGTTCCTGTAATCGGGGTCAATCTTTTCTATGGCTGAATTTTTTGCGGTTCAGGCGGCACTTTTTTTTGCCGTGGCGCATGTCCTGATTCGGCGCGGACTGGTGGGATCCAACGCGCTGACGGGTTCCTTTGTCTCGCTGACGCTCAACGCGGTTTTGCTTTGGCTGCTGATTCCTTTCACCGTGCCCCTGTCGGCTTTTTGGAATCCAGCGATAGGGATTTTTATCGCCGCCGGCATTTTTGCTCCCGGCATCGGGCGCACTTTGAGTTTTGTCGGTATCGAGCGAGTCGGCGTGGCGCGCTCGGTTCCCATCGTCAACTCCTCTCCCATGTTCGCGTCGGTTTTTGCAGTGATCTTTTTGGGGGAAGCCTGGGCTTTTCAAAATATTATCGGGACCTTCTTGGTTTTCCTTGGGGTCGTGACGCTGTCGACCACGCGGTCGCCTCAAGGAGAGTGGAGAAAAGTAGATGTGATCTACCCGGTACTGGGAGCCTTGGCTTTTGCCATCTCGTCTATTCTGCGTAAAGGCGGGCTGGTGATCGCCAACGTGCCACTGATGGCGGCAGCCGTCACTGCCACCACCGGCTTTTTATTCGGGCTCGGTCTCCTGCACCACCAAGGGGGTTGGAAGGCGGTGTGTTTAACCCGGAGCAGTTTTGCCTGGCTCTTTGTGTCCGGAGTCGTCAACACGGCGGCCATGGTCTCGGTGTTTTATGCCCTGAGCTTCGGCAAAGTAGTTATCGTCGAGCCGATTGTCAGCGCCAACCCGGTGCTTTCGATCTTGTTGACCGCGATCTTTCTGAAGGATCTCGAAGTACTCTCCACCCGTGTGATCGCTGGGGCGCTGATCACCGTGGTCGGAACGTTGCTGGTGGTAACCGTCAAGTAACCTTGCTCTACGGCCGCTATTTTGGGAACCTAAGATGACCCCAACAGCTCAAGCGCTAGGGGCGAGAGAATATTTGTTGTTATCGAGGAAAATGCCGTCGGGTTCAGTCCGAGAGCAAAGAATGGCGGCGGATTGAAGGTTTTCAGTTTTTCTGTTATTCTGAAAATCAGTATGACTATAAGACAAACTCTGATCGTTTCAGAGAGAGGACAGATCACCCTACCGCAGGAGCTCCGAAAGAAGTTGGGAATCAAACCCGGGACCGCCTTAGTGGCTCAAGAGGAAGATGGCAAAGTGATTCTCATTCCTGCAGCCGTTACCCCTGTAGAAATCTATAGTGATGAGGAGATTCGAGGTTGGTTAGTCGAAGACCAGATTGACGATAAGGAGCGGAAAAGGATTCTGAAGAAGGCACGGCGGCAATGAGCCTTCGCCCATTTCTCGATGCCAACATACTTTTCACCGCCGCTTACAATCCCCAAGGTCTCGCTAGGCTTTTATTCGAACTCCAAGAGGACAAAAGTTTTTCCCTTCTTACCTCCGGTTTGGCCATCGAAGAGGCCAAAATTAACCTAGAGATAAAAAAGCCCGCTGCCCTGCTCGATCTTACAAAGCTCATCGCCATCATACAGGTAGTTCATGCGCCCACCAATGTTCCCAAAGTTTTGGATCTCCCGCCCAAAGATCACCTAATCTTCGCGGCAGCAATGGTAGGTAAGTCGAGCCATCTTCTCACCGGCGATAAAAAACATTTTGGTCGCTATTTTAAGAGGCCCCATTTAACCGCCGGGATCATGATTCAGAGCGTGCGAGAATTCTTCGTGGCCCACTTCGCACTTAAGTAAACACAATAACCCCCAAGACTCCTTTGCTATTGCCTGTGAAGTCGGCGGTAAATGCTAACGTCCGGGCTCCGGTCCGAGTAAAGCGAGGCGAGGGGACCACTAACGCTTGGCACCGTCCCAGCCATGTGTCGAGATATCGAAAACGATGCCGTCGGGGTCGCGAAATTTATGCTCGGCATTCTCCGGCAGGTGGGCAGTTGGCCCGGGGTGATATTTGCCTCCATGCGCTTCGATCGCCCGCTTCATGGTCTCAATATCTTCAACCCAAACGCCGAAATGATGGAGACCGACGAAGTCCTTGCCGCGTTCGTCGCCGGCATCCTCCTGGGTCTCAAACTGCAATAAAGTAAGGTTCATCACGCCATCGGAGAGGCGCGTGGCGACCCGCGACTGGGAGATACGGCTGAAACCAAACGTCTCTTCATAGAACTTTGCGGCTTTCTCTTTGTTTGGCACCGATATCGCTAGGTGCCGGAGTTTGCCTGTCGCCATAGAAATCCTCCAAGGTCCACGGCCCAGAATCTGGCCCGGACATGTTGTATATAGCACTTCAGCTAGAGAAAAGATTCTTTGATTACACTGACCCCCGATGCGTCACTTCGCTTCTACTTCCTGTTTCATTTGATCACTTTGTCCGCGCGGTACAGCACGGACTGCGGAATCGTCACGCCGATCTGCTTGGCAGTCTTCAGGTTGAACACCAGCTCAAACTTATTCGGCTGCTCGACAGGCAGGTCGGCGGGCTTGGCTCCCTTGAGGATTCTATCCACGAAATATGCGGCGCGCCGGTAATGATCGGTTCTGTCCGCCCCATAGGACATGAGGCCACCCCCCTCTACAGGCTCTGGCCTAGTGTACACCGAGGGCATACGGTTCCGTAGCGTAAAGTCCACGATCAGTTTCCGGTTAGCGGTCATCAGCGCGCCCCCGGGCACATAGAGCCCTTCCGGACGTTCTTTTTTCAGCGCAGCGAAGACTTTTTCGAAACCCTCTGTGCCTCATACTTCCCAGGACTTGGAAGTCATCCCCAGGGGGCGCCCAGTAGTCTGGACATCTTTCGCCTCCTGTACATTGCCCCGATTTCCCGGATCGTAAAGGGCGTCGACACGGGCGAGTCTCGGAACGGCTTCCTTGAATAGCTCCAGCCGTTTACCGGCTAGCTCCACAGCCACAAGTGTAACTCCCGTGATGTTCGCGCCGGGACGGGCAAGGCTCTCTACCAAACCTACCTCGACGGGGTCCGGTCCAACGCTCACTATAACGATGGCAATTGTCTTGGTTGCATTCTCAGCGGCCCGAGCCCCTGCCTCATTGACCGCAACTATGATGTCAACTTTCCGCCGCACCACCTCGGCCGCGAGTTCGAGAAATCGTTCCGGTTTTCCTTCCGCGTATCGGTATTCGAGGACGATGTTCTTGCCTTCCAGGTAACCGAGATCGCGGAGTCCCCGCTGAAACGCGTCATCCGTGACGTCGGGCTTGGCGCGGTTATGAAGATAGCCGACCCGATGGAGTTTAGCCGGCTGCTGTGCCTGAGCGAGTTGGAAAGTAGACAAAATGAGAGCAAGGAGCACGTGTAGGAGGATTTTTGCCATCATGGATCCCTCCCGAAAATAAGCTAACCAGTAGCAAAGATCAAAGTCGCTCTGCTAGGCCATGCCTCGCTGGAATTCACAGGAAGCGTTCTCCTTATTTCGCCACCAGCCATTTTCTGTCAAGTCGCATTTTACGACCTGAGATTGGGTAAAACCTGCTCCGCAAACAAGTCCAACTGCCGAGGGTCGGGGTCGGCCACGCCGATGATCAGCGTATTTATGCCCTTGCTAAAAAAGTATTCGATTTTTTCCGCGCATTGGGCGCCGGAGCCGACGATCGATACGCTCTCGACGTCGCCGCGCAGGCGGCCGTAGTAGCGCACGGTATAGTCTTCGACGCACTTCACCGCCTTGGCTTTATCGTCGTTGATCGCCATGAACGCGAGACTGGCTTTTTCAATCTCATCGGGGTTCCGACCCGCGGCGGTGGCGTAACTTGCAATCTTATCCCAAGTTTTATGGAAGTCCGCGATGGCCGAACTGCCTGAGATAAATCCGTTAGCCCAGGTACCGGCTCGTTTGAGCGCCACCTCGGCGCTGCCGCCTGTCCATATGGGAATAGGCTTTTGAATCGGCCGCGGCCCCAGGGTGAGATTTTGTATGTTAAAGAAGCGTCCTTTGTGTGTGACGTTTTCCTCCGTCCAGAGCCGTTTCATCACTTGAACACATTCCACGGCTCTACTGCCGCGTCCCTCGAAGGGAATTTCCAGGGCGCTGAAGTCATTCTCGCGGCTGCCGAAACCCACGCCGAGGACTAAACGCCCATTGGAAATGAAATCGATGGTGGCCGCGATTTTTGCCAAAAGCGCCGGGTGGCGCAGTCCTGGCAAAAGGACGGAGGTTCCGATCCTGATTTTTTGTGTGGCTCCCGCGGCGGCGGCAAGCAGAGTCAAAGGTTCCAGGTTGTCATAGGCAATGCGGTCGATGGTCCACATCGCATCAATGCCCATCGCTTCGGATTTTTTCGCGAAGTTCACGACGTTGTCGGGTTTGGTAAGCGGAGCTGGATTGACGAAGGAAAGTCCGATTTTTCCCATAATATTTCTCCGTGCTGGATTTATTACGTTGGTTTTAGCCAAAATAGAACAGCAATCAGCCTCTTTTCAAGTTGCGATGTCTGAGATATATCGGATAGCAAAAAGGAGGGTTGAAAAATGGACGCGTCGACATTCAAATTGAAAACCCCACAGATAACCGGTGGAAGGAGCCATATCCCGCTGGCGGGTACGGAACAACTGTCCCTCGGCATCAACTATTATTCTCCGGGGCGCAAGAACAAACTGCACACCCACCCGGGCGAAGACCATGCGTTTGTCGTGATGGACGGTCAGGTCACTTTCTACAATAAAGAGCACCAACCGACTATTCTCAACAAAGGCGAAGGCATCATGTTGCCGGAAAATCATTACTATTATTTCCAGAACAGCGGCGATAAGCCGCTGGCGCTGTTGCGCGTGAGCGCGAAGAAAGGCAACAAGCCAAAGATCGTACGTATCGATACCGAGGGAAATAGAAGGACAGAGGAAGAAAATGAATTCATCGTCGTCGACGGCGAAGCCGTAGCAGGAAAATATTGGCAGTTGTCGTGATGATGCTTTCGGCAAGAGGGTCCGAAGGGGGCAAGCCTTTCACCCGCAGCCGATGGGCCTCTGCCTCAAAGGCCGGCCCCGCCAACTCCCTTGGGTGCTTACTTCCCGGGCACGGGCCTGAGGGAACCTGTACGTTCCTACGTCTGCGGTTTTAGTCTTGCCCCCTCAGACCCTTTCGGGGGATGACGGGATGAAAAATCGACTTCTGGGCGAAATTTTTGCAACCCGTCGGCTCGGCGCCGAGGGATGTAGAGTTAAGAATGAAGATAACTGACGTAAAAACAATACGTCTACGGTCCACGATTCCCGCCGAGGGTCAAGTATTTAGTCGATCGGGCGTCAGAAACTCCCGTTCAACCACGCTGGTCCAGATCGAAACCGACGAGGGTATTACGGGCTGGGGTTCCTGTTCCGGCAATGGCGAGCTCATTCAACTGATCGTTGGCAAAATTTTAAAACCGTTACTGTTCGGCATGAATCCCACCGCAATCGATGATGTTTGGGACCGGGTTTACGTGAGAGGCGGCCATAAAGAGTTCGGCACCCGGGGCATCGGTGTCGTGGCGCTCAGCGGCGTGGACATCGCGTTGTGGGATATTTTAGGGAAGGTGCGCAGCCAGCCTATTTATCAACTCCTGGGCGGCAAGTGCCGGGAAACAATTCCGGTTTACGCCACCGCGCTTTATCCCGAAGAGCCCTCAAAGGTAGCCGCCAGGGCCAGAGGCTTTGCTGAACAAGGTTTTCACGGAGTAAAAATTAAAGTCGGCTTCGATTTGGCCCAGGACATAAAGATTGTGCGGGCCGTGCGCAAGGAGTTGGGGCGAGATTTCAGGGTTATGACCGATGCGAACCAGGGCTATACAAAAACAGTCGCGCTAAAAGCCGCAGAGGCGTTCTCGGAGTGCGGCGTATTCTGGCTTGAAGAACCGCTCTTTGTAGAAGATATCGAGGGCCACGCGGAGCTGCGTAAAAAAGGCAGGGTCCCCATCGCCGTGGGAGAGAATCTCCACACCTACCACGCCTTTGAAAATTTTGTTGTGCGAGGCGCCGTAGATTTTCTTCAACCTGACGTGGCGCGAGCCGGCGGGATAACCGAGATAAGAAAAATCGCCACGCTGGCAACCAAGCATGGAATTGCCCTGTCGTTTCACACATGGGGAGATGGCATTGCGCTGGCTGCAAGTCTCCATCTATCGGCGGCGCTTAAGCCCTGCACCGTGATGGAGCTCGATTACACCTATAACCCGCTGCGTGCCGAGCTGTTGCGTGAACCCTTGGAGCCGCGTAACGGTTTTATGGCTCCGCCCGAGAAACCGGGCTTGGGAGTAGCACCTGACCCCGTTGCCCTAGAAAAATTCGCCTTCTCTGGAACCGAGGAAATTGCTCTTAGACTCGAAACCTTACAGGCGGTTTAAACGCTTTCGTTCCAATCTCCCGCAATTCGCTGCTCTAAAAGTCAATAGAATTCGCCTTGCCTATCGGCGCCCCTATCGTTAAGCGACGTCTTGAGCGGGCGGCTTGCATCCATCCGGCCGCGACCGAGGAATAATTTCAAAATTGCCTAAATCCCGTCGCTGGCACGAAGCTTGCCATTATTTCTAGGATCAAAAAATCTGGAGGGAATTGGCATGATTCGCCGCTTTTATCGCGTATTGTCCAAGCAGTTTATGGCGGGAGTGGCAATTTTGGCGGCCGTGATGCTGCTGGCCGGGCCGATCAATCCTGCATGGGCCATGGACTCCGTAAGAAATGGCCCTTTACCACAACCCTTGCCTCTATTCCCGCCCAACAACTGGTGGAATCTCGATATCAGCAGTTGGCCGGTGGATGCGAATTCCGCGAGCTACATTACGTTCATTAATAATGGGGGCACGAGGCGGCTGCATCCGGATTTCGGCGGTAACGCGGGATCGGGGTACGCGATTTACGGCATGCCGTATGCCGTGGTCTCTAATGTTACCAACGCAGATCTCCGCGCCGTAGAATTTCTCTATTCAGATGAAAGCGATGGCGTAGACCACTCAACTGATACCAGTTTTCCCTTTTACCCGATCCCGCCGCAAGCAATCACGCAACCCTATTGGATCGAAGGCGGCGATCCAGGCAATGTCGATAAGCGAAGCACCCAGGATCGTCATCTGCTGATCGTTGACGGCGATCGCAATCACCTCTACGAGCTCTACAACGTGTTTTACAATACGACGCAGGGAAGATGGTATGCCGGTTCCGGTGCGTTCTTCGACATGAACACTAATTACCGACGTCCCGGAGGTTGGACCTCTGCTGATGCAGCGGGCTTAGCAATTCTTCCAGGGCTCATTCGTTACGATGAGGCGTATAATCCCAGCGTTACAGATATCGGCCACGCGTTTCGCGTGACGGTTCGCGCCACTAATGGTTATGTTTATCCGGCGTCTCACCGCGCCGGTTCAACCGCCGGAGCGTTGCCCATGGGGGCGCGCTTGCGTTTGAAAGCGAGCGTGGATGTCACTCAGCGAACCAGCGATCCAAATGTGCAGAAAATTTTCCGGGCGATGCAGAAGTACGGATTGATCGTAGCCGATAATGGCTCGGACATGTATATCACCGGAACCTACGACACCCGCTGGAATAATAATATCCTAAACCCGGCCTTTGCCAGACTCAACGCCAGCGATTTCGAAGTAATACAGCTGGGCTATAATCCACCACCGCCGGGCGCTGCAGTGCTTAATGTTGTCAGTGTGAATCCTTCAAGCGTCACCGGCGGCCAATCGGCCACCGGCACGGTCACTCTAAGGGGGTCCGCTCCGCTCGGAGGGGCAAGGGTCAACCTTTCCAGCGCAAATCCGGCAGCCAGCGTGCCTGTTACCGTAACTGTAGCAGCCAATGCCAGCTCGGCCAGTTTTCCGGTAACTACCACACCGGTGAGCGCGACGACACTCGGAAATATAACGGCGAGCTTTGCCGGGGTGACGAAGACGACCAACCTGGCGGTACAGCCGGCCGCGCTTTCGTCGCTGACGCTAAAACCATCCACCGTAAAAGCTAGGTCGATCTCGGTGGCAACGGTTAATCTAACCGGTGTTGCTCCTGCGGGCGGAACCGTAGTGGCGCTCAACAGTAGCAAGCCAGCAAATGCGGTGGTACCGCCCAATGTGACGGTTGCAGCTGGAATGGGTTCAGCGAGCTTTAATGTCACCACGACCGGGGTGAACAATAAAACCACGGCAACGATTACGGCGTCTTTGGGGGGCGTTAAGAAAAGTGCGAATCTCACAATCCAACGAAGATAAGATTGTGACCTGAACGTCAGAGCCTGGATGCTCGGTCGCCTCCCATGAGGGGTAATAGGTTCTACCTACGGTTGCCGTTTACCCCTGCGGCTAATGCGTTCTCGCTTCGGTGATGCAATATCACGATCCCGCGTTTTCGCTCTCTGCGATCCAATAATTTTCCCCCAGGCGTCCCTGGATTGCCTTAAAAACAGAAGTTGTTAAGATAACGCCGGTTTTTATGTACCAGGAGGATACAATCGCGGCCATCGCGACTGCCACCGGCGAAGCTGGTTTAGCGGTGGTGCGCATGAGCGGGCCGGAGGCGGAAAAAATTTTGAGCGGCGTCTTTGTTCGAAGACAGCCGAAAGCGGAAAGGCTGCGATCTCACGCCCTCTATCAGGGAAAAATCCAGGACCCGCAAAGTAAAAGGATCCTCGACCAGGCATTGGTGGTGGTGATGCGTAAACCGCGTAGCTACACCGGTGAAGATGTAGTAGAGCTCCACTGTCACGGGGGAGTTTTTCTCGTGCGGCAAATTTTGGGCTTGCTGCTCTCTCAGGGGGCACGTCACGCTGATCCTGGGGAATTTACCAAGCGGGCGTTTCTCAACGGACGGCTCGATTTAACTCAAGCGGAAGCGGTTTTGGACCTGATCCAGGCGCGCACGGATAAGGGAGTCGAGCTCGCTCTCAGTCAGGTTGAAGGAGAGCTTTCGCGGTGGATCGGCGAATTACGTGAACAATTGCTCGATATTATGGTACAGGTGGAAGCGGCAATTGATTTCCCGGAAGAAGAGATTGAACTGCTCAAACGTGATCAATTGATCGCCAATATTGCCAGCCTCGGTGATAAAATATCTGTAATCACAGATACTTACGAATGGGGCAGACTATTTCGCGACGGCGCTAGGGTATGTATCTGCGGGCGCCCAAACGTGGGCAAATCGAGTCTTTTGAATGCTCTACTTGGCCAGGAGCGAGTAATCGTAACCCCAGTTCCCGGGACGACGCGAGACGTGATTGAGGAGTCCTTGAATCTGCAAGGACTGCCAGTAGCCCTATGGGATACCGCAGGAATCCGTGAGACCGATGATCAAGTAGAAAAAATTGGCGTGGAGTTTTCCCTGCGACATTTGGCAAAATCCGATGCCGCCATCGCCGTGCTCGACGGTTCTGTGCCCTTAGCCGAAGAGGATTGGATCTGCTTATCAGCGGTGAAATCCAAGCAGACTTTAGTTGTAATAAACAAGAGCGATGTCCAGCAAAGGATAAACGTCGATCAAGTCAAGCAGTTCATTGGTCCAACGCGACTCATGGCAGTATCAGCCAAGCTCGGCAATGGCGTGATAGGCCTTAAGCTGGCGTTGCGCGAGCTTATATTGGGCGCTGCCCCGACGGCACCTGTCGTGTTGACCAATATCAGGCACAAGGCTGCGCTGGAGCGGGGAAAAAAAGCGCTAGCAGCGGCGTCCGCCTCGCTCATCGCTTTGCAGCCTCCTGAGTTGGTGGCTGTGGAGCTTGGCGATGCTCGCGATGCTCTCGGGGAGATTATCGGCGTGGTCCAGAGTGAGGATATTTTAGAACGTATTTTTAGTAATTATTGTATTGGTAAATAATTCCTTATAAAAATTAACTATACAATTAGAAAAAGTACTTTAGGATTCTTTGTGGTATTGTTTCACGTGAAACCATGAGCCAACAAGTTTACGATGTCATCGTGGTCGGGGCTGGACATGCCGGTATTGAGGCGTGTCTCGCTGCGGCCCGCATGGGTTGTAAAGCTTTGATGTTGACTTTAAATCTCGATCACATTGGCCAGATGTCCTGTAATCCTGCCATTGGAGGAATCGGCAAGGGGCATCTAGTCAAGGAAATCGATGCCCTGGGCGGCGAAATGGGACGGGCGATCGATGAAACCGGTATTCAATTTAGAGTGCTGAACACGAAAAAAGGTCCGGCTGTTCGTGCTTCCCGGGCACAGGCCGATAAGGGACTTTATCGCCAGCGTATGAAGCGGGTTTTAGAGAGTTGCACGGGTTTGACGCTGCGGCAAGGAAGCGTTGAGAAGTTGATCGTCGAAAACGGTGCCGTTATAGGTGTTGAGACGCAAATCGGCGAGCGCTTTGACGGTCGGCGGGTAATTTTGACTACAGGCACTTTTCTCAAGGGACTGATTCACATTGGGGATCGAAATTTTTCCGCCGGCAGAGCCGGTGACTTCGCGGTTCATGGGTTGAGCGAATCTCTCACCGATCTTGGATTCAAATTCGGCAGACTCAAGACCGGAACTTGCCCGCGTTTGGACGGCCGAACCATCGATTATTCTCGTTTGCAAGCGCAGCCAGGTGATGAGGATCCAATTCCATTTTCATTCTCGAGCCAGCGCATCATGCAGCCTCAGATCCCTTGCCATATTACCTACACAAATAGCAAAACCCATGAGATTATTCGCGCCGCAATCCATCGCTCGCCGATGTATTCGGGAGTCATCAAGAGCCGGGGACCTCGTTACTGCCCATCGATCGAAGACAAAGTCGTCCGTTTCGCCGACAAAGTGCGGCACCAAATATTTTTAGAGCCCGAGGGGCTGGATACCACCGAAGTTTATCCCAATGGTCTTTCAACCAGCTTGCCACTCGATGTCCAGCTCGAAATGGTCCGCTCAATAGACGGGCTAGAACATGCCGATATCATGCGTCCCGGCTATGCCATTGAATACGATTATTTTGAACCGACTCAACTCTATCCTTCTTTGGAAACCAAGCTGGTGCGGGGTCTCTATCATGCGGGCCAGATCAACGGCACCACGGGTTACGAAGAAGCGGCCGCACAGGGTATTTTGGCAGGAATCAACGCCGTCATGAGCCTCCGTAAAGAGCCACCTGTTATTTTTTCGCGGGACCAAGCGTACTTGGGTGTCTTGGTGGACGATTTGGTGACGAAGGGAACCGATAGTGAACCTTATCGGATGTTTACCTCTAGGGCCGAATACAGATTGCTGTTGCGCGAGGACAACGCGGATCTGCGGTTAACCGAATTGGGCCACAGGATCGGTTTAGCGACCGACCAAGCCCATCATCGAATGTGCGAGAGAAAGCGATCTATCAACGATTTGATTTTGTTTTTAAACGAACAACAACTAGCGCCTAGCGACGAGATCAATGCTTCCTTGAAATCGCTCGGCACTGCCCCGCTCCGTAATATCAGTTCTATGGCCCAACTGCTGCGTCGTCCGGAAATCTCTTTGGCGCAATTACGCGTTCTAATTCCAGATATCCCGGTCTTCGAGGATGGCGTTGGCGCTCAAGCCGAAATTCAAGTCAAATATGAGGGATATGTCAATCGCCAGCGTGAAATCGTCGAGCGCTTTCAAAAGATGGAGCGGCAAAAACTTCCAGATGATCTCGATTACGCTCAAATCAACGGTCTTTCGCGTGAAGCGCGAGAAAAGCTCATGTTGATTCGCCCCCAGTCGATTGGCCAAGCATCGAGAATTTCCGGGATAACTCCCGCGGCGATCTCGCTTTTATCCATTTATTTAAAAAAGAAAAGGAGCGCATAGTTAGGCGCTTGTCTGAAGGAAAATTAATCTTCAATCCTGCCTCTAGCTAATCCGTAAATAGCATCGGTTTCACGTGAAACAAAATTATCGCTTCCCTTATAAGGTAATTTATGATAATTACCATTAAAAAGCATAAATTCTATAACATGTTGATTTTAAGAGTTAATTAGTGACTAAGGTTTTGGCAATAGCAAACCAAAAGGGAGGTGTGGGAAAAACCACAACAACCATCAACCTGGCTGCTTCACTGGCCGTGGAGAATAAAAAAACACTGCTGGTGGACGTTGACCCGCAGGGAAACAGCACCACAGGGCTAGGGGTGAACCGAGCAGAGATCGCTGCGAGCCTCTACAATGTTCTGGCCGGCGAATGCTTTATCGGCGAGGCATTAAACCAGACCGAATTGCCTAATCTGCTACTTTTACCATCGACGAAAGACTTGGTTGGCGCGGAGATTGAGTTAGTGAGCGCCGATCGGCGAGAGTTCAAGCTAAAAGACGCACTGCAGTCCATACTCGATCATTACGATTATATTTTACTGGATTGCCCGCCCTCTTTAGGGTTGCTCACGTTGAATGCCCTTACGGCTGCCGACTCGCTGCTCATACCGATTCAGAGCGAGTACTATGCTTTGGAAGGTTTAACGGCGCTGCTTGAAACCATGAGCCTGGTGAGAAAAAGTCTAAATCCCAATCTTCAACTGGAGGGCATCGTTATTACCATGTTCGACAGCCGCAATCGTATCTCGCATCAAGTCGTCGATGAGATTCGCTCGCATTTTCCCGACAAATTGTATCGCACCATTATTCGTCGAAACGTCCGGTTGAGTGAAAGCCCGAGTTACGGTAAGCCCATTTGTTTGTATGATGCGAGTTCGAGCGGAGCGCAAGATTATTTGGAATTTGCCAAGGAGTTAATCAAACGTGGAGAAAACCATGTCGATGCCGAAAAAAGGGTTGGGTAGAGGTCTCGGTGCCCTGATTCCGGACCTTGTCGAACCCAAACCGCAAAGTGTCAATTTTGAAATCGATGTTCACCGCCTCATGCCGAGCCCGTTTCAACCGCGGCGATCCTTCGACGAGGCGAAGATTGACGAGCTCGCCCAGTCCATTCAAAATCAAGGAATCATTCAACCTCTAGTGGTTCGACCGAAAGGCGACCAGTTCGAGTTGATTGCGGGTGAGCGCCGCTGGCGCGCTGCGATGAAGGCGGGCCTAAGCCGGGTTCCTGTGGTGGTCCGTGAAGCGAGCGATCATGAAGCTCTGCAACTTGCTTTGGTGGAAAATCTGCAGCGCGAGGACTTGAATCCCATCGAAGAAGCTCATGGCTATCGTCGTTTACAAGAGGAATTTCACTGGAGCCAGGAAGAGATGGCAGAAAAGGTAGGAAAGAGCCGACCGGCGATCGCCAACGCGATACGCTTGCTAGCGCTTCCCTCCGAGGTACAACAACAGGTGGCCTCGGGAAAACTACCGGTGGGCCAAGCCCGGGCGCTTTTGGGATTGCAAAGTGAGCCGCTACGCCTTACCACTTGTCGTGAAGTGATCGCTAAGGGCCTATCGACACGGGAAACTGAGAACTTGGTGCGCCGCTTGTTGTCAGGTAGGCGGCGGCGGAGGCTATTACCTTTAGTCGATCCCGACCTAAGGGCGCTCGTGGAGGAGTTACAGCGTTCGTTGGGAACCCGGGTGAGATTGATTCCCAAGGCGAGAACGAATAGGGGAAAAATAGAAATCGAGTACTATACGTTTTCTGACTTGGAACGAATTATCGACATCCTTAAGCGGCAGCAACCGGCGGCATAATCGGGGGAGGATGGGTGGTAGAACGACGCGGTGACCTGGCACTCAAACTCTAGTAACCACGGGTGTTGCTTTCAAGCTTCCAACAAAAGCTTTAAATCTTGCCACTCGGTGACGGGCCGGGAGCAGGCAAAGTTTTGACACACGTACACCGTCGCTTTCCCAGCAATGGCTGCTTTTCCATGTAGCAATGGCGAGATGCCACCCAGTGGCTCTTCCGGATTGGCGAGTTGAAGTATTTTGTTCGGCAGATAGTGAGCGTGAATCGCTTTGATGATACTCCTGGTACCCGGATCTTCCAGCTTTCCCACTACCGTGATTTCTTTGGGTTTTTGTAAATAAAAGTCCAAGGCGCAAAGCATATGGGCAAAACCGAAGGGTTGGCTTTCCATGGCGTCATAATAAGACCGAAGCACCGTCTCGGCATGTTTAAAATAGTCCTCTCTCCCGGTAAACGAGTAAAGTCGCAATAGCAGCTGTGTCGCCAGGGCGTTGCCCGAGGGAATGGACGCATCGAAGACGGGTTTTGCCCGGCTGATGAGTTTCTCGTGAGATATCCCCGTGTAGAAAAAAGCCCCATCGGCATCGTCCCAAAACTCGCGCAGCATCACATCCGCCAGCTGCATCGCTCGCGCCAAAGCGGAACGGTCAAATGTCGCCTCGTAGAAATCAAGAAGCCCCACGGCCAAAAACGCATAGTCATCGAGATACGCTGGCAGCTTCGCTTTGCCGTTTTTATAAGTGTGTTGCAGGAGGCCGTGCTGCATCATCTTGGTAAAGAGAAGCTCAATGGTCCGCTGGGCCGCTTGGAGGTAGGCTGGCTCCGGGGCAATCTTGATCGCTTCGGCTAGACCGGAAAGCATCAGTCCATTCCACGCGGTGATAATTTTTTCATCGCGGAAGGGCTTGATTCTTTTTTCCCGCTCGTCAAACAGCTTTTTCTTGGCATCGCCGACGAGCGCTTCGATGGCTGCCGAATCTCGCTTGAACAATTTGCCTGCCTGTTCCCAGTTAAGAATGGGATGGAGAATGTTTTCGCCTTCGAAATTCCCGAAATCGCTGATATCGTAAATGCGAGCGAAGATCTCGGCCGTATCTTCGCCCAGGATTTGATTGACTTCCTGCGGACTCCAGATAAAAAACTTGCCCTCTTTTCCTTCGCTGTCAGCGTCCTGGGTGGAGTAAAACCCGCCTTCCGAGTGCAACATTTCCCGCAGCAGGTACTCGACGGTTTCACACACCACTCGCTTGAACACCAAATCGCCGGTTAGGGTATATGCCTGGGCATAAATGCGGACCAGTTGAGCATTGTCATAAAGCATTTTCTCGAAATGGGGAACGAGCCATTTTTGGTCCACCGCATAGCGGTGGAAACCGCCGCCCAAGTGATCGTAGATGCCGCCCTGGGCCATTTGTGTCAGGGTATGGGTGAGCATTTCGAGAAAACGCTGGTTTTTACCCCTATGATAGTGGCGCAGGAAGAGTTCGTAGACTCCCGCGTTGGGAAATTTAGGCGCGTGGCCGAAACCTCCATGGGTTGCATCATAGGCACGCGCAATCTGTTCAGCGCTCTGAGCGATGGCGTCCCGGGAAAAAGGCCGCTCTGTCTCGCTCGATTGAGACATGCGCTGCAGCGCGCTGAGAATCTGCTCGACGCTCCTATCCACCTCCTGGGGTTTCTCGCGGTAAGCGTGGGCCACCCCGGCGAGAATTTTCGGGAAGCCAGGTATCCCGTGGCGGTCCTCCGGAGGAAAATAGGTCCCCCCATAGAAAGGTTTTCCCTCTGGCGTTAGAAAGACCGTCATCGGCCAGCCGCCTCTTCCGGTAAGCATCTGCACCGCGCTCATATAGATTTCGTCCAGGTCTGGGCGTTCCTCGCGGTCTACTTTGATATTTACGAAATGCTCGTTCATCAAGGCGGCGATTTTTTCGTTTTCAAAGGACTCGCGCTCCATCACGTGGCACCAGTGGCAGGCGGAGTAGCCGATGCTCAAAAGGATAGGCTTATTTTCCTTTTTTGCGATCTCGAAGGCTTCTTCTCCCCACGCATACCAATTAACCGGATTATGGGCATGCTGGAGTAGGTATGGGCTGGTTTCCTGGATCAGGCGATTGGTATGTTTAGCTTCCACGGCGAATGTTCGGGCGCTAGGCTTTACAAATCGCGTTGAAATGTTCCCAAGCGCGTTCCGTTGAGGTCGGCTTAAAGGTTCGCTTGGCTATTCTCTCGGCTTCCTTACGACTCACAAACTGGGGTTTTCCAAGCTTCATCGCTTCCACCTGCAACTGCGCGGACTCTTCCAGGTAGAGTGCCAGGATGCAAGCTTCTCGAATCGAGTGCCCTACGACCACGGCTCCGTGGCCGCGCAGGATCACAGCCTTTGCGGCTCCTAAGATCTGCGCGATTTCGCCTGCCCTTTCCGGTGACTCCACTTGGCCTGTGCCTTGAAAGACCGGCACGCCCTCGTAAAAAATCGCGCTATAGTTGTGCATGGGCTGAACCGTTCGGCCAACCACACTTAAAAGAATAACGGCGGGCGAATGAAAATGAATAACCGAACTGACATCGTCTCTGGCTTTGTATACCGCCTGGTGCACTGCCGATTGCGCGACTCGTTTGTCGAAATCTACGACAAACAGCTCCTTCGCTTTTACCAGCGCGGGGCTCTTACGCGGCATGAAGAGCATCTTCTTGCCGCCGTCAACCCTGGCACTCAGGTGGGCAAAGGCATCGCTCAGACCTTCATGGCTGATAATTTTAAGGGCGTCAATAAAATCCCTTCGCATGCTTTTCGAAATCGAATTTTTCATAATGGACCCGCTTTCCGACGGCGCATTGCCGGTAAGTAATGGCATCTAGCCCTACCAGGCAGGGCCATGATTCACAAAGCGGCGGGTTTCTAATTTACTGTGGCCTCGCTATCCTTTATTCAACGGACTTTCAAATCAAAAGCAACAGGCCCCTTATCTCCTTTGCGCGTCTGAAACTGAACGGTATCCCCTTCATTGAAGTCTTCGATCTGGGTACGCGGGGCGAGGCTTCCGCGGTGAAAAAACACTTCGTCGCTGCCGTCGTCGGGGATTATGAAGCCGTAGCCTTTTTGCCTGATGATTTTCTTGATGGTCCCAGTCATGACGTCGTTCCTCCCTTATTTTATATGGCCCTTCAGGTCAGCCAGCTGGTGTGCCGATCTTGTCAAGCCCTGCCATTTTCGTGAATGTTGACAATTGTCGGCCACCTACTTAGGTTGGGTTTCTCGAAACCATATAACCAAATCCACCTTGAGTGCAATTCTCTACTACATATCGGGCCATGGCTATGGCCATGCGGTGCGCTCCAGCCAGGTTGTCCGCAGCCTGCGAAGGGTTAGACCGGATCTGAAAATCGTCATTCGCACCGCAGCTCCAAACTGGCTTTTTCCAAAGTCGATTTTGCACTCACAGCAAGCCATCGATGTCGGAATCGTGCAGCGGCACAGTTTAACGATGGATCTCGATGCGACAATTGCGGCCTGCCGCGCCTTGCACGTCCGGTTCGCAGAGATCATCAAACGGGAAATCGCATTGATCAAGCGTCATGATATCGGTTTAATCGTCGGGGATATTCCACCGCTTTGTTTTGAGATTGCCGCGCGTGTGTCGATACCGTCGGTGGCGATAACCAATTTTACCTGGAATTGGATTTATCGCGCTCATCTTGGAGATTATCCCGCCTTTCTTCCCTTGATCGAGGAGATGGAAGGCTTCTATAGTAAGGCCACCCTGGCGTTGACCCTCCCCTATCCCTGCAATATGGGTATCTTTCCTCAACAGGAACCCATTCCCTGGATTGCCCGCGCTTCGATCCTGACCAAGGAGGAAGCACGATCGCACTTTGATCTACCGCAGTCTGCGAACATCGTGTTGCTGAGTTTCGGCGGTTTAGGGCTGCGGGGATTACCTTGGGATAAACTGAAGCAATTGCGCGAATTCCATTTTGTTTCCACAGGTGAAACCCACCTGCAAGAGTCCAATTTGATAGTCCTATCCAATGCACAAAGCGAATACCAAGACTTGGTTCGTAGCGCCGACGTTATCGTGACGAAACCGGGTTACGGCATTGTCGCGGATGCGATCGCCCAGCGTTTGCCGATGCTATACACAGAGCGCGGAGTTTTTCCCGAGTATCCGAGATTGGTAGAAGCGCTGAGTGACTGCGCGGTGGCCGAGTTTATTCCGCAGGATGAGTTAATGGGCGGAAATCTCGGACCTTATCTAAACTCGCTCTTAAGCAGGGAGGCAAAATGGCCCGAAGTCTCTCTAGGCGGCGCCCAAACAGCAGCAAAAAAGATTCTGGAGAATTTCTCTTTGTAGATTTCCGTAACGGAAAGGCAATTAAACTTAAAAACTTTGCCGTGATCGCCGCCCTCGCGTTTAACGCATTAAATATGCTAACGAGTTGACAGGTATGCATGATTCCTCCAGAGTGAAAATCAGATGATGAGGGTTGAAAAAGTCATATTAGCCAAGCCTAGAGGTTATTGCGCCGGTGTGGCGATGGCTGTCGAAACCGTCGAGCGGGCCCTCAAGCGCCACGGGGCGCCGCTCTATGTGTTTCACGAGATCGTTCACAACCGCCATGTGGTCCACGACTTCACCAGCCGAGGCGTGCGCTTCGTTCAATCCGTCGATGAGGTTCCACCAGGGTCAAAACTAATTTTTAGCGCCCATGGGATTGCGCCTGCGGTTTGGCAACAGGCCAAGGAACGAGGGATAAATCTTGTCATCGATGCGACCTGCCCCCTGGTGGAAAAAGTTCACCGCGAAGTGCGCAAATTTGCCGCCTTAGGCTACTGTATTATCCTTGTAGGACATGAAAAGCACGATGAAATCGAAGGCACCAAAGGCGAAGCGCCCGAGCGTATTTCGATTGTTGCCAATGTCGCGGAGGCTCAGGCCGTCGAGGTCGCGAATCCGAACAGGGTCGTTGTGTTAACCCAGACCACGCTCAGTTTGGATGATACCCGGGAAGTGGTGCAAATCCTTAGGGAGAGATTTCCTCTGATGGTTACCCCGGCAAAAGAGGACATCTGTTATGCGACGCAAAATCGGCAAGACGCAGTTAAACAGCTCGCGCGGGAAGTGGAGTTGGTGCTGGTTGTCGGCTCCAGCAACAGCGAGAATTCGAATCAGCTTTGCCGGGTGGCGCGTGCCCAGGGCGCAAAAGCGTATCTGATCGATGACCATCGTGGTATCGACGTGGCCGGACTCACCGATATCCGCCGCGTCGGTATTACATCGGGGGCCTCGGTGCCGGAACAATTGGTCCAAGATGTCGTGGATTTCTTTAAAGAACAGGGGGCCGAGGTCTCTCATCTCGGTTTGGTTGAGGAAAATATTCACTTCGCGCTGCCACCCGAAATCGTAACTGCTACAAACGTCATCACAAAGGGTACATGACGCCGTGACCGGAGGGGAACAAGGATGCGGCTGGCGAAGATAAAGGAGGAAGCATGTCTCGGATAGTTCATATCGCACTTAAAGTCGATGAATTGGACAAGGCAAGTGAATTCTATGAGCAGGTCTTCGGTTTTGCGCCGGTAGAGACAGCGAAAGTCAGAGACCACACTTCACGCCATTTGACCGACGGAACTATCGATCTGGCTCTGATCAAGTATGACAGTGAGGAGTCGGCGGAGGCTAAAGCATCGGGACAAGGACCCTGCATTCACCACTTTGCCATCGAAGTGGAGGATATCGATCGATCACAAAAAGAACTTTCCCGATTTGGTTGTGAGATCGTCAGTGATCCGGGTGTAATTCCGATCAAATTTCGCGCCCCAGGCGGTACGGTGGCGGAAATTGTCCCCCCCGCGAGGTACAAAAAAGTAAACAGGTGAGGACCTCTTTGCAGCACGCTAATTTCTGAGAATGCAACCAGCTATCTGAAGGAATGTCAGTGGGATCAAGGGTGACGGCTTATGAGTTTCGAGCATAGGGGGGATCAGCTTTCGGGGATCATTTTGAGTGGTTTTGGGATCCTCGTTATCTCCGAGGCCACGGCCCTTCCCTATGTCTCAGAATTTGGTCCGGGTCCAGGCTTCCTGCCTCTTTGGATTGGCATAGGGATCACCGCGTGCTCTCTGGCGGCTCTTGTTGTCTCATTTTTTCGCGCCGGCAAGCGAAGTCTTGATTCCTCTGAGCTGTCGAGAATTGAAATCATTCGCGGCGTCGGTAGCTGGGCGGCGTTCGTCGTGTCCATCGCTCTCCTACCGCTCATCGGTTTCGGTCTAAGCCTTGGTTTACTCTCGGTCTTTCTGATAATTGCCTTGGACCGCCGCTCTCCTTGGGTCGCTCTGGGTGTGGCTTTGTTTCTGGCGTTGGGTTTTCATCTGGTTTTCAACCTGGCTTTGGGAGTCTCGTTGCCTGTGGGACCCTTGGGATTTTGATAAGGAAATGGACGCCATAAACAACTTAGTTTTAGGATTTTCCATAGCACTGAGTGCCGCAAACCTTTTCTGGTGCTTCGTCGGCGTGTTCCTGGGGACCATTGTTGGCGTGCTCCCGGGACTAGGGCCTCCGGCCACCATCGCATTGCTCCTGCCGCTGACCTTCAAGATGGATCCGACGACGGCGATGATTATGATGGCAGGTATCTATTACGGAGCGAAGTACGGCGGCTCCACCACTTCGATTTTATTAAATGTTCCTGGAGAATCCGCATCGGTGGTGACCTGCCTTGACGGCTATCAACTCGCCCGCCAGGGGCGTGCCGGGCCCGCGCTGGGCATCGCAGCGATTGCTTCCTTTGTGGCGGGATCCTTCGGCGTGTTGGGACTCATGTTCATGGCGCCGCCCGTGGCAAGGTTTGCGCTTCGATTCGGGCCTCCGGAATATTTCGCGCTCATGGTGGTGGGGCTGGCGATGGTGGTTTTTCTAACCGGCCGCTCCATGGTCAAAGGGGTTTTGGCGACTCTCGTTGGTCTGTGGCTCGCGGGTGTCGGCACTGATGTCTTTACGGCTCAGTCACGCTTCACTTTTGGTCACATGGAGCTTTTGGATGGCATCGATTTCATCGTCGTGAGCATCGGTTTGTTCGCCATTGGCGAAGTCCTCATCAATTTGGAATCGCGAACCGGCGCCCAGATTTTTAAAGTGCCCAGGGGGCTGCGCAATCTCTTGCCCACGCTCAAGGATCTCAAAGATTCGCGTTTCGCTTTTGTAAACGGTTCCGTGGTCGGATTTTTCATCGGCGTGCTTCCCGGAGCCGGCTCCACCATCGCTTCTTTCTTATCCTACGGCTTAGAAAAGGCCTTCTCGCGCAACCCGGAAATGTTTGGGGCGGGGGTGATCGAAGGTGTCGCCGCCCCCGAGGGCGCCAACAATTCGGAAACGGGGGGCGCGTTGGTACCCCTGCTCACCCTGGGGATTCCCGGTTCCGCCACCACGGCCATTCTTCTCGCCGCGCTCCATTTATGGGGATTTCGCCCCGGCCCGTTGTTGATTCAGGAGAACCCAAATTTGTTTTGGGGGTTGGTGGCGAGCATGTATGTCGGCAATGTGATGCTCTTGGTATTGAATCTGCCGCTGGTGCCTGTCTTTGCGCAAATATTGAAAGTTCCCTACTTCGTCCTTTATCCGGCTATTTTCGGCATCTCCATCATCGGAGCGTATAGCATAAGCAACAGCCTGTTCGACGTATGGATGCTCGGCATCTTTGGTTTACTTGGCTACTTTATGCGCAAGCTCGATTATCCGGCGGCGCCGCTGGTTTTGGGAATGGTTTTAGGCAAAAGGTTGGAGCTGGCTCTGCGCCAGTCGTTGATGATGTCTCAAGGGCGCTTATCAATTTTAGTTGGTAGACCCCTTTCCGCCGCAATGCTACTCTTTGCCGTTGTTCTTCTCTTTATGCCGATGCTGGGTCGGGTACGCGCATGGAGGACGAGAGCGATCGAACAAGAACTATTATAAAAATTTTTTAAGGAGGTCCCGAAATGAAACTTAAAAACTTTGCGCTCGCCGTAGCGCTGTTGCTTGCGTGGTTCTTAGGGATTCCAGGTCAAGCCTGGCCTTTTGGACCGACCAAACCCGTAGAGGTGGTGGTTCATACCGGTCCGGGGGGCGGTTCCGATCTCTTCGCCCGGGCTATAAGCGAGATGATCGGCAAGGAAAAATTAGTGCCGCAAAGACTTCAGGTGGTGAATAAGTCGGGTGGCGGGAGCGCCGTCGCCATGGCTTACCTCGCGGAAAAAAAGGGTGATACGCATACTCTGGGCTTCTTTACCGGAGTTTGGGTGACCAATCCTCTGACGAGCAAAGAGGCCAGCGTCACGGTTAAAGACCTGACCCCTATCGCACGCTTGGTACTGGAACCGGCGGTGGTGGCCGTGAAAGCGGATTCGCCCTACAAGAGCATGAAGGATTTCGTGGAGGCCGCAAAGAAAAACCCCGGACAGCTTAGGCAATCCGGCGGCTCGGTGACGGGTCGAGATAATTTAACGCGACTGGTCATCGAAAAGGCCACTGGCGCCAAGTGGGTGTTTGTTTCATTCCCGGGCGGCGGCGAACGAATAGCAAATCTCCTGGGTGGCCATGTGCAGATGATGGTGATGGAACCTCAAGAGGCCGGCGAGCATATCAAAGCGGGCAATCTCCGAGTCATTGCCTCCTTGACTGAATCACGCCTTCCCTCCTTCTCCAACGTTCCTACGATCAAGGAACAAGGCATCGACGTTCCCGTCATCCCTCAAGCCCGCGGACTCTTGGCCCCTCCGGGTGTTAGCGGCGATGTGGTCAAATATTGGGAGGGAGTGATCGGGCGGTTCGCCAAGACTCCCGCCTGGAAGAAATATCTGAACGATAATCAGTTCGAGGATGGATTTCTCACGGGAGGTAGCCTGAATAAGTTTTTTGACGATTTGGGCCTGCAGATGCGCGACGTTCTCAAAGAAGCCGGGGTCAAGATCGTACGTTAGCGGTAATATCGTGACCCAAGGAGCCACAAGAGTTCTTGCCCGATATGCGGTCAATCTTCGCTACCGGGAAATACCCCCGGAGGTCATTTCCCGGGCGAAAGACTGCCTTTTGGATATCCTGACGGTTTCCTTATACGGGTCGACCAAACCTTGGACTCAGAACGTTGTTCAACATGTCAGGACGCTGGGGCTCTCCGGGCGTTCGACAATTTTAGGAGACAAGCGCCGAGCGCCCGCGCACCTGGCAGCGCTGGCGAATGGGACCATGGCCCATGCCTTCGAGCTGGACAATGTGCGCCAGCCAGGCGCCGGTGTTCACCCCGGTGCCACGGCCTTCCTGCCCGCTCTGGCGGTAGCCGAGGAGCAAGGGGCCGACGGCAAAGCTTTCCTTACGGCTTTCGTGGCCGCCTGTGAAGTCATGTCGCGTATCGGCGTTGCTGCGGGAAACTCGCTAGAGCATCGCGGCTTTCACGCGCCAGGGGTGACCGGGACATTCGGTGCCGCTGTGGCGGCGGGGCGGCTTCTGAACCTGAGTGAAAAAGAGATGGTTCACGCGCTGGGAATCGCCGGCTCATATTGTGGCGGACTGATGGAATTTTCTCGATGCGATGATGGCGCGATGATCAAGCGGTTGCACCTGGGAAAAGCGGCCGAGGGCGGCGTCACCGCAGCGTTCTTGGCGCGCCGCGGTTTCGCCGGGCCCGAAAGCGTTTTAGAGGGGAGGTTTGGGGTTTGCCGGGCCTTTTCCGATTCCCCAAATTTTCCGCGGCTGACCCACGGGCTGGGTCGAGAATTCGAATCGGTCAATATTTGTGTTAAGCGTTACGCCTGTCACATCAATGGCCATGCTCCCATCGAAGCGCTGGAAAATATTTCTCGGCAAAACGGCTTCGCCTTACGGGATGTCAAAGAGATCACCGTGGCCGGCATCGAAAAACTGCTGACGCATCATGCCATTTACCGCCCGAAAAATTTGATGGCGGCGCAGTATAGCATTCCATTTTGCGTCGCGCTCAGTCTGTTTCACGATCCTAGAGATCCAGCGTCGTTCACGGAAAAACGAGTTAAGGACAAAAAAATTCTCGCGATGATGCGTCGTGTTCGCCTAGTAGTGGATCGTGAGGTTGAGAAGAAGGGTTGGGACCGTGCCGCCCGGGTTACAGTTTTACTCAAAGATGGCAGGCGCCCGTCGGCGCTGGTAATTCATTTCAAAGGAACGCCGCATAATCCCATGAGCCCGGCGGAGCTCGAAGAAAAGGCGCGGATTTTAACCCGCGGGTTGGTCAGCGAGAAAAAACTTGGCTCCTTGGTTGCAACGGTCCGGAGTATTGAAAAGTCCGATAGCATAGCGCAGCTCACTCGAATCTTAAGAATCGCTTGATAAAGATTGTCGCCTTCGCTACTTACCCTACTGATATTGCCGGTAGCGGAAAAATACGACGGTGCGGCGGGCAATCTCGAAAACTACCGTTCTTTGATCGTTTGCGTGGCGCTCGAGAATGGGATCGAGGGCACATCAAACTCGCCGGTGCGAAGGCTGCGCTGGGGACGGCCTGGTACGACGCGTTGGGGAGAATTCACCGGGTGCCGCTCTGTCATTTCCTGGGTGCTCAGGATGGGGTGCATAGCTTTTATGCATTTGCCTCAAATCTAGGCATTGCACCTCTCTCACCTGCAAGGATCCGGAAAAAAAGCTTTGACATTTCCTACATAATTAAGTAATGCCCCCTTGGTACGCCTGTTGCTCATTCGAACCAGATTTCGGTGTCGTGCCATCCGCAAAGCATACTCTTAAATCGCCGAAGGGAGGGTTAGTTGTGGAACAAGGGAAAAAATTCTGGGGTGGATTGTTTCTTTGCCTAGTGTTAGTCGGGGCATTGCCGCTGGTGGGGTTTGTGCAGGAATCGCCGCAGCCCCCTAGCGCGCCACCGGTTGCGGCGGTGCCTGAAGCTCCTCCCGCTGCACCCGTTGCCCCAGCGCCGCAGCCTAAAATCGATAAAGGTGACACGGCATGGATGCTTACCTGTGCCGCGTTGGTTCTCATGATGACCATTCCCGGGTTGTTTCTTTTTTATGGCGGTTTGGTCCGACGAAAAAATGTTCTTGGCACAATCATGCACAGCTTCATCATCGTCGGATTGATCACCATCCAGTGGACTCTCTGGGGCTATAGCCTTGCTTTTGGACCCGATGTGGGCGGTATCGTCGGCAGCCTTGCCTGGTTTGGCCTGAGCGGTGTCGGTCCCGAGCCCAATGCAGACTACGCGGCCACCATTCCGCACTCAGCATTTATGATTTATCAGATGATGTTCGCCATCATTACCCCGGCTTTGATTACCGGCGCGTTTGCCGAACGGGTTAAGTTCAGTTCATTCGTGATCTTTATACTTTTGTGGGCAACGTTCATCTACGCTCCCCTCGCTCACTGGGTTTGGGGAGTCAAGGGTTGGATGCGCGAAATGGGCGCCATGGATTTTGCCGGTGGTACTGTCGTTCACATAAGCTCTGGCGCTTCGGCCTTAGTGGCGGCGCTAATGGTCGGCAAGCGGATAGGGTATGGCCAAGAAGCGATGCCGCCCCATAATTTACCGTTCAGTGTGATCGGCGCAGCCATGTTATGGGTAGGTTGGTTTGGTTTCAATGCGGGAAGCGCGCTTGCAGCTGACGGTCTAGCCACTTCAGCTTTCGTCTCCACCCATATCGCCACTGCGGCTGCGGCGCTTTCCTGGATGGCGATGGATTGGCTATTCCGTGATAAACCCACGGTTCTCGGGGCTGCTAGCGGTGCGGTGGCGGGCCTGGTGGCCATCACTCCGGCAGCCGGTTTTGTCGGACCCATTTCAGCAATTTGGATCGGTATTGGCGGCGGAGTGCTTTGTTCGATCGCCTGCAGTCTAAAACAGAAGCTCGGTTATGACGACTCGTTAGATGTGGTCGGGGTACATGGCGTGGGCGGGACCTGGGGAGCCTTGGCCACCGGCCTATTTGCTTCTAAAGCCATCAACGAAGCCGGAAGCAACGGGTTATTTTTCGGCAACCCCGGCCAGTTGGGCATTCAGTTTGTAACCGTTGCCGCTACCTGGATTTTCGCTGTGGTGGGAACCTTTATTCTCCTCTCGATTGTGAAAGCAATCATGGGGCTCAGGGTTCAAGACGATGAAGAGCGGATGGGATTGGATTTGAGCCAACATAACGAGCGCGCCTATGAATAATATAAAAGCTTAAGGGGTAGCTCTCGACTAAAGAATATGATAACACCATTGCGTTTTCAAATTAATCACCACGATAAGGAGGGGAGCAGGTAAATGAGCGTCAAAGACGTTTTGGATTCAGTGAAGAAGAACAAAGTAGAGATTGTCGACTTGAAGTTTGTCGATGTCCCGGGATTGTGGCAGCACTTTTCGATTCCGGCGGCGGAATTGACTGCTGATTTATTTGAAAACGGGATCGGTTTTGACGGTTCGAGCATTCGCGGATTTCAAAGCATAAACGAATCGGACATGCTTTTAATCCCGGATCCGGATACGGCAATGTTAGATCCGTTTAGCGAACATACGACTTTGAGTCTCATCTGTAATGTACTCGATGCCGTCACCCGTGAGCCTTACACTAGGGACCCGCGCTATGTGACGCAAAAGGCCGAGAAGTATTTGAAATCCAGCGGCCTCGCGGACATCAGCTACTGGGGACCCGAAATTGAATTTTTTATTTTTGACAGCGTGCGGTTTGACCAAAACCATCATGAGGGCTATTACCACATCGACTCAGAGGAGGGTTTTTGGAACGCGGGCAATGGGGACAAACAAAACCTCGGTTACAAAATCCGTTACAAGGAGGGATATTTTCCCGTCCCTCCCATGGACCAATACCAGGACCTACGCTCCGAGATGGTGCTCAATTTAGAGAAATGCGGCATCAAGATCGAAGTGCACCATCACGAAGTGGCAACGGCGGGTCAAACCGAGATCGACATGAGATTCGACACAATGACGAAAATGGCAGACAAAGTGTTGCTCTACAAATACGTCATCAAGAATACGGCGCGTAAACGGGGCAAGGTGGTCACCGTGATGCCCAAACCCCTTTTCCAGGATAACGGTTCGGGCATGCACACGCACCAGAGTCTTTGGAAAGGGGGTAAGAACCTTTTTTACGATAAGAAGGGCTATGGATTGATAAGCGACATGGCGCGCTACTATATCGGAGGGCTGCTAAAGCACGCCCATGCGCTATGTGCGTTTATCGCGCCAACAACCAACTCTTACCGCCGGCTGGTGCCGGGTTATGAAGCGCCGATCAACCTGGTTTATTCGGCACGCAACCGCAGCGCCTGCGTTCGTATTCCGATGTATTCTACTAGCGAAAGGGCCAAGAGGCTGGAATTCAGAACTCCAGATCCAAGTTGCAACCCCTACTTCGCCTTTCCGGCCATGCTGATGGCGGGACTCGATGGGGTTCGTAACAAGATCGAGCCGCCCAAGCCCATCGATAAAAACCTCTATGAATTGGAGCCCGAAGAGGCAGCAAAGGTGAAATCCATGCCGGGATCCCTCGATCAGGCGCTGGATGCGCTGGAGAAGGATCACGATTTCTTGCTCAGGGGAGACGTGTTTACCAAGGATGTGATTGAGACCTGGTTGGAATACAAGAGAAAGAGCGAAGTCGATGCCATAAGGCTCAGGCCCCATCCCTGGGAATTTGCCCTTTACTTCGACATTTAAGGTCGTGTTCGTGCTCGTTCCTCGTGCTCGTGACGCACACGAACCACGAACATGAGCACGAAGCAAAAGGAGGACAAAATGAAAAAGATCGAAGCGGTCATCAAGCCATTTAAACTGGACGAGGTAAAGCAGAAGCTCACCGCAGCCGGGATTACGGGCATGACCATCAGTGAGGTCAAAGGCTTTGGTCGTCAGAAGGGCCATACCGAGTTGTACCGTGGAGCGGAATACACCGTCGACTTCCTGCCTAAAGTTAAAATTGAAATTCTGACCCCGGACGAAATGGCCCCCAAAATCGTCGAGGCTATTATGGAATCGGCCCAGACAGGAAAAATCGGCGACGGAAAGATCTTTGTGTCCACCGTTGAAGAGGTCATTAGAATTCGCACCAACGAAAGAGGTGAAGAGGCTATTCGTTGAACATTGCGGTCGGCAGGGAGGTACACAAACGGCCTCGGCGCTGGCTTGGGGGGAAAGAGTCCGATGTATTCGCGCCATCAACTAAGATTTTGGATTAGTGGGTGCCAAGCGAGTCTTGGTCCGCGAACTCCTTCCTGGGTAAGAGCCCAATCTGGTTTTTGCCATTGCCCTTGGCGATATAAAGCGCCTGATCGGCGTCGGCATAGAGGCCCTCCCAGTCGCCGTGGCCCGTAGCGTCACGAGATGCGGCCCCAATGCTCACGGTGACGGTCAGAAGGCCCCTTGGTGTTTCGAATACATGCTCCATAATCAAAAGCCGTAACCGATTGCCTACCATCGCCGCGCCGGCTAATTCCGTTTCCGGTAATACCACTGCGAATTCTTCCCCGCCTAACCGCGCGACAAAATCGGGGGTGCGAATGTTGTGATGTAAAATGCCGGCGATGCCGCGTAGCACACGGTCCCCCCACTGATGACCCAAGCTGTCGTTGACGCTTTTAAAATTGTCGATATCCACAATCAATAGGGATAACATCCCTCCATACCTGATGGCCCGCTCGACCTCCTGCTTCAGTTTCTCATCCAACGCTTTTCGATTCGGCAGGTCGGTTAAAAAATCGATTCTGACATTTTTTTCGGCCTCTTCTCGTCTTTTGTACTCGGCGCCGGCGATCTGGGTGAAATAGCCGTAAAAAACCGACGCCGAAAAGAGAAAAGGGATGCGCAAATAGGTATCGGTACCAAGATCGTCGGCGATGAAAAGCAGACATGCGTAAACAGACGAAATCAAAAAAGCAAAAGCCAGTGACCAGCGAAAGTCTTTCCAAAATCCGGCAACTACGATGATCAGATAGTAGGTGAGATAAAGATCGCTCCCCAGCTGATCGGTGAGAACAAGGGAGGCGCTGAGCGCTGCGGTATCTACGATAACCAGAGTTGCAAAAAATCTGAATGACGCAACCCTGTGGCCACTCTGTGCCGAGAGAACCCCGTTGCTAAAAATGTAAATCAGGCAAAATGCGTAGAGAAATTCCGTCGGTACAAATGTTTTACGGGCGAAGAGCAGGAGGCAGCAGCAAGCGAGGATCACGATCCATCTGAGTTGTAGGATGGTTTTTTGATTGGGAGTGTCAAGGAAGGGTTTGCCAAGAAAATTCTTGATTAATTCTTTACCCATGACCCGCCGGAAAAGGTTCGCTCTATGGTTCATGACGATTACCAGTGGCGCTCGTTGGCAAATTAGTGTTTAGTTGTTCTGGTCCGATCTCGAGGAATATCCGCGCTTATAACTTGCTTCCGCGGTGGCGGGTAGTGGGTCCAAGTTGTTATTGACAATGTGGCGATGCATCCTATCGGATCGCAAATCTGGGATTTGGCGCTTGACGTCGTTTATGCCTGTCGCCAATTCGCTCAAACGGGTTGTCAGCTCGGCTGCGGGTAAGGGTCGGCTAAAATAATAGCCCTGCCCTTCGTCGCAGCCCAGTTTCGCTAACATTTGGCGCGTCTCTAGATTTTCCACACCCTCGGCGACGACTTTGAGTCCGAGGCTGTGAGCCAAAGCGATAATCGTGCGTACGATAACGGAATCTTCTTGGCGCGCGAGCATGTTCATGACGAATAGCTTCTCAATTTTCAGGGTGTCAGCCGGTAATCTTGTAAGATAGGCAAGAGAAGAGTAACCGGTGCCGAAATCGTCGATGGAGACACTCAATCCTATCTCCTTTAACCGTCTGATCTGTTCCATGGTCCGTTGCGGGTTTGCCATAAGAGCGCTCTCGGTCACCTCGAGTTCCAATAGACTGGGCGCGACACCCTGGGATTTTAACAATCCGGCAATTTGGTCCAATAGCTCCTCCGATTCCAGGTTGATCGCCGAGAGATTCACGGCTACTTTGAGCGTGCGGCCTTCTTGCTCCCAGCTTTTGCATTGGAGCAGCGCTTCGTGTAACACCCAGAGTGTAAGGGGCATGATCAAACCGGTTTGCTCAGCCTCCGGAATGAACTGATCGGGCGGCGTAATGCCGAATTCCGGATGTTTCCAGCGCACCAGGGTCTCAACCCCAGACACCTCTCCATGTTGCAGGTTGATTTTGGGCTGGTAAAGCAAAAACAGTTCGTTACTGATAATCGCTTTTCGTAACTCACCGAGTAGGGCTAACTGTTTGGGTTTTGCCTGCTCATGCTCCGGCTTGTAGATGGCGTATCCGCGAAAGGATTTCCTTGCCGCGATGAGTGCCCTGCGAGCTCGCTGAATCAGGGCCACACCGGAGGTTCCGTGATCGGGAAATACGGCTATCCCGAAGGTAGCCTGAATCCCCAATTTCAATCCCTCAAGGATAAACGGATCTTCCAACGCGCCGTGCAGCGACTGTACCAGTTCGACACCATCCCCCTCGTCTCTGGTTTGTGGGGTGAACACACCGAATTCGCTGCCTTTCAAGCAGGCAAGCATGTCGGACTCAGATAACAGCGGGCGCAGGCGTTGGGCGAGTTGTTCAAGCAAGATATCCGAGGTGTCGTATCCCAGGGTGCCGTTTATTTCGTTGAAACGATGGATCTTCAGGATGCACACCGCGAATCTGTTTTTATCCGCCAATGCGCTCTGTATGGCCGCTTCGAGCCGTTCCTGAAACATGGCATAGTTTGGCAAACCGGTTACCTGGTCATGATAAGCGAGATACTGAATTTTTTCCTCTGCCCGTCGCCGCTCGGTGCGCTCCGCGGCATCGCGCAGTTCTCGGGTGACGGCGGGAACCAACCGTTTCAAATTTTCTTTCATAATGTAATCATGAGCACCAGCCTTCATGAGAGCTACAGCCATGTCTTCGCCTACGGCGCCGGAGACGAAAATGAAAGGCAAGTCGAGACCACTTTGTTTCAACGCTTGCAGAGCATGGGTCCCGCTGAAGCCTGGCAGGCTGTAATCGGAAAGAATAATATCCCAGGTTTTTTCGGCAAGCGCGTTTGCGAGAGCCGCGGCGTTCTCGACGCGCTCAAAGGTCACCTCGTATCCGCCGCGGCGCAGCTCGCGCAAGATTAACAGGGCATCGTCTTCCGAGTCCTCAATATGTAAAAGGCGGAGGTGGCGGTTCATTTAATTGTCTCCATAGAAATCATTCAACGCTCGTGCGTTAAAGCGAAAAGAAAAAAGTCGCACCGTTACCCTCACTCGCCTGCGTCCAGATTTGGCCGCCATGGCGCAGAATGATACGCTGCACCGTTGCCAGTCCGACGCCCGTGCCGTCAAATTCGTTGGCGTCATGGAGTCGCTGAAAAGGGTGAAATATTTTATCGGCGTAAAGCATGTTAAAACCCGCGCCATTATCCCGCACATAAAAGCTTTGTTTACCGTTATGGGAGATCGCACCGCATTCGATTTTAGAGTGGGGCACCTTGGCGGTGAATTTCCAGGCGTTGCCTAGGAGGTTCTCCAGGGCCACCCGCAGCAGCCGTGGATCTCCGTGGGTGACCATGCCTTCGGCGATCAGAAATTCCACGCTGCGATGCTCGTCTGAAGCTTGCAATTCCTTCGCGATGCTTTTTGCCAACGCGGTGAGATTAATCCGCTCGCCCTCTAGCTCGCTGCAGGTGACGCGTGACAGCTGCAAGAGGTCGTCGATCAGCATTGACATATGTTGGCTCGCGGCACAGACTCGCCGCAGATACTCTTTCCCTTGAGCATCGAGCCTGTCGTCGAAGTCCTCGAGTAATGCCTGGCTAAAACCAAAAATGCTGCGCAGGGGCGCACGGAGGTCGTGGGACACGGAATAACTGAAGGATTCAAGTTCGCGATTGGCCACCTCGAGCTGGGCGGTGCGGTTGAGTACCCGCTGTTCGAATTCTTCATTGAGCTTGCGGATTTCTTGCGCCGAAATTTGATTTTCGATCTCCCGCGCTTGCAGGGTTTCCGCCATGGTGTCAAAGGACCGCGCCAGTTGGGCAATCTCCCCTTTTCCATAGCTA
>Ga0187893_10000105_pt1 | contig 180775 bp, 282 predicted proteins | sample MA1701074metaG_FD_139574 | JGI IMG/M metagenome (GOLD analysis project Ga0187893, IMG submission 139574) | White microbial mat communities from a basaltic lava cave in the Kipuka Kanohina Cave System on the Island of Hawaii, USA - MA170107-4 metaG ...
GAGTCGGTTTGGCGTCATCGAGGGTCTTTCTCTAACCGTATTAAACAATACTATTACGGTAAATATTGGGAAAGCTTCGCTTGTCAATGGTGAAATTATCGAAATTGATACTCCTTTGACCAAAGTTGTTGGCGCCTCTTTCGATACGGGTATTACGTCCTTCTTCGGCCTTCGTTTAGCAGAAGTTACTTCCAATCCGAAGCCGCACGAGGTTGATCCTGTTACCTACGATACTCGTGCCGAGCCAAAACCAGTAGGGGAGTTCTTCATCGCCGCAGAGGCTACCGCTGAATCGGCCGATATCGCACGAACCAATGCTATCAATGCTCAGTTGATAGACGGCAATTTTATTCTTCTCGGAGAAGTAGAAGGAACAGGTACCGGGTTCGTCATTCGTCGGAACACCCAGCTTCCGAAGACGAAAGGTGGTGTTCAACCGCTGGTGGGAGAGGAAGCCAAGTCGGGCGAACAGCTTACTCGTCTTCAGAACATCTACACCAACGAAAACAACGACGAATTCCCCGTTCACTCTGCAAACGACGATTTCCACCGGAGTTTGATTGGTTCGGGTCAGCCTTCGCCAAATAACCCTCATGGTATGACTATCGAGGATTTAGGCGGTGATAAGAATTCTTTAGAACATATTGAATTCGAGCATACCAACGGCTTGATAGGCCGTGATCCAACTTCAGGTACGAATAACTGGTTTGATGCCGGTACGGGTTCTCTGGCTTTTTCTACTGCCGATTCCCCGACAAATGCCGTTACAGTTGGACCCATCGTTTCTCCAGATACGCTCCTTATTCGAGGCAATAGATTTAATTCAGGCTCTATCCCTACTACGACGATTTCTTTCGTGGGGAAAGCGGCCGGTTTATATTACATTGCTGCTAAATTCGGGAGCGACTCTACAGACGTGGCTGTTGATGCGTTTTCCAAGACTACTATTGATGCTCTTTGTCCTTCGCATCAAGGAGTAGTGGAATTCCCCAATAATGCTTTTGAGTTCTCTGCCGTTTCTGGTCTGAATGAAAAGAAATACTTCATCATCGGCTTGGTGTTCTGGAACGGCTCTAACGCCTTCCGACAGATTGCCGAGGCAGGTATTATCGCTGTTCCAACTGGTGGTCAGCTTTCATTCACACCATTTGATTCCACAAGTCCATTTTTCGTTCCGGCGGGAAATAAAGCCCTCGATCTTCGTCGATATGGAGCAACTTCGAACTTCAACGTACAGCGCCGAAGCCTACGCCCTGATCGCATCACCATTCCTTTGCTTCCGCAGTCAACTTTCGTTGCTCACGCGGGGAATAATTCTCTCGCTTTGACTGGAACAACGGGAGTTCGCGCCGCCGCAGCAGCAGGTGTTCAAGGGCCAAATTTGTTTGGCGGCGACCAGACTATTTTGAAGCACTTAACCGACTTCGATGCAAATAACTTGTTTGGTCATCGTGGAAATCGCGGTTCTACCCAGCATGCCGCTGTATTGAATGATGAATCCTCGGCTGCTCCACCTACTGATAAGCCGCAAAACTATGGTTTCCAGAGTAACCGAGACAAGTGGAAGCAAGACAACTTAACTATGACCATTTTGAAGTGGTCGGACTTGGCTGACATTGGCGGTAACAAGACTTTAGCAGACGGCGTTACGGCTTCTACTGGTAACGTTGAAAAGGCCGCTCGTTATGCGTTTGGACGTTCTGGATTTTTGTCAAACTTCTTGGCACGTGTAGCCAACAATCCGACTGCCGGGACTTTGAACATCGATCTTATAATAGGCAATGCTGTAACGCCCCTATTCACGTTTACATCGGCCGATCCCGCAGAAACTATTAAGTACGCAGCAGGACCAGTGAACTTCTCTGCGACATTCGCAGCCCCCAATACTATCGGAATGCGTAGAAATGCTTCCGCAAGCTGGGACGGTCGTAACTTGACTGTCACGTGTGAATATCACTACGAGAGCTAATGAATCCCCTTAAGAAAGCTTTGAAGATGATCCAGTCTTTCGAAGGAATTCCTGACGGAAATCCCAAGACGGTAAAGCTGGACCCATATCTTGATCCCGTAGGGATTTGGACAATTGGGTGGGGCCATGCAATGCGAGACGCAGAAGGAAATTTCCTTCGTGGCGAGAAAGATCGACAAGCCGCCACGGACATGTACCCCACGGGAATTACAAAACGTGAAGCATTTGTGCTACTACGAGATGATATCCGGTCGGTTGTCGTTGGTATTCGCAGAGCCGTGACTTCTAAACTAAACGAAAATCAAATGGCTGCTTTGATTTCCTTCACTTTCAACGTCGGTATTGGGAATCTCAAAAGCTCCACTTTACTGAAGCACGTGAATCAATCTGAATTTGGACTAGCGGCAAAAGAATTTGCCAAGTGGAATAAATCAGGTGGTAAAGTATTGAAGGGTTTGGTTCGGCGTAGAAAAGCCGAAGCAGAATTATTTAATCAGAAAATGTAAGAGCTTGTACCGGAACGCTAGAGCCCTTCGAACACTCAGAGATAGTCTTCCCTGTTAACCCCGCAGCACCCTTTTTAAAGAAAATTAACACAGAACTGGCCCTGCTTAATACATAATTGGCGTAAAGATTGCGAAGAAGGCCCTTGCGCCTGCTCTGTTTGTCTTTTCCAAGCCACGAAGGTCTCGCTGGCTTGAGTTCATCGATAAAGATACCTCTTTTCGCTGCGATTTCTTTTATAAAATCATTGAATTTAGAGTTAGGAACTAGAATGAGTACCGAGGGGTTCATCCGCTCAATCTCATACTCAATCCTAGCTCTAATTGCTTGATTGTCTAGTAACAAAGAGCTTCCTACAACTGCCAGTTTTACACCTTTCGCCATTCCGTCTCCGCAAAAGGCAAACCGTCTGCACCTTTTACGATTTTGTAATCAGAAAATATTAGCGGGCTCACTTCTTTTAAGCAAATAAGCACTTTCCCAGCAAGAGCGCGGATTTGTAAATCTGCGGCCTTGTTACAGCGCATTTCGATAAAATGCCTCCATCCTCGAACATTAGCAGTTACGACGATTGGTGCTTCTACCTCATTTGGAAGGCAAGAACGCGCAGCCTGGTTTACGCGCTTCCGCTTGTCTGTTGCATTTTCAGCCGACAAAAGGGAGTTAGCATCATCCTGTTGAATGGCGAGAAGATTTTGGGCTCGACTTTTGTATTCATCGTTTGCTTCTTCAATCCATTTTTCAAACCAATCGTGCAAAAGCATATCGCTGGAATATTCAGGACGTTCCACGAAGCGAAGAACCTTGCCATTCACGTATCGTTGACTAACCTGTGAAAAACCGAAACCAGCGCGGTGTCGTACAAGTTCATGAGTCACGCTGCGATCTATTCCATAAAAGAGGAATGTAAAATTAGCGTGCTCAAACACAGACCCGTGGCCTGAGCTTTTGATGTGACTAAGGTACTTCTCTGCTTGGTCATTCTTGCTTCTCTTTGGGCCAAAGCTCAGATAGCAGGTTTGTCCTGCCATTTTGCAGAGAGCGGCTGTGTCATCAATGTGCGTAGGGTCTTTAAGGTAATCGTTGAAGCCCAATTCTTCATCGAAACCATCGAGAAACTCACTCATCCCGAAGAGATTAGTTTGCGTCTGTCCAACGAGAACAACGCCGGCTTCTTGCAGGTACGGAACTTTATGAGTAGTGGTGCGATGTACTTTTGCGTGTATGGATGGAAATTTATGCATTGGGTTTCGTGTCTGTTGCCATACGAATTACATAATCCGCAGCACGCTCACTGGTTTTGGTTTCTTCCTTGAAGATTACAATAGGAACTTCCCCAAATAGGCCCAAACTAATAGGGCCGGCTAAATACTCATTTCCTTGTTTGTCTTTTTTTACCCACAAGTAACCGATGGGGATTTTCGTCTGGTCGCGTAACATTAGTATTTCTCCTTGTAAGAATCGACAACCTTGCGGAAATTGGAAAGCTTCCTAGAGGCTTCTTCTCTATACTCGTCTATTTTTACTCTTAGCTCCCCGACAGTTAATGAATCACTATCAGGACGATCTTTAATGAGATCATAAATCTTCGAAAAGATAATTGCGCCTTCATTCATCGCAATGTACTCATCGAACACTTCACCGATTACGCTTTTTGCGTCTGTGTTATCTACCTTTGGCATACAATCTATCCACGTCCTTCGGAGTTACATTAGAAGCCGCAATGTAGTATTGACCTTGGTTAGCTAGAGTTAAGAGATTTTCTGGCGCCAATATAAAGGTCTGCGTCACTCCGGGAATACTATTTATTTCCTCGCTCACCGCCGGCCAATGTTCTTCAATAAAAGCCGCAATGAGATATACTTCGAAAGCTCCTCCAATACCGTTATTGACCAACAAAACCAGCTTCTTGAGTGCGGGGTGTCCTTTTGGGAACATCATATTCATCAGTTGAATGAGTCCTCGGACAGCGACTTTATCACTATAAGGGAGTTCCCACACAACGCAGCGCGCCCCACCGAAGAATCGCCTATTCATGATCTTTTGGATTCGCCTGAATACAGCAGCGCACCCACGAGAAATTTTGAGGAGAGTAAAGTCAATCACTGGGGAGCCATTTGGTGTTTGTTTCGTATGTATCCTTAAAACCTTGTTTTTCTCTTATGTAACCAAATGATACCAGAAGGGACAGCGCATTGTCAAGTCTTTGGCCGTGTGAATATGTCCACCGGGCAGCATCGACTTGAGTAATTTCTTTTAATCGCTTTTGATGAATCATGGCCTTAATTTTTCGAGCGTCGTCATAATATGACGCTTCTTCCATGAGACGGAATGCAGCGATGGCGTGAGCGGCATAGTATTGCCCGAGTTTACATGCTTTCTTTACAGTCTCCGGGTTGATTTCGAAATCATATGGGCTTGCTTCCATGGCATTCTCAGCAAGACTCAAAAGCCCCGCTATACGAGCTACTTGACCGTGGAGTTTAGCAGCCCATTCTTTCACATAGTCGTTCTTTGAAAGTTCACCTTCTCGAATTTCTTTTAATTGCCATGCACGAAATTCACGAATTTCATGACGACCTTCCGGAGAGACGTTCAGGTAGTGTGCTGCTCTCATGTCATTTGTTTCATAATCTTCCCGGTAATTCATCTTAAGGAGAGCAAGGACGTTATCATAATAGACTTTCGCTACTTTGGTGGGTACTGCCGGTGCATCCAAGTCTACTTCCCCAAACTCCGGACGTACAGAAAAGAGAAATCGTGCAAAGAGGCCACGTCCGCTGCCGGCGTGGTTCAATAAGCCGCGCAATGCTTTTTTCTGGGCACAAATTCCTAGTGTTAGAGAAGCACGATATACCAGTTCTGAACGGCCAGACATACGGTTGACTTTCAACGTCTCACCGGAATATCCCTTGAGATACACGTCCATATTAGGATCGCCATTTTTCTGGTAACGGCCCATCTGACTGAACATGCCCGGTTCGGAACTTAGTAGGGCAATGCGGCCTCCTTGTTCGTACATCATGGTTGATAACTTCTCGGGGGTAATATCGTCTACCATCAAATCAGGAGATTTTGCTTCTAACTGAAGCTTCTCAATGATGATGGCGAGTTCAGCCGCTTTGTTCAACTTCTCAAAGTCTTTGGAATCGGCTTCTTTAATCAGAGATTTGTATTCCTTTTCCAAGAGAAGAATTTGCGCTTCTGCTTTTTTTACGATAGGCGCTCTCAAGCTCTTTAGCTCTTTTTCGTACTGCTCAATGGGATAGATCATTGCCCCAAAGATCGGTGATTTCATAGTACCAGACTCCGAACAAACAAGGGTGTGCAAGCTCAAGGTCTTTTCCATCCAATCTCCTTGGACGGGTACTATAACCTTGCGAGCGCACGCCGTCGCCAAAACCGATAGCGCGACCGTTCCCGCCATATCGACAGGTGTTTGAGTCGTTTCTGCCACTGCTTCGACATAATTTCTTAGCCAAGCGGGGTATACCGCGACAGGGAAAGTGGGAAGATTTGGGTTATCAAAATCTACCGGTTCCTGCCATTCAGGACTTTGCAGGTAAGTCTTGTATGGTGAATTTAGGGTATAAGAAGTGCCTTCTGGGAATTTCTTGTACGCCCTTTGGACTTTGGCTATTGCAGTCTTCCGATCAAACGGAGGATCACAATTCGCCGCCGCCTCAGTAATAAGATTTACGGCAGCTTCGTAAGAGTAACCTTTTCCGCGAAAAGAACAAGCAGTCTTAAAGAGTTGTTCGTCTCGTTCACCTTCAGGAAAGCCATTAATGAAACGGAGCAAATCAGAAGCCGAGTAAGAACCTGTATTTTCGAGAGAAGCCGCCGAGATCATACTCAGAAGCCACAGTGGCGCGGGTTGAATATCTACTATCCATGGGGCAAGTTTTTCCGCCCACATATATTGACCGTTTGAATTCACAGAGGGGGTAAGAACAGCTTGACCGCCTTCCCCACGAACATCTATCCCCACTCCTGTTTCAAGTCGTGCTTTTGTGGGGATAACCATATCAGTGGGGAACGAAAAGACAATGTGGAGACCGTCGCTGCCTGTATGAGCGGTCGGGGTATTATATTTCCAGTTGTGTTTGGCAGTAAGTTCATCCCAACGAGAAATCCCGCCTTCTTTCTGGTCAATATCTAAAATAAACATACCAGAACCTTTGCCGGTCACAACCCCAACATTCGCGCGGGGCCAACGAATCTCAAACCACTCTCTAATTTGAGAGTCTTCAGTAGTCGCTTGTGTGACCCAATCGTCTAATCGAGGGTGTTTACCGCCGCTTTTGCAATCGGCTTTAAGATGGCAGGTACATTTGCCGTTTATGAATGTGTGGTTGGGAATGATTCTCCAACCAAGATGGGCATAGTACAGTGCGAATTCGAGAGGGGTCTTTGGAAGAGTAACTTCGATTTCAGTCTCAATCATACTCACGCATTATATCTCACACGCTCCATTCTTACAAGACAAACTTAGTGCTTCTTCCATGTCGAGCGGTTCAATTGGGCTTTCTCCTCTACTACCATCGCGGTATAGCGTAACGCCCTTCAAACCACCGACATACTTTCTCAGAATTGGGTCGAGATCGTCTCCCGTATAATTTCTTGGTAAATTAATCGTCTTTGAGATCGCATTGTCCACGTGTTTCTGACACAGTGCTTGAATTTCCAGATGATCCTTAACCGAAATATCCAAGGCTGATTCGTAAAGCTTTGCTCTTTTATCTTTTGCATTTCGAAGTAACGCGAACATTGGATGCTCTACAATCTCTTCAACTCTTTTGTCACCAGAATTGAACCGGCGACGATATGCAGCAGTGTACATTGGTTCGATTCCGCTCGTCACACCAGAAACAATACTCGTAGTTCCAGTAGGAGCAATCGTCAAAATCGCGCAGTTACGAATTCCGTTCTTAAGAATCCTCTCCCGCATACCAATGCTTAAGCTACTCTTACAAAATCCAGATTCAACGAACTTATGTCGATTCAGGGCAGGGAATTGTCCTTTTTCAATCGCAAGATCGATGCTGGCTTCATATGCCTTCTTTTTTATGAAACGAAAAACTTCTTCAATGCATTCTTTTCCGGCGTCGCTTGTATACTTCTTCCCCAATAGAATAAGCATATCGTGAAGGCCCATAACACCAAGCCCAATACGACGAACCTGTTTGCAATTTTCTTCAATGGCTTGAAGTGGATAATTATTCACGTCGAGAACGTTATCCAAAAATCTTACAGCAGTGGCAATAGAACGGGCGAGTTCTCTCTTGTCCAATTCCCCATTAACAACGAAACGAGGAAGGACAAGCGCACCCAAATCACAGCAGCCATAGCTCTCAAGCCAAATCTCACCACAGGGGTTCGTGGAGATAAGGGGCTTGTGATAATAAATGTTGTTCATCTCATTGGCGAGAAATCCATTCAGAATTCCTGGTTCACCACATTGAACAGCATTGGTGAGAATCTTATTCCAAATTTCTCGCGCCGGGATTTCTCCTACTACTTGCTCGTTCCACAGCAAAGCGTGTTTCTCGTCGCGTTCTACTTTACGCAAAAAAGCATCAATAGATTCGTTCTGAAAAACAGTGCTCACGTTCGCATTGTTCAACTGCCCGAGATCAAGTTTCTTATCGAGAAATTCTTTGAGATCAGGATGGTCATGGTTCAGACACAGCATCAATGCCGTTCGCCGTCCACCACCAGCACGAATAACCTGTCCAGCGGCGTTGATAATCTCCATGAGAGAGACGGCTCCGGTAGCACGTCCCGAATGACCACGAATTTCGGCACCACGATGGCGAATAGGAGAAAAATTAATCCCCAGCCCGCCTCCGGTACCAGAAATAATAATAGATTCTTTGACTGTCTGTCCCCACCCTTCACGGGAGTCGTCGGTGGGGGTAACGAAGCAATTGAGCAATTGCCCCTTTGGTCTCCCAGAGCCGTACCAAATACGACCACCGGGCATAAATCGATTGTTGACTAGTTCATTGTAGAAAAATTCTTCAAATTCTTTGACTTTACCATTTACTTCTGCGGAAGCCACAATTCGAGCAAGTCTTCGGCAAGCCTCTTCCCAAGTCTCCTCGTGGTTAATTGCATATCGTTCATTAAAAATTCTTTCCGAAAACTCACTCCGTTCGCCCATCGTCTCCTTTCCTCACACATTATTTTAAGTAATTCAATAGTTCCTCTTTTCCAAGTGCGATCAGCTTCGCATCTTCCAGAGTAAGTGCATCAAACACGTCCTGGCGTCTCTTAAGTACCGCGTTTACTAATTGATCTACGCTACTCTCTGCCTCAATAGTGATGATGAGTGCAGGATCGATATTTGCTCGCCGATCAATGCGATCTAGAGATTGCCGATATAAAGGCAAATACCACGGCTTCTCTAGATATACCGCTGTTCGGCATACCTTGAGCCAATCAACGCTTGTTCCAGCTTTTTCTGGGATGGCGACGACTATTCGAGCCTTTTTAGACAGGACGGCATCTCTGACTTCTGCATCATCGCTGCCGCCGTAGTAGGCAATCGCACCATACATACTATATCTCTTCACGAGCAAATTTACAGCGTCTCTCCACTGAGTCCACACTAAAAGTTGAGAATCGGGGTTGCTCAAAATTTCTTCACACACTTCATCCAGTTCTTCGTACTTTGCAGAATCCCCTGTGAACTTTGTGAAGCCTATCAAGCTAGGATGATTGAGAATTTGGCGCAGTCTCAAAACGCGGGTACTGGCTCCTAATACAGAAATTTGGTCTCCATCTTCAGTTTTAATTTCATTTCTTATGAGCCGCTTGACTTCATTGTAAATTTTTTCTTGTTGACCACCAAGAGACACGATTCTGGTTTGGAAAATCTTCGAGGGCCGATTTAAAACCTCTGATTTGAGGAATCGAATGGACGTATGTTCCATCCAGTCTTTTAAATGCTGGAGATTACGAAATCCAACCTCGACCATGACTCTTTTTCGACCAAAGAATCGCAATTGTCGCTCCACGAAATGATTGTAAAATAGCTGATATGGAGGGAAATAGGTATTAGGACGATATTCAACTAATTTCAGTGTCGCCCAGGCACTCTTTGGGTTCCCGTCTATTGCTGTACCCGTGGCAGCGACGAGCTTGATGGCGCCCCAGCTTTGAATAAGCTCCATGATGCGCTTATGACGCTTCGCTGACGGATTTTTGAGAGTGTGGACTTCATCAAGAGCGACGAAACCAAACTTCATCTCCTTGAAGGTATCGAAGACGCGGACCTTGCTGCGAGCATCTGCAAAGATGGCATCATAATGGAGAATTAGGAGATCGTAATTGCCTTTTTTGAATTTCTCCAAATCCGCCAGTACATCTTGTGTCCCATTTCCGACACAAAGGGCTTTGAGATTGGTGTGGCGCTCAACTTCCGCTGTCCAATCCAATTTACCTGAATTTAGGCAAAGGATAAGACCTTTATTAACCTTCCCTACCGATTTCCAGTAGAGGTATGTGTAGAGAAGAATGAGCGTCTTCCCGATGCCTGTTTCGCCGGCTTCGAGTGAGCGACCGCGTTCAATGTGAAAATTAATGCACTGGAGTTGATCTGGAAAAGGTTTGGTTTTCCAGCCTTTGATTTTATCGAGCAGTGCTTCGTTCGGCGGCTCTTTTTTTGTTTCTAAATAATGCCGCCGGCGGTTTTCATATTCTTCGATCTGTTGGAGAGCTTCTTCGGTTGCTTCTCCGGGATCAGGAGCGTGCAACGAATCTAGACGAGACTTGAGAATGTGGAAATCATTTACGGCGATTAACCACAAACCTGTTTTGTCGTTATATTGAGCGGAGAGGAGGGACTGAACAGCCGCGACAGCTTGTTTTGATGCGACGGTGAGTTTTACGCTTAAGCGTCCTTTCTTTCCTGAGGCAACATCTATTTCAATCATTCCAGGTATTCAATTTCAACATTTTCGTATTCGTGATCTTGACGGCGCTTTAGTACCTCAAAAGCCAGCTTTCCATCTCTGGTCTTTACTGCCTTTTTAGCATCGTTGTAATCAGCTTTGAATTTCTCCCAATCAAGAATCTCCCGATTACGCTCTTTCCTCTTTCGGAGAGCGTCCAAACGGTACGATTCAGGAAGGTTGGCGATTTGCTCGTCGGAGAGAGCTTCGACATGCACCCATTCTTCCATGGGGCCTGGGTCTTGAATGTATCCATACTCAGGATCAATGCGCTCTTTGATAAGTTTCAGGGCAGAAGCGTACAATGCCTTGTCTGTACGAGCATCGAAAAAACGGGTAGCATGTTTTTCGTGAGCGACGAGAATGCGCTTATTCTTTGGCGACTCTTTCTCATATCTAATTCGCATTTCTACGACCTTTCTGCATTTTAGCGATATGCTCCGCTGAGAGAGTCTTTCCTGCTCTCGGTCGTTTCTTATTTGGAAGCTTTACCCAAGCTTTAGGGATTAACCAATCCCATGATCCTTCGGACAACTTCCGCGCTGGTCCTAAACGCTTCGTGAGTCTTTTTAAGACGGTAGGCGAGGAAGTTTGGACCCATGCAGAGTCTTCTTCCTCGTTCCAACCGATAATGGTCTCTCGTTCTAGTTTTGTGCGACTCATTACTTTGGAGTGTTCTGAACGAGATTAGCGAGATACTCAATGAGATATACTCGCGGAGCTACGAGAGTCTTCACAGCGACGAAGAGGTTGTTGAAGAACAGGTAAAAGCTGAAAACATGGCCTCCACCAATCACAACCCACGCAAACCCCGGCAGCGGTCCACCTTCATCCCAATCACGCCAGCAGCTAGTAACCGGCTTCTCATACCACTTTTTCATCAGATAGCGCGAAGAAAGGAAAATAGCTACCGCCAGAACCATGTAGAGGATTGCTTCTGCAAAACCCCACTTGATGATTTCCTGAACCAGCAGTGGAACCTGTTCAGCAACGATATCCTTACCCTGCTTAGCCCAATCGAGCAATTCCTTTGCCCATTGCTTAATTACTAGCTCAACTACTACGGCAACCTTCTGGGCGCCTTCAATAGTAGCGGTCGCAGCATCTTCGATCTTTTTTGTGTCCATTTAGTCCTCTATATCCAATAAATTTTCGATCAGTGCGTCTTTTTCTTCCTGCATGGTCTTTGCAGATATCACCTGCAATTTGCCCTTTAGCAAAGGATAGCTTTTAAACCCCACCCTAGGAACTCTGATTTCGATGACCGGGTAATCCGGGTTGACAGTGAACCATTGTTCCGTCGTGCGGTCTGAATCTTGTCCTTTTCCTCGGGCACCTACTTTCGTCTCCAATCTTATCACCTGACCTTCCTGTAGGTCAAGAGAAACAGCCCACCACGATTCACGACCGCGATGGGCTGGGTTAGAAACAAACTCTGCGCCTTCGGTATTGGCACTTAATTCTTTCTCGTCGAGAGTTATCTTGACGATATAGCCTTCCTTGAAGGACTTCTTGAAACCGTATAAAGCGAAAACTTCCATGAAGTAAGTTTCGTGACTACCGACGACGGCTGTTCAAGCAGAAGCTACTTGGTGTTTCGCCTTGCGGTTTTTCGATTCGGCTTTCCCCCGTGTGTCTTAACCACCGCCAAGCGGTACTCAAGCAAGGTGGGTCCAGCTACGCAGCTATTTACGCCATCAGAGATTAGGCCGATGGTATCTTGATGTACGTAGTGAACCCGGGGATACGGGCACACAAGGTACTGGAGTCACGAACTATACTTAGTTCTGAGAGCCGCCAGCCGCAGCAATCGGAGCCTCGGCAGCATCAGCCTGCTCGAAAATGAACGTAGCGAGTAGACGGATGCGGTCACTCTGGCTCTTAGTCGCGGTCAGGCCGGTGACACCGAAGGTCTCCAAGTCCTTGAGGAGCGCATTCGAGCGCGCCCGAGCCCTGGGGTGCAACTGCACGCCTTCGATATCGGTTGGTACTGATTTGTTAGCCACTGTATTTCTCCTTTGTGAACGTTTGTACTTGCGATTATAGATTAAAACTTACTTCGCGTCAACTGAAACTGGGACGCTCTGCGTAGTGCTCTGTACCTTGCGGGTACGAGAAACGAGAGGCGTAACTACGGTCACGACGCCATCACGGAGAGAAACCTTCACGTCCTCCACCTTTGCGTCGAGCGGAACAAGAATTTGGGTGGTCACAACGTCGCCACTGCGAACCGTGTGGACCGATTCGATGAAATCTGCCTCGGCCGCGAATTCCCGCTCCGCATGAAGAATTTCGTCTTCAATTTCACGGAGAAGATCAACGAGCGGCGAGTTTACAAAAAGACTACGAGTCATGTTTACGATCCTCCTTTGGAATTTGTGATTCATATTGGGTATCTTAACTCAGATTTGATTTTTGTCAACTATAACTGTTCGGCGAAGGTACGAATGAATTTCCAATCCTCAATAGACTTCACTACGTCGCTATGCCCATTTGCGCCTTGCTGTAGACGCATGAGATACGATGGATGGAAAACGGGAATAAAAGTCACTCCCGGCCAATCATTGTGGTGATGAGGAATTCCCCGTGCTGAAGAAATTTTCTCGCCTTCGGGGAAAATAGCTTTGAAAGCCTTATCGCCGAGCAAAATTACCAGCTTAGGATTGACTAAACGGATATGCGCTCTGAGGCGAGGATTACACGCCGCGATTTCCTCTGAATCTGGAGGACGAATTTCGCCCGCTTCATTCGGAAAACACATAACGACATTGGCGACGTGAATACTAGAACGCGGGATTCTTGCACACGCCAATAAAACTTTATCGAGGTACTTTCCAGCTTTTCCAATAAAAGGATCACCGTAAAAATCCTCGCTTGGCCCAGGCCCTTCCCCTAGAGCCATTATATTGGCGCGTTGAGGGCCAGAAAACTTCACAATCTTATTGCGGACTTGGTGTAGCTTGCAGCGTGTGCAATCACCCCAAATTTCGAATAGTTCGTCAAGTGTCTGTGCTGAGGCAAGCCTATTTTCGAGAGAATTGTCCACCAAATGCGTGCGAAGCTCGTTACTGACTTTCTTGAGTTCGTAGGCATCTACGAATTGCTGTACTTCGATCCAGTCGATTGCAGGCGGGGTTTCCCATTGCTGCTTAAAGATTACCCGTTGATCTTCGTCTAACTGGTCGGGGTGTGACAATACATAGGACAATTCGTATGCCAGCTTGATTTGTTCTTCGTACTCAGGAATACGGCTCATGACAGCGGTTTTTGGTGATTTCGTCGCCTCTTTAAGCACGTCTTGTACCGTGCCACAATCACGAACCAGCTTAAGGGCTGTTTTTTCGCCGACACCGGGGACACCGGGAATATCGTCGTTGGTGTCTCCCATCAACGCCTTAACATCAACCCACTGGCTCGGTTGAATCCCATATTTAGTCACGAAGTCTTGTAACGTGAAATGCTTTTTCTTAATTGGGTCATATTGCGATACTTTATCAGAAAGTAGCTGGTACAAATCCTGGTCAGAAGACACGACTACCACGTTTGCTGTTTCGCTTAAAGCGTCAGCAGCAATGCCAATCAAATCGTCACCCTCTACTTCGTGAATAACTAGTTGAGTCACTCCCAGATAGGGAAGAATGCTCTGAATAGCATCCATTTGCGGGAGCATTTCTTCTTGGAATACGCGATGGTCTTCGTTTGTGCGACTCTTGTATCGACTCTCTTTATATTGAGAGGGGGTTTCACCAAGAATCTTCGCAGCCGTCGATTCTGGATCGCGGCCAGCAAGTCGCTCTAGGCGCTCACGGTAATTCTTAAGAATACGCCGACGGTAGCGGGATTTATGGTCCCAGGCTACATACACTTTTTCTGGCTCAAACTGTTTTAGGATATGACAAAAGGATGAGAGAAAACCGTGAATAAGTCCCGAAGGAGTCCCATCTTTTGTTTTGAGCGTTTGGCCGCTTGTTGTGTGCCAAACTCTGTGGATCAGGTGATTTCCGTCGAAAATTACGTTGGTTTTATCGGCGGGCATTGCGGCCTTTCTTGCGATTCTTTCGGCACTTATCAGTGCAATACTTGCGTACCGTTTGTCCTTTTTCACATTCGGCAGTTATCATAGGAATAATGATTCCACTGTTACACGTCTCACAAATACCAACAACGTCAACAAGAGGCGACCCTCCTCTGACTGAAACTGGAACCGTTATAAGCTGGTCTTGATTCATATTACCTCTTTGGTAAAGCTGTAATTTCGAGAGCGTCTAAAATCAATTTAACATGGCGTCCGGTTGCACCCATGTAGCCTGAATAATACTTCGGGACGTTTATATCCCAGCTTTTGATTAGTAGCCAGATCGCCTCGAAACGTGGATCGGCCTGTTCTTCCTCAGAAGGCGAAGGCATCTTGTGACGAGCGATAATCTCGTCAAGGGGAGACATTCGGTCAGCAGGAGGACTAGGAATCTCTGTTAATTTTTTAGACACCGCGAGAAACATCATACCCAAGGCTTTCAATATAGTCAATGATTTCTTTGGTGAAAGCCGTATGCTGTTCCCCGTGAAGCCAGAACTTCAAGTGAGCAAGTTCGTGCGCGAGCGTATTTAAAATGGTGCGGGTTTTAAGAGGACGGTTCGGACGGCCGTATTGGTGAATACGGATTTTGATTATTTTCTCATTGCAGTTTTCTTCTTTGAATATTTTGGAATTGTAGCAACGGTCGCAGGCGGTGGCTTCTCCAAATAAGCCGTATTGACGCCTGGACGTGGAAGGCAGAATTTGACCGTAAGAGAGGTCGTATTTTCTACATACTTTATCTGAAATTTCGATAATATCCCGCCATAGCAGGATGGGTGTAGTAGCCATACAGAAGTCTCCATTTTAGGAGAAGCTTCTCCTGTAAGCAACAACTACTTTTTACCGTTCCAAGTTTGCATCTCTACGAAACCGTGTTCATCGGGCTGTCTATCGCAGAGGAAAGTAATGGGCATTCCGTCCTGTTCATGGACTACCGTTTGATAATTCTTTGATGCCTTTTCGCGCACCTTTTTGTCAATAAAGGCTAGGGCCTTTTCGTCATTATCAAATGCGTATTCCTGGCGCTGTTTTGCAAATCGAATAAGATCAGAAGCGACCTTATTATGTCCATAATCGATGCGACCCCAGCTTACCCGTACTTTACCCGCTGGAACGTTCTCTACATCGTGAGGGTTCTGCCCCTCATATTCTGCCGCCCACATTTTGCGGCGGTTGTCGGTCGGGTCTTCACAAATCATTAGGACTTCGATTTTCATTTTCTCACACAAAGACGCTGAACGCCAAACCAGCGCCGAAACCTTCAAGTCTAGGATTCCTGATGATCCACCCCGTTAGGACTAGAATCACTCCGAGAATGAACGGAGGGTTCATGCTTAGCTCCTCTCACGTGAAGTCGAATGAATTCATCCACTAGCTTATTCGCAGTCTCAACAACTGGCGAGGGTTCTGCAACCGAAGGCGTGGCACCGATGCGGCAATGCACGCACGGTCTTTCCTCACCATCCCGATGGGTCTTTGACGGTCTTCCTCGACGTTCCATTAGAACCTCTTTCTGTCTTGTAGGTAATCAGGTAGCTCAAGCACGACGCATCGCTTTCCGGTCTTGCGGTCTTTGACCGTGCGGACAAATTCAAGTTTACTGATACAATTCCCGCCAGCGGTGAAGAATTGCCGGAAATCCGCGTGGAACGTCGGCATGACTTCAAGAGCCCGATGGGGAATGCGCTCACCGTGCTCTACCGCGACGCTACGAGCCTGTTGCTCAATATAGGCCGCGTCTCTTTCGGACATGGGCGGGTTGGCGACTTTGAATGCGGTGTAGTGTGGTGCTTCCGCAAGCTCATGAACCCGGTCGTTGAGTACGAAAATGACGGTGTTAAATCCCATTCTTTTCCTCGAATAAGGCAAGTGTGTCGATATACGCCTGGGTATCTTCACCCTCGATAAGAATTAAGGCTGCATTCGCCTTTCCCCTCTTATCAAAGAGGACGACTTTAGCACTCGCAGCTTCGCTCTCCCGCAAGATTGCGAGGAGAGCTTCTGCCGCCGCGCCAATTTTTTCCTTCTTGAAGACTTCCATTAGTCCTTGAGAACCACCGGGAGCACGTCGCTCGCCATGAAGGCGCCAATCTGGCCCTTGTACTCGCCAGCCACGCGAACGCTCACCTGTAGCGGGGCCTCACCCGTCTCGTCGCGCTTGATAAGCGCACTGAGGGTCTCTGCATCAACTACCTTGGCGAGTGCCTCCTTGTTCACCTGCGAGATAAGCTCGACCAGATCACCCGCGTTGAGCTTGCCGTCAGCAAACAACTCAGCAACCTTCTGAGCAGCCGCCTTGTTGTCGAGGCGCTCGGGCTGCGAGAGAATCACCGTGGCAATGCCTTCGACCTTGGGATTGCTCCCCTTCTCGCCGACGTTGATCGTGATGGGGCATTCGTCAGCCGTCAGGTAATCCTCAACAGCCTTGCGAGCCTCTGTGTACTTCGCATCGAAGAAGTCAGCCGCAACCGACAGAGTGGCCGCCCGCTCGGTAAGCTGGACAAACTCACGGAAACCCGGCTTCTCAACTGCCTTCTTGCCCTTCTTTACGATAGCCATTGTTTTCAATTCCTCCTAGAAAAGAGTATAAACGGATTCGACAATACAGTCAATACGCAGACGCTATGTTACTTGTCCCCGCCCTTGAGGCTAGCCTTCTTCACATCGTCTGTAGTCTTTTCCCAAGTACAAGTCGCCGGCTCAACATCATCGCGGAAGCGATGCCACACCGGATGCCGAAACCGACCGTCCTTTGTGACTTCCTGAGCGAAAACATCAATCACGCGCCCCATGTAGGCGTCTCGATTCTTCCAGATATCGTGCCGCTCGGCATCGGTCATACCAGAACACTTGCCGACTTCCACTAGTTTGCCGTCCTTGTAGACCGAAAAGAGGACCGCACCGAGAGTCGTGGCATACTTGCCGTTGCCCTGTTGATAGCCAGAAATGACTACCGAAAAATCAGAACGGCGCTTGCACTTCACCCAGCCCATGCCATAAGAGGCGTCGAGATTCTTGATAACCATGCCTTCCTGACCGGCATCTACCAGCGCACGGAAATACGTAGCCTTATCTTTCGCCTGCACAACCGGCCAGATTGCCTCATGATTGTTCATGTCTCGGCACGTCTGCGCCAGTAGCTCCCGACGTTCACGGAGCGGCTTGCTTCGCACGTCTACCCCACGCAGAAAGAGAATATCGAAAACATGATACTTCACCTTGCCGACTTTCTCTTGCGTGGCAATCGCCTTTGCCGGAAGGCTATTCATGATGCCGGTCGTATCGCCAAGCTGCTCCTGGCCCGGAAGCATGATTTCGCCATCGAGCATCGTGCCCTCGAAGCCGGGATATGGCTTTGCAATATGTGGAACGTTTGCAGCCTTGTCGATAGCAGGGAACCGCTGGCGGCTATACAGATGGACGCTACCATCGTGGTCGAGATACAACATATACCTCGCGCCATCAAGCTTTGGCTCCGCGATATAGCGGTCGTTGTCGAGCAGAGAATCGTCGTAGGCGCCGGTACAGCGCGACGGTGCAATTCTAGGCAGCATCAAAACAATTCCTCAAGAGGAAGGTACCGATACGTAGACGCGAGACTACCGCCAGTGATAAAGATGGTGATGCCTCCCTCGTCTACCTCGAAACGCTCGACCGTCTCTTCCTTCGTGAGCGTCCCGCCGCGCTTGAGCATGGTGGCTAGACGAGTAAAAGACACTGTGAAGCATGTTCCTCCGGTTGAACGGGTCTTTGTATAGAAGGACCCCGCCGGGTAGGTGACTCCATACTTCGTGCAACGCTTGTTAGGCTTGAAAGCCACTGGCTTAGAACGACGCTTCTTCATATTGTCTAATATAGACGGATAAGCGAAAGGAGTCAATATCGCACGCCCTGTGTGCTTGACACCGCCCCACTATCCGTATAAAAAGGGTGCATGACGGAACGATGGTTCAACGATTGTGCGACCGATGCTGAGCGACTTGCTCAGGAGTCTGAGGAAGTCCAGATTGCAGAGGAATTCGACGCATGGCGCCATGAATGCGGCCTTGATTTGCCGCTTGAGGGCGACGAGTGGGAGGAGTTTCTCCGTAGCAAATGGGAAGAGAATCATCCCCAGCATGTGCAGTACGACGGTCCTGAGGAAGACGACATAGCGTTTTAATATGCAAAAGAGAGTGTTAAAGAACGCACCATTTGAGTCATCTTCGACAATCAAAGTTATCGAAGATGACCCAGAATGGGCAGTCGCTTACGCCAATTGGCTACAGGGGCGGAATCCGACATCTTCGCCAGAATGGAAGAGGGGAGTTTTTTTCGCGTTTATTGAGCTATAGCAAGCCGCAAGGTGAGGCGTAGGCGGTAATAGCGCCATTATCCTGTTTATCAGTCCATAAATGCTGGACTTGTGGGAGCCGTAATCTCGTGCCGTCGTGGGTAAACGGTACATGCTATAGTGTCCGCGTATTGACTAATACGAAATAACCGTGTATAATGAACCCATGACAAACAAGCCGGAATTCAAGGACTTCATCGAGGGTGTTCAGAGCTTGGTCAACAGCGACTTTGCCAAGCATTACCCGACTCTGGTTCCTAACCTCATTACTTTTGAGGAGGGCCGTCGCTACGTTCGCATCGTCTCTGTGCGCCGCCACAAGGATTCGCAGACGGGCGAAATCAAGAGCGAAGGCCGTTCAGTGTGGGGCTTCGTGGACAAGACCAACGGCGACATTCTCAAGGCGGCTGGCTGGAAGGCCCCCGCGAAGCATGCTCGCGGCAACATCTTCTCTGCCAATCCGTTTCAGGGCTGTGATTGGACCGGCCCGGCGTACCTTCGATAACATGAACGACCGATGGCTAGAACAAGCGATGGTCATGCTCTCTGAGGCTTATAGAGCCTTGGCGCATGACTTCGCCCGGCAATACGAGCACAACGCAAGAGTGTGGGGCTCGACCATGCGTGATCGTCACGCAAGAGCCATCAGGAATATCTACACCGCGCCCGAACCGAGGGCTTGACAAGCGAAACGCATCCGTATAGAGTCTAAGTCGTAGCAAAAAACCGAAAGGGAGAAACATGAGTCAGCTAGGGAAACTGAGAATTTCGGAGGCGAAGGACACCATTCGGCTGTTCCTCAATCCGCCTCAGCAGGTGGTGCCGTTCATGCGGTCAACGCCTGGGGTCGGCAAGTCTGCCATTGTGTACCAGCTTGCCGTTGATAAGTGCGCCGATTATACTCTCGGCGCGGAGAAGTGTGCGGGGTGCCGTGAGCGCACGGGCGATCCGACCAAGCACACTGAGGGTTGCGCGGCGTACCACAGCCCCGAGGGCTGCGCGCTGTGCATCAAGGGCGTCCTGTCGGTATCTTACGATAATGGTGTGCCCAGCATCGCGGTTGGTCCCGCACCCATGCACATTCGCGTGGACGATATCCGGCTGTCCCTTTTCGATCCTATCGAAGTCAAGGGCCTTCCGCTGGCCGACGCCGATACGAATTCGACACGCTGGCTCAAGCCGGAATACCTGAACACGAATGACGCCGTTTACTCGATCCTGTTTCTGGACGAGTTTTCCAATGCGGCGGCCGCCGTTCAGAATGCTGCGCTCCAGCTTGTGTACGACAAGCGGAGCCACAAGCACGCTCTCTCGAAGCGGTGCATGATCGTGCTCGCGGGTAACACCGAGAGTGATGGCACGCACGTCGCCAAGATTTCGAGCGCGCTCAACAACCGCGTTGCACACTTGGAGATTGAGGCCGATGCCGACGATTTCCTCAAGTGGGCGCGGGATAATTACATTCGGATGGAGATTATCGGTGCCATCAGTACGTATCCCGACCTTCTTCCGACGAAGTTTGACAAGAACCTTGCCGCGCAGCCTACGCCGCGCACCTGGGAAATGCTTTCCCGGATTATCGACCAGACTGGCGCAAAGACGGAGAAGGACATTCGCCGGCTCGCTCTCCCGCTGATTGGGCATGGGGCGACCACGAATTTCATGGCCTTCCTCGGTCAGTTTCAGAAGGTGAAGCCTGAGGAAATCATCAACGAGGGCAAGATGCCTACCTACGATACTGACGATATCAGCCAGCGGTACGCTTATTCTTGCGCCGTGTCGCATTGGGTCAAGACCCACGCCAAGGAAGTCAAGGACAAGCATCAGGCAGAGAACATCTTCAAGTTTCTCAAGACGCTCAAGCAGATTGAGCTTCGCGTCAAGACCTTGCAGGACATGAGCCTTGCAACCGAGCCACGGCTGGTGGCTTTCTTTCGTCAGAATGCGAAGGATGACTTCAACGAGCTTATGTCCCGCCTTTCGGTCGCCGTAGTGGACGCGAAAGAGAAAGATTCCGCAGCCGCAAAGAAGGTCAAGAAGTAAGAACCTCATGGCAACCCCGGGAATCGTCCCGGGGTTGCCTGGAAATGAGAAAAGAAAATGAATAAGCGAATCGCCAAGAAGATTGTCAGCAAGACTTTCAATCGTGATGGCTCGCTCAATCGTACCCCGTCGTGCTATTACACGAACGACCAGATCAAGCGATCAAGCGAGCACTGCGAAAGCTAGGTAAGTAAATGGACCTTGAAGATATTCTTCATGGAACCCCAAAATGGAACGACGTTTCATTTTATTTCCAGAATGGGGAATTCTTCGAGGAGCACTATCTGGTAGAGGCTATCACAAAGCATCTGCTAACCCCACCCCAGCGTGCTTGGCTGCATCGTGAGGCTCTAAGCATAGAAGATATGCTTAATGGCCGAATTGAAGGCAATCTTCGCCAAAAGTACGCACAGCAAATTTTTGACGAATGGAACCAAAAGCTGGGGTTTAAGCATTTCGGGGCTTGATTTTCAAATACAATCCGGGTATAATACAACCATGAGCACAATGAACCACGGGCACGGGCAGCGTCATGAGCAGCTACACCTTCCGATGCCTTCGGATGCAGAGAAGCCGGCGCTAATCGACAAGGCGGCGGAATCGATCTCTCACAGCATCATTCAGCTTCTCACCCGTCAGCCGTTTTTCGGCCAGTTGCTTTGCGGCCTTCGCCTCGTTCCTACGTGGTCAATGCCGACGATGGGTGTAGACGGCATCAATCTTTTCTTCAATCCGTCATTTACGCTCGCGCTTTCTAAGCCACAGCGACGCGGCGTGCTGTGCCACGAGGTTATGCACCTTGCGCTTAGCCACATTACTCGGCGTCGTCAGCGTCAGGACCGGCTCTGGAATGCGGCGTGCGATTACGCGGTCAACCTGATTGTGAAGGACGATCTTGACCTTGAGCTACCGAATTGGGTTCTCTATCGCCAGGATTTCAAGGAAATGTCCGCAGAGGAGATTTTCCGTAAGCTGTGCGAGGAAAAGGCCAGCGGCGGTATGAAAGGCAAGCAGAAGGGTCAGGGAGGCCAGGGCCAGAAGGGTCAGGGCGGCGGTCAGGGTCAGCAGGAAGATGGCGACGGTGAGGATGATCCAAATTGCCCATACTGCCAGAATGGTGACGGGGACGGGGACGGCCTCGATTCTTTTGACACGCACATTTTCAATCCTGACCTAGACGAAGATGCGTTGACCGACAAGCTGGTCCGTGCTGCCGAGCAGGCAAAGCGCCGTGGGCGCCTTCCCGCTGGGATTGAGCGGATTATCGACAAGCTGCGTGAAGCCAAGGTTGATTGGCGGACGCTGATTCGCGGCCGTGCGCTGGATATCTTCCAGAAAGTTGATTATCATGGCGAGCTACGTTCGCTCTTGACGGGTTCCGTCCTGGGCGGTCGCACGTGGCTTCCCGGCCTTGCGAAAGAGGAGGCGTCGTTGCTGGTTCTCTGCATCGATACGTCGGGCTCTATCAGCCCCGAGATTCTCAATGCATTCGCAGCCGAAATCAAAGAAGTAATCACGATGGCAGATAAGACCATCATCATGACGTGCGACGCGGACGTGCATGAGTGTGTCGAGGTTGGCAAGTTTGACCAAATATTTGATGCCGTCAAGTTCAAGGGCGGCGGCGGTACTGACTTCCGCCCGGCCTTCGACAAGATTCATAAGATGGGGCTCAATCCCAATCTGTTTGTGTACTTCACGGACGGATATGGGTGCTTTCCTGACTCAATGCCGCAGTATCCGGTTCTGTGGGCCTTCACGAAGGATCACCAGCCGGCCCCGTGGGGCGAGAGTGTCACGGTAGATGCCGCGACGTATGAAAACTAGCGCGATGAACAAAAGACAACGGTGGTTTTTTGAGAAAAAGCTAAATCGCCTTCGGTCATTGAAGGATACGCTGTACAGTAAGTACAAAAGTACGGGCCAGGAAATTCAGCAAATTGAAGACTTGCTAAGACAAGACCAAGTTGATAAACTGATTCACGGAAAGGCAACCAATGCTTAAGGAAACTTTTACATGGTACGTGGACGCGGAGCAACCAAAGAAGGGCTTTCAAAGCCGGCATGTCGCTACCGTGGTAATCCGTCGTAAGGACGGGCTGGATGGAACGCCGGTTTATTACGTCGGCGTGGCTTCTAAGCACCCAAAGGATAAGCTGCCATTTGTGAAGTCCGAAGGCCGCACGCTGGCTACCACTCGCGCCGTGCATGCTAATGCGTGCTTCTCAATGGACGAGCTTCTCCGGGAGACACGACGGGCACTGTGTCGTGAAGTCAAGGACACACAGACGCTTTTGCTTATCGATAGCAAGCGCCTGTTTGAACGCATTAAGTTTGTACTGGAGAAGTACAATGAACGAGCGGCGTCGTAAGACTAAGATCATTGTCAGTGCGCGGTTTGACGAAGCCAAAAAGAAGGCCGTAGTCGAGTATCCCGACGAGAATCAACCAGAGCAGGTTTTTTTCTGCCCCGATTGTGGAGAGCCTGCCGTTCCTGACCATCGTTGCCCCGCGTGAAGGATTCCCTTGGCGATAGGATGAAGGGATATGAACGGGCGCACCTTTCGCGTGCGTTGCCGGGTATCCCTGTTTGCGCCCGACTAGATGGCCGAGCTTTCCACAGTTGGTGCAGCGATTTGCACCGCCCGTGGGATAACAGCTTCCATCAGATTATGGACCGAGCTACGGCTTTTCTTGTAGAACAGACTAATGCCAAGATCGGCTATACACAGAGCGATGAAATTACGCTGATTTATTACGCCGATTCTCCTGAATCGCAAATATTCTTCGACGGAAAGATTCAGAAGATGACAAGCGTTCTAGCGTCCATGTGTACGGCAAAGTTCAACGAGGCTGCACGCCTTTTTCCTGATACTACACATAAGCCTTTAGCATTTTTTGATTGCCGTGTGTGGCAAGTCCCCAATCTCCGGGAAGCCGTCAGTGTACTAATTTGGAGAGAGGCAGACGCTCGACGCAATTCGATTATGATGGCGGCGCAAAGCTTCTATAGCCATAAACAGCTTCTTGGGAAAAGTTCAAAAAAACAGCAGGAAATGCTACACGAAAAAGGCCTCAACTGGAGCAAGGAATACCCTGACCGATTCAAGCGCGGCGCATATTTTGCTCGCCGCATGGGTTATCGCGTAATGACCATGAGCGAGTTCTCACACATTCCTGAGGCACACCGCCCTGCGGCTCCACCTTTGGTTGAGCGCCGCGTCGTGAAGAACTTGCAGCTTGGTCCGATGCGACGTATCGTCAATAGTATTGACGTTGTTTTCAACGAAGCGGAGCCGGTGTATGGAACCTGTAACGAGCACCCATAGAGCCGATATTGTAGAAGTTGTGCTTGGGCCGCACCCCAATGCCGATAGCCTTTCTATCGTCAAAATCTACGACGGTGGTTTTCAGGTTATTGTCAAAACCGAAGATTGGGTAGAGCGATATCGAGGCGTTTACATTCAGCCAGATAGTATTGTCCCCGACAAGCCTGAATTTGCCTTTCTAGAAAAGCGGCGAATCAAAGCCAAGAAATTGCGAGGCGAATGGTCCGCTGGCCTTCTTGTTCCTGTTCCACCGGAGTTTGAGCATTTGGAAACGGGCACTGATTTGGCTCCGCTCATGGGGATCGAACATTATGAGCCACCGCCGTCCATGCCCGGCCTAACGGGTGGTCTGACCGATTCGAGTCCAAAGTTCATCCGCAAGCAGCGAAAAGATGGAAAGTATGATGCGGAATTTATCGGCTTTGAATACCCGAAATACGATGTAGAGTCTTTTCGGAAATATGGAAAGCGGGTATACGAACCGGGTGAAATCATTTGGATAACAGAAAAGATACACGGCTCTAACGGTCGTTGGCTTTTCGACGGTAAACGGTTTTATTGTGGGAGCCGCACCGAATGGAAGAAAGAAGACCCACAGAACCTTTGGTGGCGTGCCCTCAATTATTACCCCACTCTTCAAGAATTCTTGAAGGCAAATCCTGGCGTGGCGGTGTATGGAGAAGTATACGGACAGGTACAGGATTTGAAATACGGAGTCCCAAAAGGGGAAATTCGAGTCGCAGTGTTTGATATCTTGCGGGAAGGAAAATGGATAAACGCGCTGGAGGCATGGAAGATAGGAAAGGATAATGGCTTGCCTTGGGTTCCCCTTCTTATGGGTGCAACCTATGACAGTCTCCCCGAGCCTGACTTGCTGCCTCGATTCGATTTTGACATGCTGATTGAAATGGCAGAAGGCCCGAGCCAGATTCCCGACGCGAACCATATTCGAGAAGGTATTGTCGTGAAGCCATGGGAAGAACGTTGGCACCCTAAAATGCAAGGACGTGTCTGCACCAAAATTGTAGGCAATGGGTATTGGGCAAGAAAGTAATTGACCCGGAGTTATAATACATATGGAGAGATCAGAAGAACTCATTCAGCAAATAAGAAAAGACATTAGCGATCTTCAAGAATTCCTCCGTAATTTTAAAACGACTGCACTTAAGCCTCCCATGCCTTCTCGGGTGTTTTACACAACGCCTGAGGTAATGGAAAAAGCACGCCGACAGCTTGAGAATCTTCGTTTGAGAGCTATTGAGCTTCAAGGCGAAGTCGAAGACCTTCATGAAGATTTAGAAGACTTGGAAAATTCTCGCCGGTAAGGTATAATGGCTAAGATACCATTCTGTCCCAAGTGTGGGCGCACAGATTTTCACAAATTCCGTAGTGGGACATTGATGTGCCTGCATTGTAGCAGGACATGGAGCAGAGAAATTATCTATGGCACGCTTGAAGAAGGTTCCGAACCAACCTTTGGTAATAAACGAGATAGCGAAACCTGAATTCAAAGGGGATAAGCAGCGTTTAATTCAAATCGTTGAAGGAACTAGCGAGCCTGTCTTAGCCGAGTCAATTCCATACTGTTTTTCGGACCCCAATCTAGAATCTGGAATTTGTAATCCACACCTTCCTCTCCAAGAGGGGGAGCCGTGTGAATGCGTATTTGCGAAGTCTTGTCTGGTCGCAAAACTCCTAGCAGAAAACATTTCCATAAACGCGGTCAAGTGCTCACAAAAGCCATATGAGCAAGTATTGGCCGAAGCCGATGAGTTGTTTGAGAAGCAGCAGGCTGAGCACGTAGACGTTTCCACAGAACAGTTGGATCGTCAACATCTCCGTGCTCATACAACAAGCATTTCTCTCCAAAAGCCGATTAATCCTTTTCGAAAGAATTCATTACGTAGGCTCGTATTGGATATTCTCATTCGAGATTGGATAACATTAGGTGATTTGAAGGCGGCTGTGCTATCATTGAGGAAAGACGCCGCACGTATTGACAGTATTATTGGGCAAGTTACCGCAATCACTACACAAGAAGCCAACGGCTACCGGATATTGGAATCGTTCGGAAAGTTCAAGGCGTTCAAGAAAGGATAGTGCCGACTAAAACAGAAATTATACCCGCGAAAGAAGGGGTTGAAAGCTCCATCATTCTTCCGCCTTCAGTAAGACCCTGCCCCAACCTTTTTCGCCCTATTCTCGTAGAGTCCATTGAGTCTCAACGAGAATTAGAACGCAAAATCTCCGCAGCAACTCGTCTCGCAGTCGATACTGAAACCACCGGCCTCAAAGTAGACCGCGATAAGATCATAGGTATTTGTATCGCCGCTCCTCCATGGGAAGAAGGTTTTTATGTTCCCATGTTCAACAGCCCAGAAGGAACCATATACTGGCAAAGCCAGAAACGCTTTGAGTGGTTCATTGATTTTTTCAAGGCAATCCTGGAGAGTGATATCGAGAAGTATTTCCATAATCTTTTATACGACGTTCCTATTCTCTATTTTAATTTCGACATTGTAGTGCGGGGTATCAAGGGTGACACTATGTTGAAGTCTCACATAGTAGATGCAGACTCGGAACATGGATTGAAAGAGCTTGCCGTAAAGAAAATTCACCCCGAGGCAGATTGGTACGAACAGGAATTAAAGCGATGGAATAAAGCTGTAGGAGGGACAGAGGACAATCCGAAATATTGGCTTATCCCAGCCCAAGAAGTCGCCAACTACGGTGCAGGCGACGTGGTATGGACGGGACGCCTCGAAGACAATCTTGAAACAGGATTAATCGAAACGACGAAAGCGGTTTATGACGTTATCACTATGCCGCTAACCACCAATTTACTGGATATGCGAGTCCACGGAGTTAAACTCGACAAAGAATATCTAGAAAATGGTGAACGTTGGTACGACGCTGAAATGGAAGTCCTTATGGACAAAATCCGTAAAAGCGTTGGCGATCCTGCATTTAATCCCAGTTCATCCGATCAACTCCGCGAGAAATTATACGATCAATTAAAACTTCCCGGTGGTCGGAAGACCAAAAAGGGATACAGCACAGACGAGACTGAGCTTAAACGCCTAAAGGGAATGCACCCCCTTGTTGATAGCATTATTGAATATCGTGCAGCAGAAAAGCTAAAAGGTACCTATTTCACGGGACTTCTTTCTGACATAGGGCCGGATGGGTTTTACCGTACAGACCCTAAAGTCCACGGGACACGCACTGGTCGTTTAAGTATGGCTCGATTGCATCAGATTCCCCATGGGCCGTTGGTACGTCAAGCGTTTATTGCAGAAGACGGCTGGGTGCTAGTAGGCGGTGACCACTCACAGCTAGAAGCTCGTGTCCTCACTCATTACTGCCAAGACCCAGAGCTACTTAATATTTACCGGGAAGACCGCGATATTCATTCGGCGACCGCTAAATTCATGATGGGCTTACCGTGTCTCGTAGAGGAAGTAGAGGAACTATTCCCCGAAGCCAGACGCCTGGGGAAGTCAGTAAACTTCGCTTTATTGTACCTCGAAACGGTATATGGCCTCATGCGTCAGCTTGAGATTGATAAAGAAACCGCCCAAAAGTATTATGATAAGTTCTTCCAGCTATACACTAAAATCAAGCCTTGGGCCAAAAAAGAAGTGTTTGAAGCAAAAGCGAATGGATTTGTCGAAATGCTTTTTGGTCGAAGACGGTATATCCCCGATCTTAAAAAAATTCCTCCGCATGAGGCTCCTCGATATCCAAGGCCCCGTCCTAGCTGTTACGGCGTATTAAAGAAATATGGCGGAATAGCCATGTCGGTGCAGTATGAGTTGAGCATGGATTTGGAAGAATGGACAAAAGAAATAGCCGAGGGAATTCGCCCATTGCTTAAAAGTGCTAAAAAGGATGCATGCTCGACTTGCCCTTTTCTCTGGGAGTGCTATTATACAACTGAGTTCAAGCGTTCGTTCAAAGAAATTGAACACGTGGAGAGACAGGCTGTTAATACGAAGATTCAAGGGTCAGCAGCAGATTTGACTAACCTTGGAATTGTACGAACAGGAGAAATGATTCGTCGTCACGGCTACAACGCGATCCTTACAAACTATGTCCATGACGAAGTTATATTTAGGGTGCCGGCAGATTCAAATGTGGATCAATTCAAAAAGGATTTTGAACGAGAAATGACAAGTGTGTCTGAATACATCAGCGTTCCATTAAAGTTCAAGCCAAAAGTCGCCAAAGATTGGGCGCATCTCAAGTAGGAGTACAAATGGAAGTTATCGTCCAAGGACAATCCACCAAGAACTTTCTGATTATCGTAAAAGATGAACATGGTGAGGACCAATTCAATATTTCTGATCTTCTATTGATTGATGAAAACGATCTAGAGCGTGAGGTTAAGCATTGCGCGGCGGATGAACATTATTGGCACCAGCTTGCCATCGACGCCGATCATCAGCGTGAAGAATTCGAGAAAATTGACTATGCTCAGTATATTGCTCATACAGAGAAGTACGCGAAGTATTACTTGAAAGGTTCTGGCGATAAGAATTTCACTGGTGCTGCTCGTGAGAGTGCTGCTATGCTGATTTTCTCTCGTAAAGCGACGGAGGATGATAAAAAGGTATACGCAGAAACAGCGTACAAAGGTTATACTTCGGAAACATCGAGCATCGGTGTAAAATCGAAGAGTTTGGGAGAATTTACCGACGATATGTTTTTATATGATCCGACATATGAAGACGCCCAGACGCACTTGCTTGCATTGAAGCACCGTGCTGAGCGGCTCAAGGCGGTTTCATCAGCATTCAATACAAAAAGCTGGAGCATCAAGACTTTAGCCGCAGATCGTCGGGCGGCAATGCAGAGCAATATTTAATGGCGAAGGAAACTCAATACAGTCATATTGACGATTCCGTTAACTTCATTGATAAGTTTGGCCCAGGGTCGTATTTTGAATCTCGCTATGTACGTCGGCATCCAGAATATGTCGCGTGTTACCTTTCAACGCAGACCGGCTGCGAACACAACTGCCGCATGTGTCATTTAACTATCACCGGGCAAAACAAAAACGTCAAAGACGCTTCAATAGTTGATTTATTCCTTCAGGCTGAAGATGTTTTAACTCATTATGCCAAAACGTCAGAGAAGCGGGCTTCAGTAGTCCATTTACAACTTCATGGCAAGGGGAGAACCGCTCGCAAGCACCGCGATCTTACTCAAAAATGAAGAATTGTTCCTGGGATTGGCACGCTTAGCTAAGCACCATGATCTCAGGCCACGCTTTTTGATTTCTAGCATATTGCCACAATCCTTCACTCGGGAATTTGAAGAAGTATTTCCTATTATTCACCCAGAAATATATTATTCTTTATACAGTCTGAACGAGGATTTCCGAAAGCGATGGGTTCCACAAGCGATGCCGGTTATTGAGGCGCTTGGGAAACTATATAGGTGGCAGAGGTATTCCAAAAAAATTATTCGTATCCATCACGCACTCATTGCAGGCGAGAACGATAGTGACGAAGATGCAAAGGCAGTAGGTCATGCAATTACCACGTGTAGATTGCGCGCCGACTTCACACTTGTTCGTTATAATCCACCGAATGAAAGCAGCCGAGAATCGGAATGGTACGAACGGTATGCTCAAACGCTCAAGAAATGGTCTCCCAACGAAACACGCATAAAAGTGCTCAATCGTGTGGGATATGACGTGAAAGCTTCATGCGGAATGTTCGTAGGCCCATAGGCAACTGCTACGTGACTTCAGAGGCGTTGTTTCATCTTCTTGGTGGAAAACGCGCTGGATGGAAGCCCATGCGTGTCAAAATGACGAAAGGCACTCATTGGTTTTTACAGCACGCGACCGGCATCATTGTAGACCCCACGAAGAAGCAATTTGGGATTAATCGCGTTCCATACGGTAAAGCAGTGGGTTGTGGATTTTTGACAAAGAAGCCTAGTCATAGAGCGAAAAAATTAATGAAAACTTTGGTGTGGCAATGAGGGGATTTGGTAAAGGCGTTCAGATCATAGAACAAGAAAGCGGAGAGATAGAATTCACCTTCGTTTCCCACAATCGATATGTATTCGCCAGTCCAATCACAGTAAGGTATTTGTTCCCATCATGGACAAGCGCCGTCAATTTTCTCAAAATGTGGGACGTATTTGAGAACGTCCAGTGGTGGGATACGCAAGGAAATGAATTGACGCCAAGCTGATAAATGCTATCATTAAACTTGAAAATAGTTAGGAGGACACAATGGTCGATATTGATTACCCACACGAATTAGATTTTGAAGATGAGACGCAGAAGGAAGGTTCACGCAAGGAGTTCAAGCGTGATCCAAACCTTTTCCGCATGCTGCCATCAGAAGATAGGAAAAAGGAAGACAATCGCCTATTCTTCTTGTCCTTCAACCTCAATCGATTCAGCTTCTTCCAGGGTTGGCCGGATATGGGCAACTTTTACGCGAAGCTTGCTGTTCACTGGGTTGAACAGGCCGACGAAAACGGAAATGTTCGTCGCGTGATGGTGCTCTGCGAACGTAAGATGAACGAATACGCGAAGGCACTCTCTCAGGCCAATAAGCCGGTTCCGGCTGTATTCGAAGACAACGACTGTGCTTTTTGTACTCGTTCCCAGCTTTATTGGGATGATTACCGCGACAAGCGCAAGGAAGCTGGCATCGAGAATCTGTCCAAGGAAGAGTTCAAGGAAGTCATGTCCAAGCATCCCGAAGTCACTAAGATTCGTGAGCTAGCGCGTGAATGGCAAGCCAATGACCGTTTCTACTTCGCGGTCTACGACGTAGATAAGGCCCAGGGAAACAAAGACCTTGACCCAGGCGACGAGGGCGTGGTTCGTATTCAGGGATATTTTGGCCCCGACTCGATCATGTCCCAGCTATATCGGAAGTTCAAGAATAAGAATCGCTTCTTCAAGTTTGATACAAACGAATATCGAGTCGTTAATGTGACGCGGGACAATACCCGTAGTGCCCAGTTTTGTGAATACCTGCTCGATATCGAAGGAGAAATTCCAGATGTTCCAGCCGAAATCCTCACTTACTTGCAGGCTGGAGAAGATATTCCTGATCCAAGTCAGTGGGTTCAGTTATGGACCCCCGAACAGAAGCAGGCATATGTCGATAACTTCGGCGCTGGTGCTCCGACTAAGGCGACTAAGCCGGCTGTCTCTCGGCCAGCGGTAGCGAAACCGACTATTGCTCCCGCTCCTCCAACTCCTGCCCCAAGGCAGGCGTCGTCGGTTCCCACACGCCCGGTGCGTCCGACAGTGACTCCTACCGCACCGTCTACACCGGCAGCCACTACTACTGATTCACCGTCTGTTCCGAAGCGGCCTCGCGCTTCTTGGAGGTAATCTTGGTTCCTCGTAAACCAGCCGAAAAGGTGGCCTTTGTATCTCCTCCGGGAGCGGCACAGGCCATCGGAAATTATCTAGAAGGATTCAAAAAACAATTTGGGGCTGAATCTGCTTTCACGCTAGATGGAGACAGTCTTCCAAGTGTCGAGGTTATCCCAACAGATATCTACACACTGGATAAAGCTCTCGGCGTAGGTGGAATTCCCCGAGGCCGAATTATAGAAATTTATGGCCCTGAATCAACGGGGAAATCTACGCTTGCTATTCATATTGCCGCAAAGGCTCAAAACCTGGGCGGCATTGTGCATTACATCGATGCGGAACATGCGCTTGATTTAGAATATGCTTCTAAGCTGGGGCTCGATTTAGCACAAGTCCCGATCTCCCAACCCGATAACGGAGAACAGGCGTTGTCTATGACAGTATTTGCCGCAGAGAGACACGCAAATATTGTCGTCGTAGATTCGGTAGCTGCGCTGGTTCCTAAATCAGAAATTGAAGGTGATATGGGCGATCCTCAAATGGGCTTACAAGCTCGCCTCATGTCTCAAGCTATGCGAAAACTGGCAGGCATTGCTAGTAAGAACAATACAACCATTGTTTTCATCAATCAGCTACGCATGAAGATCGGAGTCATGTTTGGCAATCCAGAAACCACTACGGGCGGTAATGCGTTGAAATTCTACTCTTCTATTCGTCTTGATGTACGGAAAGTCGGAACTCTTAAGAAAGATGATGAAGCAATCGGCCATACCATGAAAATCAAAATTGTGAAAAACAAAGTAGCACCGCCATTTCGAGAAGCCGAAGTAGACTTAATATATGGAAAAGGTTTTGATACCGTTAAGCCATATTTAATTGGCGGCGTGGAAAAAGGACTAGTAGAAAAAGCCGGTGCATGGTATTCTTTCAACGGCGAGCGAATCGGGCAGGGAGAAGCAAATGCGTGTGATTTTCTACGCACAAACCCGGAAAAGCTCGACAATCTAAAAAGGAGTCTCCTATGATCGGTGATGATGAAGATTTGGACCGCTGCGCTGATTGTGGTGAATATGTAGATGAGTGTGTCTGCTACATATCCTATGACGGCGAAGAATACGGGCCGTATGATGGTTATGACGGCGAATACGATACATATGACGGTGAAGAAGACGAATGACTCGTCTGGAATCTACAGGCTCCAAGAGAAAAGTGTTTGTCCTTTACTCTTGGGAAGATTTTGAAAATGATCTTCGACAGATCAAAGTATTTCTTGAAGGTCGAAGTAGACTCTACACCGGAATTTATGCAATTCCCAGAGGCGGGCTGGTCTTAGGCGTCAGGCTGTCTCATGAGTTGGATTTACCGCTTATCTATGGCGGTGTAACGTCAGATACGTTAGTAGTAGATGAAATCGCGGACACTGGGGATGCCCTTCACCCATATTTGAAGAAGTGCGATACCATTGTTCTGCATCGAAATATTCGTTGCCCGATAAAGCCTACATTTTGGGCGCAGGATTCTGATGGATATGTTATTTATCCTTGGGAATCACGAACGAGGGAAATAGAAAGATGCTCCATAGAGGATTGACGTTTGATGACGTTTTATTGGTCCCAAACTATAATGACTTCCGTTCACGTTCAGCCGTAACGACCATTGCTTCGCTCGACCGGCTTACTTTTAATATTCCAATTATAGCTGCAAACATGGACACCATTTGTGGTGCCGAAATGGCCCGCAAAATGTGGACATTGGGCGGATTAGGAATAATCCATCGGTTCATGCCAGTGGATCAGAACGTTGAAGAATACAAGAAAGCCGCCGAGCCTATTTATTATGGACATTCTGCAAGAGGATATCTTGTTCCTTCTCATATGGATACACCTATCATCGGCGTGACTGTCGGTGTCAACGAAGGCTTAGAACGGGCAGAAGCGTTATATACCGCCGGCGCGTGGTTATTCTGTGTAGACGTAGCCCATGGGCACTCTCGCCTAACAGGTAAGATGGTCAAGGCTTTACGGGAGCGATTCAATCAGGAAATCTTTATTATCGCTGGGAACGTCGCTACTTACGCAGGTGCCGATTACTTAGCTGGATGCGGTGCCGACGCTATCAAAGTTGGCATCGGCCCTGGTTCAGTTTGTACCACGCGCATGAAAACGGGATTCGGTGTTCCACAGATAACAGCCATTATGGAATGCAGTCGGTCACGTCGTCCTATTATTGCTGATGGTGGGATGCGTTCTCCCGGCGATGTAGTCAAAGCTCTTGCAGCCGGCGCCAGTATGGTTATGCTCGGTGGTATGTTGGCTGGAACATTAGAAACCCCCGGCGAGGTTATATACCCAGAAGGGGAAGGTCCGGTTGGGCCAATAAAGGTCTTCCGAGGCATGGCTTCAGAAGAAGCCCACAGCGATTATTATGGGGATTTGCCTGATTGGAAAACAGCAGAAGGCGTGAGCATTACAGTACCGGCCCGTGGTAGCGTTGAAGAAGTCGTCAAGGACGTTGTGGGCGGATTACGTTCGGGCTTGACGTATTGCGGTGCATCTAATGTAACTGAACTACAGAGCAGAGTCGAATTTATAGAAGTTACGCGAGCGTCTTATGTCGAAGGTACACCCCATGGCAAGCAATAAAACATACCCCGTAATTAAATGGCTTAATAAAGAAAAGACAATCTTTAGAACCAGCCTTCAGTGCCCACGCTGTAACTCTCTTGAGCGCATTAGTCATACAACGGCCTATACCGGCTCCGACTGTCGGAAGTGTGAAGCCAATAGAGCAAATAAACAAGTTTGGTTTAAAAGAGGGGAATTACATACTTGACTCCCGAAAACGGTGAAGGCCGCAAGGAGGGACTGTCGCATGAGTAAACTACTGGACCGCCCATTGACCTCTCTGACCGTCATGCCGCTGCATCCGAAGGGCGCACGGGACTACTGGGGCCATGACCTGCGCACCCGGCCAGGCGACCAGCTCCCCGCTCTCGATGAATACGTGGTGCAGTGGGACTGGCGCTGTCGCGGCTGCATCGAGAACGCCGAGACCTACGTCGCCTTCGGTCAGGACGCGCCGCTATGGTGGCAGCCAGCACCCGATGAGGAGCGGCTCTCGACGTTGTTGTCTGCGATGGTCGCGCGGAGCAGACGCTTCTGGGCGGATACGGTCGAAGAGGACGCGGGGGAGTGAAGTACGTAATTCCCTAAAAGAGGAGAAGAAAGAAAAAGATTTCGACCGGGGCGTTTTTCCGAGGCATTAAAACAAGGATGGATTTCTGAATCCGTTGCAGTCGGGCCAAGTCGAAAGAAAATGACCCAATCTCTTAAGGAGATCGCGCTCCGTTGTTTTACAACACCTATAAAAGCAGGAAAAGGTCAGCGTCAAGAAGTTCGGGTCAGTAGACCTACCGGATTGCCACGGCAGGTAAAGTCAAGGATAGAATTTCTCGAAGCTATCCAAAAATTTAACGAAAAATGCTCTGCATGTCAAAATCCATTCGGCGTTTGTTACGCCATATTTATGGAAAATAGGTTTGAGCAAAACATACCCGAACATAGCCATTTTGGATTAACAAAGGCTCAGGGAAAGAGAATGAATGTTGCTACAGATGGTTGTGACTACCCAATGTGCGTGGCTTGTCAATTAATCCTAGGCAACAATAAAAGTGATGAATGGGATTCACTAGCTGATTTTGGAAATTACTCTGCGAATTTGCAGAAAGAAAGAGGGTACAAGGTACTTCGGAGGCGGGATGAAGACGGTAAAGTCTTATTCGAACCCATAAATGCGCTTAATAGTTTTTAGCGATGGTCATATCGGCGAATATGCAGAAGGAAGCATTGATCCAGGAACAGGGTTGAATACTCGCCTTCTTGATACTCTCGATGTTTGGGACTGGGCGCTCACACTTGCCAAACAAGAACGTGCAGACTTAGTAGTATTTGGTGGCGACCGTTTTAAACCTCACAACCCTCCCATGTGGATGCGTGACCTTGCCGATGAACGTTTAAATCGTTTTCGGCAAGAAGAAATGCCGATAGCTTGTCTTCTTGGCAATCACGACATATATGACAAGACCGGGAAGTGGCATAGCTTCCGTGGGGTCCAAACGTGGAACAAGAATCTCATAAGCATCTTTGATAAGCCCGGAATACTTGATTACGACGGTATTGTCTTTTCTTTTCTTCCTTTTGGATACCGCGAATTAGATCGAGGATACTCCCACACCGATAAAAACATTTTGTTCTTTCATGATTCCATTATTGGAATGTCGAGGGACGGTAAATATACCGCCAATTCCGGTATTCAACGGGAAGCACTGGATAAAGATGAATTCTCTTTAATCCTTGGGGGACATATTCATTTACGACAAGAGCTAGCCTTTCACAATGCTCCTGCGCTTCATATTGGCACACCTTTGGAGCGCATACAGGACGGAGACCAAGGGCCAAAAGGGGCTCTTATTGTGTATATTGACAAGGAAGTCTCGCTTAAATTCGTAGAATCACCATTCCCAAAGGTTCTCCATTTTGTGAAGACGTGGAGAGGTGATCTAGATGAAATGCTGCAATTTGATCGACCAGTAGCCAGCAATGTCGTCATGTTACTCATAGAGCATGGCGGTGATGCGCCTTCATCTATCCGTCGAGAGCTAGAAAAGAGAATTCTCAGCCTTGGTGCTTTTTCGGCGCGGGTGCGCCTACAAGCCAAAGTCGCGCCGCCATTGAATACGAATGCAAAAGTAGACAAGAAAACTTCTATCGGAGACCAGCTTATCTCTTACGCGAGCCAGGTTGAAAGCGACAGCGAAGTGTTACAGCACATGAAAGAAATTCGAGAACGGATCGGATAATGCAGATTGGAAAGCTGGAAATAGAGGGCTACCGCTCTTACGGCGAATGTCAGGTAATCGAATTTCTCCCCGGTCACTTATACATTCTTACTGGAGAGAATAGAGATCGAGGAAAGTCGTCAGCGGCCGGCAAATCATCTATCTTCAAGGCCATTACTACCGTACTGTTTGATGAGAATGATGACGATTCAACGAATGATAGAGCGATCAATACCATCGTTCCTGAAATGGGGTGTCGTGTAGCACTTTCATTTACCGATGACTATGGAAATCACTTTTACGTTGTGTATGCCCGTCAGCACCCGGTAGAAGGCACGCATTGGACGCTGTACCGATGGAACGGGGAAGCGTGGGAAGCCAAGAAAGGCGCTCGTGAAAAGGACACCAAGAAGATCATTCATGAAGTCATTAAGATGACGTATGACCAATTCGTGAATCAAGCCTATATCCCACAATCCAAAGTCGCAGACTTCATTGGTCGGACTGATAAAGAACGAAAGGAAATTTTTGGTAATATCCTTGGCTTAGATGAGTGCGATAAATATGCTAAAGCCGCCGGTGATTGGCGAAAAGAGGTTGAAAAGAATCTCACCAAAGGTGAAGGAGCCTTGGCTTTACTAAATCAACAGATTGAAACCGCTAAGAAGGCTGTCCCTGCCGTTGACAGTGTGTCCGAAAAGGACCGTCTCAATGCACTCAACGGGAAATTTGAAGCTATTCGAGTACAGATAGAAGAATTAGATAAGGAGCTTGAAAAGCTCAAGATTATCAGAGAACTCAAGTCTAAAGAAAAACTTCTTTCCCGGCAAGCGGACGAAGCTGAACGAAAAGTAAAGGCCGCCTATTCTCAGCTATACTTGAAAAGTTCAGAGGTACTCAGTAATGAACACGAGAGGTTAATAGAGCAGGTGGAGGATTTACGGCAACGTTATTCTGAAGTAAATGCTGAATGCCTTCTTGCTGAAAAGAACCTCCACAAGTCGCAGGCTCTATCCGAGACATGCCTGGAATGCGAACAGAAAATATCCTCTGAAACGAAAAAGGAACAGGTTAAACGATACCAGCTTCTATTCAATACCCTGAAGACGAAAAGAGAGGGTCTAGAGCAAGCTCGGGATGCTGCCATTGAAGAACTGGCCGAAAATGAAACCACGTTACGAGAATCTCAGCAGAAAGAGATTTACTATTACACTTTTCACAGCCAGTGGAGCGCAATTCTTAAAGAATTGAACGAAGTTCAGGCTTCCATCTCTGAGATAGAAGGTATAGTAGGAAACGGCATAAATATCCCTGAAGAAGTGGAAGCTGAACGAGACGCTTTACTTCAGGAGCGTATGACTCTCTCTAATGAGATTACCATTCTTTCCATGGCGTTGGACACTCACCAACGGTCTCTTGATAATTTAGCTCAATTGGAGTTCGCAATTAGCGAGCAATTAACTCGTAATCAGCACAACGAAAAACTAGCCAATCAGCTTAGGCGCTGCGAAGAAATCATCGGTGATAAAGGCTTCAAGTCCTACAAGATTCACTCTAGCCGTGATTCGTTCAACAATTCAATCGCCGAGTACCTCTCTATTCTCACCGAAGGCGAAGTGAACGCGGAGCTTGTCACGGAAGTTCCAAAAGCAGACGGGAAAGGTATGAAGACTGAACTAGATATTCTTGTCAAAGACGGAGCTAAAAAACAGGTTCCTATTAAACAATATTCTGGAGGAGAAAAGGCTTCTATCGGATTAGCGATAACAGGTGCCTTTGGCGATTTATCGAAGGAACAAGCGGATTCAAGTGTCAATCTTCTCTTGCTGGATGAACCATTTGCTAATTTGGATTCTTATGGTGAAACTCAAATGTGCAAGCTTCTTGAAAAGCTCACAGAAAATGATAGAATCGTGTTAGTGGTAACGAATCATCTTGGAGTTAAGGATAAAGCAAAATTTGATCGAGAGATTCGAGCAGTGAAAGAAAACCATATTTCACGAATCGAAGAATACGATCTCTCAGAGGAACATTAATGGCTAAAAAGGCAAAGAAAGATTATAGCGCCTACGTTAGACTCAACGCACTCTTAAGCTTCACGGTAAGTGGGGAATCTCCCGAAGATGCTCTTGCAAGAGCCCGCGAAGAAGTAAAAACTACTCGCTTCGTTGATGAGGCTATTGAGTATGTAGACGGTACCGAAATTCTAACAGGAATAGTGGAGAACGAATAATGGCACGCACGAGTAAATTTACTGTCGTTACCAACCGGAACGACCCCAGCACAGTAAGAATGTTTTCAAAGCTGGAGGAAGCACAAGCGTTTGTAGGACCAGAATATGACCAAAAGGGGTTTGTATTAACCACCTTTGAGAAAAAGACCGAAACCTTCTTTAGTGTCGTAGAAGATGAAACTGAAAGCCCAATGTCTGCGTGGGATCGTGAAGAATTGGCACAGGAAGAACTTCAAGAAGAACAGCGCGCAGAGGATCGGAGAGCCCGTCAATTTGTGAGGGAGTAATGAAAGACCTACAGTATCTCCGTCAGGCTTATGAAGAAGCCAAGTGCTTAAGCACTGACCCCAGTACCCAAAACGGCTCGGTCCTCGTCAATCCAATCGGTATTGTGATTGCTACTGCCGCCAATCACTTCCCTTACGGTGTAAAAGAAACACCGGAACGTTGGGATCGTCCGTTGAAATATCACTACGTCGAGCATGCTGAGAGGAATGCTCTCTACAAAGCCGCTCGGATGGGCCATAAGACAGAAGGGGCAACGATGTATGTTCCTTGGTTTGCCTGTGCGGATTGCGCTCGCGGAATTATACAGTGTGGGGTAGAGGAAGTGGTAGGACACCAGAAAATGTACGACGGCACACCTGACCGATGGAAGGAAAGTATCCACGCGGCGTGGGAAATGCTGGACGAAGCGGGAGTTAAACATCGTCTTGTGGTGGCGGATTTCGGAATTAAAATTCGATTCAATGGTGAGGAATGGGTCTCCTAATGACTCACGTTACCGTCTTGATTGAAGAAGACAATCACGGTGTCGATAAACTTTACCTTCCACGCAAGACCAAGATTGCTCGATTGGCATTCCCCAGCGATAGGAAGGTAGATACAGTGCGCGTGGGATGCGACGACGGTAGTTACATTTTCGCTAATATTATGAATATGGTCCCAGAGGATGAAAATGCCAGTAAGCCGGAACAAAAGAAAAGACGGTAAGCGTCATAAGAATAAGCGCCGACATTTGAGCACGCAGGAAATTATCCTTGCGAATCTCATTCGAGTCGGTAAAATTAAGACAGAGAAAAATGAAGAAGCGGTCGCCAGTATTGACGCCGCTCCTAAGGAAGAACATGCTCACGAAGTCTGCGAAAGCGAAGGGACGACGGCTCCAGCAAGCAGTAGTCCAGAAGATACGAGTAACGCATAATCTATCTGCCGACGACGTAGCCTCAACCACTATGGGTGAATCGGGCTGCGATGTTAAGCTTTCGAGTGCTGCCAAAGCGAAATTCCCTTTTGCGGTGGAATGTAAGAATCAAGAAAATCTTAATATTTGGGCTGCTCTCCGTCAAGCTGAAGACCACGCTACCAAAAGTAACACGGTTCCTCTAGTTGTCTTTACTCGCAACCGCTCGCAAGTATATGTAGCGTTACCTTTAGATGATTTCCTTCTTATCCAAGGCAGTTCCCAACTCACGATAGTTCCAGGTGGATATAAAGAAGAATCTCTTTCGGGATTCCCCGGATATGCGGGTGATCCGCCAACCGCTTCCAATTACGAAGAAATGATGGAAAGGTCTCATAGAGAACTAAATAAAGTCAAATATAACAAGGAGACTAAGTAATGCCCTACGTTCCCAGCGAAAAAACGAATCCTCCCGCAACAGATAGGAAGCAATTAGAACCATTTGCAGAATCCGTTGCCGATACAATTGCAGGCGTCGCAGCTAAGTATGGCTATGAAGGTGCCTTTGCCGGCGAGCTTAATTATTTCCTAACACGCTTGTTAAACCACCTTCCGCGTTCTTTGGTAAACGCGGGGGTTCTCAAAGAAGAAATACGGTATTGGATACAGCCACTTATGTACGGTGTTCTTTTGGACGTAGCTCTAGAACACAAGCGTCGAGTTAACGTATCTTATGAAGCGGCTCAAATCGTTAAGTCTGGAGATTGTTACGACACTCCATACTACACTCGATTGGTTGAAGTGGTTGACCAAGACGGAAATCATATGGGGTACCAGGAGGTTATGTTGAAGCGCGGTGAAGACACTCTAACGAAAGATGTAGTTGGTAAAATTACGGTGAGGAAATAACATGAAGGTATATCTTGCAGGTACCATTGCTACTACTGATGACTATTTCCAGAGATGGCGTCTAGATGCGTGTAAGTTTCTCAAGAATCATGGGGTGATGCCCCTGTCGCCGCTGTCTCAAAAAGAAGCGGGAACATCACAAGATGGAGGGATTACATCAGCCATTCCGAACGATGCCATTCTTATGCGAGACTATGCAATGGTGAAATCTTCTCACTTAGTCCTTGCGAATTTGAAGATCATTGGCGACAAAGGAAAAGTAGAAAAGCCAATCATTGGTACTTTCTTCGAAATGGCGTGGGCTTGGGAAGCGAATAAACCTATTATTGCAGTTGTAGAACCTGACAATTATTTATTCAATATGCACCCGTTCCTAGCAAAGACTATAACACAAAAGTTCCCTACTCTCGAAGATGCACTGGATAATATCGTGAGCTACTGGAACTGGCATTATGAAAAGTAAAGAAATACTACGCATTTTCGATTCTGCATGCACTGAATTCGAAGAAGGAATGAAAAACCTTCGTTTCAATACGATCAGCAAACTGCAAAACAAATTGAGGACAGCCTACACAAAAGACGAATTTTCTCATATTCTCAACACTGATAACGAGAGTGGGAAAAAAGTTCATTCCTCCAGATAAGAATACAATTGTAGCCAATATAAACCCCTGGTTAAAAGGCTTCATTCACAAAGAATACGGTACTCATACCAATCCAGATGATAGAGCAGATTTGGAACAGGAGGGGTATGTCAACCTCCTTAATCTGCTTGCCAAGATGGATAAGCAACCTCCCCGGTTTGATTCGGAAGAGGATTTTTATTTTTACATCAAAGCAGTAATCCGTAACGCTATTCGGGATTATATTCTCAAATTCCGCTCGCGTTTCGGTATCTCTCTATTCAAACTTCGTCGAGAGTTAAAAGGCAAAGACGAGACGGACAATAAGATCGAGAAGCGCCTAGGTGATTTCATGAATTCTGTGGGCGAGGAGTATGTGTATCTCACAGAATCTCCAATAGAAGATTCTATTGAATACAGTGTTCGGCAACGGCGTTTAAGCTTGTTGAGTCAAGCCGCACATAACTGCCGAGACTTAGCACCAGAAGACGCGAAGAAACTCCTTTTCGATGTTATAGAGGAGTACAAGAAGACGGAATCAGTGGGGGTGGCTTTCGAACCTCCTGAACCTCAAGAAATTCCCAATACCGTTAACATTCCGTCCATCACGGGGCAGTTCTTTAAACGAACACCTGTACCTGGACGGAAGACTGAAAAGAAGTGTGCGAGTCGGTTTTGTGACAACGATCTTCACCCTTCTAAGATTATTCTCGAAAAAGGTTTTGGATATTGTTCAAAACGCTGCAAGAAGGAGTGGCCCCCGAGTATTAACAAGATTCAATCCTCTTATGGCAATACTCCTATTGAAGTAATCTTGGTTATTTCCTTGAAATTGTTTAAATCCAAGAGACGCGCCGCTGAAATACTTGATGTGAGTGTCACAACGTTTGAAAAACTGTCTACTAAGTTTAGTATTGAATAATATGATAAGTAACAAACACAACGATTTTCGTTTCCTGCCTTCCGAAAAATAGTTTAAATATCGGATCATATCTTAGGAGGAAACATGGGAACGACTCGCTTTAATTGGGAAAGTCTACGAGAGTGGGTAGACGGCCGTAATAATGAGCATATCGTGCTGACTGCTCAAACAGTCATTAAAAGGTCAGACTTGGAAAAGGTAGGCGGGTTATTCCGCGTGAGAGACGATTATGAAACAGTCTGGAAAATGGAAGCAGGAGAGGATGGGCGCTCCTACATCACTCGAATTGGAGAGGAAGGAACCGAAGAAAGGATACTTGTCTCCGAGGATGATTCGTCAGAGAATTACTCGAAAACTGCCTATCGCACGATAAAAGAGGGTCTTGCTCATATCGTATGGGAATGTGAGGAGTGTAATACTCCAAACATCACCAAAGAAGGAAACAAGTACGAATGTGACGGTTGCCACCATCAGTTTCCTGAAGTCCTTAGTCATAATCCAAAACCAGAAGTCTATGACCGTGCTGCCGTTGCTGAGCTATACGGCGATTGGGCTGTAGAGAAGATGCGTCGAGAAGGCATCAACAAGATCAACGCAGACCTTTTGGAAATGTGGAAGAAAGAAGCGGGCGGGGCGGATTGTCCACGCTGGGGTGACTATGTTGACCCCATGTTCAAAGAGAAGCACAAGAAAAACTGTCCAGGGGCGTAATGAAACTCAGTAAAAAAGCCTTTCAGAAGCATGCTGATCCGAACGCTTACGGCGGTGGAGTAGCGCCGATGGCTGGAGGCGGCAATTCTACGGGCGGTGGAGCCTCAGGCGGGCAAGTTAACCCCAATTACACAGCCGGTCCTTCTATCGCTGCACCGGATGGCATCGGAAATTGGAAGTGTCAGTTTCCCAATTGCCGCAGAACGTTTTCTAACGGAGGGGATTTCCGAGATCACTTGTGGAAAGATCACGAAGTCCGAGACATTGGGTAATGGCTAACGACGCAAGCATTCCAGCCGCAATCATCTTCATTGATTCTCTAGGCACAACCCTTCCCTTCAGGAATCGGTTCACCTTCAAAGAACTCGATGACTTCTGTAAAAAAGAAGGCATAGCGGGAATCTCTAATGGTGAAGTTTCCGAGCCTGATCTAATTAAGATTGCCTACTTTGTGGAAGGCATTACTAATGGTCATGTCAAGATTGTAGCCGGGCCGACCGAGAGCAAGGTTCGTAGCCCATTATCAAAGATTGATCTCCACATTGCACATAGAAAAGCTGAAAACGAATGCAAGCGTTGTGGCGATCCTTCCGGTGACAAGATGCTTTGCGAAGGCTGCACGCAAGCCATTGAATTCAAACGCCAAGCTGCGGAAACTGTACGAGATTCTGTCGAACCGATACGTCTCTTTGCTCACGCCCAGTTAAAAGATGGTCCGCTAGTTCACGTAGTAGAGATTCGTGGCGACCGGTACATCGGCGTAGATGATGATTTCGTCGCGCACGAATTCAAAACTTCTGAAGTAAATAATTACACCAATATGGAAGAACCTCTGATGCGCTATGGATCATGTGATCTATGCGGGACGGAGAAGTTTGACCCAACTTGCGCGAATTGTGGTAATCATGCCGCGTAACTACAAAAGACCTAGACCGGAAAAGCTATACGGTGAAGCTAACGCCCTGACCATTGCCGGCGTTGGTCGTAATAAGCTCATCTCATTCGTGGCCGAATTGGGACTTCCGGTGTTCGCAACATGGAGCCACTTCAAGACGGATATCGAATCTCTATGGGCAGATGGCTCGCTAAGAAATGCCATTGCATATTTCTCTGGCAAGATGCAGGCCACTGGTCGAGATTCAAAATATGAGTTAGTCGTTCCTATTGTCATTCGAGAGGGTGTCCTGCTTGACCCCGCTATTTTCCGCACGGGAGAGAAAACGGATATTTTTACCAAAGAAGCTATTGATTCTCTATTTAGTACACAGCAATTCCCACGACCTATGTTGGACCGAGAGTACATATTTGCTCCTCCTCCATTGCCCGGTGTGATCCCCCCAAACAGAACACTCACGGACCCATATCGTCCACTGGTTCGATAACATGAAATTGCTAAGAATTTTGATGCTGTTTTGCCTGCTTGTGTCAACAGGTAAAGCGGCTGATGACCCGTTCAAAGGATTCCCAGAAGAAGACCTTAATCGTCCTCCGTTCTTCTCGGAACTTCCGTGTGATGACGGGTATTTATTCGTGTACAAGTTCACACGAAATGTAAGCGAGCGCCAAGCCTTTTGGATGGTGAGTGCTCATATGGAAGTGGCAGAAACGCGGAAAATGAACCTTGCTCGCAAGACGTATATCGTTTCATTCAAAGGTCCAACTCGGACAGTCACCGTCACCGCTGACTTTTTGAAGAATGTTTTGGAATTGCGGCATGATTGGAATGGAAAAGATCACTTCTACGAAAAAGTATGGTATGGGGATATCAAACCTGCCATTGATTATCTCGCCGAAGGATATGAAGGCACACCAAAAATAAACAAAGGAAGACCTTCTAAAGAAGTCTATCCTCCTGTTGATCCATATGACCCATGTGCGGCGAAAAGACAGGAGGCACGAGAAACCTAATGACAGCCGCCGAAGCCATAACCCAAGCAGGACGAGCACTGCATACAGTAATAATCAATTATACTGACGTAGAAGGTCAGGCAACTACCCGTGAAGTAGAGCCCTATAGCTGGCGACCCGGGAAAGACCCCGGTACCATTCGCTTCTTTGGCTTTGATATCAACAAAGGACAAATACGAGGATTCCGTATGGACCGCGTTTCCCAGGCGCAGGTTACAGAACGGACATTCGTGCCTAAATGGGTTGTAGAAGTTTAAGCCGCGCTTTTCTTCTTGCCTATACTTTTGTGTTTGGTATTATGATCCTCAGTCTAACTCCATTCATAGTATTTCGTGATAATCGACGGCGTTAAGAACCTCACTGGTCTCCTAGAATACACCGAAAACGTCTGGCTTACTAACTGCGAATTCAATAATGCACAGTTAGCCATTGACGGAGACTTGTATGTGGACGGTCCATGTGTCTTCACCAATACAGACATTCACTGTACCGGAGACATTGTTTTTCGCATTGAAACAATAGTAAAAGGCGGCGTCACAGCACAGTCAGTATTCACCCACGATCCCTGCCGATTCGACAATATAACTTGCAAAAAACTTTTTACCAAAGGAGAGGTCCATTTTGACACATTGGTATGTGAAACAGCCCGTTTCTATGGGTCTTGCTTTGGTAATCGTATTTGGGCCTTCGCTGTTTGGATGGATGGGGATATTATCGCTAATTTAATTAAGGCTGGGGAAGTTTACGTCGAGAGAGGCTCTATTCTCGTTAAGCGATTGGAAGTGGAAAAAGCAAAAGCTGATATCATTGGCAATTACTCCCGTGACAGGCTCAACGAAGAAATACACAAATTCAAATGGGCACGTCCGATGGTTGAAGGAGCCGAACCGAAGACTTCTGAAAGCTCTGACACTATCCTCAATGGGTATTTAGTGTTAAAATCATGTATCAGTCATATACCAGAACTGGCTTATGTGCTTGAGAAATACTCAAAGGTCAATTCTTGTACCGAGTTTTCGTCAGAAAAAGAGACTATTTTTTCTGACATTAAGAAATACTATTCTCGTCTTAGCCCCGCGTCGCAGCAATTCATAGAATGCATAGAAGCTCATGGATTCCCTGATCTCATGTGGCGATTCTAGTTGACTCATCGTTTCAATAAGTTATAATCAACTTCGTGCCAAAAATAAGTTCTCACTGCTCTATTTGTAAATTACCTACCGCCGACCGTGATGGTTTTCACACTGACAAATGGGTCAATCATTTTACCCACGCTCAATTGGCGACCAAGTATTTTCCACAGAGGTCTATAGCTACTGTTCTCAAGTCTTGTACTGTCCACTTCGAGAAACATTTTCCCTTTGACGAATTCGTCAATGAAATCGTTGACGAAAAGACAAAAGCAGATAGCACTAATCTTCCCACTATATCAGCCACAGAAAGAGCAATATTTACTGAAGCGTATCAATCGCGCTTAGATTCAGTTCGAACCATCGAGTCCATGATGCGGACGCTGATGGATAGAGCAAACGTCATCCAGGAAGAATGGAATAAGGTTCACATTGCCACGAAATGTGAGGAATGCGGTCGAGATGATACTGGACCCAACCTTGTGAAAATTCTCGCAGTATTCCGCGAGCTTCGTGAACAGGTAGACCAATGGACTAAGATGCGGAATCCCATGGGGGCCGTTAATAAGATTGCCGAGAAGGCATTCGTAACGTTCGTGGAAGAAATGACTGACGTGTACGTCTTAGTCATGTCTGACAAGTCTCGACTGATTCGAGATGCGGTAAATGACTTTCTTGCTGAGAAAATAAATCAAGGCATGTTCGCCAAGCGTATAACGGAAGCATTAGACGATTTTGGCGGAGATAGGATTTCGTCGTCGGCCCAAGAGAAGTACCAGAAGATATTTTCAACGGTGATGAAGGAGTTGAAGTTGTAATGGCGAAGAAGACGATAGCGGTTTACGCAGACACCCCCACGGTCTGCACCGGATTTGGAAACGTTACCAAAAGTATTTTCACTAATCTTGGTGATGAATACGAGATTAAAATTGTAGGTATTAACTACAATGGGTATCCTCATAATTACCCTAATCTGAAGATTTACCCAGCGTGTAATCCCTTGTATGTAGGCGGCGGCGTAGATTACTACGGTAGAGAACACCTAAAGCGTTGGGTAGAAACTGAACACTTTGATCTATTCTTCATGCTCAACGACGGATGGCTTCTTCGTGATTTTGCACCAGACGTGGTAGAACGCATCAAGAAGAAAGGGAAAAGTATTCCTACTGTCTGTTATTTCCCTATCGATTGCGATGAGACCGAAGGCGCGTGGTATGATTGGATGATGGACGTGGAAGTCCCTGTGACGTACACAGAATTCGGCCTGAACATCGTGAAGAAAATATTTCCTGCTCTGGGACTAAGAACAAAAGTAATCCCTCACGGCGCGGACGTTGACACGTTCAAGCCAATCCCACGCGGTTCCGATCAGAAAGTTGCTCATTATCGCAATCTCGTAGGGGGAGAGTTCGCGTTCATCAACGTCAACAAGAATCAGGTTCGTAAGAACGTACCCGGGTCTATTGCGGCCATGCGAGAGTACCAACGCATGATTGATAATGGCGATACTATGGTTCTTCACATGAACGAAGAAGAAGGTGTGGGATGCCACGTTCGAATAATTGCGAACAGCCTCGAATTTCAGAAGAAGAACACAATCCGTATTTCCCCTGCTCGATTGGATGAGGAACATCTTAACTGCATGTATAACGCTTGCCAAGTAGCTATGACTACTTCCGCAGGTGAAGGATGGGGATTGAGTATTTCCGAAGCTATTTGTGCGGGGATACCAGTTATTGCTCCTCGGCACACGTCTTTCCCTGAGGTAGTCCGTGAGTTTGGATATCTCTATGATCCTGGGATGCGTCATTGTGCATTACCTCTTAGTACGGATAGAAGCAATTGGCGATATTACGCCGATCCAAAAGTCGTCGCTGAAGCGATGCTCGACGTGCGTAAGAACTATGTCCGCTACAAGGAAATGGCCCTTAAAGGTCGGAAGTGGTATGAAGAAAACCGGACATGGAAACATCATATCGTCCCTGAATGGAGAGAGTTGTTTGCTCAACTCATGTCATAATGAATACAAACGACATTAGAACTAGAATTCTAGGCACTAGCAAAGGCGAGCCATCATACGACGGTATGATGATCCTACTCCTCTGCGATATCTCCGATAAGCTTTCCGAATTGCTGGATGCTACATCACACTCCCATGACTGTGATGGAGAAATCGGCTCTTGACTTGCTTCCCCTAACCGTCTAAGATTGCCTCTATGGCAAAGACCCATACCTCACGCGAGGAGTTCTGGGCTACCGTCCAGGCTCTTGTTACCGACTATCAGAACAAGCAAGACGACGCAGGAAAGTTTCTAGCCAAGCTGGCGGAAGTCCGCGACGAGCCTGTCCGCGAAGTGTAATGCCAAAGCCATACACGCTCGTTACCGCTGATAAGTCAGTCTATCACAGCGATGAATGGGGCGTACTTCATCAAATTGACGCCAAGCCTATAGCGTATGATGCAGCTTACCTTACGCAGCATACCTCTAAGCCAAACTACAAAGAGAATTCATTAATCCTTAATGGTCTACGCCTGGGCTTCCTAGTCGGAAGCATGGGCTATGTGCCACGTATGTTACTAGATTATGGCTACGGTGACGGGAGTTTTGCCGCTCTGGCCGCACGAATTGTGCCATACGTTTACGGCTACGATATAGGCGATTATCCAATACACTCAACGTGCTGCCGAACCAAGAATCCCAAAACATTACACGTTGAAGTGGTCACGTATTGGGATTCATTAGAGCACGTTCCTGATCTAGAAGTGGCTCTTGATACGCCGGCTAAATATGTCGCTGTCAGTGTCCCGTGCCTGCCGCATGTAAGCGTCTTCGAGGATTGGAAACACCGCCGCCCCAACGAACATCTTCATCATTTCACAGAGAATTCACTCAAAGCCTGGATGGCGTGCCACGGTTGGGTGCATCGTGCGAGTGCCCCTCTTGAAGAAGCTATTAGAGATGATATAATCACGGCACTTTTTCAAAGGAGAGACTAATGCCAACAAGAAAGAATTTCCGGGAGCGCCGACAGAAGCGCCATGAGGAAGCTGAAAAGCGCGCCAAGGCTCGCATTGAGCGTACCGAAGCGGCACAGATAGAGCTGCTCAGGAAGCGTCCTGGCGCCTCGTATAAAGAAATTGCTCGCCTAACGGTCAAAGCGTATGAAGCGTAAGGGCATTTTTATGCCTTCGCCCGTTCCTTGCCCATACTGTGAGGCCAAGACATATCCGCCAAAGTATGAGCAGCATAAATCCGACTGTCCGATCTCTAGGCCGTTAAGGCCGACCAAAGTGAACGGCCCGTCCGAACATGCTTGAACGTTGATCCAATGCTCGCTGTTGTCCAACCTCAGGACTGACTAGAATCTTCGCCAACCGAGCAAGACAGACTGCCAAGTCGCTAGAAGAAAATGGTGAGTGATCGACCTTCCCGTTTTCTTTAAGCTGTAAGTTCTTCAATTCCCAAATAAGCCGACTTGCTCCATGGCCTCCAACAAGAGGGTGGAGTAAGTGTATCTGACGGTTGTAGAATAGAGCCGCGAGCATATCCCAATCTTCTTTTTTGAGTGGGATTTTCTCTGCGTCAATGCCCGACGCCTGCAAGTCCTGAATCTGTAGGACTGACTGCCATTGGTCGTACACCACTTTGTCGAGTACCCAATGATTTGCAAATTTATAGATGCATTGTAGAACATTTCGGAAATCGACTTCGATTAATGGCTTCTCTTTTGGTTCCCATGGGAGCACCGCGCCCACGAACATATGTTCTTCAATACCACGGGCGGTTCGTACTGGCTTTACATACGCAAGAATCATACCGAATGAGTCCATGCGGTGGCCTGGGTCGCAGCCAATAGAAATATGCTGAGTAGTGGGAACGTCCAGCACCATGCTTTTGATATCCTTGGCGACCATTGTAGTCTGCTTCCCTTTGACGATAAGAGAGTGTACGTAATCCCGCGCGAAAACGAGATTCGCAATATCTGAATCTACGCAATCATCTATTCGCCATTCCTCAGGCATCCAGGGGTCAAGAGCACCGGGCGGGTCAGCGCCGAAGTCACGCTTCGCTGCTACCGGATTCTTCTTAAATTCATCCTGAATAAATGGATCGTCAAATGTAATGTTTGGATTAAAGTCCCAAGTGGCGTGCTTGAATATAATAGTAGTAGATAACTTATTTTCTTTTTTATTTTCGGCTATGTGTTTTTTGGCATCTTCGTAAAGTCTCATTATTTTGTCTATTTTAGTCATGGGAGATGAAATACAAATCATTTTAGACCCGTGAGAAGAAAGAGTAAGCAACGATGCCTTTAAAGTGTCATAAACAGCATCAACCCCCATACGAGAATCGGTTTCCACGAACCTAGCTATTTCATCCATGACCACGATTTTTCGTGTTTTCCCCGCAATACCCGCCGAATTTGCCCCAGTAACATCAATGAATAGTTGCTTATGGAGAAATCTGAATTCACTTAAATTTGCGACATAAACACTTTCAACTGGAACAGCTTGCTGTTTGGCGCTTGCTTTGAGTGCGTTGATGTATCGAATAAACCACGGTGAATTGGTAAGCAAACCATCTACCGCCGCAAAAATAGTGTCCTTTGCTTGTTCACCTTTTGTAGTGCAACAGGTGTAGTACACCTCCTGCCCCGGAGCCAGACCCCAATCCTTTTGGGGATCATCTAAAAGTAAATCACAATGCAATTCATAAAGTAATATTAGAGCACTAAGAATAGTCTTAGAGGATCGCATTCCAGCTATACCAATGAGTTCTTTATAATTTGGAACACGAGCGTCTTTCTGTAATATCCCACATTTGGGACACTCATAGTGACCAGCGGGGTTCTTCTCGAAAAGAATATCCTCTTGTAATTGTTGAGGCGATTTTCCCCAAGTATCATAAGGCATTTCAGGATTAGAACCGGCTTCGTTACAGGGGGGACATATCAATGAGTACATATCTCTCAGATATTGATACTGGCGATTGAAATTGTAAAGCGTTGAAAGAGCAAGTCCTTCTGGGTTAGTTACAAAATCTACAGCATTTTTAAATCGCCTAAATTGACTTGAGACTAGAGATATTTTTGGCACTCCTCGTGCTATTTTCCCTTTAATCGCCTCGTCGATTTTTTGGTTGACTTCTATGAATGAGATTTCTTCCATTTGTTTAAATACTCTATAGCCCCTTCTAATATAGGAATGTTGTCATTGGCGCAACCCAATAGTAAATTACATTTACAACACAAAATTTCTCGAACATTTCCGGTGCTGTGGTCGTGGTCTAATTGCCAACCTTTTTTTCCTTGAGGAGAAGAAGATAGGCATTGAATATTTGCACATTTGCTGTTTTGTCGAAGGAAAATTTGCTCAAATTGTTCTAGAGTTATTCCGTATTCTCTACGATAATGTCTATCTCTGATTTTTTCAGGGTAGGCGTTTCTGTATTTTTTGGCATATTTGAGCTTTTCGTTTCTATTATCTCGATAATACTCCTTCATTTTTTTAAGATATTTTTCGCGGTTTTTTTTATATCGTTCAGCATAATAGGCTTTGAGCTTTTCTTTATTACGCTCTCTATAAGCGGTATGATAAGCCTTGCGTTTTTCCTTTGCTTGACTCATGTTATATGATATAACTGTTTTGAATGAACAAGCTTGACTAATTTTTTACACACGTGTATATATTCATTATGAAGCCACATTTCATTAATCTAGCCAAGAAGGCCGCAAAATGCAGTCGCCATCAGTTTAAGGTCGGGACTGTCATTGTGCGTAAAAATAGACTAATAAACTGGGGACATAACAAGCCTGACCGCACCCATCCTCGTAGTAAAAATGCCTGGAATCGTATTCACGCAGAGCTTGATGCAATTCTTGGTGTCCCTCTTGAGGACTTGAAAGGCGCAGAGGCTTACGTCGTTCGTATTACGAATACGGGGCTTCTGGCGATGAGTCGTCCATGCGAACACTGTATGGCTCTCCTCAAAGAAGTAGGCATCCGAAAAGTTTATTACACTGATAATAAACGAGCGGTGCAGATGGAACGTGTCAGCTAAAATTCACATTAAATCCAAGCCTCCTCAAGTTGGCCCCCCTCCCTCTAAGGGAGTCACCGTCCACGAATTCGCACCTAACGTCCCATCGTTTAGAAAAACAGCAGAACAAATCGCTGCCGGCTATGTCCCGCTCTTAGAGGAGTTGGGTATTATCGTTACTTTCGAGGAAGTTCTGGCCGCAGTCCGTGGACTAGCAGAGCCTTGTATTATGACTACTATCGTTGAAGGATGGGTAGAAGATGAAAAGAAAAGAGGAATCAGAATTATCTAAAGGAGCTAAAATTTTGGAATTTAAAAAGCCAGTACCGAAGCCGAACATTTTAGATTTGGAAGCAGCATTTCGAGAAGTATTTCCCAATGAGAAATTGAACGACGCTGAGTTTAAACTTGATGGGGAACGAGTAATTATTACTCTACACAGTGAGTTACCGCCTACACGCGGGATCAAGACTCGGACCTATGCTCATTACAGCGGGACATATCAAGAGCTATTTTTGAATACTCCCGAACTAGATTAGCCTTTTAATCTATAGCAAATAGTTAATAGATTAGTGGGAAAAAAGGCCCGTAATTCGGAGCCGCTCATTATCAGGGAGCCGCCACCGCTAGATATTCGAGATTTAGTGAACAGCATGAAAGATTTCGTTAATGTGGCGTATTTGATATTACGCCGCGTTGAAGGAATTTCACGAGACCTAGGTAAAATAGTCGCGTATCAGGAGAAGAATGATGAAAATTTCCGCAGCAGAAGTTCTGAGAAAGATGGGAGCGCCCCTTCCGGGAGCAGCGGGATTCCCGCCTCGCCCGAAGATGCAGCCGCCATCACCCCAGCCGACCGACCCGACTCCACGAATTCCGGGTGATGAACCACCTGTAGAGGAAGCCGTCGCGCCTGAGCAGGAGCCTGGAGCACAAGAAGGCCCGCAGTCTGTTCAGCAGATTGTGCAGCGTCTTGGTGAACACTTCTCCGATGATAAGATTTCGGATATTAATGATAGTATGTTGACCTTGATGAAGGTGGTCCCACCAGATACCGCAGAAAAGGTAGCCAAGGTCTTCACCAAGCTCATGGAAGCCATGATGGCGCTAAAGGCAAATATCGTCGCCTTGCAGGTTATGTCTATGCCAGCCCAGCAGCAAAACCAGATGATGCAAAGAAATCTGGAACAGCTTAATCAAGCGGCGGGACAGGGTGCCGCAGGCCAGGGTATCAAAAGCGGGCCTATTACTTAAAGTCGTCGTCAAGTGCCCACAGAGGCACGATTTCTTCCGTCCAAGTATTACGGACGCGAATGAAAGTCGGTTCAATTCTCAAAGGCTGAGTGCGAAGTATTTTTCGTGACTCGGCCTTTCTTTTTTCTCGTGTCTCCAGCAGCATAATGCATTCTTCAAAAGTGGTAGGCTTCATATATTTGAGCGTCTTCGGAATCATCCACGGCACCCATGGGCCTTCTTCTGAGTCGCCACTTTCCAGTATCCAGAAGTCTTCCTTCATGTTTCTACTATAGCATTCTCCGTCCAATCGTCAACGTACAAAAGTGTTCAAGACCGTCTTAATTGCGACGAGAAAGCGTCATTTTAATACATATTGACTCGCTGCGAAAACCGTGTAGGATTATTTTCGTGGGAGCAAAGTCAAAAATCTAACCCAACCAAATCCAAAGGAGAATCAATAAACATATGAAGAAGTTTCTTGCAATCCTGGCTCTCGTTGTGACGTTCGCGGCCCCCGCGTTCTCTACGAATCAGCCCAACCCGTGTGGCAATCACGGCAACAACTGTCAGTGTGAGACTGTAGACACTGGCGTAGAAGTTGATACCACAGTCGTCTGTGCCGCCGTCGCGGAGGCGTATGCCGTTGCCTTCGCCAAGTCCGTTTCCACCGCCGTTTCTACGGCTGTTTCTGAATCGAATTCAAGTGCATCTGCTAGCTGCGAGGCTGCTCAGGCTTCGTGTGAGTTGAGCGCGGCTAACAGCAACGAGGCCAATGCGTCGTGCGGTAATACGAGCGTCGTGTGTGGCTACACCGGGGACATTGACGAGCGCCTCTGTGAGAAGGTCCGTTTCAAGTACAACGCTGATGGTCAGCTTAAGTCGAAGCGTTGCGTCCGTTGGGTGTCTGGCCCTGTCGTTCCGGGTCCGACCCTCTAATCCGAGTCCCAAATCCTCCCACAAAAGGAAGCCGGTTGGGTCTCTTGACTCAGCCGGCTTTTCCGTTTATAGTATAAACACATGACACGAGAAATGCAAATCCTAGCCGAATTTGCTGCACGCGCTTTACAAGTAGACGTATACGGCGCTCATGGTGTGCAAAAGACCTTCGAGGCTCTACGACCGGACGGAGGAGAGGATGCGCTAAAGCATCGGACTTGGCCGATCATGGGAAAGTTCTCGATGGCCGACGTAAAGTCGGTCCTGGCCCTCTTGAAGAAGGAAGGATTCTAAATGATCTACTTTACCTCAGACACTCATTTCGGCCATACCAATATCATCAAGTATTGTGATCGGCCGTTTGCGAACGTAGACGAAATGAATCGGGTCATGACCGAGCGATGGAATAGCGTGGTCAAGCCTGAGGATACCGTCTTTCACCTTGGCGACGTGGCAATGGGTCCAAAGCATCTGATTCCGAGCTATATGGCGGGCCTCAACGGGAAGGTCATTCTCATTGCTGGCAATCATGATCGCGTAACTGAATTTCTCAAGCTGAGTATTGAGGTTCACGAGGAATACCGGATGCCGATTGGCAATGATAGCTATATCTATATGCATCATGAGCCATATTACATGGCGGAACCTGATCCGATGATGCTGTTCTTCCTGTGTGGGCATATCCACCAGCAGTATCGGCGCCGCACCTACGGCAATGGTCAGAAGATTATCAACGTCGGCGTAGACGTTTGGGATTTTACTCCTCGCACCCTCTATCAGCTTATGGAAGGTGACAACGAAGGGACTACGGAGAATTGGGTATGAGTTTTATCGAAATGTGGTTTTTCCTTGCAATGACAGCAAACGGTATTCCCGTTCATACGGGGCCATTTAAGACCGAGACTGATTGCAAGGCGGCTATGCATGTGGCGACCACTCAGCCACACGATATTACGATGCCTCGAATGTTTGTTGTTCTTCCGTGCTGGCGGGGTCAGTGAATCTCTATGAGATTCTAGTTCCTACCGTGCGTCCAAACGGGCGACCGATACGGACGAAGTGTCACCGCCAATGGGATGAACAGGTACGCCGCATTACGTCGGGGCTTACTATTCTCAATCCGACGAAGGGACAGTGGATTTCCCCTTCTGGCGAATTATTCATAGAGCGCATGATCCCTGTACGCATCATGTGTACGCAGAAGCAGATTGAGCAAATTGCCTTGATGACGATTAAGTTTTACGAGCAGCAAGCGGTGATGTACTACCGTGTCAGTGATGAAGTAAAGATCGTGTACGCACCGGAAAAGAAAATCAAATGTTCTTACCGTGGTTCTTCTCGGCGGTGTAAAAGAGAATCAGGACATATGGGCGCGCACGTAATTTAACAATAAGTTCCGGCACGCCTGAATCGCGTTCTTCGCTTGTGACAGTTTGCACAGGCAATCTCACATTTATCAATTTCTTTTTCTATCCTCCACCACGGCCAGCCTTGATAAACTGCGACAGAAACGTCAACAAGCTTGTCCCGCAAATGATCGAACTCCAGAACAATCGGGTCGTCTTCTCCGCAATCTTTGCAAGGATTGTCCCTTAGATATTCTAGGACTCTTTTCTTATTCTCAGCCACTATTAGCCTCTTTCTTGTGGCAACGAGCTTGATATGATTTTCTCTATTTCTTTGATAATACCGTGCGCTTTTTGCGCGGCTACATAATTTGCATATTGTTTGATAGCCGTCTCTTTTGGTTTTATTTTTGTTGAAGCTTGACTTAGGTTTAGGAATCTGGCAAAGTGAGCATGTCTTCATGTACTTTTAAACTCTTTTGCTACTTAAAAGTACATAGTGTTTGGGAGCATAGCTCAGGTTGGTAGAGCTACCGCCTTTTAAGCGGAAGGTCGCAGGTTCGACCCCTGCTGCTCCCACTAAAGCACTCGCGTATTGACTTAATGACCAATAACCCTTATAATACACGACATGCATCGTTCATGGCCTGAGCACTGCATACTCCCTGAGGGGAGGTATGTGGTCGTGGGTGATCTCCAGAATGGGTATGGTGCTATGCCTTACCTTGAGGAGCGTACCGACCTTATCAAGCTTTTTATTGGGGATTACCTCGATAGCTGGATTGCTACGCCCGCAGCGCAGGTGCGTGAACTCCAGCGCATTCTTAACCTCATAGAGCGTGGGGAGGCGGTTGCTGTGTGGGGAAATCACGATGCCCATTACTTCGGTCCTGGCTTTATTCAGGGCTCTGGATGGAATCCAACTACGAAGGCGCTTGTAACGCCTATGAGAATGGCAATGGAGAAGCTTATTCGGCCTTTCCTTTACCATGAGCGGAGCCGGGCTCTGTTCACGCATGCCGGCCTTACCAAGAAGCTTTGGGATAGGTGCGAGCTTGATTTCGATTCGCTGGTGCCCACGCTTCACGGTTGGAGCCTCAACTACGATAGCCCGTTTTTCAACATCGGATATGGTCGCGGAGGTTTCGGTATTGGTGGTCCTCTCTGGTGTGATTGGCATACAGAGTTTGAGCCCGTTCCTGGGCTTACACAGGTAGTCGGCCACACTGGTAGCTTCCACAAGAAGCCAAAGGTAGACGGCGACCGATGGGGATACCTCCGATGCAAGGGCGGAAACAACTGGAACACGGATTGTCTTGGCCGTGATGACAGTTATGACTTCCTCATTTTTGATACATCAGACGCTTCTTTCTCGGGACTCCGCGTCGAGAAGAACGGAAACATATATCAGTCGTAGAGAATATGAGAGATATTACTTTAAGCGCCGATAAAGTGCTTGAAAACTCAAGGCGAAATGCGTAAAACGCAAAGTCTGTAATATCTCTCATACAGAATCTGTAATATCTCTCATACAGAACATGATAAACATATGAGTGACTTTTGGAACATACGAGTAGAAAATGGTATGCGGCTTATTACGCCGTCGCACTCTGCGGCGGTCGGGAATGCGGCATGGTCCCGCGACAATCTGTGGTGGCGCTCGCGTGTCGAGACGGTCAAGGGTGAACTTGTTTCTCAGGGCTTTGGAAAGTTTTTCAACCTGGGGATGGGTCCGCTCGATCTGAATATTGGTCTTGCAGACGTAGCGAAGGCGGTAGATCGTGGAGACGCCTTGGCGACTCTCAAGCTGGATGGATCGCTCCTCATTCGATCGGTGTATAAGGGGAAGGTCATACTCCGCACGCGGGGCTCGTTTACCTATGAGCACTTGGACAATGCATTCGAAATGGAGGAGTTCAAGCGCAAGTACCCGCTGCTTTTCGATCCGATCTTTGCGTATAACTACTCTTTGCTTCTGGAGTGGGTATCTCCTAATAACGTAATTGTTATTAAGTACCCCGAGCCTGAGCTTGTGATCGTCGGCGCGGTAGACCACCGCACTATGTCGTATGTGCGAGCAGAGGAATTGAAGGCGTTCGCGGAAATGACGGATATGACGGATATGAAGATGGTTGATTTCTTCCCTTTGACCAAAAAGGGCTGGGAAGATTTGTATGCGAATCTCGACTCCAATCATGAGGTTGAGGGATACGTCATTCGCCTGAATAACGAGCAGCGTCTTGTTAAGGTCAAGTGTGCGCCGTATCTGACGAAGCATTCTCTTAAGTCGCGCCTGGATTCGGAGACACTCGCGGATATGTATTTCCAGTACGGCCGCCCTGACTTCTCGGGATTTGTTACGGAGTTTGGAAAGTCCTTTGACGAGGAAGTCGCTATGTGGGCCATGCCGGCGATTGCTTCGTTGTATGATGGTGTTCGTGAGCTTAACGCTATCGAGCGTCATATTACGGAAAAGGTTGCAAAGCGTCGTGAGGGGGGTCTTTCTCGGAAAGAGTTTGCTATCGTGACGCAAAACGAGTATGGTAAGACGAAGAAGTTTGCATTCGCCATGAACCTGTTTCTTGGGATTCACGGAGACAAGAACGATAAGCTTCTCAAGTCGATTCTTTTGCAGAATACAAAGCAGATTGAAATGTCTTTCTTGAAGGCCGGTCGGGATGATCTAGAGCCTGATGATGGCTTGGAGGTTTAATGCGCGCTAGAAGTTTCTTTGGACAATCAGGATTTTCTTATCCGATTATTTCTTCTCCATTGATTTCCATAGCTGTTTTGACAGCTTTGGGGTATATTCCACTATGGGTCACGGCCACATATTTGGGCCTTCTTGGCGTTTCGACGCTTTACCTCAAGTATTTGAGAATTCCGCATCTTAAGCGGGTCGCTGTATGTCTCACTTACTTTGGAATGGTCCGTTGTCCACATGGCAAGTATCTCCCCGATCAGATTTGTGAAACGTGTGCCGAAGCTTTTATTGCACGCCAGGAACAAGCATATGTGAATTTGATTCAACAGCAGACTCAGGCGCCTGGGCCTAAAGAAACAGTTCATTAATACGCCGGTATGGCGGAATTGGCAGACGCAGAGGATTCAAAATCCTCCGCCTTAAAAGGCATGGGGGTTCGACTCCCTCTACCGGCACTCTATGAGTAAAAGAGAACGTGAGCGAAAGTATTACTTAGAAATTCGCAAGCGAGTAATGCATTGGTTGGGTAAGGTCTGTGAAAGGTGCGGAGAAAAAGATTTTCGTGTCCTTCAAATATCGCACTTCAAACCGATTAGAAGGAAAACTCGTACTTCATCCGACAGTGGAAGCGCCTTAGTTCGATTCCTTAATAAAAAAGGACAGAGTTATACGGTTAAGAATTTTCGATTATTGTGTGCTAACGATCACTTACGTAGGACATGGGAAAACGGTGAGTGGTGTAATAGAAAATGACTCATAGCAAAGCCTACCAAATCCTTGGGCTTGAATCGGGAGCTAGCTCGGAAGATATTCAGAAAGCATTCCGGCGGCTTTCTAAAAAGTATCATCCAGATAAGAACGCGGGAAGCAAGGAAGCAGAAGAAAAATTCAAAGAACTCAACGAAGCCAAGGAATCCCTACTCTCCAAGGACGGTTCCATTCGAGACGAGGAAGACTACTTCTCGGCACAGATGCGGGAGTACCAAGATACCGCTTTTGAGCATCTATTCCGTAACATGACTTCGCGCTCCCGCGCTGGGGATGATTTGCACCACATTCTCGAAATTACGCTAGAAGAAGCCGCATTAGGAGGGATGAAAACTTTCACTACTATGCGGCTAGTAAAGTGTGAGCCTTGTCATGGGCGAGGCGGGACAGGGGAAGAAGCGTGTAATCAGTGTGGCGGACATGGGCATACGGCATCTACGATGGGCTCGATATTTATGCAGCAAGTCTGTTTTGTCTGCCAAGGTCGTGGTTCACAGATAAAAAGCAAATGTAGCGTGTGTAGAGGAGAAGGACGCTTTCCAAAGGAAGAAGTGGTGACGGTTCAACTCAAGCCAGGGATAGATGATGGATTTACGCTAATGAAGCGAAATTCCGGCCATGCTGGCAAAGATGGAGGCCGCCCCGGTAACTTCTTTGTGCATATCGTACAGAAACCCCACTCCACATTCCAAAGAGACGGATTAAATCTTAATACGGAAATTGCTATTCCCTTTCACCTAGCAGCACTTGGGGGCGATATTGAAATTCCGACGTTAGTGGGACCGAAGGTGAAATTGAAAATTCCACCCGGTACACAACCAATGACAGAATTTCGTTTGCAAGGGAAGGGCATTCAATGCGATAGTGTTACCGGAGACCTAATGGTTGCTGCTCGGGTTGAAATACCCACCGTTTTAAGCGATAAGCAAAAAAGGCTTCTAAAAGAATTTGCGAGGTCATAAAATGTCAAAAGATGAATTGATTAGTTCCATTGAGAATGAAGTGAAGTACCGGCTGGAGAGCTTGATACCTGGAGCCGTTGTGACAACGTATACCGACCTTGATTCAGCTCCGTCACGACACGGGCTGAACGTGAAAGGCGATGAATGGGAAATCGAAATCGCAATCTTTGCGAAGCCGTAAAGAATCTTACGGTATCCAAAGAGCAATTCGTAACATGCCTACGCCAGATATATGTGGGCTGTGCAATCGTGACAGGCGTGCTTTTAATCGCTTGTTTTGTGAGGGCTGTAATCTTCAGGTGAAAGACCTTTTCGACCGAGGGAAGGTTGACGGATAGCATAGCATCTGCGTATTGACTAATTAACGCTCTCCGTATATATTGGCAGCATGTACGTATATCGCCCCTTTGGGAATACTGAAATCTGTGTAGAGGATTTGTACCACACGCTGGGTCTTCTGCCCAATGGCAAGTACCCAGGAGTTTGCCAGCACTGTGGCAAGACCGGAATTCGGTATATCGCGCATGTGAAGCAGGACGTGGCTGACACGCTCGCCCGCGCGCTGGGCAACGAGACACATAACGGCTCTCCCATCGAACGCTCCGAGGAGGAGCAGAACGACCTTTCCGCCGCTATGCTGGAAGGCAAAGAATTCAAGCAGATCGACGTTGGTTGTGTGTGCGTCGCCAAGTATTTCCTCGACTGTGGCGTTGACGCCGGTATGGCGCAGCGCGCTCAGGACGAGGTTTCCAAGATCATGCAGCTTTTGCAGCAGATGGCTGCTCTTGAGGCCGACCGTGATCCCGCCCGAATGACTGAGATTGAGAAGAATTGGCGCCTTGTCTGTGCCCTTCGCTCGCGCTACCACGCGGTTTCTAGTGTGAAGTATTGGCAGGAGCCGGCGCTTTCCGATCCTACCGCGCAGAATGAGTACATGAAGCTTCGTTTCAAGGTCAAGGACGAATACGAGAAGGCTGCGGAGCGGTGGAAGCGGGAGGCTCACGGGTACAAGTCTTACTTCATTGAGACGCGCCCCTTTGATCCCGCACAGCTTCTTGCGTACTACGACAGCAAGATCGTTTCACTCCAGCATAAGCTGGCCGTTTACCAGAGGGGAGTGCAGTACACCAATGGCTAATACAAGCATGCGTTCGGTTCTTCCAGACATAAAGCTGGAAGATGGAGACCACGAGAAGATTCGTCATGCACTCGCAATACTTTCTGAGGCTGGGCTGGATGAATCGACCATGGACTCCGTTAGCGGAAGCATTTCTATTAGTCACTGTGAAGGATGCTTTCGTTTCTGGCTGAATCGACAGCTTCATTACACCCCAAGCTGGGTGCCTGACATCTATGGCCGTGGGCGCCGCGTCGATACAAACGAAATTCACAAAAAGCTGACCGAAGCAGGACACAAGACGGTATACCACTGTGAGGATTGCATCCTCAAAAGCGCCGAAGTAATGGCAAAGGCTGTTTTGACGTTAGCTAACAAAGATATGCGCCGCTTCTTCAAGCTGTACGCTCATAAGATCGAGCAGCTTACGTACAACCGAGGCTATCAGGATTCTCTCCCGTATCGCTTCCATGTTGCTGTGGCGACTTCGCTTGTTCGCACCCTTCCTGCCAAGCAGCGGAAGTCCTTTGCGACCCTCTCAGAGATTCTCGCTAAGATGGAGATTCTGTGAAGCCTGAAATTCCTGAAATTCCCGAGACAGACGAAGTAGTGGAAGAATACCCCGATGTTCTGATAGACCGCGTTGGAGTATCTGAGATTGATGATACAAGTGAGGCAGTAGATACCGAGGAATTCTTCGCCCGTGATCCTTTTTTGGAGCCTGAGAAGCGCCTGATGTTCGCAGTCCTTGAAGACGCGGTTCAGGATTTCCTTAAATACGCAAATAGCTCCGACATGGAGGAACATCGCTTGTTCCGTCGTGCTGTCCGCTATCTTTGGAGTGACGACGTAACTTGGCCCTTTTCTTTTGTCAATCTCTGCCATGTGCTGGGGGTTGACGAAATCAATCTTCGTGGTAAACTAAGCCGATGGAGACGGCTTTTTGCTCCCGAGTCTTTTGAAGCCACGAAGAAGCTTTGAACTATTATTGGACAATACCCACCCTCTGCGTTCAGTGTCTTAGACCAGCGGAAGAATCCGTTGGTTCTTCTAATTTGTGCAAGCGTTGTAGTAGAGTCGATAGAGGAGAAGTAGCGTGGTGCCCGGCATGCTCACCGCCTATGCACACTAAAGATACTTGTCCTTTGTGCAAGGGAGAAGGCGTCATTCCATACATGACTTGAAAATCTATCAAGAGAGAGTATAATCCAACCATGGCTAAAGTGTACGTAGGCGTAGTCATTCATGGAAGCCCTGATTACGTCACCCCCGGTCTTGATTCCCTGCTGAACAGTGAATTCGATTTCCCTACCCGATTTGTCATCCTCGATAATGGCTCACCGAATCCCGGAGATATTAAGCATATCCTCGATTCCGTGAATCGAGATTATTCCCATCTTGCAGAAACACATGTAAGCTTAGAGAATAAAGGCTGCTCGGGTGGCTGGAATTTTTGTATTCGTCGGGCTTACGAAGACCCTGAATTTGAATACATGATTCTCGCGGGGCCGGATATCATCGTCCACAAGAAGACGTTAAGCAATCTTGTCCATCGTTATATCCGTGGAGGAGTGGACATTACCTCAGGAGTGGACGTAGCATATGAACAGCCAATGCCTGAGCCGGTAGAGCAGGAAGTCTTTGGCGCGAATTTCTCTCTCATTATGCTGCCCAAAACCACGATTGATGCCGTGGGTCTCTTTGATGAGAATATTTGGCCGGCATATTTTGAGGACAACGATTACCATTTTCGCGCTATCCTTGCCAACAAAGGCAACGGTGTCTGGACATGGCTTGCTCCATTTCGTCATTCTCGCTCGTTGACTGTAAGAAACTACTCTCAAATTATCCAGCATTTTGCCAAGAATCAATCGTACTTTATCGCTAAATGGGGTGGTCTCCCCAATGACGTTCTGCAAAAGAATGATGCACTCCGCGAGGGCTGGAAGCGATATGAAAACCCTCATAATCCCTAATGAGTTGCACAGTCGTCGGAGGCAATAACGGGCTTGGTGACGTTCTTTGGCTTCTTAACGCAGCAAAACACGAACCAGATATTACCTTCGTTGGTATCCCTCGTACTGTTGAATTAATCGAAGTCATTCGTGATCTGACTACGGTGGATATTCAGAATATCGTTACTTTCACAGACCCCGAAGCTTGTAAAGACGCACCTGGAATTCCCGAGTATCAAAATTGGCTTAAGAAGTGGTATAGGTCTAGTGAAGGCAAAGAATACTTTTTCGATTATAAGCACCACGGTAACTTTGGTAGCGCACCGCTGAGAAATCCTCGCGCCCCTCAGGGGTACATTGTTTCACAATTATTCTCGCACCGCCAACCACATCATTTCTGGCCTCCTACCGTTGACGCATTAAACGAATGTGGTAGAATGGTGTATACCGTTACGATGACCAGTGATGAACCTGCATCGGGTACGCGATATATTGGCACCATTCGTGATGTTGCCAACTTGCTGCTTGGAGCCAATCTTTTTGTAGGATTGGCGTCTGGCATTAGTACCTTGGCTGTATTCTTGGGTGTCCCAACGATCATGGCCGCAGCAACGGCCGAAGATATGTTAAGCATCCCTGAGCACATGGAATACGTCGTAAGGCCAACAAAAGAATATATACTTTCTGATATAGAAAGGATATGGCAAAAGAACAGTTAAAAGAAATTCCGTTATTTACAGTATTCATGAGTGCAGACGTGGATAAACCACTTCTGGACGTTTTGCACTCTGGGTATATTGGGCAAGGACCAAAGGTAGACGAGTTAGAGAAATACCTCGCAAACCTTTTTGGTTTCAAAAATATTCTCACGCTAAACAGCGGCACCAGTGCCTTACATCTTGCGTTGAGGCTTGCTGGAGTCAAGCCAGGAGACGAAGTGATCTCTACTCCAATGACTTGCACGGCAACCAATATGCCTATTCTAGCGAATGGTGGTAAGATCGTATGGGCAGATGTTGACCCACACTCAGGGCTTATTGATCCTCTGGACGTAGAACGCAAAATTACTAAAAAGACTAAAGCCATCATGTGTGTGGATTGGGGTGGCTTGCCATGTCATCTTGATGAGCTTATGCGTATCGGCTCGAAGTATGGACTCAAAGTCATAGAAGACTCTGCTCATGCTCTCGGTGCTACGTATAAAGGCAGAAAGGTCGGTACGGTCGCAGACTTTACTTGTTTTAGTCTTCAGGCGATTAAACATATTACTTCAGTCGATGGTGGGTTGCTGTTCATGAAGGATACCCAAGACTATAAGAATGGCAAGCTTCTTCGCTGGTATGGTATTGATCGTGAGTCTGATAGGAAGGATTTTCGTTGCGAGGAAAATATCCTTGATTGGGGATACAAATTCCACATGAACGATATCAACGCGACGATTGCACTGCATCAATTCCCACACCTGGATAGAATTATCGGTGCTCACCGAGCCAATGCTGACTTCTTTCATAAGCAGCTACCAGATGAATTCGATTGGCAGACCGTCTCTTATCATTGCGAAAGTTCGTATTGGCTTTTTACGATAATGCTCAAGAATAAGGAGACTCGTCTCAATTACATGAAATTTATGAAGAGCCAAGGAATTTCAGTAAGTCAGGTGCATTCGAGGAATGATACACATACAGTATTCAAAGATTCTCAATGCATCCTTCCAGGCGTAGAAGAATTTTACGACTGCATGGTATGCATTCCTGTGCATTCGGGCTTGACGCAGTATGATCTTAACCGTATAGTAAATGCATCACAAGATTTTGTGAAGGTGAAATAATGACTAAGAAGGAAGAAAAAGCTCTGTATGATAAAAAATACAGATTAAAAAATAAAGAAAGTATTCGAAGTACAATTAAACAATGGGTCTCTAATAATCCAGATAAAGTCAAAGCACGCATTAAGAGATTTTTTGCTAAGCCAGAAAACGCTGGTAAAGCGACTTCTTACCATCGAAAATATGTCCTAGGAATCACCGCTGCGCAATACGAAAAAAGATGGCTAGAACAATTAGGATTATGTGCTATTTGTCGTGGAAATAACAAGAAAAAAGAACTGTGTGCAGATCATGACCACTATACAGGGAATTTCAGAGGTCTTCTTTGTGATTTATGTAATCGTGGCCTTGGATTTTTTAAAGACAATAGTGAAAATTTGCACACCGCTGCCTTATATGCAGCAGGGAAGGTGTAAATTGTTTTGTCTCTATATCCCCGTCGTTAATCAACATGAGCTAACCCGTGAATGCGTGGGGTATCTCAACGACACCGTTGAGGACAAAAAAGACCTCATGGTTCTGTTGATCGATAACGGCTCTGACGTTCCGTACTCTTTGCAAGAATTTGAGGGATTGGATATTCCCATTGCGATCACCAACAATAAAGAGAACCTCAGCGGTTACTATGTGATTCTTCAAGCTCAGGAATACATGAAGACCAACTACCCAGTTAATTCACAAAATCTTATCGGCTTTATGCATAACGATGTATTCGTGTATGAGCGTGGATGGGACCAGCGTGTGAAGGCCGAATTTCTCAAGGATTTGAGACTCGCATTGATTGGCTTTTGTGGCTCAGATGAAGTTTGTGACCGAGGAGGCCGAGGCGGGGGGACGATGTGTTACTTCGATGGTCGTAAGGGCCAGAAGCAAGCGAATACAGGAAAGCGCGTCACTGGATTACAACCCGCGTTGCTACTCGACAGTTTGACCATGATCTTTCGAGCAAACGTAATTCCTTTTCTCAAAGTGGATGAGACTATTTGCCCCGCACACTTCTATGATAAGATTTGGAGCATGCGTCTTGCAGACATGGGGTTCCACGTGGGAGTTCTGGGCGTGCAGATCGATCATCTTGGTGGTATGACTTCGGTGCTGGAACAGAAGTATTATGATGCTGCCGCGAAGTGGTGTGACAAGTACGGTATTGGCTACGATAAGACTCAGCCTGCCACCGCAGGACAAGCCGTGTACCTCGAAGCGGAACGTCGTATGTTTGAGGAATTCGCACCACGAGGATTAATTCCAAGCCGGATTGACTCTGGATATACCATCCACCGTATGTTCGGGAAGGCGCAGTATCCAGCACCTTCACCGTGGAAGTAAAGAAAGGATTTGCATGAACAAAAATTGGGTTTACATCAGAGACACGTGCGATACAGTACGTGTTATTAACGTGGAGCATATCGTAGAAATTCGATCATCAACTTTACCCAATATTAGAGAAGGCTATCGTTACAAAGGTGAGCCGTGCTCCCAGGTATTCCTCAGTAACGGTACCGATTTCATGACGCCCGCCAAACAAGAAGAACTAGCCGTGACAATAGGATTTCCTACAGGATGGTTTAAAGAACACGACGACAAGGACACAAAAATTTGATAGGCTGGAATGACGAATTGCTCAATGAACTTGGTGCCCACGGGCATTCTTGTTACATTGGACATAACACGATGATCCTCAATCCTGAGGAAGTGGTGCTAGGAAGCCGTGTTCGTATTGATCCATTCACGCTTATCACTACGAAACTTGTCACGGACGACAATGTTCAGGTTTGTTCACATGTTGTCCTTGGTGGAGGGAAACAGCACCGTATCCAGCTTGGACATTGGACATTCGTAGGGTATGGATCGAAGCTATTCTGCGGTTCAGAAGATTACTCAGGCGAATACGGTCCTGTGAACGATTTCTGGGGCAGCAATAAAGTTCACCACGGGGATATTACTATACAACGATTCGGAGGCGTTGCTTCTGACGTTATTGTTATGCCTGGAGTAACTATTCCAGAAGGATGCTGCATTGGCGCAAAATCTTTTGTGTATTCCTCAGAGAAGCTAGAACCATGGAGCGTATATTTTGGCAATCCGCTCAAGCTCGTGAAGAGACGTAATAAAGAAGAAGTGCTCAAGAAAGCAAAGGACGTGGGCTTTTGGAAGTTCCCGTATTTAACTAATGAAAAGTAAAGCGGTATTTGGTGGCACAGGTGGACTCGGCCAGGAGTTGCGGAAAGTCTATGCTGCGGAATATTTTGGTTCACAAGATTTAAATATCACTAAGACAGCCGATGTTCGTGACTTCTTTGAGAATCACCAATTTGACACAGTTATCAACCTTGCCGGGTTCAATGCCGATGGATTTATTCATTGCTCTGATTCGGTAAACGTCCAGAAAATGCTTGATGTAAATATTAAAGGCACTCTCAACCTCTTGAGGGGATGCCTTCCCGGAATGCGCGAACGAAAGCACGGGAGGATCATCCTCATAAGTTCAATACTTGCGGTTGATCCTCAGTTGGGTGCCTCAGTGTATGGCGCAACAAAGAACTTTATCGATGGGATAACCAAAGCTTGTGCGCTTGAAAACGCACGAGAGAAGGTCACGTGCAATGCGATTCGCTTAGGTTACTTTGACGCTGGTATGACCCATCGAATTGAGAATTGGGAAACCATCAAGTATTCTATTCCTATGCGTCGGCTGGGAAATATCAAAGAGTTGGTTAATGCCATTGAATTTATAGAAAAGACCGAATACTTAACCGGAGCATGCATTGATCTGGCGGGCGGTCTATGAAAATCCATAGAAACGATTATTTAAGAATCATTGGAACAGGATCATACGTTCCCACCCGCGTTATCACCAACGAACAAATAGCAGCGGACACTCATCACTGGAAAGGCAGGTTCACAGCCGAGTGGGTAAAAGAGAATTTAGGTATCGAGAAGCGACATGTTGCCGAAGGGGATGAATTCTCATCTGATCTCGCTAAGCAGGCGTGCGAGCGGGCCTTAAACATGGCCGGTTTAGTTCCAAATGACATTGATTTACTCATTGTTGCGACTTCTACTCCTGATAGGGTAGCTCCCTCTACCGCCTGCATCCTACAAGATAAGCTGGGAATGCAAAACAAGTGTCCTGCTTTTGATATACAGGCGGTGTGCTCAGGTTTCTTATATGCTTTGGAAATTGGAAGTTCTTTCCTATCCAGTGGATCGGTCAGCAAAGTATTGATTGTTGGAGCAGATACGTTTTCGAAAATAACGGATTGGGATAAAAGGGATTGCTGCTTCTTCGGTGACGGAGCAGGAGCCGTTGTATTGCACAAAGAAGAACGCCCGATTTGCTTCTTTGCTTCAAAGCTTTACGCCGATGGTTCAGGAAAAGAGAATTTCACGGTAAAGCCATTTGACGAATACTACACGATGAATGCCCGTGCAGTGTATGACACGGGAACTACTGTACTCCCGCAGGCAATCAAAGAACTTGTCAGTGAAAGTGGATTTCAAGTCGGTGATATCAAACACGTTATTCCGCATCAGCCGTCTATTCGTGTCCTAAATAGGACAGCCGATATCCTTGGTATTTGCCAAGACACTATTCATAAGAATATGCGCGAGTACGCAAATACCGCAGGCGCAACAATTCCGTTGCTCTTAGACGAAGTAAATAGAAGTGGTAAACTCAAGAACAACGATATGGTTGCTTTTGCTGCGGTCGGCTCTGGATGGACGTGGGGTGCTGGATTGTATGAATGGAAAGCCATATAATTACATTTATACCTTTACGCCGCGTAATTATACGTATACCTGCACTCGACTTGCTTTTGACGCAAGTTTCCGAAGCCTGTGTGTCAGCACAATTGGAATAGCAAGAACTCGGATCGTTAAAGTTCTCTTTTGGTATCCTCTCACTTTCTTTAACTGCCTCTATTTCTTCCTCAGGTATTTACCTTCCTCATGGGAATTTTACCGCACCCATAATAATGGAGAATGCAGTTTAGGGCGTATGAACCGTTGTTCTGCTACATCATGCTACCTTTTTGACATTCGCTGGAGCGGAAAAAGCTTGCTCCGTTGGCCTCCTTCTGGTGATTGCTCCTGCTGGCAACGACGGTCTTGACAATTAGCTAATAACCGTTTAAGATTAGTCCAAATGACTGCATCGTGCGATTGGGTTATTGAGTTTCGTTCGCAGGAAGGCAATGGCTATGTGCGAACGACAACCGCTCACGGCAAGAGCACTATAGCTAATGCTGGAGAGTGGCACGAACTTGCCGAAGGCTCTTACAAAGAGTGCCAGGGGAATGTTCGCGCCGGCAAGATGCAGCCCCGGCCTTTAGAGAGTTGTGTCAAGCGCGTATCAAGGATCGTACAGAAAGAGCATTACCCGTTGATTATTCAGGCACGAATCAAGAATATTCACACGGGAGAAACTATTATGGGAGATTTGTTCGTCAATGCCTAGTTGGAAGCGAAAGCGACAGGAGCGCGAGAAGCTCAAGCTCCGTGACCCCAATGTTATCCCTGCGCGTCAGCGCAAAGCCGGCCCCATGGACCCACGCAATAAGCCGCGTGGTGGGTCGCGTAACTGGCGCCATGAGCTACTCGAAACAGACGATGGCTTTAGCGGTCAGGATCGCAAGTCCTATACGGATACGCAGGATCGTGATTCCTACGAGCCTGAGGAGTAACATAGCGTCTGCGTCTTGATTTGATAATTCAATCCGTCTACTATCAGTTGCATGACGGATTTCCTCTCTCACTCTGAAATCACTGAGCTTGTAAATTCTACCTGCGATAAGCTAGGCATCCCCCATGTTGCGTGGCGTTTCAGCAACCGTTTCACCCGCAAGATGGGCCAGTGTTGACGAGCGCCGTCAAGTTATCATCCATGAGGTTTGCCATATCGCTGCCTTCGCCCGTGCCGGTCGCAAGGTCGGGCACGGGCCAGTGTGGCGCTCCCTCATGATCTTCTGCGGGGTGAAGCCTGAGAGGTGCCATCACGTCGATAGGACGGGCCTTATTCGTAAGCATCGTGGCTCCCAGCCGGTTACGTGTGGGTGCCCCGGCAAGACCCATAACCTCGGTCCCCGTCGCTCTGCCAAGCTTCGCGCTGGATATGCGACGTACACTTGCCGCACCTGCCGCCAGGAGGTAAAGTTTGCAAACCCCCAGCGAGTGACCGTCACTTTCAAGACGGCTGGCCTGGGCAATCTCAAGGACTTTGGCTTCTCTGCCTGAGAGCTTGCGGTATTGACTAATACCGAGTATCCGTGTATAAAAGACTCATGACAAACGACTTCGAGAGCCATCTTCCGACCCTTCGCAACAAGTACGGCGTGACGATTCGCCGTAGTGATCTGATTGCGTTCTGCGAGACGCACAACCTAGAGGTTCCGAAGCTGCCTTGCATCAGTGGCGGGCGCAACCCTGTATACGATCTGGCGGATGATACGGAGGAAGTCGTTGACGAGCCGACCACGCCGGTTGAGTTGACCGACGAGGAAATCGTGGCCGATATCGCGCTTCGTTTCGGTGCCCTGGACGATATGGGGTATGGCGTTGTGAGCGGTCACTATCGCGCCCTTATCGTGAGCGGCAACCCCGGCATCGGCAAGACCTACACTCTGGAGAAGATTCTCTCCGGTGCTCAGGGCCTCGGGGGTTTCACCTTCAAGACGGTGCATGGCTTTACGCGGGCGACTGGCCTCTACCAGCTTCTCTATGAGAATAGCGCGCCGGGTTCGGTGCTGCTTCTGGACGATTGCGACAGCGTGTTTGGCGACGAGACTTCGCTCAACATTCTCAAGGCGGCGCTCGATACGACCAAGACGCGCACGATTAGCTGGTACTCAGAGCACAATCTCAAGGACCAGGACGGCAATTCGCTTCCCAAGGAATTCGAGTACAACGGCGCGATTATCTTCGTGACCAACCTCGACTTTGACCGCGCTGTCCGTAGCAGCGGGCGCCTGGGGCCTCACCTTGAGGCGCTTATCAGCCGCTCTTACTACCTCGATCTGAATATGCGCTCGGAGCGGTATCTCATGAGCCGTCTCGCGCATGTGGTGCGGAACAGCGAAATGCTTGCATCGCTCAACATGACTCCGGAGCAGGGTGAGCAGATTCTTACCTACATCGCGGAGCATAAGAAGCAGCTTCGTGAGGTTTCGCTTCGCACGGTGGTCAAGCTGGCAAACATCATCCGGGCTTCTAACAGTACGGAGGAGTTTGAGCGGGTTGCTCGGCTGGCCTGCTGCCGACAGGGAGGGGCGGTGTAATGAAAGCTACTCTAGAAGACTTCAAAGCAGCATTGAACGTGAAAGACGTTCGTGAACGGGCGAAGGCCGTTATGCGACTTCGTTTAGCGAACGTTCCTGAGTTGCTTGGTTCTGTGAGAAACACTCCACAGTACCAGGAATTGCTAGAGTGGTGCGCGCAGAATGTCACCAATCGCGTAGAGTTCGACGCGCTTCACGACGAGGCATTTTCTGAGGACGACGGGAGATACAAGTAAATGTACCGCCGACTCCTCGCCTTCGGCCGGTTTAGTCTGTGGTTTGCAACGAGAGCCACACCTGACCGTGACGCCGATAAAGTAGAATCGATTCTTAAGCAATACTTTGGCCGTGGTCGCGCTCCTGACTGGTTGAGTGAACAGCTTGTTGAAGCACTCACAGAGGCACGCCGCGAAGCCTCGGTTATTACGAGACGAAAGGAAAAGAATTAGATGGACGCATTTCTGTTCGGAGTTTTGGTATTCGCTATATCGGCGGCAATTGTTGCTGCTCAGCTTGTGTGGTATTCGTTCTGTTTCCTCAAGCTGTATAACTGGTTTGTGCTCCCGGTATTCACCGGACTGCCGGTCATGGATATGTGGCAGGCGGCTGGCTTTGCGCTGTTTACGAGCGTTGTCGTCAATCAGTATGTCCCAATTGATCTCAACGACAAGGCTCAGACATATCGTGCGCTGGCGTATCAGTTTGCCTCGCCCGGCACGTGCCTACTGATTGGATGGTTCATTAAGTAGAAAGGAAAACCGGGCAAACATTTTGTGTGAGAGACGGTTTAATCCTGCGTTTCTCTCAGTGAATTGCCGACGCAGGTTTATACATGATTAGAACGACTACATATAAGGGACCACTGGCCTTTGACTTCCAGATATTGGACGTTATTCTTCCATATAATATGGAAAGCGAGGGCGGCGGAATCTTTAGGGATTCAGAAGAATCCAGAGACGAACTAGTGGTTGTTTTCAACGACTGGACTGTAATGTCAAAAAGGACAAGAAGGATTAGGTGACAAGCTAGCGTGTACTGCTCCTGCTGAAAAGGATCGTGGATGCCGACGCCTACCTCCACCGTCGGATAGTACCGTTTCGCAACGGGAATTGCCCACCGGCGCGCTGGCCTCTGTCACCTAAAAATTTATGAACGCACTAAAAGAATCTGAGTTTCGGATGAAAGCAAGCCGAAAAGAAAAAGAGCTTGCCGATGCCATTGACGCAGTATTGGCATGGTGGGATAAGCACAAAGACGATACCTATGTCTATTCCATCGGGGAATACTCGTACGACGGAGAAACCTTCGATAGCGACGACGAAGCCGTATTCGAGAGATTGAGGAAAGCCAAAAATGGATGAACTGTGGATCATTGAGCTAGACGTAAACAAGCTGAATCAGTGGCGTATCGTTTCTGAGAATTGGTTTCGACGCCCAGAATACTGGACGATGCGACCAGAGGACATGATGCCGCGGCCTCTAGAGGAAGTCTGCGAAATGGCAGCGGAGAAACGCCGGGAGTGGAAGACCTATCAGGAAGGCACTATGCGCCTTAAGAGCAATACCGGCGAGGTTATCGCCTTCGAGATATTCACCTAATGTGGCATATTGAAGTATACTCTGAGGTTCGTAATGCGTGGTATCATTCTGTGTTCTGCGTTGGGAAATGTCTGGAAGAAGATACGTGCCAAGGCTTTGATTCTCTCGACGCGATTATGAAGCGATGGGCACAGTACGCGCCCAATTCTAAAGCGGATCACTTTCAGCTTACTGAAATAGGAAAGGCGAGAGAAAGTATATCTCTTGTGCGTTACTCCATGACACCAACACATAGAAGTATTCACGATCCCAATGCACCGGGCGAAGGTATCGTCGTCAGTCGCATTCGTACACCGAACTATGCCGAAAAATGGCTCTTTGCACTGGAAGATGGGCGGCTGGTACTATTGCGCTATTGGCATATGCGCCGCCGTTTCTCGACCCATAGCTGGCGTGTGCATTTTGAATATGACAGGCAAAGTCCAATAAATCAAGGTACCTGGCGGAATTTGATTCCGTTGCAGCGGGTGCCAATGCCACCGGACGTGATGAATGAAGCGCGAAGGAAAGCGTAAAAAGGAAGCCTGGGTTATCCAGATGTTGAACCATGATGGTTCATGGGCCACCGTTTCTGAATATTGGGTGTCTAAAGATTTTCATTATAACGCGAACCCCATGAAGCCTCGGAGTTTGGCAAAGTGCGTCTTCCATGCTAAAATGATGTATGACAACCGAGTCAGCATCAACGTGGAACGGCACAAGTATCAGTACAGGATTCTGAATACGCAGAATGAAAAAGAAACCATCCCCGCAGAAATTTTGTAGTTGGGTTGTCGAGGCACGCTGGAAAGGTGACGAACTCAACGCGCACGATCCCCGAATTCTCAAGTGGCACCGTATTCGACATGAGGCATTAGCCGGTGGCAGACTTACGTATAACTTACCTTCCAACAAAGAATCCCGACTCATGCCCAAGTACCCGCTTGAGGAACTCATCAGGGAAGCAACGGAAGAAGTATGGTCTCCATACTACGAGTTTAGGTTTAAGAATGTCCACACAAAAGAAACCATCCCGTTCGCGCTCTTTCCAGAAATCAACTTTGATACCTGCCCGACACCGAACCCGTTCCCCTAAGACGTGGCTGCTCCAATGGCATGACCCCGATCTGAACGAATGGTTGTATATTGAATGCGTCGAGGAATGTGGGAGCGAAATCGAGGGCCTCGTGATTACGCCCCTCAAGAAAGAAGCCAGCCGCTTTACGCTCAAAGCCGCGTTTAAGCTCGCAGAAGAAATCCGCAAATCACACCCTTTAGTCAATCTACAAGTAAAACATGCGTGGACGAAAGAAGAAATCCCCGTCTCGGCGCTATAGCTGGGTGGTTCGCCACCGGGCACGGGAAGGCGAGTATCCTATGGCCGAAGAAGCCAACGCCCGGCGAGGGTTTGTGTATGCTGATACTTACGAAGAAGCGATTAGCTGGAAAATTCAGCATCCTTCGTCCATCTTGTACCGCCTTATCCTTCATAAGCACTTAGACCTTTCTTCACAAGAGAAGCGCCGCATGCATCACTCTTTGGAAGTGGCATTGAAGATTGCGTTTAAAAGCCAAGAATTGTTACATATGTACGGCATTGATTTTCAAGTCTTCAACGTGAAGACCAAAGAGGAGATTCCTGTATGCGCTCTTTGATACCACGGTTTATTCAAGAATGGCTCGTCAAGCGGTCTATGCACCGCTGGATACTCGAATATAAATACGATATACGGATATTCACCTGGAGAAAGGAACCCACGGAATTCGAGTGGGAAATTGCATTACGCCACAAGACTCTTGAAGAATGCATCACGTTTATGCATGATATCAATACCCGTTTTGTGAACAATGGTCGCCTCTGGAGAATTCGCAATGGATCAACAGGAGAGATCATCCCTGGAGAAGCCTTTGTATGAAGTGGCTTTCACGTTCTGAAAGTTGGACCATAGATTGGAGAATCATGGAAACGCCTGAACGAGAGTGGCGTCTGGGCATTGGCGGGTGGGCACTAGAAACTGCCGTGAGAAATTTACATTGGCATTTAGATCAAACAAGCTATACGCAATATCGGTTGCGTAATATGGAAACCAACGAAGTGATCCCTGCGGAGCTATTCGTGTGAATTGGTTTATTGAAATCTTTGACGTACAAGGGAAAGTGTTTTCTTATACCCCAAATGAATGGGTGCCTATTAACGCGAAAGGCTACATAGGAACCTATTGGAAAGAATACTATCCTCTTGATGTAGCCGTCGAGGCAGTCACCAAGCTACTCGATGAAAACTTTTGTAAATTTAGTTTCCGTCTCAAGAATGACGCAGGAGAAACGATCCCAGGAGAGATATTTGCATGAATGCCGCATCTACGAAAAGGTACATCTCTAAATCATGCGTTGATAAACGCCATCATCATTGTGTAGGATTTGTTTTTCCTCTGTGGAACGGGCTGGAATGGATTCCTGCCCCGGATACTCCATTCAGCACTATTGTTCAATATTCTAAAGGCAGATGTGGTTGTAAGTGTCATCATAACAGTGAAGTGGAATTAAAAGCAGCATGAAAGAGATCGGCCGGCGTAGCTGGAAAATTCAAATGACTTATCAGAAGGAAGGAGAGGGGAAGCCAGGGAGACCTCTGAATGATGTAGACTATTGGCCGATGTATGGTAAAACCACAACGTTGAACAATTGCCTCAGAGAATGGGCCATGTGGCGTCGTGAAGGCTACGATAACGGATATTGGCGAATAAAATTTGTCAATGAAAAGACAAAAGAAACTATCCTGGCGGATGCATTCTAATGTGGATTATTCAAGCTTATCATAGAACGAGTCCTGAACTTGAAGGACGCTGGATAAAAACCAGTAATGTACCTGAGAATCTGTTAGGTCTATACGCTAAAATGGAATATACACTCGAAGAAGCAATCCAGATACTTACGCTGAATTGGAACCACCGAGATTGGCATTTCCGATTGTTCAATAACGATACGTTTGAAGTGATCCCGTATGAGGCTCTATGAACGATCAATGGGTCTTTAGCCTATTTGTCAATGACCACTGGGCAGAAGGTAATCTTCTATATTCGTTAGAGGACGCTATACGAGTATTCTCTAATGTCAGAGGGAATTACACGTCTCCATTACGAATCGTCAATGTCCATACGCAAGAGGCTATTTACCTTGATGCATTCTAAAGCAGTAGAATGAACAGTAGAATTTACCGTCGTATTGAACTATTTAACCTTCCTGTTGTAACAGTTAAAATGCCCATATTTATTGGGCAATTGGATAGCTAACCTTCGTTATATCGCCATAGAGCTTAGGGAATTATGAACGGTAGAACCCAAACTATAGGAATTCAGCGAAGTGGCGGCGCTATAATAGAGATTCCGCCACTTCCGTCGCTTCCATGAAAGACCGCTGGACCGTAGAGTATGCCTATGAGGGCCAGGATAATTGGCAAATTATAGGTATCGAGACTGCCGATTTGGAAGAGGCAACTAACTGGCTATCGGTTGCTGCCAGACTCCATACAGAAATTATGGTTAGAGCCGATGGGACCACTCCTCTAGGCCATCGCATATTTGGCAATTACAAAACCATTCAGTGCAGTTTCCGATTGCACAATCTTGAGTCGGATGAGATAATCCCAGGAGAGGTATTCATAGAGACATGAACGATAACTGGGATAAGTGGGAATTACAATATAGTGTTTATGGAGAATGGAGAACCATTACACAAATTGCTACTGATAAAGAAGGTAATAAATTCCATCCTTCTTCATCGTCTCTGGAAGATGCTTTGAAATCAATGGCCCACTTTCATTCAGTAAATGAATACAAACTCCACTTCCGATTAAGGAATACTCTTACCCATGAAATTATCCCTGGAGATATTCTGTAATGTGGGAAGTACAAGCCAAGTCCACAGAATTTAGAAAAAAGCTATGGTCTAATTATCACAAGAACAATGATATGGACTACGTGGATTGGACTCCTATTCTTCATCACTCGACCATGTTGCCTGCACGACAGCATGAAAACTTAGAAGACGCGATTCACGAATTCGTGGAGAACACAGAGAAACGATGGCGTGATCTATATGACTACCGTATTGTTAATACGGAAACATGTGAGATCATCCCGTGTGATATTCTATGAGTTGGCAAATACAAGCACGATATTCGGAGCATGCCAAAGACCTAATCCACAACCAGAAAAGAGTAAGTTCTGGATTATTCTGGGATTGGACTTCTGTGTCTGACTTTGGTACATTAGAAGACACGATTTACAAATACGTTAGCGGTATTCACAAGGACACCAACCTCTACCAATATCAATTCCACAATACAGAGACAGAAGAAACCATTCCATGCGAGATAATTCAGAGCTAGTCACTCAGCGTGGAGAATGGACTGTTCAGTATTATGATCCTGCTGAATACAGTAATGAACCTCCTGCATGGAAGACGATTATCTTTTACAGCATTGCAGAAAAAGATTGGCTTGAGGCTATCAACAATTACGAAGTGGCATTGAACTATATGCTCAATTCGCAAAAGCACTCTAGTCGCTCGTGGAGACTCAGGCATATCACGACAGGTGAAATCATCCCAGGAGATTTGTTCCATGAATGATGCCTGGAATGTGTACTACAAGACACCGGAGATGACTCGATACATACCAGAGTTTCGTAGTAACGGACCTTTTGATAAAATGTTTGGCAAATTCATTGCTAGACTCAAGCACCAACGGGAAAATCCCCAAAGCTACCAGTATGAATGGATTCTCAAAAACAGCGAGACAGGTGAAGTCATCCCCGGAGAGTTAATCCATGACTAAACCTTGGGTCATCGAAATTTTTCTAGAAAACGGAGAGTTGGAATGGAAAACGCTTAAACCCGATATTTTTACTGAAAAAATCAACGGAAAAACTCGTCATCACAATGGCGCATTTACTGGAGATGAGATAGAGTCCTTAGGATGGATTCACAATGGAAAGTACCGAAGAAATAGCTCTTGGCATTATACGCTCGAAGAAGCCATTCGTATCGGTACGCATTTATTTGAAAGTTGGGATCGATACGCTAGTTTTCGCTTGAGAAATGTCCGCTCAGGCGAAGAGATTCCGTGTTGCATTCTATGACTAAAGAAAATTGGGTATTGGAATTCAGCCGGGATGGTAGAGGGTGGGGAACCTTTCTCCTTGACAGCTTAGAATACGAGCACTGCTTTCGTAAAATGAAAGAACGAATGGATTACGAGGAAGTCTTAGCACAGAGCGCCAATACCATTACACGATTCATTTGGCGTATGCGAGAACTCGATACGAATGAAATCATTATGGGAGATATTCTGTGAGAGAAGGCGGAACGTTTAATTCGTGGATTATCGAATGGCGTAGGGAATATAGCTATGCTGGCGGTGCTCCTGTAAGCTTTTGGGAAAAGCAAGAAACACAGAACGGGTTCTACTGTTTCCGTGCTGTGGATAAAACCCGCAGCCTGGAGGAAGCTATTGAAGAACTTACGCGAATCCGAGAGGCCGGCTCTATTCCCCCTCACGTACAATTACGATTGCGAAATGTATACTCAAAAGAAGTCATCCCTGAGGAACTCTTTGTATGACAGAAGAACAACCGTGGGTATTGGAGTTTCAGAATTATAACGGAGATTGGAAGCATATAGGCTGGTATAGCTCCGCCAATGGTGAGCATTTTCCTCGATATGTTACAATGGAAGAAGGAATTGCTCATTTGAAGAATCGCCAATCACACTATCCTTGGCGCATGGAGAAACGTAATCACCGGAGAAAGTATTCCTGCGGAGCTATTCGGATGATGTATCCTTTTGAGCGCGAGTGGTATTTAGAATTCTGCACTGAACATACACAGTGGCGGGCGATGTATAGTGTCAGTAGCAGTGGATACTCTGCGGCGAGTAATAAAGAGCAATATTTTCAAGTTAGTCCAAACTACTGGCTGAGTAAGATTTACCTCCGTGGACTCCACGAGATCATTCGAGACTTGAAACAACAAGAAGATGCACACCCGTTTGTAACGGATCGGCATTACCGAATAGTGAATCATAAGACCAAAGAGATTATCCCCGGAGAACTCTTTGCCGACTAGCAGCAAACGAAAGAGACAGTTGCGCCATTACTCGCGGAAGAAGGCGCAAGACGCCGTATGGGTCGTGGAGTCACGCAATAACTTTTACGTGAAGGAAGAAGCCTGGGGAGAGTTTTTTAATCCAACAAGTTCTATCCCTGGCCTCGTTCCGGTAACAGTAGAAGAACGATGGACTCTGATCCTTTTGTAGAACGTTCAAAGTATTGGGTATCCAGAATCCGCAACATACGAACCAATGAGATAATCATGTATGACGCAATTGCTGAATGAAAGATGGACGATTGAACGCTTTGACCAACGAGATCAAGAATGGACTTCCTATTATCGTGCTCACGGTCAGCAATGGGATGGTGCAAGATGGGACGTAGCAGAGAGCCACACACTCGACAAGTGCTTGGCGTATGTGAGTAATCACAGCATGGAATTTCTTATTATGCTCAAGAATGGTTATAAATATCGCTTGCGTGAAGAAGTGAGCGGAGACGCTTATCCATTGGATTTGTTCCTATGAGAGAGTGGGTTGTTCAGTTATATTTTGACAATAGATGGATTGTTTGGCATGATAGAAAATATGCGGAAGGTGTGCCGGGACTAGAGAAGCTTACTCCGATGCGTCCTCGAACGCTCATGTCATGCATAAAGAAAATGGCTGATTATGACGCATGGAGTTCTGGCGCTCTTTCTCGGCGAGCTTTTGAGTACAGATTGTTCAACGTCAAGACTAATGAAGAAATTCCGCTAGCGGCACTTCTATGAAAGAATGGATTGTCCAAACGCTCTTGGATATAAGTTTAGATAAAAATAAGCCGCTCCCTATATGGATGACATGGAAGGACGTTGCCAAGGATTTGAATGGTATTGGTTCTGAACCAGAAATGAAACCTGAGTCGCTCGAAGATGCGCTAGAGCGAGCTTAATGGATCGTAGACATGGCACAGAAAGAACGGTATTTAAGCGTGGCTGTTCGGAAATACAATTTTCGGCTGCTCAATGTTAAGACGGGAGAGATTATTCCCTTGGATATATTCCAACTATGACCGATGACGGAAAAGAATGGGTGATTGATATTTCTTGGCCCGAAGCCGGATGGCACGCCAGTATGGAATACATCACGCGCCATTATTACGGTTTGACGTGGGAAGAATCTCAATCATTGGGCCAGGACAAAAAAACTATGAAACCTCAGAGATACGAGATTGCGCTAGCCATGGCTCAGCAGGCTATGAACGATCTAGAAGATTCTCTTGTAGAAACAGAATACCGTCTCCGCAACGTGAGGACCGGGGAAGTGATCCCAATGGCATTGTTCCAATGAAGAAGAAGGAGTGGCGCATAGAGCACTATACATATGTAGTTCCGCATAGTATGGATAAACGAAGGTGGCACTACTGGAAAGACAATTCCCATTTGCCCTTCAAAGTCAACGGTATAATGACGCTTGAAACCGGAGTCAAAACCCTGTATCGTTTACATGAGCACCTCAATCGTGCTTTGACGCTCAGGTTGCACAACGAGCGGACAGGAGAATCCATCCCGGCAGACATATTATGAAAGAGTGGGTGATTCAATCGCGCCATGGCGAGTACGACGCATGGAGTGCCTGGAGCATCTTTTGGTATGAAGACGGCGGCCCGCACGCTCATTGGTTTGCACAGTGCGAAGACGGCCCCTCTCCTCTTACCGTGCCATATGAGGAGTCGTTGACACGAGTATATTGGGCCAGGACACTGGAAGATTGTATTCGCATTTACGCGGCTGCGATATCAACAAGGATACAAATTGCGCCCTTTCGGTTCTATAACATGAACACTGGAGAGTCTTTCCCTACTGATTTTGTGACGCCATGAAAGAGTGGTTGAACTCGGAGTACCCCGAAGCAGGATGGCACGCCTTTGGGGCTATTCCTCCAATGCCTATCACCGAAGCGATTGAAATTGTTGGTGATTACTGGCACCTTGGCCCGATGGACTATGAGCGACCTAACGACGAAGATTAAGTTCTCATTCCCCACTCTTGACGAGCCACGATTCGGGACTAAGCACAGTTGGCAGCTTGAGTGGCGTAGCGATTTAACCGGCGATTGGTCCCCGTGTACGCCATCGATTACACTTGATGAAGTGTCATCATTTTACACACGGCAGTTTCGGGGTAATAGCTTGAATCAGTACCGAATGCGAAACAACAAAACTGGAGAGGTTATTCCTTGTGAAATCTTCGACTGAACGCTGGATCATTCAGACGTATCCTCCTATTGCCTATTTCAGTAGTCATGTTGTTCCGGGAATTGGACAAGATACAGATGGTTGGTTCCATTTGAAGTTCTATGGGCGACTGAATCACGATTTCAGCCTAAATAATCCAACGGTTTTTAAAACACTCCCTGGTGCTATTAGGCGCGTGAAGAAAGAACTTGAACGCGGCGGATTGAACCCGAAGTGGTTCTATCGTATTCTCAATCTGGATACACGAGAGAATATCCCTTATGATATCCTCTGACTTTGCGTGGGTTATCCAGAGTCTCTTCTTCGGTGAAAGTGACCGTTTCGCCAAGCCTGCGAGTCAAGAATGGAAAACCATGTCCCGAGGAGTCGTAGGACAAAAATGTGATATCTTACAGGAGTTTAGCCCCATGATCGGCACGACGCTGGAACATGCGATTGCGATTGCGATGGGCGTTTCAGGGTGGAATACCACACATTATGCATTTCGATTTAAGAACACCGAGACCGGGGAAGAAATCCCATTTGACGCCTTCCCGGAAATCAACCAAGTATGAACGACGAGAATTGGGTCATTTGCGTATTGGGATTGAAGTATAACAGTAAGGAAGAAGATGAATACTCTCCAATGAGACCCGTTTCTTTTGAAGAAGCGATGCGCCTCGCCATTGTGTCAGGGCTACAACGGAAAACTCTACAAGTTTCAGTTCTACAACATGAAAGACCGGGGGGCAAATCTCCTTTGACTTATTCCCCGAAATCCAACAGTAATGGCTATATGCAAAGGCTACAATAGCTACGAACCTAATCCTATTGCGAAATTCTTTGTGAGGATTCTCGCATGGTGTTTGCGAGAGTTGGGGTACGGTCCCGAAATGAAGACTCGACTTGGCATATCCAACGAGGAACAAGAAAGAGAAAAACAGATAAATATGGTACAATCATCTGGGATAGTGAATATACCGCTTGGGAATGCGTGGACGATTGCGGCCATGATCTGGAATCTGCAATCCGTGATCTCGCCATGCGACGAGAGATTTTCGGCGGTGAACTCTACCGACTACGGAATTGGCGTACACGAGAAATCATTCCCGGGGAAGTCTTAGTCGATGAAAAATGAGTGGTGGGTTGTTGAGCTTCGATACGGCACAAAATCCTGGCACACGTTTCAGGATGCTCATGCCGCAAGAGATTATAGTCACACGCTCGATTATTGCTTGAAATTTGTCAAAAAGCAGCGCGAGACATTTGCGAGAGGAATACAATCAGGGATTCATTACCGCTTGCACAATCACGAAGGCGCCGGTGAAATTATCCCACTTGAGGCGCTGGGTGTATGAGAGAATGGATCGTAGAAGCGAAGGTCAAAGGAGAGGAGTGGGTGCGTTGGCACATGTGGAATACTAATGACAAAATGACGCCTGAGACGTTAGAGCATTGTGTAGAACGGCTGAGACTTCTCGAAGGGAACAGTGCGCCACATATCTATGTCCGTATTCGGAATATAAATACCAACGAAAAAATCCCCGCAGAGTTATTCCTATGAGCAAAAAGCAATGGGTTGTCGAGCTACGGCCTTTTCCACCGGCCTACGATAATATATACCATATGATTCGCGCACAGAATCCCGATATCTTTGAAACATGGACTCGGGAGAAGACACACGAACCCCATAACGGTGTGCTCAATAAAGATGAAATACCACCTTCGGATTTTAACGATGCCCTGAACCGAGTTATCCATATTCTCAACATTTTCCAATATATGCATGTCCGAATGCGGAATTTAGAAACAGGGGAGATTATCCCAGGTGAAGCTCTCGGAACGTAAATGGGTACTTGAATACTACCACTCGACGAGAAATGTGTGGGAGGTAGTGGGAAGTAAAATAGAGACTTTACCAACCGCTACCAAAACACTGGAAAAGTTCAACAGGGAATGGCCCGACGATATTTGGAGAATACGGAATGTTTGGTCTAAGGAAATTATTCCAGGATCGATATTCGGATAAGTGGCAAGTCGAAATTGTTCGTAGAGATACAGAAGGACATGCCAACTACGTAACCACGCACATCACAGATTGGACCTTTGTGGGAAAAGCATTTAAGAAAACTCAATATACCGAAGCCGTTGGTACGTGGGAGTTTTTCCAAGGGACGATAGAATTGTGTATGTTTTGGCTCCAGAAGATGCATCCGAGTTGGCACCGGTACGCGGCTTTTCGCCTACGAAATACTGTAACTAATGAAATAATTCCTGCGGAACTGTTTATATAATGGCGACTAAAAAGGGATTCATGCACGGGTTTTACCTTGAACTTGTCCGATCAACAATCGTGGCGAAGTCTATCGAGCGACTCAGCAAAGGAGATTACACTTACAATCGTCTTATGGAAATAGCTGGTGAGTGGCAAGTAGAAATATTTTGGAATGATGATTGGGAAACGACGTATATCAAGGCGCGATCCCTTGAAGATGCGACCCATGAAATGTCCTTCGCCATTGACGATTTCCCAGATGATCGGTGGCGTGTTCGCAATATTCTGACCGGAGAGATTATCCCTGGTGAAGTATTACAGAAAGCATAGCGTCTGCGTCCCTTGATTTATTGGGGAATACGTGATAGAATCCTGGCTGTGGTGTATCATGAAAAAGTCGTGGCAATGGATTATCGAGTACAAGCGCATCGCCAAGAACGATTACGAGCGCAAGAAGGCTCAAGAAACTGAGAAGTTCCTGGCGGAACACCCGGAGTGGGATACGATGGTCCGTCCCTCGGAAGCGGATTCTACACCGATGGAATGGTACGGCCGTGACTTGGTTCGTTGGACCCCTATTCCTGAAAGGTACTGTGGGAGGCATGCGTTTGGCAAGCGTGATGAACCCATGACGCCAAAGCATTTTAAAGTTGCACAGGAGATACTCCTACGCTTGGTCTACAAAGAGGCGCTAGTAAAGGATTGGAACGTTGATAAAGTGCTCGATCCCAGCAAGTACGTTACTCGTCTGCTAAATGTCAAAACCAAGGAGACTGTCCCTGGAGAAATTTATGTCCTCTAAAATATTCGACCATGAAGATTTCAAATTCCTGTCCTTCTTAGGAAGCGGGATAGTTGCAGTCGTAGTAATTACGTGTTTCGTTGGCTACCTTGTTTCTAGAGCACAGTGTCGTCAAATAGCCGAACGTAGTGGGTACGCCACAGATTATCGTGGATTAACCGGATGCTTCATCCACGTCGGCGACACGTGGGTACCTTATGACCGTTGGCGCGTTCTCGATGAAAACTAACGTAGCCACACAATACCACAAGGCCGTTGAGTGGGCGGTTCAACATTGGTACGCTTATGCTGGTTGGCAGACGATGGGCGCATGGAACATCAATTACGATTTTCAGCTAGGACGTATGTTGTCATACATTCGTCATATCCGCGAAAACCAATGGCGCTGGTCTATGGCGAATTCCTCTTTTCGCTTGATTTCCTCAGAAGGTGAAGTTATCCCAGGCGATCTCTTTCATGAATGAGAAAGCATGGGTCTTTGAGATTTACTATAATAATATCTCCTACACGGAGAGTACATGGCATAGGCACTCCAAAAACATGAGATTCAAGAAAGCGGTAGAGAAGATGACAGCGTACAATAAATACGATTTGAACGTCGTCAGGATTCGCAATGTGCGAACTGGCGAAATAGTCCCAGGAGCGTTATTCGTATGACATGGGCAGATAAGTATTCAAAAACATGGCAACCGATGTTTGCATTCGCTCCACATAGGACGCTAGAAGGCCGCTGGGTGTGGCTCCAGAAAGTCTATGTGAAATTTGGTGGGTATCGCCTGCCATATATCGAGGAATATCCATTCTCTGTCTACACGACTACTCCCGACAAGTATCCAGTAAAGAAATGAACAAAAAGATGGAGCATCTCAAAGAGCTTCGCCGTATTCAGGCCGTTGTTCATGAATTGGCCCCGAAATGGCGTTTGAACTTTTATGAACATCGAGAAGACATTGAGCAAATCCTGACTGATACGCGAAACCTCGCCGCAGAGATTGGCGATGAGACTGCTGACCATGATCTAGTCAGGGCTGCAAACACGCTAGAGGAAATGTACTGGCGAGATATGGAAGATTTGAAAATTGACTGACTGGGAAGATATTCGTCCAAAGAAGGGCTATGGCGAATGGCATATTCAATGGATTTCTGCTGTGGAAATTTGGCAGACACATTCGTACCGGGTAGAATTCTGTGAAGCTATTGCCGAACTTTTAGAAAGTATGCGCGCATGGCCGCGCTGCCAGTGGCGCTTGCATCATTACGAACTTAATGAGACAATACCCGGAGAACTATTATGCCTCTAGACCCGAGAGTACAAATCAGCGGCGATCCTGAGGAAGTATGGTTATTGGAATGGTACCGTGTGAATCTCCGAGGACCACGGGTATTGCAGGCAGAGTGGCTTCCCGCCGATGAGGAACCTTTTCTGCTGGATTTGGAAATGAACATTCACAAACTAAACCGGTGCCCGCGAGCACCCAACACCACCCGACTCCAGCCAACTTCAAGTTCGCGGAAGCGTAGATTTCACGGCCTCGACGCAGTCGGCCCCTGATCGAGCTGACCATCGTTCCAGCCGTCCGGGCCGGACCGTCAGGTCGGCGCGCACGGGCCGGCCGAGGGCCACCGCCCGGACGAGGCGGGGGCTTTTGAGTCCTCTGCGGCCGATGTCAAATCGCTGAATCTACAGGAGTTTTCAGCTGAACGATGAGGAAGTGTGTAAGAGACTGTGTAAGGTACACGTAAGAGGCTGTCGGCACAGGGGTTTGCATAGGGTCTGATGCAGGGACTGAGGTCTACTGCATGTTTCACTTGGCCAATGTATCGGAATCTGATACCTTCGCTGAGTGAATTTAGCATCTCGCCATCCCTCCGCCCGTCAGTACATCAGCGACCTTGCCGCACGTGGTCGCTATGACTTTTTATGCCCCCTCATGGGCAGCGATCTTGGCATGCCTTGTCTTAGGCATGCTATTCTGCGGGTGTGCGTTTCTTATCGGAGCCCGTTGGAATGACGAGCGATTAAAAGACCAAGACCGCCCAGAATGGGTTCTAGAAGTTCTGGATGATTTTCAAGAGTGGGGAAGCGTGGATTGGAGTGATATCGGTGCTAAAGCAAATGTGCATTGTAACATGATGATTCATCATCGGGCTTCATCATTTTATGATGGAATGTTTCTCCACGGAGTCATTACACGATTCAACGCTCTGAAAGAGCATAAAGTCTTCAACCACATTTACCACGGGCGTAATCTCCGAATTCGGAATAAGCGAACCAACGAAATTATCCCCACAGAGGCTCTATGAATAAAAGAGACTCTGAGCGGCTAGAGAGAATCAGTTGGATCATTCAGGTTTTCGATCCTAAGAGATTGCCTAATGTTCATGCGTATAACCGCTGGATGGGCGTGCATTGTTCAGTCAAACACGGAACTGTGCATCAAGTCGAAGAACACGAAGCCGATCAATACGATCTAGAGAAGGCCATTGAAATTGCGAATTACTTCGCTAAGAGCGTAGACGCTAAAGATTGGCAGAACTTTGATTGGAGCGTGTATAACTTCCGCACGCTAGAGCGAATACCAATTTCTGCATTGTAAGCGTGGGAGAGTCCGGGGATCACGATAGAAGCGGCTGTTACAAAGTTTTTCGCCGCAATAGGTTTGCGTACATGCGCGCAAGGGCAAAAGCAGGTACTTCAATGACCCGTGTGAAAGGACTCTCCCATGATAAGTAAAAAAGAATGGGCGCTGGTGGTGTGGAACAACAAAGAGAAGAAGTGGGAGAAATGCTACGCCGCAGAACGAGATAAGCACCGTTTATTGTATCATCAATATTACACCGACATGAGTACGACGTTCACCCTCGAAGACGGTCTGGAGCATTTGTCTGAAACGTTTCGATTGAGAGCAACAGCGCACTATGCATTGTTTAATATTTTCACAGCGGAAATGATCGATGGAAGTATCATCCAAGAATAAGTGCTGGCGCATGGAGCACCGAGACTTGCATCCATATTCTGTCTTTGGTGATTATGTGGGTGAAGATTGGATCACGTGGAAAACAGAGTATGAGTTTAACTGCGCTTTGGAAAAACTCATAGAAATGACACAAAACCGGCGAGTTGATAAGAACGGCGTGAAAGTTGAATTTTATTCATACCGTATTCGCAATATCGAGACTGAGGAAATCATCCCAGGAGAATTGCTTGTATGGACCTAGACCGTTGGGTGATTGAGCACCTACTCAGGCACCACGATACAGGTGCTCCGCTTTGGACCGCGACAAGCTCCATGATGAGCTTAGATGGTTCCCGAGGTACTTTTAAATTAGAAGAAGCAATTCAGTATGTTGCGGACATGCAGGACCATTGGCTCTTTCGCCATCGAGAAATGCGAATTCGGAATATCGACACAGAAGAAATAGTACCTGCGGCCATTCTGTGATACAATCGAGGGGCATGAAAAGGTGCCTCTTCGAAGGATATATCATATATTACGATTTAGAAGGACATGGGTACTCTGAGCAGTATTACATCGAACACATGGACGCTATTGAAAATATTGACCCGGCCATCAACGGGGAGTGGCAAATAGAGTTCAGCGAAGATTACAATAAGTGGAGAACAATCCTTGGTGACAGCGTGAAATTCAACTTCGAAGAAGCGAATAAGGTACTCTGTCAATTGGTACAATACAACGGTATTTACGTCATAGACGAGAGAAAGCAAAATAAGCATTATGAAGAAATGCAAGGAATGCTCAAGGGTCAAGGCCCTCACTTTCTTGAGGTAGCGCGGACTAGCACAGCGGGCTTTGGGAGTAGTCGAGAAGTCGAGCCCGAAGGTACAGACGTGTATAAATACACATTGAAATTTCAGAAGTTGACAGCATTCCGCATTCGTAATATAGTGACCGGCGAATTGGTCATGGGAGACGCATTGTTGTGTCCTACTACGGATTGATACCTCGTCCAGACGGAGGTTCTGGTTTGCTTCCTCTCCATGGGCATGGAGAAATGACCATTCGCCAAGACCCTAAAAAATTAACCATTGTTATTAAAGAAGACGTGGGATACGTGGATTTAGAAACTCGACTCACGGAAAACGACAATGGAGAATGGGAAATAGTCTTTCGGCCTTTCGAGGGTGAAGGCTGCTCTCGTCTCGGATGCGTATTGTGGCATCCTTGGTTGGTGTATATGGAGCGCGTTCCTCGTTGGTCGTTAGAAGAAGCCATCGCACTTGTCACGAGAGGGATCGATTTGGCGACGAAGAATTGGGAGTTTCAATGCTATGCGAATTACGCTATCCGACACGTTCATACAGGTGAAATAATTCCGCGAGAAATCCCATGCGCGTAATCAAAAAGAAATTCTTCAAAAGCAAGAAGCGATGTTTGGCGCTGGACCAGCACGGCCATCAATGCAACAAACGAAGGACCGCGCCTCAGCATTATCACGGCGATTCTGAGCTATATGGGTGGCTCCATGAAAAACAGCCTGGTTGGGTGAAGGTTTACTTATGCGAAGAACACGACACACGGAGAGCCGACGTTGATTACTAAAGCACTAACCGCATGGCAAGCTCCTCCTACAAGGAGCCCTAAAAAGAAGACTCGTTCGCTTTCGTTTGCTGTTACTTTCCCAAAGAACGCCTTAGACGGTCCATGTAAAGCTGGCCCTTTGTGGATCACGCGACCATCTTTAACTTACCGAGCGCGAAAGAAAGAGATTATTCGTATTGTGAGTGTGTACCCGGTGGTAAAAGCAACAAATGAGAACCGCCCACACTTTCAATGGGCCATAGAAATGGGAGTACCAATCCCAGATCATCCGCCGTGGATGCCGCTCCTTCCTGCGGGATATCACGTGACTTTGAAAAGCGGCATCAGAGTATTGGAAGCTCTAGCCAAGAGCAATTCCATGAGTTATCGAAGCGTGGAAGGATTGACTACTCTTTCCAAAGCTGGACCAGAACACGTTACGTATAGGCTTTACAATGTCAAAACCGGAGAAGAAATCATCAGCGATATTCTTCAAAAGTAGGGAAAACGCGAGATTAACAGCAAGTTGGTCTATTTAAACTTGTTGAGTTTTCAAGCTTTTATGCCTAAACTGTCAATAATTACCGATAATTGATTTAGAAATCAACATGATAGGACTCCCATCTCCATTAAGAAAATCAGGTGGCTACGACCAACTTCACTGGTGGTGTGGGTGTTCGTTATATTGGAGAGCGTTTAATGGCGCAATCAAAAACATTCATCCCTGTAAAGGCCATCAAAAGAATGACTAAACTTCGTATAATCTCTCAAGGTGGAAGAACACATGTTGAAGACGAGGCAGGGAATCGCATTTGGGGAGTCAAAAGCATCAAGTGGGAAGTGGACGAAAACGACTCACCAATTTGTACTCTTGTGATGTACGGTGTGATTACTGATTTGGAAGTGGCTCCAAATATTACCGTCGTGCCCGTGCATCAGGGCGCTAATCCTCCTCTAAGTAAGCCACGATTCTTCCCAAAAAAGAAAAAGCTTATTCGATGACAGAAGACACGTGGAGAGTCGAAGGCTTATTTTCCAATGATCTTTTGGTAGGTCAGTGGATGGTACTGAACGATACCCACTTTGGAGTTCAGTGGCCGGTCAAGATTGAAACAGCGGTTGAAATATGGGAGTTGCTTAAACAGTCTGGATATGATGTTCATGCCGACCGCTTCCGTATTGTAAATATTGACACCAATGAAGTAATCCTTTGCACGATTCTTTAAAGCTGATAAAATACTCCCCATGACAAAGCGATCCAAGCGAACCTATTATGTCTATGGTATGACGTGGAACGTTGAAATGCGCCACGCTGCTCCTGTGAGCTTGTATGAATCGGTCGCTGCTTTTAAAGCTTCGGGGAAGTGCTGGAAGCGCGATGGCATTGTCAAAATGACTGTGGACGCAGAATACGTTTATGATCCAGTTATTCCAAAGAAAGGAAAGAAATGAACTCAGTATATGAAGTGAAAAGAAACGTGCTGATATGACGGACGTGGGAACGAGCTTGCAGTATCTCATGCAGGGCGGTGACTAATGGAAACACTCGTAGTAAGTGACGCGGAACAGGATAAGCTCCGCGACGCTATTGAAGTCATTCGTAAGCACGGCATGCGTGAGGCCCGCCTGATCCTTGAAGGCAAGGGAGAAGCATGGATAATCCGACAGACCGCGAAACTCGTAAGCGGCGGACAGAATGGTTAATTGAACGGCTTGTTCCGCGCAAGCTGATTTGGGTGCGAATTGCCAAAAAAAGAATCTTCACAATTAAAGGTGCAGTCGGTTACGTATCACGATTACGGAAGTTCTATCCAGATTCTATCTACCGTTTTAGAAATGTCAACGACCAAGAAGTCATCCCCTCTGACCTATTCGGGGTTTGATATTATGAAGGCGATTGGGGACAACCTCAAAGCCGCTTACATGAAATCCATTGATGCCGAAATGGCTGGGATACTCAACGCGACATGGGGAAACGTCGGAGCAACTTCACGTTGCTTACATTACTGTAAGTGTGGAATGATTGGAGAACATACGCCGAATTCGTACTTTCAAACAGAAAGCAAGAAATGCGGTATTGCGTTGAACATTAAGTGCAATAAGTGCTCGACAAAAGCCCGCTACACGTGGCATCGCTTCAAATGGAGAAAATCATGATCTCTACCAAAATGACAGAATACTGCCTCGGGTTCTATTTTAATAAGAGCCGTGAGGAAGTCATTCTTATTGGCAAGCGAAAGCCACCGTGGCAAGCCGGAAAGTTTAACGGCGTTGGTGGGAAAATCGAGTTGAATAAGCTCGGCGAGAGCGAAGGCCCTTGGGTTGCTATGCTCCGTGAATTTGAAGAAGAAACCGGCGTAAAGACGAAGATGGATAACTGGAAACTCAAGATTACGATGGGCGGTTTGGATTGGACGTGCTACGTCTTTGCAGGGTTCCATGACTCTGACGAATTTCCTCCTTTTAGGGACTTCCAAGATCACGAAGAAATAGCGCAGGTTGTGGAATTAAAAGAGCTAGGATTTGATGGTTCCTTTGCAGAACATGTTATACCCAATTTGCACTGGCTCATTCCACTATGCTTGGATAAAGATGTTGCGAGTGTGTCAGCCACCTATTATTAGGAGAGTCAAGTGACGAAGACAAAAATTGCCGAGATTGTCCTCTCGAAAGAGGATTCAAAGATTCTGGTAGATGAACTACTCAATCCACGCGAGCCCGGCGACAAGCTGAAGGAGGCGGTTGAGAGATATAAGGAACAGTGGATTCGGACTATGGCCGAAGCAGAAGACAAGGCCATTCAAAATGGCGGTGTGACTGCTGGAAACATGGCCTGCCGTCCTCATCTCCAGCACGCCAAGCCGTGTGGAATTACAGAAAGCGATAGTGAGTGCGCGTGTGGGTGCTCTGGTGACGATGTATGGTGCATGGCGGAAAAGGGCATGCCGACCGTGGAATGTAAGGCAGCAATCTTCGGGCTCAACGCGCTGTGCGATATCGAGGAAATCGTCTTCAGGGGTCTTAATTCGGCCTTAATGGAGCACGGTTGGTCTATTCCTGAAGACCAGAAAGCGGACTACGCTGGGATGCCTATAGCAGTCCGTTTGAGCTTGCTCAGTGAAAAAGACCATCTGCCTCTGACGTTGCATGAATGGATTGAACGCCGTGCGGAAGTCTTTATCAAGCGCCGGGTAGGCGAATTGAAGCTAGAGGAGCCGAAGCTGGGCCTCTTTCAGTCTTTGAAGAAGCGAGATATTAAGATCGCGGTATACACTACGACTTCCCGAGAATCCCTTAAGCTGGCTCTTACCAATTTGGGAATCATGGGCCTTGTGGACGCTTGGTTGGGAAAAGAAGATGTGGAGTTGATGCCACCTGATCCTGCTATTTTCGAAAAGGCTCTGGAGCAATTAGGCGTTGACGCGAGAGCCTGCGTCGTGGTAGACTCCCTATACAGTAGTTGGGTTGCAGCGCGAGAGAAACATTTCGCCATGGTGGTAGAGATTGATTCCGCAAAAGACGTAACAGAGGTACTCTTTTAATGAAGTTCATGGCTTGGGCATACTTGATTGCGTTCGGTTCCACTTGGGTTGTTGCGGGAATGGATGATGGCTCTGGCGGTGAGCTTCGCCAAGTTGGCTTGACGCTCCTCGGCCTAGCATGGATTCTTGGATTGGGGTTATCTCTCTCGACCTTATGGAGAAAGGACTAACCGTGGATCAACCAGAATATCGGCCTTCGTGGGAAGAAATTAAAGCCGAAATGGCAAGACGATCTTTGAGAGGTTGTATTTCTTTTGCTAAAGGCACAGGAGTTCTTCTATTGGGTTTTGGTATCGTCGCTCTCCATACGTGGTTTGCGTACAGCGTCCTTGGAATTCAAGGTGAGAACGGGGAAAATGCTGCTATTCTCGGATTCATTTCCGCTGGAGTAATCTGGGTTCTAATTCCAGTGTGTCTTCTTTCGTGGTATGAAGATATTGTTCGTGGTCTTCAATACAAACACTACTCTGCGAACAAAAAGACACATGGCTAAGACGGGAATAAATCTCTCCACAATAGAGGCGCAGGAAGTGTATAATTCTGCGTTCAATACTGCTGGGCACAATCCGTATGCGGCACAAGATAAGCGCATTTTGGAATTCGAGCCATTCAACGTAGTGCTTCAAAAAGTGCAGCGAATAGCTCCGAATAAATACATCACCATTGCTGGCGGTGCCGTTCGGGATTTATACGTCCAAGACGAGAAGCTAATAAAAGACATTGATGTGTTTATTCTTGACGTGAAGGATAATGCTGAAAAGCAGGAGATTATTGCAAACTGTTCTAGGATGCTGGCTGGCGGTCCACAGCATCAACTATACCCTGGAGCAAACTTTAACTGTCTTTGGAATACCGCTTATCCAAATATGGACGCGGCTTCTTTTAAGGCATGGGGATTTGGTCTTAGTGGAAAGAATAAAATCCAATATGCAGTCCAAATTGTCGGTCATGCTGCCAAAGACGTTAAAGCACTGCTGGAAGATTTTGATTGGCGGGCTTGTCAATTCGCGTATGATGGTCACAGCGTATGGCGGGATGGTTTGAATGACTTCTATGAGAACCGTCTGCACCTTGGAAATGTTCGCAACGCCTTCTATACACTCAAGCGCGGGTTTTACCTGGAACATAAATTTGCAAAAGCCGGTATGCGCGTCGCTGTGGCTAAAGAAGATATGCTGACTCTAGCTAGCATGATGCTAATAGACCCGGAGATCGAGTATAATGGAAGATAGCGATTATGCCTTTTTGTGGGGCGTCGCCACAGGCATCGCCTTCACCATCTTAGTCCAGAAACTCCTTACAGTTGTTGACATTTCCGATCTACTACATTCCCTCTTGCGCGCTGCGTCATAATATGCTATCATCACTACATGCGAGTAATTTTGGATTACATGAAGTATCCAGTATTGGCCTGGGCTGCGGGCTTCTTGGCTCCGCATATCAGCCTTCCAATCAGCATGCTGCTAATGGTGAGCATTATCGTCATCGCATTGAGATTGGACGGTGAGATTTGATCTATACCCCATCACGTATTGAGTCTTTTTCCGGTGCCTATGAATTCCTGAGTAATTTCTACGAAAAGACACTAGAATACGATAATAGATACTGGCCTACGTTAGAACACGCTTATCAGGCAATGAAGACACTTGATCCTGACGAGCGTGAAGCTATTCGTGCGTCTCGCTCTCCAGCGTTGGCGAAGCGCCTGGGGCGTCGTTTGAAAATGCGCGACGACTGGGACGATATCAAGATCGGACTCATGCACGAGCTACTGCGCGTGAAGTTCCGTGACGTGCAGTTGCGAGAACAGCTAATTGCGACTGGGGACGCTGAATTAGTCGAAGGTAATCACTGGGGCGATACTTTCTGGGGCGTCTGCAAAGGCCACGGCACTAATTGGCTTGGCCGTTTGCTTATGGCTGTCCGTAGAGAAATCAAACATGAAAGGGGCCTTGTATGAAATTGACTGTTATAAGCAAAAGAGGAATGTTGACTTTTAAAACACCCAATCCGCTGTGTTTGAAACACAGAAAATATAAGGCAAAGAAAAGACCTTTGGCAAACTGCGGAGAATGCTGGGTTGGTTATGTAATAACTGAACTATCCCATTGGGTATCACGAAATGCCTGAAACCGCCAAGTGTGGTCGTTGTGAAAAAGACGACTATGCTCACATGTGGGGTAAAGCCGGCCATCGTTTTCGTTGCCCAAACTGTGATTCTACAAATACAGAAGTTGCAGACTACGATATGATGTGGCATGATGGTCGAGTAATTTGCAGCGGTTGTGGATTATACATTCGAGCTTACGACGCTGGGTAAAACATGAGCTTTGGTGACGATACGCTTCATCCTGATAATGATTACTATAGCGAACGCAATCGTATCGCACGAGAAGTTGATCGTGCATGGTACGAAGAAATCGCTAAACGGCTTCCGCAGATAAAAGTGCAATCCTTCTGTGGGGCTAGCTCCACGATTGCTTGGCTGTTCCGCCAAGTAGAAATCCCCGCCGACGTGGCGGAATTGGCTGCGAAACTAAAGGAACTAGAGAAGTGCTCTACGTCCTAGCCGTATTTGGACTCGCAGTTGTTGTTCTGTTAGCGAAATTTCTGATTTATGTTAACAAGGAAGTTGAGCGACAGATGCGTAATCATGAAGAAGACCTAAGCTGGTATGGACCGGAAAATACCGACGACAATTAGGTATGTATCCTGCCCAAAGTTCACGGTGCTTATTGAGGTAGACGAAGACACCGGAAGGATAATCTTAGGCCCACCTATTGTCAAAAAATTCATCGGTAAATATTCCTGGGAATTGTTTGATTGGATAGCCTTTAAATTCGGCGAGTGTCAAGAAGAGTTCATATCATGTTCTACAAACAAAAGTGCCGGTACTGCGACGAATGGTTTTGGCGTTTCCGGTTCAAAACACATGAGGACTGGTGCTGGCGTAACAAGCTCAAAATTCTAAAGATTCGGCTCCAGAATAAGAAAAAGTAGACAAGAATCCACAAGAAAGGTAAGATATTCTCATGAATCATCCTTGCGGCAGATGCGGTAGACCGATCCCCGATTACGTAGAGGAGTGCTCATCATGCGCTCGATAACAATGGAACAAAGAGCGAGAACTGTTCTTGGCTTGTTGCTCATTCTTGCATTTCCCGCCGCACTGGCGCTTTTTCTTGGATACATGATTCCTGCCCAAGCGGCAGTTAATCCTGCTCAACAGGGAATTTCCCAAACAGAATCGGCGCAGCCTCAGGTTATCAACGGTAAGATTATCCTCATGTGCGTGCAGAGCACCAAAGATTTGCTGTATATTTATCAGAATCTTAAGGGCGAGCCCGTAGGAATCGCCGTGGTATCTGACGGTTGCAATGAGAATTAAAAGAATAACCGGACTCCAAAAAGAGTACCGGATTTTCCACGTTACCTTCCCAGATCGATACATGCTCTGTATGAGTTTTCTTCGCATGCAAGAGCACTATGAGTCTGCCAATCCGAGGTTCCGTCGAGAGCCTTTCTCACTTGAGGAGTACATGGATTGGTACGCAAAGAACCAACCAGATCGACAGTCCCGTCCTGAACCCGAACGCGGTCATTTTACGTATACACAGGATTGGAGTGGTTTCAACGTTCCTTCGGATATCGTTGCTAAATTCTTTTTCTATTTCTCCGACAAGAGCGTGAAAGAGTGGGCGCTTATCAAGGGCATTATGAATGCAGTTGATGAATATAACGTCGGGGTTGGGATAAAGAAGGGCAGTGTTTTCCATCGCCCTTTCTACGTAATTGGAACTTACGACAATGACCCTGATAACGATGACGGCTCCACCGTTGCCCATGAGATTCGCCACGGTGTTTACTTTTGTGATGAAGAGTATCGAAAGGAAATGAAGGCAGCCGTGATGAAACACGCGCCTGAGTCTTTCTTCAAGAGCCTCTCCAAAGCTGGATATGGAAAGAACACCATTATTGATGAAGCCCATGCGTATGCGCTTACCGGCTACCGAACAGAAGAAAAGGTAACGGCAAAGCTCAAGAAGCTGACGAAAGAATTGAAGAAGATCGAAAAGAAGTACATATGAGAAAATTTCTAATTGAATTAATACAAATTGTTTTGTTTGTTCCATTCACTTTGTATTACATTTATGAAGTCAAAACCGGTCGCCGGAAATGAGAAGAATCACATATCACGGTACGGGGAGCTTACAAGAACAGATTGAGTTCATGTATGCTCAACCGATTTACGGAAAACAGCACCGGCCAAAGTACATCGAAGCTGTGAAGCTCTGTGAAAAGCTCGAAAAAGCATTGCGAGAATTATTGGCCGATTCTGACCGCTGGATGAATGACGGTTGTATTCTCGCCATGCCTGGAACACGGAGTTTTAAGGCTCGGGAGAATGCACGAAAACTCCTCAAGCTTAAATGTCGAAAACTGTCCTTATAAACCTATTCGCCGGCCCTGGCGCTGGAAAGTCCACGACAATGGCTGGTGTGTTCCACGAGTTGAAGCATCGTGGGATTAATTGTGAAATGGTTCCAGAATACGCTAAAGAGAAAGTCTGGGAAGAAAGCTTCACTGTGCTTAACGACCAGATTTATGTGTTCGCAAAGCAATTACACGGTATTCGTAAGCTGGTAGGGAAGGTAGACGTGATCGTGACCGACTCCCCTATACTCCTGTCGCTGCACTATGCGAAAAATGAAACAGAAACGTTCAAGAAGCTGGTTGTCGAGACGCACCACAACCTCTGCCGGTCTTTGAACTTTCTGCTCCAAAGAGAAAAGGCATATGAGCCTTCTGGGCGTATGCAGACAGAGGACGAAGCCAGAAACATTGATTCAATTTTGCGAAATATCCTGGTGAGTTCTCACGTCGAATACCGTGAGGTTATTCCTCGGCGAGAGAATATTAACGCGATTTGTGATCTTGCCGAAGCCGCTACCCGTTGTACTGATTGTCAGCTTTAGTCTTCCCTAAATTTAGGCGCCTTGGGAAAGGTCGAGATAGGTTGCGAAACCGGGCCTCGGACAGACTAAATTATTAATGCCGTACACGGAATAAATTCTCCGGTACGGACGTTATACAGCCTTTTATCGTCCAAGTAGCGACGCGACCGCTTAACCCGGCCACTCCTAATTTCCTGCACCCATTCCACTGCTTCTTCAAGGGGGGCAATTGAAGGCGGAAAAATAAATTTAATGACACTACGGTATGCACCCTTGAGGATTTCCCATATAACGTCTACAGCGTTTCCTCGTTTCCCCGTCTTAATGTAGTGCTCCAGATTGAGGAAATTTCCTTTGGGAACAGCGACTTGAATTATCCAAAGACGATCATCGTTTGAGGTAGTCATGGAGTGCGTCTTCCCACGGACGGAGTTTCGGCAGTTTACTATTTTCGAGAACGGAATACTTCGGGCGTTTTGCAGGAAGATTCAGTGAATCTGCCGACACGGCAATCAGCTTATGAGGGTCAATAAATTCCTGAGCGAAACGGAACCAATCGCATTCCCCTTCGTTGGTCAGGTGATACACGCCACCTTCGGAATAGAAAAGCTCAAGGTTCTGCCAGACTGCTTCGGCTAAATCTTTCGCGTATGTCGGAGTAGTCACTTGATCGACTACGACTTGCACCGGCCCTGATTGTGCTTTCCGCGCAATGCGATCAATAAAGTTGCCGTGTTTGTCTTTGGACCCACCTTTGCCGTACAACCCTGCGGTTCGGATAATTGAAACACGAGGATGCAACATCTTTATCCCCATCTCGCCAATAAGCTTTGACCGACCGTAATTATTGATAGGATTTGTCACGGCGTCCTCATAATATGGGAACTTTGCGGTTCCGTCGAAGACGTAATCCGTGCTGAAATGAATCATCGGAACGTTCATGTCTTCGCAGACGTGAGCAAGACGCATAACGGACGCGCCGTTGATATCGATGAAACTAGCGGGTTTAGCTTCTGCCAAGTCTACGTTATTCAACGCCGTGGCATTGATAACGACAGCGCACTTGTTGTGGATCAGCATGTCATCCCGCAAATGGAACGTGTCGCGGAAATCACAATGGGAACGGTCGTAAGCAATAGCCGCGTTTCCAAATACTCGGACAAGTTCACGGCCTAACTGACCCTTAGCACCCAGAATTCCAACTTTTAGCACATCGCTATCCTATCGAATTATTCAATAAAGTCAAGGGGCTTGACAATTGGGAATAACCCTGCTAGAGTCTGGAGTGCCCGCACGTGGGCGAAATGATTGTAAAGTATCTCGATTGTCTCTTTCGGCCTTAACCGGGCATTGAAGCTTGGCGGGTCAGATTACTGAGGAGGTACGTTGAGAGAAAGATAATTATGAACTAATTGGTTATTATTTTGGAACAGGCCAGATAGTATCGGCCATATTGATTAACGCCAGATAACATCGGCAAAAACTATTGTTTAAATATAATTGATGTGAAGAATCTGTCTGAAATGTAGTACCCACGTGCGGGTTTTCTTTTAGTCCAGTTTGGATTCCGTGAACCCGATAGTATTCGGTTGGCCCTTATCTCCTTACAGGAATCCGTGAAAGTATCGGCTTGCTGCGGATACGAAGTCAATAGCGCATTCTGGCATAAAACTCAACTTTTGGGAGTTGAAGCGTGGAGGTTAAAACGTCTAATAACATGGACAGACCACGGAACCATTTTGGCTCTATCGTCTAATGGCTTAGGACTCGGGACTTTCAATCCCGCAATCGGGGTTCGATTCCCCGTAGAGCTACTTTCTTATGTGGACAATTCAAATACTGTACGTGAATCCCAACGACGCGAGTGACGTAGAAGGCTGGAATGATTGGTCAGGACGTGATGCCTATGACACTTTAGAACGCGCAACAGAAACGCTATTGCGCCAACTAGAGCGACCTTTTCTCCGTAACAATTATCATTTTCGGCTTTTCAACTACAGCACACAAGAGGAAGTCCCCGCTGATCTCTTTCAGAAGTAGTATTCCGGGATCGTCTAACTGGCAAGACGCGGGCCTCTGGAGCCCGCTATCGTGGTTCGAATCCATGTCCCGGAGCTTGACTTAACAGATACTTTCGTGTACTGTCGATTCTGAGTGAATATCGCCGATTAAGACGGTAATCATCTACCGCATTTGTGGACGAGTAGCGTTTGCTGATGATAAAGAACCGCGCTGCGGTTGAGGCCACAAATCGTGAACGCAGGCGTCCTATAGCGTGACTTGGCCGGGAGAGACGGCCTCTTTTCCCCGGTAGCTCAGTGGTAGAGCGTCCGGCTGTTAACCGGAGGGTCGCAGGTTCGAGCCCTGCCTGGGGAGCTTGTAAGCCTCAATCGTTTAGTGGTAGGACTCCTGCCTTCCAAGCAGGATGCGGGCGTTCGATTCGTCCTTGGGGCATGTTTGCGGAGTGTGGGTCATTGGCTGACCGCCCGGTTTGGGACCGGGATCAAGGGAGTTCGATTCTTCCCACTCCGATGTTATAGACCCATAACTTATTGGTAAAAGTACGCCCCTTATAAGGGCGAAATGGCCGGTTCGATTCCGCCTGGGTCGATAGTAAATAAACCATCATGGAGTTCATTGTGACAGTTTTGACAAAGCAAAACGCACTTCTTTAATTCTTCCAAAATAGCTTCCCAAGAGCGAGTATGACTCCCGGAAATGATAAATGATTTATCCCGTAAATGATGGAAGGTTAAGGCTCTGTTGCAGCGATTGTACCCGCATTTCATGCAGGCTCCACCTAGAAGTTTTATGGCCTGTTCTTTCCGCTTTTGTCTGTGGCGATTGACAATGCAAGAATTACAAGTTTGTCGGGTACAGCCTGTTCTTGGCTTGTATTCATAAACTCTGTTACATTTTTGGCACGTACATAGCATACACTATCCTCCATGAGATATAACTGTTCATGGGCCTCGTCTTATTGACAAATCTGCACGAACCGTGTAATATTGCAATATGAAGATGACCAAGATTGAACGGATACGCAAGATCGTCACAGAAGGTAGTCGAGCCAAGGTCGAGGGAGTTATGGTTGACTTGTTCACGGCAGGTGCTATCATCGCTGTGCATGACCATCTTTCTCCTGAGAATCGAGAGAAGTTCCTGGCTATGCCCATCGGCAAGATGGCGACGGTTGCTTTCCGTCTCGTGAAGTAATGCCAAACGAAATCAAGCTGATTGTGGGAGGGCTCGGACTCCTTCTCTTAACGCTGGTGATATCGAGTTCAGTCAACAAAACTAAAGTCGATACACTCTTGAACAAGGCTTCGCGTCTTGAGGATACCGTAAAGCGTCTGGAAGACCAGTTGCACGGGACGTGTGAGCCAAGTTTGCAGTATGAGAAGCGTTGTACGCGCATCCAGTATCTCTATAAGAACGGCTATTTTCGCGGCGTCAAGTGCCTGCGTTGGGAGGATTGAATGAGTCTACTTCGCATGTTTCTGATTGCTGTTTGGGCAGGATTAGTCATTTACCCTCAGTGGGGACTGTGGGCTATTTTCCTGTTGCTCATGGGGCATTACGGCCTCCGTGTGTTCTTCTGGCCGTTGGATCAATTTTGGAAGATGGTGCTTAAGGATAAGAACCGCTTCACGCAAAATGAAATTGCCCGCGTGGTGCTCCTCCGTATGATACCGCCATTCCTGGCGTGTTTCGTCTTGATGTATCTCTCGGTGCATTGGTTCGGATGGTGGTGCTTTTGGGCGCTGTTCATAACGTTTGTCCATGTCGATGGCGACAATGCCACTAGGAAGGCTTGAAGAACATGAAGAAGGCACGTGCCAAGAGTGCTTCGGTCCCTGTGACCCCAAAGATCGTTTCTGTTGCGATTCCTGCGAATTTCGGTACGAGGAAGAAGTCGCAGGACGAGTGGAATATCGGCACCGATTTTAAGTATGCCGTCGAGTATGAAATTGACGAGCAGCTTGGATACGATCATAATGAGTGTGACGGGATTTGCCGGTGTCGGCAGATCAGCGGCGTCCGAATCAAGGAAGCCGACCCGGAGACTATCGCCAGCACGATTATGTGCCATAAGCCCCATTCCTTCAAGATTCCGAAGGACTTGAAGCCGTATTTCGATTATGCGTTGAATCGGATCGTCACGCACAGTGGCGCGTGCGACGTGAGCCAGTGGAACGCCTCTGTATGTAGAGGCTACTATGGAGAGGAGGTTGACCAGATTACGTTAGCTGCGGAGCCTCTCGGCCGTATCGTCGCGGGCTTGTCCCATCTGGTGAATGGTGTGGGCTGTGCCAAGCCGATTGAAATTTTCATGGAGGCGGCTTTACTCGCGGAGTATGGTTACATGCTGGAGGGTTTGGATTCCGCAGGGTGGCAGATTGTCCATATCAAGCCCGAGGAAGTGTATTTCCCGAAGGCTGGGCACTACATGCGAACGAATCCGCGAACGGTGCAGGACTATAAGCAGAACCGCGACCGTTGGCCGCATCCCGTGGCCGTCGTCATGCGCGACCCGGAGAATAAGTACATCTATCGTTTGATAGACGGCCGCCATCGGTTTCTCGCCAATCAGGACAAGAAGAAGATCAGGGTGCTCTTGGCAACGGATTCTCGGTGGTAAAGAATTACAAAAGGGATGACTCTTGTAATCGAGAGTGGCGTGTAGAGTATTATGGCCCGGAGTGGGAATCCATCGCGGGAGATTTTATCAACCCAGCATGGGCTTCTGACTATACCAAAAACAGTATACAAAGTCTCAAAGATGGTGCGATCCAAGATTGGCGAATCCTTGAAGGAAGATTCACTCAAACCTCGTGGACTTGGATACGATACACCTATCCGAAATCTATACGGCAATGTTTGAGAGTAATCAAAAGCCAAGGGGATTGGCTGAACTTTTTTCAATTCAGACTAGCGAATATTCAAGAGGATGATTACGTGATTCCCTACGAGATATTGGTATGAGCGCAATAACCGAATACGAAGCCTGTTGCGTTGTCGATCAGTTTTGTGAACGCCCTGCGAATATCGACATTTCTGACTTGGAGTTTGATGAAATCAAAGAACTGTGCCGGTCGTTGCCGGAATGTTTTAGCTGCGGTCTTGGCGTGTGTTTGGAGTGTTCTTCACGCCGCAAGTATATGCACCATGGCCTCAAGCGCCTCTGCAATAATTGCCAAGAGGAGTACGATGGTACTCCCTATTTCGTAATCATTCGCATGGCACTCAAGGCGGGGATCGATAGAAGCCGTGCAGTTCTCGAAGCCAAGAGCTACAAGACTCCAAAGCAGGCGCGTGAAGAAGCCGAGCGCCAGAAGCGTGAACAGAAGGAATGGCTCAAGAAACTAGCAGAATTAGAGCGCACCGGGCCGTGGAGTAAGAATAGTACATGCGGTGCGTGTGGCGGCACTGGACGAAGAAAGAAAGGAAAGCTACCATGAGCGAATGTAAGATTAACCCTGTTTCGTCTCGCGTTTGTGATCGAGGAACGCATTCGTGCGATATCACGCATGAGCGTCTGTCCGCTGTAGACCGCCGTGCGGAAATCTTGAGTCTCTGTGCCGAGGCAGCTTCTTTGGAACAGAAGATTCAAATGGCGGATTCTATACCGGATGACAAGCGTGGTGAGATATTGTCACATGCTCAGTCGCTCTCAGGCACTCTCTATATGATTGCAGAGACTTATCTGGCACCGCCGGGGGTGATGTAAAATGCACGTTTACGGGAACAAAGCGTGGGCCTTAGAGCATTTGGTGCCGGGGTCTGTGTATCACGAAAACTGGCGGTGGTTTCGCTTGATGAAAGGTGCGACACTTGAGGAAGTCATTGAATTTACTATGCAAATGAAGGGGCCTAAACTAACTCCCGACAGATTCCGCCTTGTAAATATTGCAACAGAGGAAGTTATTCCTGTAGCCCTCTTTGCGGTCTGAGTATTGACTAATGTACGGTCAACGTCTATTATAAGACGTATGACAATACTTGAGGCGTTGAAGGCGGTTTCAGCCCACGACGATGACCACGCTACGGTGTGGAATCATGTGGGGTTCAGTGGTCAGGATACGCATTTCGCCAACAAGCTGGCGGCACAGGATTCACTCTCTCCGAAGCAGGAGATTTACGCGGCGCGCATGGTGCGGAAGTATCGCAAGCAGGTGTTCGCGTACCTCGCTAGTGATGGTGAGAAGGCGCTCAAGGGCAAGGCCCGCGAGTCAGCAATTGACGCCTTTCTTTGTGCCCTGACGTGGCAGCACCCGACGCTTGACTTCACCAAGGAAGTGATGCTTCCGGCGAAGGCGGCAGGGAAGGTGAGCGCGTCCACGATCTCGACCGCGCGCGGGATTCTTCGCGGTTTTGTGGTTCGCTTCAAGTACAGCCCGGTCCTTGTTGATCTGGTGAAGCGCCTCCCCAACCGGACCTTCACGAAGGACAACAACGATCCTCGCTGGACGGTGGGTTGCACCACGGCAGATATCGAGGCGAGTGACCGCCTCCCGCTTTGGACCCTGACCGAGAGAGTAACGGGGCCGGAAGCGAAGATTGTAGTGCCTCGGAGAATCCTCCAGCCCGGAGAGTTTGCTCCACTCGGCACTAGCTTTTGCGCGCAGCATTTGCACAATCGCTTTGCTGTTGGAGACAAGAAGTATTTTCTCATGATCTTCAACATTAGGGCGGCTCTCTTTAACGGGATTGTTAAGTACAATGGCGGCAAGCCGCTTGGTCCTAATCACGGCTTCATTGTAGACCTTCACCTGGAGAATAAGCCGATGACCCCGAATCCGGTGCTTCACCGCGAGCGGTGGTATCCGACCGAGGAGAAGGCAAATGCCGCCGTGAAAGAGTTGTACGATTTCCTCAATACGATGACCATAGGTGAGTTGATGAACCTGAATCTTCCTGACTTCCATCAGCCACGCGCTGGCGCGAATGGATGAAACGCGATAGAAAATGGTGGGTGATTGAACAATTCAATTACGCCACCCAGGAGTGGGAAAACATACAGGGACGGTACGCATATCGAGCTGAAACTAGCGTTATGCACGAATTCCTGAATGCAGTAGCGATTATGCGCGCATACATGCTAGGATTCGCTCAAGCAGGAAGCTTACGATTGCTGAATAAGAAAACCGGAAGAATAATCTCGTCAAAAGACCTTCTTTGTGTTAGGATCATGAAATGAAGAACCTGAAAGAATTCACGTATACGTGGGCATTTCGTCTTGCCCATTTGGGCGGGTTGTGGTGGGTGATCGATGTTATCTCACATTGGCTAACAGGAACGACGCATGGCTCTGGTTGGTAAGACACCAGAAAAGGCCCGTCAGATAGCCATTCTCGTGCTGGCTATTGTCTTTGTTGTTTTTGGTGTGACCGCGAGATATTACCAAGCACAAAACAAAGAGCTACAAGCGATCTTGAATGGTACGACTCAGATGCGATTTGGTTGCGAGGCAGCATTAAAAAACTGTTACGAGGAGAATAGGCAATGCCTGGGAGCAAAGTAATCATTCACAAGGGCAAAGGTGAAAAGCACGAATATTGTGTGACGCATTTGTGCAGCCATTGCGCTACACAGCACATGTGCTCGGTAGAGAACGGCCATAATCCTGAGGATTGCAAGTATCCCCCGCATTTCACGTGCCAGGATTGTGAGGCGCGAATCTTCCGTGGCAGCTTTACATTCGGCCAGCGTTTTTCTGACTGCACCGAGGATTGTGAGCTAGACGAGAAATTCAAGTATTACAAACACGCCCGGAAGTGCGAGCACCACTACGACGCCATTGTCGAAAAGGCGCTCAAGGAAGCAGAGAATGCACAGTAAAAATAAGTTCTTGAACGAGCTTCAAAACATCAAGAAGTACGTCAAAGACGACGAGTGTTACAGGAAGCAAATTAAGGATTCGTGGGACTACGAATACGATATTAAGAAGCAGAAAGAACTTCAAGACCTAATTGAGAAGTTCTATCAGCATTCTCAAGAAGCCGCACGCCGGAAGAACGTTTGTCTTCTGTGTGGTGAAGAAGTCCCCTCGCATCCGATGGTATGCCAGGATTGCAAGCGTGTCTTTGCAGCATTCAAGTCTATTCTCGTTGCAGAGAACGAACCACAGCCTGCATGAAGACTGTGAAGCAGGAGTTTCTCGAATATCTGGAAACATGGTCAGATTCGAGCTTGGAGAACCTTGTCTTGATTTATCGTGGAGAAGGGCAGGACGTGGATATCTCCAAATGCCACGACGAGAAGATTCGTAAGCTTTTCAAACTGATTGAGACGCTTCGGATGAAGCGCCGATTTGATGACATTCAAGAAATATACGAAGCCATTGAAAGTCTATGCCGTGGGTGATCGAAGCACGGAATAACGAAATCCTTCCTGAGTACGAAAAGGACATGGACCAGAATCCTATAAGGTATTCTTGGGACCAAAATTGGTACGTCATAGATCGGAAAGCCGTGGTGACTCGGGAAGCGGGATTTCTTATCAATCGGGCCTTCTCTTTATGGGACGCTATGGAGCCTTCCTCCATAGAGGAATGCACAGAAGCTATGGTCGATTTGGCTACCAAGTGCATGAAGGATTTGAGGATAGACGGCGAACCGGCCTATGCGCTTATTCAGTGGCGTTTGCGTAACTTCGTAACTGGAGAGATAATCCCAGGCGAAATCTTTGCTGTGTAAGTATTGACAAATTTGCACGATCCTGATAGAGTGGTCGTCTTATGGAGACGGGCGAAGTCAATATTTTGATTGAGCATCCGAATTTCTCTGAGCGGGACCGGCGCCTCATTTTCGAGGAGGATGCTGCAACAGTGCTGCCACGGGATGCCACTATGGCTGACGTGCTGGTGCTCGCAGGAGTTTTTTCGAGCAAGACTCAGGCCCGTAAGAATTGGAAAGGTGCGCTAGAAATCCCAGAGGGATTGAATAAGTTCCACAACGTCGGGAAGCGTCGTATCACAATCTTTGTGCATAAGCCTCCGTCAGATTTGCCTCCCGATGCCTGAAATTCCCACGATAGGAGATAGCATGCTATTTCGCAAAACGCCGAGAAAATCAGGACCGAATGATTGGGGTACTGCCGTTGTTATGAACCCCAAGGAAATCGCAGAGCTTCAAGACTCGCTCCAGAAGTCACAGCGACAGAATAATGTCATGTTGGGACTGTTTGTCATGTCCTTTTTCTTCAACATGTTTTTCGTTGTGCATTCCTCGATTCTGAACAAGAGGATTAACACCGCAACCAGAGCGGCTGGGGTTTTGGAGAAGCTACTTCATGAGTGCAAGAAAAAGGCCGATGTTACGTCATCGGCTCTGGATGCCGTCAGTCGTTCACATGCATCCTTGTTCGATGCCTCGAAAGAGATAAAAGATGTAGAGGGAAGCACATGGGGTCGGAGATTCCGCGTGACACAGTATGTCCCTTCCGCCGGCGGTATTAACGCTGATTCAGACCCGAGATTCACGGCTACGATGATGAAAGCAGACCCAAAGCTGAGAATTGTCGCAGTGGACCCGACGCTCATTCCCTATGGCTCAAAAGTGTGGGTGGAGGGGTTTGGCTGGTATCAGGCGCAAGACACTGGTGGCGCTATTAAGGGTTATCGCATTGATGTAATGGCAAAGTCGCTCGAAGGAGCGAAAAAGTTCGGCGCTCAGGAGCGGTTTGTAATCGTCGTCCCGCCCAACAAAGCATAAGATGGAAAAAGGCTGGATAGTCGAAGTCTCCCAATCGGAGGCGGATTTCTCCGACGCTTACGAAATGGCTAAGCGTAGGCTGGAAATGTTACTTGAAGAAAAAAAGCGGCTTTTGGAGCGGCGAGACTACTGGTATCAGACAAACTCAAAGCTGAAAAGAGAGCATAGAAATAGAAAGCACCTGATTGACTTTCAGTTGAACGAGATTGCTGGAGCGCAATATCGCCCGTGGAGTCCCGCTTACCCATTCCGTCCTATGCCGATTCCTGGCCTGCAAATTTTGTGGGATGATGTTTGGGTACAGGGTAAGCTGTATGATATCATGAAGTTGCCGGTGACGACCACGGCGCTCGACCGCTGTGTGGAATTGCTAAAAGATTTGCGGCACGTTTACAAAGAACGACGCTCTCTCCGCATATACCATATCGAGACGAGAGAGGAAATCCCCTGCGATTTCATCATTGAGGCATGAAGAAAAAAGACGAACCTTTCTACGGATACTGCGGTTCTGGAAAGACACCCAAACGGTGTAAGCTTTCCACGGCAAATCCAGAAAGAGTTTGGATATTGGAGTATTTTCAAACCGAATTGGACGTGTGGTGTTACATAGATAAAGGCAAGGGCGTTCCGTTCGGTCCTTGGAAGATGGAACGCGCAGTAACAGAAATGGAATTGTGGGCAAAGACGACCGCCAGACCAGATCATTCCGGCCAAGAAGGGCCACGTTTGGAATGGCGAATACGTAATCTGGAAACTAACGAAGTTATACCGTTGGCGCTGTTTGGGGCTTGATTCTTTTACAAACTTTTGATAAGGTGGTGAAGTATGATTTATCTGTGGCTCGATGATCTCCGTCCCGCTCCCGCTGGATGGACGCACGTGACGACTATCGAAGCAGCCCAGGAATTGCTCAAAACGGGGCAAGTTCAGAAGGCTTCTCTTGACCATGATCTTGGGTATCAGCTTGACGGAGAAGGTATAGAGGAGACGTATTTCAAGACCGGATACGATCTTGTCAAGTGGATGGCTGAGACGAACACGTGGCCGAAGGAGAAGCCTACGGTTCATTCGATGAATCCGGCAGGACGCCGCAATATGGAATCAACGATAGAGAGATATTTCAAGGAGAGTTAAATGCGTAAACTTGCAATGATCGGACTACTGGCTGTGCTGGGATGCAATACCGGCTGTGCGCTGCTTGGCGCGAAGCCGAATTGTGAACCTGTGAAAATGTGGGAGAAGGAAGGCGCACTGGTGGAGGAATTCTATTCCACGAAAACCATCTGCGTCATTCAGTCTCAGTTCAATTCACCGGAATCTGGCCCAGGAATTAATTGGGAATCCTTCAACGAATGCATGAAGGCGTTCGGGTACAGCCCTGCTCAGGAATAGTGCTTGAATAAGTGGATAATTGAGTATCGTTTAAGTAATGGGAGTTGGAACCTCGTTGCGGGTGAAAACTCCCTTGCTTTTTTAGATAAGCCTGAGCTTATTCGATTGGCGAATAGTATCATCCAGAATGGGAATAAGCACGGGATTGAATACCGACTCCGTAATTTGGAAACAGAAGAAAAAATGAACGAGGAACAAATCCGTGAGTCGGCGTTACCACCACTGGAAAGACATTAAAAAACTAAATTTTAATCTCCCAAGGCTAAGAATGCTAGACCTAGATGAATTCGGTACAAATGTAGAACCATCAGCACGACGCTCCCGAACAGACGAAGAACCGGCATACCCGGAAGAAGAAAAGCAAGGCGCATTGGTTCAATGGACCAGCTTTGGTGCTGGGGAATTGATTGGAAGTCAGTCTACTACTCCACGTCTTCCTCCTGGCATGTATACTCACAGAGAGAATCATGACAACAGAATGATCTTCAAGCGTTTACCAACGAACGTAGATGATTTGATTCGTTTTCCTGATGGCGTGACGGAAACGGTACTTTCGGAAATTGAGAATTTTTGGACACGGGGCGATGAATTCAAGAGACACGGTTTTCTCCATCGTAGGGGATACCTCTTTTACGGTCCTCAGGGCTCAGGAAAGAGTTCAATCGTTCAACAGATCATCGCAGATATCATCAACCGGGAGGGCGTCGTCTTCTTGTGCGGTCGTCCTTCGTCCTTGAATAAGTCACTCCAACAGTTTCGATCTGTTGAGCCGGATCGACAAGTGGTGTGCATTTTCGAAGATATTGACGCCATTGTGAAGGACCACGGCGAAGATGAAGTGCTTTCGTTGCTTGACGGTGAGAACCAGATTAACAAAGTTCTGAATATCGCCACAACCAACTATCCTGAACGTCTCGACCGTCGTATTGTCGCCCGACCGCGCCGTTTTGATCGTGTTCTACGAATCGATCATCCTGATGAAGCCGTGCGCCGCGTGTATTTTATGAACAAGTTTGATGACACGACGGATATCGAAAATTGGGTATCGGCAACCAAGGGCCTTTCTTTTGCTTCTTTGGCCGAGGCTGTTATCAGTGTGAAATGTCTCGGAAATTCCTTCGAGGAAACCATGGAAGTTCTACGAAAGATGAGTAAAGCCCATGTCTCCAGCGGAGATTTTGATGAAAAGATGGGATTCAAGTCATGAGCACACAGTATAATCGAAGACGTGGGGCGAAAGCTAACCAGCCTAGAAAACCGAGAAAGTGTGCGTTCCCGCTTGGCTGTGACCGCATTGCCCAGCGGAGATATTGCGACGGGCACGAGCCTCACCCAGATAAAGCAGGCCATTAATGGAGCACATTGGTTTTACCGGCACCCAAGCCGGGATGACCATTCGACAACGAAATCAACTTCGCAGAATACTCCAATCTTATTTCGATCAGGGCGCAGTTTATTTTCACCACGGAGACTGTATCGGGGCTGACGAACAAGCGCATGATATCGCAGAAGAGATCGGATATAAGGTCATTATCCATCCGCCGGTAAATCCCAAAAAGAGAGCTTTTAAAAAGCCGTTCATAGCACGGAATCCCAAGCAGTATATGGATCGGAACCAGGACATAGTAGATGAATCAGATATTCTCATCGGAGCACCGAAAGAAGAAATAGAACAGCTTCGCTCAGGAACGTGGAGCACTGTTCGTCGGGCAATTAAAGCCGAACGAGAAGTAATATTATTGAAATTACATGACTAACGATGAAGCTTTGAAGAAATTTCTCCGTCAAGCCCTTCCTCCCCGCAGAGATTGGGATGGGCTTTTGTCTCGCATTAATATTTGGGCTGACGCTACCTTTGGTCCCGGCAATGGGAACACCTATGGCAAAGCCAAGCATATTGAAAAAGAAGCTGTAGAGCTTATGCAAGCTGTGCGAGAAGGCAATCCAGAGAAAATTAGAAAAGAAATTGCCGATATTATCATATTGGCGACACACGCGGCTCATGGTGAGGCAATTGACCTTTACGAAGCCGTGGCAGAGAAGTTTGAAATTGTCAAAACCCGCAAGTGGCAGGCTCCCGACGCTGATGGAGTGATTCAGCACGTCGAGGAGTAACATTTAACACCCCGCTTCCCCTCTTTTCATTAGGCCGTCTATTGGAAATCAGTTAAGCCAATAGATGGCTCTATCTAAGAAATCCTTTTTTAAAATATCCGCCGGTCCTGACAACCCTCGTGGTCATTGGCCTTATGCGCCAATTAAGCCCGCGTCTGAGGTCACACCTTTAGACAGGCCGGCTCTTTCAAAGAAACAAGCCAATTGGATAGAAAAAAGCCGCGACATGTATCGCTTTGAGCAGAAGCCTATAGGCAAGGACCGCAAACAGGTGTTAGGCCCGCAAACTCCGAAAGTTCAAAATACTTTTCTTGAGTTGCCCGCCAAAAAAGAAGGAAAGGCTAAACCCAAGTATTTACAAGGCGACCGTGTAAATATTGGCATGAATGCTCCGGGTCGTGTGCAGAGCTATTTTTGGTCTCATGAACATCAAGCATTCTTTTATAGGATTCTTGTGGGAGCCCCGGGAGAAGAACATGAAATAGGTTTGTGGGAAATTCAAATTCATCCATCTCAGCAGAGGTTATTTGCTATGAAAGTTACAGCAGGAGAAGTTTTACCGTTCGATCCCAGTAAGCGGAAGCTCAAGACCGGTCCTGGAACTGGCATAAAAGAAATTCCTATGGCAGAAGATTTTATGGGATTACCGCCCGAACTTCAAGAGGAACGAGACGCCGTATTTTACGAGTACGACAACACCATTATCAATTTGCAGGAATTATATAAAAATATGCAAGCCCTTGGTGAGAATGAAATTGCAAATAACATTCGTGCAGCACTTCAATCATTAACGGGGAAGCTTTTAGACCAAGGTAATTAGGGTTTTGCGGAGAATCAAATACCGAATCGGTTATATCTCGTAGGAGAGGAACAAAATGGGAGATTTGTCAAAATTACGAAAGTGGGTTGAAGCCAATCCTACGCGTTACTCTGACTACAGAAAAGAGTACGAAAAATCGGATAAAGTCAAAGCCTATCGTAAATCTTATAGAGAGAAGTATTGGAAGGCGGCTTTGAAAGCCTACGGAAGTGTTTGTGACCATTGCGGAGATGATCGCCATGAAGTTTTAACCATCGATCACATAAACAAAGACGGCGCTAAACATCGTAAGTCTTTGAATTGTCACGGTGGAATTGGTTTTTATCTTTGGCTTAGTAAAAATAATTACCCAAAAGGGTTCAGAGTTTTGTGCTTTAATTGTAACTGTTGTTTAGGGCTTAGGGGTTTTTTACCGTCTTTAAACAACTCACTAAGAGAGGTAGCGTAAGATGAATCTTTCCGGTTTAAATGTAGCCAAAGCTGATAGGTCAATTTTTTCAGCAGACATTGATTGCCCTTGGTGCTATCGCAAGCAAACGATAAATCTAGGGCCGCAACACAAAAATGGAAATGCTGATGTTCATTGTGTAAAATGTGGGAAATTCTCTTCTCACTCCATAAAAACGGCTGATGCTTGGTTTGACCAGCATCACGAAAAGCTCCAAAAGGAGAAAGAGGTATGGAAGCGTATTCCACCTGATGCCTACGTGACATGTCGTCGTAGCGCGACTTCCGGTGCTGCGTTCGTATATACGTTGTATTTAGGCAAGAAATCTCCAATTGAATTCCTCTCTCGTGATAGTGCAGAACACGCCCTTATTTCCGAATTCGGAATGTCCTGGGAACAAGCCAACGCGGTGTTGACTTCAGCCGGGATGACCCCAGGCCAGAGAATTTGGCTCCGTCAACTCACCAAAATCAGCGAAGCTCTTGCAGCGCGTCAGCTTCGCGGCGGAAAGACATGTACGTTCTTCCGTGGGGCGACCGTTAAAGTCAATGGCCGAGAAGCCCTATTCCTTCGCTATTCACGCGATGGGTTTGCTATTGTTGCATTCCCCGGAATCGGCGATGCCGAAGTTCCCGCCGTAGAATTAGAAGTTGTCGATACCGGATCAACGCCGGGAGAAGTCGGCTTTGATGAATTCACTGGTGATCCAGTCGAAGAAGCCCTTGAAGCCGAAACCGCCGAGACCTTGAGTCAGGACGTTTTGAATATTCAAGATAACGTTCTTGATCTAGCGCAGCACGAAGAAATGGAAGGTGGGGAACAGAACGAGGTTCAGGTTCTAGAGGAAGCCGCTGAGAAACTCCAGGAGGCGGTGGAAGTTATTCAGGAATTCGCTGGTGAGGAATTCGAGGAAGCGGGAGAAGCTGTTGAGGAATTTGAGCCTGAGGGAGATGAGAAAGAAGACAAGGACGAAGAAGACAAAGAGGAAGAAAAGGAAGCTCATCGTATCACCGCCGAGCGTTGCCAAATGTGCGGAGGTTCAAAAGGCCCCGGGGCATGCCCACGTTGTAAGTACACCCCAACGCAAAAGTCTTTCTATGGTCGTAGAACAGCCGAGGACCGCGATAAACTCCAGCATCTTTTCAATTTGATTAATGACCCAATGACCGACCCACAGACCCGCCAGGAAGCCCAGCGCCAGTGGCAGATTCTCAAAGGCCGCGTTCCACAGCAGCCAATGCGTCAGCCGCTCGCCAAGAAACTTGCGTGGTGGTATAAAGCTCCATGGGAATTCGAGCACATGGAACGTCCCGACCACAAGAGTCAGCCGCCGCGTGAAAAGTCTGTTGAAGAACAGAGTGACATTTATCCACGCGAAAATGAATTGTATCCTGAATATGCAACTAGTTCACGTCCGAAGGAAAACGACGGGTCGTTAGAACGCACTACTCAGGACGTTTCAGAATATTCTCACGAAAAAACCCCCGTATACACCGCGAATAAGTCTGCTCAGCAAAAGGTACATAACGCCTATAATAATTCAGGAGATTTGAAGAAATCAATTGCGTTTTACCGAAACGATCTTTCAATTTCTGATATTAGGGATTTGCTGCGTTTTTATGCAGGCACCGGAAAGATTGCGTCACATGAGGCAGAAAATTTAGCAAATTGGTTCATCGGCACTAAGCCGAGAATTTTGAGCGGGAGAAAGAAGTGTCCTCAGTGCGCGGAGACCATGGAGAAAAACGAAGGTGAGGGGTGGACGTGTCATAGTTGTGGGCATAAGAATAAAGAAGCGGCACTCAGCAAGCGCCAAATTCGTGCAGTCATCACCGGAGGCCCCGGTAGCTATCACGTAAAATCCGAAGAAGGGAAGAATCTTGGTGGTCCATACAATACTCGTGGAGAGGCAAAGAAGCGTCTTCAGCAGGTAGAGTATTTCAAGCATAAGGGAGCACTATCAAAGCGAGCATTGCTTGATAAAGGGATGGGAATTTTCCAGCCCGCAATGTATCGTGGTCGAGAAGTAATGGTTATAGCGATTGACAATACGGGAAACCGTGCTACAGTGGAGGATGGTCAGCGCCGGCAATTTCAGGTGGACGTAGCTGATCTCACGCCCACGAAGACCGGCCCATACACAGGTAAGCCCCGGTAAGATGGATTCGATACTTGCTTTTTTACAGAACCCTACAAGTCATTTAATCTCTTTTTGTTTAGGTATGGCGGCTGTATACAAGTTCATTGTGATGCCAGAACGTAAGAAGAATGACGCACTCCAAGAGCACATAGACGAGCTATTTGCTTTGCAGCGAGATGCACTTAGGAGAATAGCAAATGGCGACAAATAAGATGAATGGGCATGGCAAGAATACCGCTGAGACAGACCCAGAATTCTTTAAGTTATACTCTGAAGCATTGGAAGAATCGATACGAAATGATTTTGAATATTGGGTAGAGATACAAAGGAAGGCGCTATTAAGCACTTTGGATTAACATGAAAGCAAACGGCAATTTTTTTGGCCTGATTTCTTGTATTATACTTTTTCAGTTGGTGGTTATTACTGCTCAAGTAAAAATCAACGCAACAATTCAGCAAGAAGTAAAGGACTTGAGCGTGGCCGTAAAATCATATAGTGATCGATTCGTTGCAAGAGACAGTCAAAATATTATTGTCCTGACGCCGAAAGAATTAGTTTTCAAAATTAGAGGGCAGAAGTCCCTTCGCCTTCAACTTAAGAAAGGGAAAGAACGTATTTACTTGAGAGCAAAGCCAACGAGATAATGTACTTACACGTTCAAACGCTATGGCCGTGCTGGTCGCCAAACACACAGACGAACTGTGAAGGTTCATTGGTGGTCATTGGAGAGCCTGAATCATACAGCGTGGCGTGTAATAAATGTGGCTTAGGAACAGTAGGAAAAGGTAAACTCCCAGAATTCTGGATCAACAAATTGATCGATCAGGGCTACATCAAGCAGTTATCTCGTCGCCCTGCGGAGTTGAGAGACGTTCTCGATTTTATGCTAAAAGCTTTTCGTAAACACCGTACCCCACAAGAAGCAGCGGGGGATTTGTTAGAACACTTTGAAGTATTTTGGAAATAAGGAATGCCTAAATATCTAGCAGACAGAATTAGCATCAGCGGTAAAGAATACAGAGTTGTCGCTGATACTCACGCTGAAGAAACTGAAGTGTGGGGCACCGATTTAGCCTGGGAATTTAAGAATCGGGCTGCGGCCTATTCATATCTTGCCGAAGCCTACAAGACGGCACAAGATTTGCGGAACATTGCACCGGGGCAAGAAATTGTTCTCACCATGTCGGATGGACAACAGAAGCGCGTTAACGTCCTATCAAACGATCAGATGCAAATATCGTTTACCGATGCAACTGGGAAACAGTATCAAGTACCTCATATGCAGCAAGGAGTTCAGCCACGAGTTGTTCCTAAGCAAAATCCGAATTCTCAATCTTCGGACGTTAATAACGTTCAGAATGAGGGCGGTGAAAACTCTCTCATGACACCGGGAACCGGAACAACGATGGCGAGCCGTAATGCTTCAGGTGTTCCGTCTGACTTAGTGAAGAAGTGGCCGAAGCATAAAGTCAAAGTCGATAAGAGTAAGGAAAAAGAGCATTACCGTTCACAACAGTATCCAGAAGCTCCATCAAAAGGGCAGCATCTTGATGTCAAAGCTTTTTTAAGCAAGAAACAAGCTGAGTCTTTCCCGCACCGTCATCCACAAAATTGTAAACACGATGGCGCATACCTACAGCGAAAAGACCCTAGTGACCCAGAGAAAGCATGTCCTCAGTGCGGCATGGTATATGAAGCCGCAGTTGATCCAGATTGGGTAAATAGAGTATCTCCTATTTGGAGTTGTCCTCGATGCCCACGATCAAATAATCCTGGGCACTACACTAAATGTCCGTCTTGTGGAACACCTAAGCCGGCTCCTAAATCAGCACTGAGTAAGAAGCAGGCAGGGTGTGATTCAGACTATTTCGTTGAGGGAGATTATTGTTCTCACTGTGAAGACCTGAAGAAAAAGAAGAAAAAGGCTCTCAGCAAGAAAGGACAATATCAATGGACCGTGGGCGATCAAGTTGAATTTAATCACCCACAATTAGGTCCGTCAGCGGGTGTGATTGTTCGTGATGATGGAAACGGACAGTATGTGATTAGACAGGGACAGGAAATGCTCGCGGTACCTGTGAATTACATTAAAGGCCCAGTGTATAACGCCAGCCGTCGCGTGGCCCAGCCAATGGGGCAACCTCTTCCGTCCGGTCCTGGAGGCCAGGAAGCGGCCCCGTCTGCACCACCTGTTGGTACGGAGCAGACAGGTCCACAGCAGGCACCGGCTGGGGATCAGGCACAGCCTCAGAATCCGCAGCAGCAAAATCGTGAATTATCTCGACATGAAATCATCGTCGAGGCTGAAATTCTAATTCGTAATGCTCTCCATAAGGGCATTCGTATCGGAACGTGGGATTTGGTGGAATACATGAAGCAGAATTACGGAAATCCTCCTGAGGAATTGTATGAGGGTGCCACCAAAGCATGGGAAAAGGTTCAATGGGAAGAACAGGAACAGTTTGAAGTAGCAAAGGGTCCAGGTCCAAGCCAACAGAAACACCCCGGAGACGAACAAGAAGAAGCTCCGACTTCAGTAGAAGACGTAGCCAATCAGCCAAGAACCGGGCCAACGCAAGTCAAAGTTTAATTTGGAGGAAGTTAGATGGCACAGCCAAGTATTAAAGTAGAGTTCATTGCCGGCAAATTGAACGAAACGCCAACCGGTGGCGCTACGGTCACGATTCTCAATGCGATTACCGACGCTCTTGCGAACGCCACGGAAGCGAGCGGAGCAATGAAGTTCAATCTCGCCGCGTCAGCAGTAGATATTCCGCTTAGCATGGGAAACGTCGGAGTTGCTAATGCGCTTTTCCTTTTGACAGACGGCGCAGTAAACGTTAAACTGAATGGAGATACTATCAACAAACAGGTGAACAAAACGCTAGTGTGGTTCGGCACAATTTCAGGAATTGTGGCGTCAAACCCCTCTTCTTCGGAAGTGCGCGCAATCACGCTATACGCAGCTACAATCTCAGACTAACGGATGAATTAATGTGACCCAAGAATGCAGACAAGAAAAGATTGGCCTCAAATCGGGGATAAAATCGAAGTTTGTCAATCTCATAGATTCGCTGGAAGAACGGGTCGAATCGTGGGTGTGGGGACAAATCCTCACGCAACCGTCAACCATTTTGAAATATGTTTTGACGAGAAGTTTTTTGGTCCTATTGGTGGGGATCAAATTTGGCTGGGCCTTAACGACTTTCGTGTTTATGAAAGGATGGAAGAATAATGTCAGTTACCAATAAATGGTATTTCGCTTTGGATGGAGATGATGTTGGCTTCTCCGTTGCTGCGGAAGACCTTGAATCAAACTTAAAGGGGGCTTTTTCAGACCTTGAGGATTACGTAAAAGGAATTGGAGGGGACGTATTATTCAAAGGTGGGGACAACTTCGTATTCTCGGCTCAAGGAAGCCCCGAGGAGATAGGAAATGATGCTCTTGCCACTTTTGTTAATAGGACTTCCATTAGTGCTACTGTTGGCGCTGCTTTGGACATTATCCAAGCCGGAAAAGCCCTCAGTCTTGGAAAGCACGCCCGTAAAGGAGGAATCGTTGTCTGGGGTGAAGCCGAAGAAAGGGCCTTCAACGAAATCCCAACCCAAAACGCCGAAGCCGAAAACGGAAGCCAAGAAGATAACCGTGAAGAAAACGAAGCACTTGACTATCGTGCCGAAGCGCACTACCGGAGACTCGTAGGCGCTGGTTACGATCCACGAACAGCGGAAGTTTTCGTTCGTCAGATTTACAGCGACAGTTATAGAGATATTCTTCAAAACCGGAAAAAGAATCCTCTAACTGGTAATACACCAGTTGAAGCATATCTTATTGATGGTGAAAAGCGGTGGGCTGAGTTTAATGCAGCAGTAGAAGCAGAAAACACTAAAATGGAAACAGAGACAGAAGTGAACCCTGTATTAGAACAAAAAATTGTCTCTAAAAACAGCCTCGGATTTGTGCGGTTTGTTGGTAACAGGTTCGTTTCTGTCGAGTGGCTCAATGGGAAAAAAGAAAGGATAGCTCTTAAGAATTTCAAACGTTCGGCACTTGCCGGCGATCTCAAGCTCATTCCGAAAATACGAGTAGCTCGCCGACATGCCTAAATATGGCGGTAAGGGAAAGTTTGAGCTTCCCGAATCCCACGAAGCGGCGATTCAAGTACCTAAAGGTGGTTCTTCTTGCGCGAATTGCCGTTTTATAGGAGCAGACGGAGAAAGTTGTGAGAATCACTACTGGGTGCAGTGGAACGGAGGAAACCCTAAATTGCCGCATCCAGCAGATGAATATTGTTCAGATTGGTTTGAGCCCAATCCTTCTAAGATGAAAAAAGCTCTAAGTAAAAGGACAATGGTGAGATAATGATTCGGTTAGGATTGTGTCTTTCTTGCGATAGATATTTTGAAGCTCAGGGAGCGAGTGCTCGTTGCCCGAGTTGCAAGGAAACGCTCGATTACCGTGGCTTATACGGCTCGGTTATTGCCGTAGGGCAAACAAGCCAGAGGGAACTTGCTCGAATCAAGAAAGAATATTTCGAAGTAGACGAAATCGTTCGTGCGCTTGATGAGCGCAAAGCGGCTTTCATCAAGAGTGCCATTGAACAGGCCAATCAATTTATCGAGCAGGCAGAAGCCGAAATCGGCAAGCCGTTAAAAGAGTTGCGCGACCGTAGAGACGTGCTCCATACCAAACTCCAGCAATACATGGAAAACTCCGGTAAAACACAGATGCGAATTCGGAATTTGCTGCTTGAATTGAAAAACGAAGTCCTCAATGCTGGCAATCGCCCGCAATACACGAAAGTCGTAGAAGAATTGCGCCGTCTTGCGGGGTTAACCGAAGAAGAAATTCAAGACATTGTGCGTGCCAGCTATTCTGAGCCTCAGTACGGAAACGTTATGCATGTTACGAAACTTCCTCCTGGTCGCCGTAAGTCTTATGATGCAAAGGAACTTGATCTTCCAAAGATTGCAGAGATAGAGCAGGACTTTAAAAAGTCTTCATCGAAAGACCTTGTTATCAATTCTACGGAAGGCACTTTCGTTTTAACGGGTGACTTCGTGCGTAAGAATGGTCTTTCTTACATGATCGATTTACAAAAAAACACGAAGAACAGTCTTCGCCTTGTGGATGCGGAAACTCGTGATGATGGTCACATGCTGGTATTGATAGAAGGTCCGTTTGTCCACGACCCAAACACGGTGAAAGCGTTTATCGCTGATAGAACACGAATGGGAATTGTCGATATTCTCCATCCCGGCGGAAACCGCGTCGCGGTCGAAGTTGGTCCAGTTGCTAGTGACGCAGTACAACGAGCCATGGGGTATTTCAGCAATCTTGACAGTATTTTAGACAATCTTCTCGTCATAGATCAGGCACGTTCTCAATTGGCGATGAGTCTCCCTCAGTTGGTAACAGGCGCTACTCAAATGGACTTGGGAGATAATGTAGACGATTTGAGCTTAAAGTATGAACGACAGAACATCACAGAAGGCGTTCCACAAGAAGGAATCATGTCTCCTGAGGGTAAGGAAGACACAGGTTCTCCATGGAAAGCCGGCTGTGCGTCCTGCAAACGATCCATCACGGCTCAGAACCGAGACCCGATAAATCAAAACATCTGCATATGGTGCGGTCTAGAATCTGAAGCGAGGGCGTAAGATGCTTAAAGCCCGTGAGGAGATGGATAAGCTTGCGACGCTTTCTCCACTAAAGATAAACCCCCCAAAAGGTAAGTTTCCAGGCGACACTCTTGTCAACAATGATTTAGGGAAAGATGAACCGTTCGGTCACGAACAGGGCATTCTTCCTGCGCCCGGTGCTCACGGAGAATATGAAGTTCGTGCGCCGGGTAATATAGGTGTTCCGCTTGATCCTGTCAGTCCTTCAGTAAACTCCGACGACACTGAACGTAAAAAGCGTGTTCCTCCGGTGTATCGTGTTAGCCACGATAAGCACGCATCCGATCCTATGATGTATCTCGTTCCCGAAACGGAAGAATGGCAACAGGAGAAAATACCCCTAAATATTTGGGATGCATGGGATAAAGCCCATCGAGCTATTACCACCGCGCACCGAATGAACATCAAATCGTTGGAACTTGCTTTAGATCGAATAACTAAATTTGTCAGCGTTTCTAAGCCGTATCTGTCGGCTTATGATATTACTACAGCCGGAAAAGAATTGACAGCAATCTCTAATCTATTGTTGGATAGAGATGTAGTAGAAGGAAAAGGAGAGAAAAAACTCTTTAATGTGATAGGCCGTTTGGATACGGTATTGAACAACACACATTACAAAGTGACGAGTAAGTTGGGGATTGACCCAGCAGCGTGGTACAACAAGCGAAACTCAGCCGAGGAAAAAGGCGTGTTTGATACTCACGAGCCTGTGTCATTTGATGTTAAGATGCCCGGAGATCACCGATACATTTCGAATAGGTACAAGACCGCGCTTGAGGTTTCTCCGATTCCAAAAGAAGTCGGGAAAGCAGACGGACCTATGTTGCTTCAAATGCCTCGGGATTTACGAGATCGTTATTCGGACCTAGCCCGCCGTGTAAAGGATTATGTGAAATCGGTCGGTGAAAGCATGGGCTCTTTGGATATTTACAAGTATCGCAATAGCCCCCCGAGAGATTGGGTAGAGCGTGAACTTCCGAATGCTAAATCTGACTTAGAAGACACGAGTACGTTCGGGCGATATGTCTCTCGGTACTCCCACGATGAAATTGCAGACTGGGCAGACTTCAAAAGCGTAGACCCATCTACAGTTTCGGCCGGTTTACATACACAATGGGCCGTGAGCGCGGACGATCACGATTTTGACACGTGGTTTAGAACCAATAAGCCTGTTGTTAAGCGCGATGAAAGCTTAGTCACGTTCTTGCGTGACCGCGCTCGCAATACTCCCGATCACGATATCGTAAAGAAATACGACGGTTGGTGGAGAAAGAGATATCTTGGGAAAGTTTACAGCCAGGCTTATCATTTAGCTAAAGAGAAATGGCAAGAGTATGTCAAGAATTCTGGCAGCGAATTCGCCAAGCAAGAGTACAAAGAAGCTCTTGAACTTGTCAATAAAGCCCACAAGGGCGAAGGTATTCCTGTTGGAGATTTAATTGGAGCTTTACACAGCTTGCCCTTTGAAAATGAATACCGCACCGATATTGACAGCTATAAAACAGAATTAGATGGCCTTGTCAATGAGGGTATGTCCTCTCTTGATTTGGCCCATGATCCGGTTAGCCGTGATGATCGTTTGTTTGGAGATATGGTGCATGAAGGTTTTCGTTGGATTCCTGCCACAAGAATAGTGGTGGCGACTGATGAATGGGTCGATCCATTAGGTAAATCTCACGTTACCCCGGAACCAAAAGAACATCGCTATTTTGATCCACGACAGAGAACCGAGAAGTGGGATAAGGTGACTCCTACTATTCAAAAGAGAGACGCGCTACAAATAGGGGAATATGAGTGGCGTTTAGACGAGGAGTATACAGGGAATAAAAAAGGAAGAAAAGAATTCCGAAAGAAACTCCCCATAACAAAGACGAGTTATTTGGATTTTCGAATGATGGTATATCCGGCAAAAGAGCAAGACTTTCAAGCTGATACTCCAGAAGAAGCCGCGATCATTCGGAAGTCTAAGACATGGCTCGCTGACATGGAAGTGTTTTACAGACAAGGTTTTGGTCAAGAACATCTCATGCTTCATCGTGAGCGAGGGTATCCAACTCCTGAAAAAGCTTTTGAACATCTCCAGCAGTGGATGAAATCGTTGGATGCTATGACCGTGGGCGATCTTATGCGTTCCGCAGGCCCGGCCAGAGGTTCTTTAGCCTCCAAAATTGGTACTGCCAATCATCCGGTTTCTTTGTATCAATACGGCAGCAATTTTTATCTCGTTGATGAGAACGATAATGTACGTTTGGGAACTGACGCTTATGTGTGGGCAGATGTAACACGAATCGTAGCGGGATCATCGCTTCGCAAAAGATATACTGCGTCAATTGATGAATTCAATCAGAAATCTAAGGCTTTGGCAAATGCTATTCATGAGATTCACGGAGGCTCAGAGAGAGAAGCAGTCTTCATGAAGTATGGCCGCGTCTATGGCCCTGGTCTCCGTCAAGCAGTTTCAGATTACTTCTATATTCAGTCTTTGAACAAGAACGCTGAAACCGATCCGCCGTATGGTGATTCCGCAGCCGGTGATTGTGATACTTTCTGGAGCGGCCAATCCCCTGATAATTGTGAAGGGTGTACGTTTAATGCCGGCACGGGAGGCCCTGAATTCGGATACGGCGGTTGTTTGCTTACACAGCTATTCCTGAATTCCCCCAATAAAGGATTTGGAAAAGGCGATGAAGCGGGATATGATTATGAGCATATGCCGGGTAAGCCGTCCGTTCAAAAATCAAGCGCCCAAGAAATTCTCCCCGGCGTACCTTCGAATCTTTTCGCAACGTGGGAACAAGCGCACAATGCTAAGAATGCTTTCCGAGCCGATCCCTCGTTAGAAGAGATGGATAAATTTTCACAGGCATTGGCCTCTTTTTTACAGCAGGCGGCTCAACTAGGGTCCGGAGAGGCGAACAAGTATTTCGGTGCCGTTCAAAACTACGTCAATTCTAATCCACCAATGAGTGGCGATATTTATTCTCCCGCAGAAGGAGAGAAGCACTTAGCAAAATTAGATAAGCTGTTAAATCTTGTTCATCAAGAGTTGTTAGGATTGACTAATACCACACGTGAGCAGTGGTATGAACAGAAAGAGCTTAGAGATAGAGACGATCATTTGAAGACGCCCGGTTTTATTCTGACGCCGGAAGAAGAACGCGAGTTGGGAATTACTCAGCAGTTAACACCGGATCAATTACGAGAGCGTCGAGGCCCCATGGCACCTTTCTATGAAGATTTGTGGGAAAGGAAGAGGAAAACGGGCGCTACAACTTAAAGTAGGTTTGGCGCTGTTTTTTTGGATTCTTGGTTGGAATTGCATCGTAGATGATGAGGGAGATACTCACTGTCGAATGGGCTGGACGCACATAGTAGAAGTGTGGTGTGAAAGTCCTGATGATTCTTCTGATGTTTTAGGTGATAACGATTTAAGTCCCGACAAAGATTTTGAATGTCAATGGTACATTTTTAGGTGGTAAGATGTTTCCGTATTTGAAAAACTTTTTTACTGATCCGGCTTTCTTCTCACAGCACGCCGGCAATTTTAAGACGTGGTTTGGCGCCTCAGTTGCGGCAATTGGGTATGCCATGCAACAGAACATCATCCCGACTGGTATTCCGGGTGGCGGAAAGTGGGCTGGTTTTTTGATAATCGTAGCTTTGATTCTTAATGGCGCTCCCCAAAAGAAGAATTGACTTCTGAAATAAATTTGCTACATTGAGAATATGTACGAAACTGTAGAGCAAGTCTTCACCGAAGCAATGCCAAAACGCTTCAACGCTTTGGAAGCGCGAAATCAGCGGGCAACATATTTATTTGAAATAGGAAATTCTTCTGGCTTCATCACATGGTCGGTCATTGTAAATGACGGTAATCTCGATATCCAAGAGGGGGGCGTAGAAGAACCAAATTGTGTGCTGAAAATGAACGAAGAAGACTATCTCAACATGGTCAATGGTCGGGAGAGCATCCAAATGCTTTATATGACAGGGAAGCTCAAAATTGAAGGCGATCTCCCATTTGCTGTGAAGCTTTCACGATTCTTCCCTGCGGACGAGAAGAAAAAGTAATGCCTAGATACGCTTATGCCTGTGAATGCGGGCACAAATTTGAAATGCTCCATCTTTCCTTCTCAGGAGCGGCACTCGCTGAAGCTGAAGGAATTAATTGCGAAAAATGCGGTAATAAGAAAGTGAGTCGTAATCCTGACCCACACGAATCAATGAAAGGTGGCGGATTTAAGAGATATGGTTTGTGGACCTATGGAGGGGCCGGTAATGAGTAAAGATTTGCTAATTAAGCCAGGCACAGTTATTGGAGTAGACCGACTTATTTAATCTTCAACAGGCCGAGATTGGTGTAATCTCGGTATCGCCCTTGAGTAGCGGGAATTTTGACGCGCCCGGTGTCTACGCTTGCGTACACGCCGGGCTTTTTTATTGCGGGGTACAATCAGTCCGGTTAGATGGCTAGCCTCATAAGCTAGCGGCCGTGGGTTCAAATCCCACCCCCGCATCTTATTTTCCAATTTCCACATTACGCATTTTTTAGCGTACCTTTCGGAAAACTCCCATCTTCTTGTAGTCAAAAGAGTTAAATATCGTGAATAGAAGCCTTTGGAGGGTTTTCGATGAAAATTGTTACACCGGGCGAACGCCATTCTGATGCGATCATGCGGAGATTTGCCGCTGACTCACTGGGAATCTCTGAATTTGATGAACCAGAATTGGAAAAAACCGCCGCGAAAGACTGTTGCGAGAAGTGTTCAGAAGGCGAGACTTGCGTTAATTGTGAATGCCATAAGAAAGAGGCATCTGTAGATAAGAAAGCAAACGCTTGCCCAGAATGCGGCGGTCACATGCAGGTGACAGGCTCCATGGAGCGTTGCGCGTGTGGATATGCTCAGGCTTCTACTATTGCCAAGGCTGCTAAGGCAGCGAAAGATACCAGCGTTGGGGAATATTACAGAAAGATTTTCCCTGACGATTATGCGAAACAGCTTTCTGCGGATAAGGAAGTCACGCCCCCAGCCGGAAAGAAAGTGGAGTACGGGAGCAAGCCAGTTGATTCTAAAGTCGGCGGGCGCGTATATCTTCGTACTGTCGTAGCCGAAGGTGACTATAAGGATTGTGAAGTCCCCGATTCGCACCCGGAAAGCGGTGCATCGGCGGGTTCTGGCGCAACAGATACCCCGGACCCAAAATGGCAAAGCGGTGATAGTGCGAATAGCGTCAGTGGCCCGGAAAAGGCCGATTCACACGGCGTCGGTGGTAAGCCAAAGGATGCTGGCGACGTTGAAACGCCTGATGTTAAATCAGCCGGGAAAGCAAGGAAAGATTGTTCTGATTGCCAAGAGATTAAAAAGGCTTGTTATAAGCATAGAAAAGCAGTTTCCGCTGAAAGCGAAAGTCTTGATCTCAGCACGGAACATACGAACAGTGTAAGTGGACCTGAAAAGTCCAAATCGCATGGCGCGGGAACAGCGGAACCAAGTTCGGTTTCTGCTCCTGATTTGAAGAACGCCAATAGGCTTATCCCTCGTAGCACTATTGCGAAGTTTTGCCCAGAATGTGCAGTAGAAATGGAACGCCGAGGCATCAAAGCAGTCAAAGCGAGCTTTATTGCGAAGCAGATTGCTGAACGTGCAGAAGCTAGGGGGTTCCTTCAGAAAGGACGCAGTAAGTCCGCCCGGTCGTAAGGTAGAAGTAGAGCATTTAAAAGATGAGCCCGGAGTGGATAACCCCTGGGCCTTGTCGTGGTGGAAAAAAGAAAAGGGGCATAAGCCACATACACAGTCTTCACCACACACCAAGCAGAAGTAAACGGAGGAAATTAGATGGCATTTGTAATTGGACAGGCAGTTTGGTTTAAGCGTCGAGGCAGCACCCCTTTTATCGCTGGCGATGCAGACAACGCTGCGCTTACGTTTGATAGCGAGCTTGGTGGTCGTGGTAACGCGGCTATCACCATTAACGATTCCACGAACAAAATTGGATCGGTTATGGGTGTGCCTCAGATTAAAACGGCTGATTATCCGGCCGAAATTGGGAGCGCAGATACGCTTCCAAAGACTACAGTTAGCGGCGTCGCTTTGAATCTCGGTGTCCGCGAACAGACCGTAGTAAATCCTCTCGCCCCAAAGTCGGTTTCCACAGACGGTATTTTCGATGCATCCACTCCTTCGGCATTGTTCAATACCGGCAATCAGGCAGATGGTTCGATCATGGATGAAGGCGCGGTTGACCGTGATGGTTTGACCACGGCTCTCCGTACCATTGATCCTAACTTCCCAAGCGGTCGCCCCACAGGGATCGTGGCAGAAGGACGCCCGGGAGCTTCTTCGGGTTCTCATGAGTTTGACGACGAAACTATCGATATCGCGTCGGCTTCGAAGCGCGTTGGAAGACGCACCCCAAGCGTAGAGCAGCAGGCAGGAATCGTGGTTCAAATTGTTTCTGTAACAGCAGGAACCCGTTCACCAGACGGTACTAAGATCGACAGCGGTAAGATGTACTGGGTAAACTGGGGACCAAATAACCCTTCCAACCCGCATAAGACAAAGTGGTATAATAAGATGAAGACCACTATCCATGCAGAGGAAGACTTGGTAGCAGACTAATATTGTCGCCCTGGAGGCGGCATGGAACTTTTTAAAACCGCGCGTTTCTATCAAATGGCTTCCCTTGAAGATATCGAGGAATACGAAGCCGCACTAGACAACGGGGATAACCGTCGAGCGTCAGAAATTGTTGATAACTTTTTCCGCTCCGGTTATCCCCAGTCTTTTTCTCTCGAAGCAGATCGTAAGAAAGACCCAGGATATTTAGAATTACCTCCAGAACCAGGAGACATGGTTTTGGTTGTTAATACCAATCACTACGCCCGCTTGATTTCCATATCTGACGACAGAGAATGGTGTCTTGTCAAAGAGGAATGGGGAGTTTACCCGACGCCTTATTCAAATGTTCGTAGAGTTAGATAACGTGTCTTGGTACGAACGAAACAAAAAAGCCAAGCTTGAGTATTCTCGTCAGCATTATTTAGAGAATAAAGAACGTATTTTGCCGACGAAGAAACTATATCGAGATAGAATAAAGATAGAAGTTTTCTCGACGTATTGCCCTGGCGAAATCAAATGTGCTTGTTGTCAGATCAAATACCTTCCCTTTCTAACAATCGACCATATCAATCGAGACGGTGCCGACCATCGTAAGCAACAAGGAAACGGCTTCGGCGGATACAAATTTTATCTTTGGTTGAAGAGAAATGATTATCCGACCGGGTTTAGGGTTCTATGCTTCAATTGTCAAAAAGACTCCTTCTACAACGAAGGGGTTTGTCGTTGCGGCCAATAACTCACAATTCTCTTTGTTTTCTTCGCCATTAATGCTATCATGTAGCAATGATGGAGGGCACTGCTCTGCGTACAATCAATATAGACGGTCATAAGGTCTCTGTTATCACTCGAAAATCTCGAAAAGTTAAGAAGATTTCAGAATTAATCAAAGAAACTGTTCGTTACGTCGATCCTTCTCACGAATCCGAAAAGCCCAAGAATCCCTTCACATTTAAGCGTGCCTCTTACGCGAAAGCGTTTAGATCAAAGCCTCTTTGGACGAATATTGCGATTACTCCCTCTCATATTAGAGAATTATTCAACGAACCTACTCGAATTTGTGCCGATCATTTAGAGTGGGTAATCCAGCTTCCGTCAAAGGAAATCGTCAAATTAGTTATTACAAGTAGGGGAGTTTCCGTCCACGGGTTCAATCAGACAGAAACGATTGAAAAATTCGTGGGGAGACTGCTCAATTCATAATAGGGAGGTTGCTCCAAATGGATGCAATTCTCAAGTTGTTGGCTGATCCGCGTGTGCTAGCTCTTTTTGCCCCAGTGCTCGTCGCTATGGTAAAGAAGCTAACAGACAAGCTTCCTTCATGGTCATTGCCCGTTCTTTCGACCGTGTTGGGTGCAGTCATGTCCGCGCTGAGCGGTGGTGATTTGGTGTCGGGTGCTGCGGCTGGGTTGGCGGGTGTAGGTATCCGCGAAGTAGTTGACCAGGGCAAGAAAGCGGTCAACGGGTAATTCTGTTGTTTGTGTGATAGATGGCGCGGGAGGATTTAGAAAAGTTTGCGGCTAAGCGAGTTAGCGCAAGCGTAGGTGGCTCCAGCCCTTCCATTTTCCACTACGGAGACGATGGTGGAAATGGGCCGGGTGTCACCCATCCGAGTTTCCAGAGGACAGCCGCCGGGGCGGGAGTTGCTCCCACCGGCGGCGCTTCTGTCACTAGAGGTACGGCGAAACCGTATCACCCTCTATTCTCGTCTCCAGATCGACTCCAGCTTCCGGTTCAGACCGCGCAGCTTAACCAATACTGGAGACTTTTTTATAACGTAGACCCTGTAATCGGTGGCGCGATTGACATGCATGGCGATATGCCATGGTCAGGCGCGTATCTTGTGATGGACGAGCCGGGAGATGAATCACAGACAATTCTTCATGCCTACGAAGACATGTTGAATCGTACTGAATTGCTTTCTTGGCTTCCGAAGTTAACCAGAGAATACATGGTTATTGGAGAAGTGTTTCCTTTCTGTTTTTGGGATCAAAAGGAAGGCATTTTTACGCATATTACCTTGCACAATCCTGATTATGTTGAAGTGATCGACTCTCCGCTAGTGGACGATGAACCAATTCTGACGCTCCGTCCTACGCAGGATTTGAGAAAGATTCTCCAAAGTACAGACCCAAGATATGCACGCTTAAGAGCAAAGCTCCCGGCAGACATTCTTGCGGTCATTGCAGGGGGAAAGAACATTCCTCTTGATCCATTAAACGCTTCACATTTGGCTCGTCGTGCGTTTCCTTATGATATTCGTGGAACGAGTATTATGGGGCGCATGTTCCGTATCTTGATGTACGAAGATGCGGTGTTCAATGGACAGATTCAACAGGCTCAGCGTCATGCGTTACCGCTTCGCGTCTTTAAGTTAGGCGATCAACAGCGTAACTGGATTCCTTCGCCCCAGAACATGGAAGATTTCATTGATTTGTTGGCCGAAGTGGAGTCCGATCCGTTGGCTGCTCTGGTTTACCATTATGGTTTGCAAGTTGAATATCACGGGATGGAAGGCAAACAACTCAAGATTACGCAGGAATGGGACGTAATTGAGCGTGCCAAGCTTATCGCATTGGGAATCAACAAAGCGTTCCTTCACGGTGAAGTAACCTACGCAAGCGCCAACGCTGGCTTGCAGGTTTTGATGATGCGTTATCGCACGCTGAGAGACATGGTGCTTTCAGATTGGATTTACAAAAAAGTGTTCGCAGTAATGGCCGAATTGAATGGCTTTTACCGCTCACAAAAGAAAAGTGATCCCGATACCGGAATGCCTGAGAGCCGCGATCCAGCCATGGAGCGTAAGACAATGTATCTCAAAGATCGTATGCGCGAAATTCGTGCTATGAAAGACGAAGAAAAACAGGCGTATGAATTTTTGAAGATTCAGCCTCTTATTGAAGAAGTGAATATTGCTTCAAGCCGTCGTTTCATTGCCATGAATAAGCAAGGTGAAACAAATAAGTCACGGGTTCACAAGGGCAAACATCTTCTGTATCCGCATCTCCAGTTTGAGAAGCGCCTAGACGTGCGCCAAGACGAAGCTATTCTCCGCTTCTGGTCGGAATTGGCCCAGAAAGGGTGGATATCTCCTCGAAGCGTAGTTCAGGGTGCTGGTTTGGATTACGATGCTGAAATGGCGACGATTGGTCAAGACGCGGCATTGATTGCGCGTAATCAATTGCTCATGCAATCCATTAGTGGCGACGAAGGCGGCGGCGGTGGAGGCGGTGGAGTGCCTATGGGTGGAATGGGTCTTGGAGAAGAAGGCGGGGAAGGTATCGGGATAGGGCCGGGCGGTGGAGCGGGCCTCGAATCAGGCGAAGGTTCTGGCGCCCCCGGCTCCGCAGGTGGAATGTCTAAGGCTCCTGCGTCGGCAGTCAGAGACATGATGAGAAAAGTTTCATCATACGGCGCTCTGCCTGATGATGTCAAAAATAGCATAGACGCTATTCTAGGTAGAGACGACACAAACATAAACCATTTCATCAAGGATTAAAGGATGAGAAAATCAAACCGAGTCATGGGAGGAGAAGAAAAAAGACTTTGTAGCAAATGTAAGTCTTGGTATCCTTTATCATATTTTTCTCCAGACAAAAAGAATGCTGATAAACTTAGGAGCAATTGCAAAAGTTGTGTAAACAAAGCATCTAAGAGTTACCATGAAAATAATCCAGGAGTCAAATTGAGATATTCTCTCCGTCATCCCGGCCGAGAAAAATATCTAAAATTTGCACACAATTTGAAAAAATTTGGATTAACACCACCTGAATACGAATCATTGTTAAAACGTCAGAACGGAGTTTGTGACATTTGTAAAAGACCTCCTAATGGAACAAGGTTAGCTGTAGATCATGACCACGAAACGGGGCAAGTCCGTGGTTTGCTCCATAAAGGTTGTAATTTAGGGATAGGAAATCTCAATCACAATCCTGAATGGCTGCGAAGTGCGGCTACTTATTTGGAGAGAAAATAATGGCCGATACGCCGACTGCAAAGCTAGGTTTGTTCAGACCAAAACTTGGAAAGAAACCATGGAAGAGAGAGTGGGATTTTAATTTCGCGCTTCTTGATGATCGTGTTGGCGGCATTCTCGATGGAACGCACACGGTAGGAAAAGCGGCTGCAATTGAACCAACCGCCCTTATTGCTGCTATCATTGAAATAACAGGGAGTTTGTCTCCAACCAGCTTCCCGAATGCAACCAGCACTGATGTAGAAATCGATCATACCAGTACAGCGGTGTATGCAATGCCAGCCGTGCCGATCTTCTTAGCTCCTGGTGGCGTAAAAATTATTCCTCTGGCAGATAGAACGGCGCTATCGACAAACGACTACGGTGGGAAATTCCGTGTTCGCGTCGAAAACAACTCAGGTGGGGTTGTTGCAGGTTCAGCTATAACATGGGCTCGGAGAGGCATTAGAACCTAATGCATTTGTCAAAGAAAGCTGCGGAGGATTTAAGCTTCGAAGAACAGACGCCGGCCGAATCTGTCAAAGATTCCTTGCTCGATAGGGCCATAGATAAGTTTGGAGAAGTTATCGAAGGACTGGGGTACACTGACTTCGAATTCGAAATGGTAGAAACACCTTTTGAGACCAACCGAGGCGTGTTGCTTGCTAAAGGAACATTCAAAGGCCCTTCGCCTTTTGGAAAAGAAAGCAGAGCCCCGGAAGATATCTCAGAATTTGCTATAAACATCGCTTACGATGAAAAACTCGACTCAGCTTACATAGAAGTGAAGCACGAAGCCGCACTCATAGCTACATATCAAATCAAGGAAGACGGGATAGAGTTGATCGACGGCGATATCCCGCACGTGTAATGTTGTGGCACTTGAATCGAAGCTCCTCGCTGTCCCGGCGCAGATATTTACTGCAAACGGGACTTCTGACGGACAGATTATCATTGCTGATCCAGCACTCTTCAAGATCAGACAGATCGTTATTGTCGGGTCTGGCTCTCAGCCCTCTATTGAACTTCAAATCAAAAGGATTGCCAACGGTGTCATCCATGTCGGCCCTTTTGACGACAATCTAGAAACTCGTTCCGATCTTTCTCTTTACACCGCCGGTTCATTCATTTTTGCGAATGAACAACTTCGCCCGTGGATTCCCCGCGACGGCGTAATTCCTAACTTTAAAGAACTCGACTACACATACGAAGAAGCTCCCACCGTTGCTCAACGTGTTATATTCGTAGGCAAGGATGGTGAGGCTGTCGATGTTGTCGAGGTTTCGGGCGTTCGCCGTCTAGCAGTAGAAACAAGCGTCAGCGTAGAAACTACTTCCAGCGGTGTTCAAGACGTAAATGTTGTTAATCAACCGACGATTGACAGCATTACGAATGTTGTCCGTATAAGCGGAATCGTAGATTTTCAACGCCCTGTTCATGTAATTGTAGACGATGCTCCTGAATCTGTAGCAACTATCAGCGGGATCATTTCTGTAAGCGGAGTTTCGGAGCAGCCGGTTCGCATCGATCATGTAGTAAATATAAGTGGGGTAGTGGATATTCAGCGCCCTCTCGATGTAAATGTCATTAGTTCCACTCCCGTCAATATCCCAGAGCCACTAGATGTTAATGTAGTCAATTCATTACCTCAACATAACGTAACGGTCAGCGGTGTAGTAAATATCTCTGGTATAGTAGATTTTCAGCGGCCGGTACACGTTATTGTTGACAACGAAGATACCGTAACAACCATAAGCGGTGTGGTTGTTGTAAGTGGAGTCGCTGAACAGCCTGTTCGAATAGATCAAGTTGTTCGTGTTAGTGGTATAGTCGATATACAACGTCCTTTAGACGTAAATGTCATCAGTTCTACACCCGTTAATGTTCCAGAACCGCTAGACGTAACCGTAATAAATTCTCTCCTGCAACATAATGTAACCGTAAGCGGTATCGTTAACATCAGCGGGGTTGTTGACATTCAACGACCGCTCAATGTTATCAGTAGCGGTGTGGCCGATCCATTTATCGCCGGGATAACGGACTTTACCCGATTCCCTCTCATGGGTTCGCATCATACAATAACCATTTCGTATACGGCGCCTGATTTGATCGAGTATGTGGGATGGGCAGAGCCAATTCCAGGTTTATCAAAAGCCAGCCCTGTGTGGAGAATAGCCAAGCTCACATATAGCGGAACCAGTATTTTGGATATGCAATGGGCAGCGGGGAATCGTTTGTTCAATAAAGTTTGGAACGATAGGACTACATACTTATATGCCTAAACTAGTATTTAATCCAGTATCCGGGGAATTTGATTTAGTAAATGATGGTGTGTCGGGCAGCGGGGTTGCTCCGCGCTTAGCTGTGTGGGACAGCACTAGTTCTCTCACGTCGTATCCTCGCCTTATTTGGTCTGAAAGTCCGGGATTCCTCCGCGTTGGAATTCAACCAAATCAAACCATTGGAGAAACCGGGGTCCAAGGTGTAACGATTGCTACAGAAGGTTCTGATTTACCGGTGCTTTCTATGTGGGCATTCAGCGATACAGCCGCGCCCATTATGATCGGTCATCGCCAGCGCGGAACTAACGCCACGCCAACCGCTGTAATGGCTAATGATTATCTCTGGATATTTGCTGGTTCTGGTCACGACGGTACCAACTTTGCTGGATTCAATGGTTTAGTGGGGGTATTTGCGGAACAGACTTTCACTCCTTCTGCTCAAGGAACAGGAATTCAGTTTGCCACTACAAGCAACGGATCAACAACTCTTACAGAAAAGACTCGTATAAGTGCAGACGGCCACTTTATTAATTCAGTCGGTAATGCTCGTTTTGGTTCTTTTGCCGTTCCTGTTCAACGCCTCGAAGTTGTCGGGAATATTCTCATTGATAACACCGGAACAGCGGGGCAGCTTCGTTTTCGTGAGCCCAGCGCCAGCGGAGTGAACGTAACAACTTTCCAGGCTCCTGGTTTACCGTCAGATATTAACTACACACTCCCCGCTACGCAACCGAGTGTTGTGTCGTTGCTACAAAATAATGGCGACGGTGCGCTTTCTTGGAATCCTGTAGTCGCTATCAGCGGAATTCAACACGCTGCTCTTTCAGGGAATACCGTAGGCGACGATCATTCTCAGTACCTTTACCTCCCTGGCCGTGTGGGAACTACGAATGACGCATCAATAACCACGACTATTAGCGGTGTGGGTACACTATCAGGGGGTACGCACGAAGCGGCCTTTCTACGCCTTCAAGCAAGCTCAAGTTTAAACACGCATTTAAATTATATTGCTGCGGCTGATTTAGTTCGCCTTAGAACCGACGTTTCAACCGTCAGCGGTGTGGATTTATTGGGCTTAAATCAACATTGGCAGGGCGTCACTTTATCTTCTCCTACAGCGGTGTTCGGTTGTTTAGGGACTTCCGGTACTATTCGTTCCCTTGCAAACAATTCAACTGATTGCACTGTAGTCCGAAATAAATGGACATTGGAAATAGATAGTATCCCGGGGACTTCTTGGCCGTCTTTGAATGCATTCTCGAATACTCCTGTAATTCGTGCGGTTGATACTGAACCAGCAAGCTTCAAAGTCTTTTCTGGATTCCAGCATCTCCCTACATTCCAAACGAGCGGGACAGGGACAATTGGTGGTGCCCGTGATATCGCCATGGATCATCAGGTAGTTCTTTCGGCGGGTGGTGGTGCTATCGCAGGAATGCAAATATACGGCCATTATATACAGGTTATTCCGGTTGGCTCAGTCACCATATCTGAATTTTATGGGTTTAGAACCAGCGATACTTTTACTGCCACTGATGTTGACGTGTCGTGGTATAGCCAAGGTACCCAGCATGGCTTCGTACACGCGGGTCAAGGCCGCTTCGGCGCCGCTGCTACTTTATTTAATGCCGGTGTAACGCTCCAAATTTCTTCGGGTCATCTAAGAGTAGACTCCGGAAATCAGCTTATCATGATGGAGCCGTCAGGGAGCAATTTCACATCTATCAGGGCCCAGTCTCAGTCAGCCGATATAACATACGATCTTCCCGCAACAAGTATTTCAGGCGTCATGACAAATAATGGCGCTGGTTTGCTGTCCTGGACGGCTTTTTCTGGTGTGATGGGCTTGGGAAAAGCGTGGGTTCAAGGCGGAAATTCTTTTACCAACTCAGGCGTTTTGGGGACTAATGACAACTTTGATCTTTCAATAATACGAAACAAAATTCCGAAGATTGAAATAGAAGCAGTCAGCGGAATCCACTTAGATGACCACGTTCGATTGTGGGAAAGTTTCCCTCAACCAGTTACAGGCACTACAGTTGATGTTTTAATTTTCCAGAGACCCCGAGATTTGAATTCTTTGAGCACCGGCGCTACTATAAGGGGAATTACTTTCGCACCAGATATTAATTACACTCAAAACACAGTCATAAGCTATTCTTGGTTCAACGTCGCCGGAAGTCATAGAAATCAAGACGGATTAAGCGTAGCATTACCAGCTCATACGCGTTTCTATGACATACAAACATATTATACTTCTGATAATGCGAACGCTCAAATACCTGCATTGAGAACTGAAGGGTTAGATGTAAGACCAATTTTTGAATCAAACAACGTTGATATTTTCAATACAATCGGTTCTATGGCATTTTTCAGAGGGGTCGATTTCGAACCAACGTATCGAGTTGTAGGAACAAATGCCACTGCTTCTTTAGGTGTTTTAACTATTCTTGGAAATCGGTTTAACCCCTCGTTTAGCGTAGAAACCTCTGGTCAGAAAATCAACATGACCAATCTTCAAGGTTATAACTTTGGGGTATCGGTAACAGGGCCGGGTACACCGCTTGATATCACTGGTACAATTCAGGCGTATGGAGTTGGTACACTTCCTGCATTTACGGGTGGTGGTACAGCGATATCTTTCCGTGCGGCTGATGCCGGCTGGCAAATGCGCCACGCAGGACCGATTATACAAGGCGCCGATGCTGCCGCGACAAACGCATCTGTTGGATTTGAAATCCAAAGCACTACGCTCGCGCTACTCTTTTCTCGCCTTACTGATGCTCAGCGCACTACATTAACAGGTGTCGGCGTCGCAGACGGAATGATGTTGTATGACGACACTAGGGATATGTTCTCTGGTCGCATGAATGGCCGATGGAATGATATCCCTGGATGGAATGTTATTATCGTCAAGTCCGCAGATCAAACCGTCACCAACAACTCAACATTGCAGGACGATACGGAACTACAATTTTCCGTTCTTGCCAACGAAGTTTGGCATGTTGATTTGCGATTAGGCATGAGCGGGAATAATACTACCGGCGACGGCAAATTTGGATTGACTGCTTCTATTGCTAGTTTCGTGACAACTCAATCCAACTGGGAAGGTGTGTATTATGGTGGGACAGGTACTTTGACCAATACTCCCCCTACTGTATTCGCTTCAACAACGGAAGCGGTAACTGGAGGAACAACGTGCTTGAACGGCGACGGCACCATATGGCCTATTCACGCAACATATCGATTCCGAGCTTCGGCCAACGCGACTGTGAAAGTACAATTTGCCAACGTATCTGCCGCAGCGGGTCGAGACACTGTAATGCACGCTGGGTCAACACTCTTTGCGCGTAGAATCTCATAAAAAGGAGAATAATTATGGCTACTTTTAGTAATATAGTTACGAGTTCAACAACTACGACAACATCTGCTACGCCTATAAACACGAATGGTGTTGATATTCCAGAGGACGCCCACATAACTGTAGAAGCGGTTGTATCGGCGAAAAGCACAACGGACGTAGCGGCCAGTTGGAGACTAGCTGGAACAGTACGAAGAAACGGTTCTGATCCTGCTACTTTTGTAGAGTCAATAGAGAATATAATTCCTCCTCAAAAAGACGAAGCGGCTTTGTTATGGAATGCTACGCTTGTAATCGTAGATGATGTGGTACTTCAAGTTCGCGTAACGGGCGCTATAGAAAAAACTATTAGCTGGGGAACAGGGATTAACTTTTGGACATTGATACCTTAAAAGAGTTATTACCTTAAAGGATTATAATGGCGTTAACAGCGGGACAACGAACAGTGCTAAAAGCGGTCTTAGGACCAATACTTCGAAATAAAATCGATCAGAGCGATTTCGATTTTTTTGTCGATTTATTTGATCCAGACCTTGACGCAGACAAACCATATGTTAGAATGAAGCTACAAGAGGCTAAAACTTTTTTATTGAGTGAAAAAGCTGGGCTGCAAGCAGCGGCTACCGCTCGGAGCAATACAATCGATAATCAAGTGGCTATTATCGATAGCTTATTAGCCAAATTCCCATAAGGAGTAATAATGAACAAAGAACGCTTGAAAGAACGTCATGCGAAGTATATCGAACAGTTGAAGGCGCTCGAAGGACAGAAATCTCAGTTGAAGCAACAGTATCGCGGTCTGAATCAGACCATCGGGTTTGTTCAAGGCGCTATTTTGGAGCTTCAGAATCTTATTGATGAATGCCCAGATATGCCAACCCCTCCGTCTGTTCCAGTTGCCCCTCCCACGAAAGAACCTGTTTCGTCAATAGAGTAACCAAAAATACCTCAATTAGTATGGCTGAAACAGTTATATTGATTGAGGTATTTCCATGGCTTTTGAAAAAAGAATTGCTTCTGAAAGCACCACCCCTGTAGATTCTGGCCTCGGTAACGTAACCCAAATATTTTCAAAAATGGGTAAAGGCGAAGCTTCTGAATTGGAAGTTCGCCGAGTTGGAAAGAAACTGGGCCTTGAGTTAACGAATCTAAAGGATTCTTGTGATGTAACTCCAGAAGGGCAGCTTCGCCCGAAAGCGTGGAGTGAGTAATGGCTTTTATTAAAACCGCAAAGGTAGCTGTTACAGAAGTTTATAATGAAGCTTCTTTCACCGAGAGACAGGCAGCAAAGAAAATCGTTGAATACGATCCTGAATTTGTCTATGTTGCTGTGCGGGCGCTTACTGCTGATAAGCCTAATAGCAACGGTGACTGTTTTCCTCATGAAGAACTAGTTAGAATTGACAACGTTCTTCAGCGTCCTGTCTATGCATCCTTCATTGGGAAGGGTGTCTATATCAACCATCGGAATACTGATGATCCGACGATTGCCAAGGGTATCATTCTGGATGCTCGCTATGTAACATCAAAAGCCGATGATCGTTATGTTGAGCTTTTGCTTGCCATCGATAAGCGTCGTGATCCTGTCTTTGCCTCAAATATCGAGCGCGGAATTATCAATAAGTTTAGCATGGGTGCTTCCGTGCAATTCACCAAATGTTCCGTGTGTGACAACGAGGCTCGTAGAAAAGAAGAATTCTGCGATCATATTGCTAAATTTAAGATGCGTGAATGTGCTGCCCCGGACGGTTCAAAGCGGCTTGCTTTCGAACGGTGCTATGGCGTCACTTATAATGAAATTTCGGCTGTGGCTGATCCAGCGGATGAAACTGCCCAGATATTGGCGAAAATCGCCGGGTCTCAAGAAAATAGCGCAAAATCAGACCACGGAACAGTTGTATTATTGAACGAGATCAATTCTCGTCTAAAGAGTGTGGAGGCCGCATTAATGAAGAAAGCTGCTAACAAGAAAACGGCTGCTCCGTTCCCCCAGGATGACCCAATGGCCGCTCCGGGAGATATGGGTGGTCAGCCGGATGCCGCGCCCGCAGAATTTGCTGCGGAAGAGCCGGTTGCCGAAGGTGAACCGATTGTTCAGATATTGGACGCGATTAAAGAATTTGCCGAAGGCCGGCTTCCAGCGCAAGACCTTGTTGAGACGCTTGAGTCGTCAGGGCTTGGGGCTCCAGAAGCTCCAGGTGAGATGCCTCCAGGCGAAGCGGCTGGTGAACCAACTCCTCCTCCTGCGGATATGCAGGCTCCGGGGGCTGCGTATGCAAAGCGCGAATCCTTCACCGCGTTGGTTGACAAGCTAGCAAAGGAATACGCAACGAAAATGAACAGGAGAGAAGGAGCGATGGCAACAAAGACCGCAGAAGACAGCAAGAGCCCAAAGGTGGATAATCAGTATCCTAATTATAACCCTCAGGGTGATCCAAAGCAGTTTCACACCAAGCCGCATAAGAGCCGTCCAGCGAGTGATTTCGCCAGCGACGCGAAAGAATATGCGAAAATGTGGAATATTAATGCGGAGTTCAAGCCGAATGCCGATAAGCGTAATGCCGCGTGGGTAATTTCGGATGGCGAGCGCCCTCTCTTTAATGTGACCGGTGCTGGCGCATGGGAAGACATGCTCGAAGATAAGTGGGCAGAGTTCTCAAGCCGTGAATACGGAGAAAATCTCGTTCGCGCAATCTTTGAAGAGGGTCTTGAAAAGACCATGGATGACGTGAATGCGACTCCAGTTTCTACTCAGGCAATCTCGCCGAAGGCCGAAGTTGAGCTTACCGATAAGCTATTGAAGGCTGCGGAAGCAAAAGCTGAGGATTTGGCAAATGAAAAGAATGCTGAATTCAAGACTCGGTTCCTTGAGGGTCTCAAGGTAGCGTTTGAACTTCAGAGCAAGAACGTAATTGACAATCCTCTTAAGGCTGCGGCATTTGAAGTTTTGACTGCGGCTGGTCACGACGGTTCCCTAGCGGAACAGATCGTTGATGGCGTCATTGTTCAGGCTCATTTTGACGAAGCCATGAAGGAAGCCCTCCGTTATTCGGAAATGGCTCCGGAATCTTTCAATGAAGTAAAGGCTCATGTCCAGTCACTTCCTTCTACCCGCGTGGTAGAAGCCCAGAAAGAGGGAAAGAGTGATGAGGATTTGGCAAATCTCGTGGCAGAAGTGGCCCGAGAGGAATTGAGCAAAAAGGCTGGTATGAACGTAGGCGGTGTTCGCCCTCAGACCAGCGATAATATCGTAAAAGGTCTAGATGACCGCATTCGCTCAGCGGTGCGTTCAGGTATTTCAAAAACCGCCAAGATTCAGGTTCCAGTATCGACCCTTCGTAGGGTTCGCGGTGGAATCGGGGCTCGGGCCTAAAACAGTAGTTAAATTTGAAAGACAAAACAGTTTATAGAATAGAGCAACATCAGGAGGAAATTGAAAGATGGCACTAAAGGTGATTACGCCGAGCTTCAATTCAGGCGGGGACGCGGTAGGTACTGACGATTATCGCGCCGGCCAGGTTGCCGCTCATGACTCAACAGGCGCAGCAGTTCTTGCGGGAACTGAGTCTGCCGCCAGCACAAACGGCCCAAAGAATAAGGCGGTAGGACTGTTCGGTGAGGACCGGATCACCACGACCCTTCAGATTACCACACAGGTACTCGAAGAAGTTACTGTGACCTCCGGTGTTGCCGTTGCTCTAGCGCACGATCAGGTTGTTACCAACTCTCAGCGCGTTCTTATCAAGTCCTCGGGTGCTGTTCAGACCGAAGGCGTGAATTACACGTTTGATGATGCGGCTGGTACGATTACGAGCGTTAACATTGCAAGCGGTACCGTTGTTCAGATTACGTACAGCTTCAAGCTAGATGACGCTTTCGAGAAGGACTTCCGTGGTGTGAACTATAAGGGTTCGCTTGACGATACGGAAGGTTCAAAGAAATCAACAGTGTGGAAGGGATACGGTGAATTCGAGACCGATCAATTCGTTACGAACGTAGCGTATGCAATCGGCGATGAACTCCGCTACACCCATAGCTCGCACGATGCAGGCGCAGGCTTGCTCACAAATGCGGCTGGTTCCGGTACTGTAGTCAACGTGGTTGTGGGGCGTGTACGCAAGGTTCCGACTGCCGCCGATCCGTTCCTTGGTTTTGAGTGGCAGGGTAGTTTGACGGTTCCTGCATAATATAGAAATTAATTAAAGGTAATTGCGAGTTAAACGGGAGGTATAGAAGAGATGGCTGCAACAAATCCCTACGTGCGGAGTGAGGAAACGCGACAGAAGATCGCTTCTCGTCTCAATCCAGAGTCTCCGAAGGCGTTCGGTGGGAAGACCGCGACCGGCACTGAGAAGAAAAGCTCAGAACGCATGTTCGACGGTAAGAACATCGTAAATGCCTATGACAAGGCTGACGCGCTTCGTCAGATTCACGCTCTGCTTGATCGTGTGGCAACGGGTGAGGAAAGAATTCTTCCTCCGGGTCGCGCAGTAACCGCTGAGCATATCTCTCCTTCCGAGCGCGCAGATATTTTCCTTTCGGCTTTCTCTGACCCAACCGGTCAGGGCTTCGCCAAGATTGGTCAGGAATTGCTCCTACCGATCAAAGAAATTATCGATTACGAAGGTTTCGCTCGTCGAATCCTCAAGACCTACACGCTAGCTCAGGGGCAGGTTAACCGAATCGATAAGGACGTGGACGTTGCTGCCTTCGTTGTATCGAAGGATGGCCGCGCAATCGAAACGCGAGTTTCTGATAACCACGTGTTCCCGGCTGAATTCGAAGTGACTGCGTATCCGTCAATTCGCGTCAGCGAAGTCTTCCAGAAACAGTTTGACGTTCTCGACCGCGCACAGGACCGCGCTAAGCAGGCCATTATGCGTACCGAGGACCAGGGGCTAATCAGCGTCCTGCTTGCGGCTGCACCATCGTTTAACGATACGGTGTCTTTCTCAAGCTTGAACCTCCAGGCTCTTGAATCAATCCGTTTCCAGGTTGAAAGGCATCGTCTAGTAACCAGCAAGTTCCTCATCAACCGTCGTGAAGTTTCCGACTTGGTTGTGTTCCTCTCTCAGCAGGTAGACCCTGTTACCGAGCGCGAGTGGATCATGATGGGATACGTTGGTCGAATTCTCAATGCGGACATTATCGCTACCGCAGGTACTCAGGTTGGTCAGGGTGGTCTCGGCCGCTTGTCAGTCAACTGGGAAATCGTTCCTCCGGGCCGTGTGTTCGCAGTTGCTGATCCAGAATATCTCGGTGTGTTCCCAATCCGCGTCGAGCTTTTCGCTGAACCAGCTAACAAGTTCGTACTCGGTGAACCCCGCTACGCTTGGTTGTTCTACGAGTTGATTAGTCAGAGTGTTATAAATCCCAGAGCTGTGGCTACTGGCTCTAAATAATCCAGTATAACCATACAGAGTGGTAAGAAAGGCGAGGATTAATCGCCTTTCTTTTTTGAGTTTTTATACGCTTGGTTAAATTACCAAACTTTCAACATACATAATCTAACCAAGAGCAGTTGACTTTAAATCCTCTCGTGATAGAATCTTACGAGGGAGAATACAAAAATGAAATGGTCGGAAATTGAAAAACAATGGATGAAAGACAACTATCCCAATTTATCTACCAAAGAATGCGCCGATAAACTAGGTAGAAGTGTTACTTCAGTCAAGCAATATGCAGAGAAAATCTTAAAAATAAGAAAGTCTCCAGAACGTTCCACTGCCGCACAGGCAGAAAATGGCGGAAAAAACAAAATACATTTTGATTTGCCTCCAATATCAGATCGAACAGCCTATCTAAAAGAATACGCCAGGAAAATACGTCAAGACCCTTCTGTTCGTGAACGGCACAATGCCAATGCTCGAAAAAGCAGGAACACTCATCGTGATAAAAGAAATAGAATTTGTAGAGAAAATTACGCTGTTCTCAAACACGATGTTCTCGTTCATTACAGCACACAAATTCCCTCCTGTGCTTGTTGCAAATCAACCTATGAACCTTTTTTAGAATTAGACCATATCAATGGCGGTGGCACTAAGCATGCGGCTGAAGTTGGTAGAGGAAGTGTAATGTATCAGTGGATTAAGAAAAACAACTATCCTTCTCTTTTTCAAATCCTTTGCCACAACTGTAATAAAAGAAAGGGCACTAAACCTGCTTGTGATTGCCCTTTCGATTACTCTCAACCCAACAACAAAAAAATCACTGAAATTACAGTTATTGCAACACTGTCGGAACTCCCAACCCCAACGTGGGATTTGTAAACTTTTGCTACCTTTCTATTGTTTTCGTCAAATTCTTGACGGCAAACAGTTATATTAAATAAGCCGGCTTAAAAATATTTGGACAGGGAGGTATAGCATGGAGATTCCTAACGTACCAGCACCCCAGGTTCCAACCAGCATTGACATTGATGACTGGATAGCTCTTTTGAAGGCTAAAAGAGCGCGTTATTTGCCTGAAATCGCAGGTATTTTTAACTACGAGCGTTTGGACACAGAATTAGCAAAGCCTGTTCTAACCCGGACCCGTGAAGCTTATGAAGAAACGGTTAGAAAGATCGATGAGGAAATCAAAACGGCCGAAGTCTTGAAAGGTGATCCAGGGTGGCCGAGTATTCCCGAAGTACAGCTTTCACCTGAGGAACTAGCGGAGTTGGATCGTGAGTTGTCAGAGCTTGCAGAAGCACGGGGGCAGTTTTTCTCTCGCCCTGGTGACGCTGTAACTGCAAGAGTAACTACCATAGTCCGAGACGTTGATAGCGAGTAACTAAAAACCAAGGGAGGAATCTAATATGGCTACAGTACGTAATGGTCAGGAAGCTGTTTCAATAATCGACAACTTTCTCGACAGTAAGGGTCAGGTAACTACCTTCGACGTTGTAGACGTTCCACCGTCAGCATCGTGTGACGATCCCACAATCGCCGAAGTCTTTTCACTCTCTTTTAGCGACGATCATAAGTCCATTGAAGTTGTAAGCCGTGGTCTTGGCCCCAATGGCAGCACCGACACGGTTGTAATGGTCGAGGTTGACCTTGATGCAGGGGAAACCAAGACTTTAGAAGTTCGCATTCCCAATACCTATACATCTGGTGATGCGGTAGGAGCATCCGTAAATACCGCAGTCCGCGACATTCCAGCGGCACCTGAACCAGAGCCCGAGCCTGAACCAGAGCCCGAGGCGTAAATAGTTAGCGTTTTTTCGGACGAAAGTAGTTACAATAAATAGGGACGCAACATGGTCCCTATTTATTTGACAAAAAAAGTGACCTTGAGGTCAATTTAATGAAATGGCAGACCGTAAGAAATGCCCATTATGCGAAATAGAATTCTTTTCGAAAAAAGAGGAATTCCATCATTTACGAAGATGGGGTTGCCCAGTTGCCAATAAAGTCTTGAAGGAATTGGCGGCTCCTCTTTGCTCTTGCGGGTGCGGAGAGAAAGTGGTAACATCGAAGAGAAACCCAAAAACTTTTAACAAATACAAACACGGACACAACAAATTAAATAGGAGAAAGTAATGGCAAAACCACAGACCGTAGTACAGACCGAAGAAGAACGCCTTGCAGCGGCAGAAGCGAAGCTGAAGGAAGCGATGCAGGATTTCTTCGGCGATGAGAAAACGATTATCGTTCTGAACACACAGCCGGGGGGCGTGTCAATTGGATTCGGGAAGGTGGGCCAGGAAGCTGGCGCACTTGGTTATCTTATTCCCCGCTCCAAGCTCCCTCAGGTATTGACTGAGAAGTTTCCCGCAGAATACTGGCGCGATTCGCCCGACTTCCGACAGGCTCTCGCTAAGCGTTGGATTAAGTTCGTAACGCCGGGAGAATACGAAAAAGCATTGGAAGCTGAGCGCGCTCACGAAGCTCGTTTGACGGCTCTTGCGGGTAATGAAAAGCCAAAGCAGGTTGCCTTTGACGCCGAAATCAACCCGCTCCAGCAGAATTTTATTAATCCTGATACTGCACAGGTTGAACCTTCAATTGCTCAGGCTGTTTCCGAATACGAGCAGCGTTTGAATACCCCGCCAGCTACACCGGTATTGAAAGACGGTCGCTCAGCCCGCGCTGAATCGCTCGTAGAACGTACTCGCCGTGGTACAGTCACTTCGCTCGACGCATTGAAAGAACTTGACGCCGATGCCCCACTTTACACCGAATCGGATTTGGACTTTATCGCCCGTAATGCCGAATTCGCAGGTGTAAGAAGCTTCGCTCAGGCTCTTTTGAACGGTCGAGTGTCTGCTTAATGAATTGGAATAAAATACTCAATACGGGGGGAAGTTCGCCTATCAAAACTGCGGCGAACCCTCCCAAGATTCGCAAATTCTATCTAAATCGTGTAGAAGACGAGTCTGGCGTTAGCGGGACGGGCATTGTAGCGGTGGGGGTCGAGTTGCCATCAAAACGATGCGTAATTGAATGGGTTTCGAAGCGTACAGATACCAATTCTTTGGGTGTCTATGACGATATTGCAGACGTAGAAAAGGTCCACGGTCACGAAGGTAAAACCAAGATCAAATTTTACAATGGCGAAGAATAAAAAGGTCAATATCACCGGTACATCGGTTTGGATTGACGTTGAAGAAGCCGAGCCTCTTTTTGGCAATCACTTAAGAGAAGCTTGGCAGACTCTTTTTGGTAAAAAGACCACAGAAGTCCCTTTCACGAGATATGATGTGAGGCGGTATCTTCGGCGCTGTATTAAAGCCTGGGAGAAAAAAGAACTTAACGCCAAGACCCTTGAAGACGCCTTATTGGCAAAAACCTACATAGAAGCCCTCCGAAGTGTTCAGACCGCGCTGTTCGGTAATAAATAGTTAAATCTATAGTGAAAAGAGAAAACGTTGGTCCAGATGTAGAGGTTATTTGGATTAAGCTTCCAATATCCAAGATCGCTACATGGATTTTGACCAAACTTCGAAGGAGAAAAAATGGGACTACAAAGAAAATTTAAGAGCCTGTTGATGGCTGTGGCTTTGGCGTTTGTATTTAACGCACCAGCCTACGCAGACACGCTTTGCCGTATTTACCCAACAGATGCGGGAAAAGTGGTCGGGCCTATTCTTATTACCCGCCCAGCGGGAACAGCCGCTTCCTCGTGGCAGATCGAAATTGTGTCAGGGAGCGGAGCGGTCGGTTCGTATCAGCTACAGAAGGCAACGGGCGACACGTTCGTCAGTCAAGGGTCAGCGGTTTCTTCGGCAGTAATTACCACATATACACCGGATGCACAGAAATTTCAGGTAATCATGGTGACGGCACCAGATTCGGGGACGGTTGTTAAAGTATGCATATTCAACTAAACGAAAACGTCGATTTTGGATTTCATTTTGACCCAGCTACAGCGGGACAAATTCTAACGAATTCTCTAAACTGGACCGATGATCTAACAATCGATTCAAGTGCCTGTATAAGCGGTGGCGCTGTTGGTTCAACTTATTCTTATACAGTAAACACAGGCACGGCCTCTGTAGGTAGCGCATTGTGTACATGTTTCAACGCCAACGGTACTGGAATAGGCGTAGTAAATCCATGCCCAGTACACGGGACGCTTACTGTTACTAGCCCCAATCAATGGATTCCAGCAACTTCTCCGAATTGGACCTTTACGTACCCACAGATCGAAGATAAGTGCTATATTTGTCGTGACGCCATCAAGATGGAAGAAATTCTTGAAGGTCATAAAACCTGCCGAGATTGCCGACGTGCGGTAGAAGCATTCAAAGCAGTCCTTGTATGTGAGGACGAAGAAAAAGAGTAATGGCGTATAGCGATCAAGTCATTGACCACTATGCCAACCCTAGAAACGTCGGCTCTTTTCCTAAAGACGAACAGAACGTAGGAACCGGAGTTGTAGGTGCGCCTGAATGCGGCGACGTGATGAAGCTACAACTCAAAATTAACCCCGAAACAGAAATTATTGAAGACGCGAAATTCAAGACTTTTGGTTGCGGTTCAGCCATTGCCAGTAGTTCGTACTGCACCGAACTTCTGAAAGGAAAAACTGCCTCGGAAGCGGAAAGTATCCGCAATACAACTATCGTCAAAGATTTGAGCCTTCCTCCGGTAAAAATTCACTGTTCGGTATTGGCGGAAGACGCAATCAAAGCGGCAGTAGCCGATTGGAGAAATAAAAAATAATGTCATCTCACGCTTAAGCCGCAATGGGGGATTTCCCTGGCATGTGTCTGGTGCATGGTTATGGTCCATGTGATTGCCACATAATAGAGAAAGGCTGTTTTCCCAATCCCGCTTCATTTAAAATACCAAAGCTTCTCTGCGATGCGTGCGACGAGCCGTTAACTCCAGAAGATCAAGTTTACGAACGTACTCTTTGCGCTGCTTGTAAAGCTGTTATAAAGTCTCTCCGAACCATCATTACTGAATAAATGATCCACATTTCAGATCGAGCCGCTCAGAGAATTAACGGCTTGGTCGAAGCCAAGCCAGACCACGGCCTACGTGTCAAAGTTGTAGGCGGTGGCTGCTCCGGTCTTACCTATAAAATGGAAATAGACCTTCCAAAAGACCACGATAAGATATTTGAAAATAACGGCGCCAAGGTCTTTGTGGATCGTAAGTCTTTCCTCTATTTAGTGAATACCACCCTTGATTTCAAAGACGATTTGATAAGTAGCGGATTCGTATTCGGGAATCCGAACGCTAAACGTTCTTGCGGGTGTGGTTCTTCCTTTACTGTCTAGAAAATAGTTATTTACCATAGGAGGACTATATCCTATGGCGTGTGTTACCGAGCTTCCTGTTGTTTGTCCAAATGACGGGACGATTCAAGTCACTAAAGGTGACACTATTAGTATTACCGTTAATCTCGGGGTAGACCTTACCGGGAAGAACGTCACGCTTACAGTGAAGCGTAGCCCTTCCGCTTCTGAGATCATTCTCTTAAAGACGGGAACAATCGTTGGCTCTCCCACAGACGGGAAGGTCAAATTCGATTTCGTTCCAGCGGATACCGAGAATATTCCGGCCGGTTTTTATTACTTTACCATCACCACAGACGTAGCCGGAACCAACGTCGAGACGATCCTTACCGGCCAGTTTATCCTTCAACCAATCGACACGTCTTTTACCTCAGGAAAATTAGAGCCTATCATGCAATTGGCAATCACCGGCTCTACGGAGCGTATCACGATTGAAACCCGTGATAAAGACGGGGTGCTGGCAAATCCATCTGAACTATCGCTTCAGGTGCTAGATTTCTGCGATCAAGTAATTGTAAACATTACGACCATATCGGGTATAGCAAATCCACAGTCTGGTATTTTCTATTATGATTTGACTTCTAATCGAGCGGGAGACTTCTTGGTTATTTGGTCTTCTCGATTCATTGGTGAGGAGCAAGTCAAGACAATCAAAAATGTGCGTTTCGTGACTCCAGCGATGTTCCGCATGATTCCAGAAGTTTTAGCATATATTGATAAATCTCGAAAATGCGCTGATAGAACAATCGCTTTCACCGCGATGGACGTGGCGATTTATATTGAGAACGCGCTTCGTGATTTCAACGCGACGACACCATCAACGGATATTAAATTGGAAAACATCAACCACATTTATAAAGAAGTGCTGGTTCAAGGTTCCATTATCCAAGCGATCATCGCGCAAGGACTTCTTGCAGTCGATCAGGATTTTCAGTACAATGACAATGGTATTGCATTGACTATTGACCACAATTCAAAGTTGATCGGCTGGTATCAGCAATTGCTTCAGGGTTATGTTGCAAAAAAACATCAGTATAAGCCGAACTTCTTTCAGCCACATGCGTTCGTCCGAACCATTGTTGGCTCAACATTCGTCCTAGGATTCTCGAAAATCCCAGCAGGAAGCGCATCGCGTTTTAGAGGGTGGATATAACTTGATTCAATACGGAAAAAAGAAATACCGTACCGGAGTAGAAGGACACCAAAAGTGTGTTATTTGCCATCCTCCACAGGAAGAAACTAAATCTAGAGCCCGTAGGGAAGGAAAGAGAACGGTAGAAGAATTCATCAAAGAAATAGAACTCGACGCTCTCTTTGACAGCTATGACGTTCGACGTGGACGAGCCGATTTCGTTTGAAAAAGGCAAATGTAAACTGTGTGGTAAAGAAGATGATGATTGGTTTCTCATGCAACTACTCGCCGATGGTGAGTGGCGGAAAATTTCTCCCGGCGAATCATTAAGGAACCATGGATTAGACGAAACTGATGCAAGCCATCATGTGTATTGTGTCCATTTTTGCACGGAACATCTCATGAGAATTTTTGCTACTGATCGAGAAGTAAACGCTTTTCAAATGACTCTTCGAGAACGCGCAGAACGGCGAATGTAATGACGAATCGTGGCTACATAGTCGGCGGATTCGCTTCCCATAAAATCTACTATCTCCCTTTAAAATACATTCTTGCTACACGCGGCTTTGACGTTGATCTTATGCATCCAGGGCCAGGAGGATTTAACATTTGGCCCTTGAAAATGTTTGAAGATAACGCCAACGGCACAATCCCACAAAAAGAACCTGTTTTCCTTATCGGACATAGCTTAGGAGGAATTCAAGCTGTTTGGGCGGCATACACGCATTCAAATGTCGAGCGTGTAATTACTATTGGCAGTCCTCTGTACGGCTCTCCTTGGCAAACTTACGAAGATGGAATCCGCACCCTCCTCGCTGTCCCAAAAAGCGAATTTGATCGTTTTCAAAATGAAATTGTCCCCGCCGTCTCATCAAAAATAGTGACGATCTCTTGTCCTTATGATATCATGGCTCCAGTAGAACGTTGTCAGGTGAAAGGAGCAAAAAATTATATCGTCAAAACAAGAGAAGAGTTCGTTACTACATCTCATTTGGTAATTCCTTACCTTCAAGAATCTCTTAACATTATCGAAAAAGAGCTTACGTAGTAGTTGCTTTTCTCTCCGAGAGGAGTATAACTAGATTATGGTTATCGTTGGTATCGGTTATAGAGCACGCCACGGAAAAGACACACTCGCCAAATATCTCATTCAGGGTTTGTATCAAAAAGGGAAAGATATCGATGTTCGTCGGTATTCTTTCGCAACTGCGTTAAAATGTTATTGCCGCGTCCAGGGTTGGATGACGGTAAAAGATGGAAAAGTTCTCCAATATGTTGGAACAGAACTATTCCGTGACCGTGTTGATCCTGATTATTGGGTCAAGATGGTAGATTATCAGATTCAAGAAGAAACGCCCGATATCGCTATTTTCAGCGACATGCGATTTCCAAATGAGAAGACGTTTGTGGAACGCCACGGATTTTCTGTTAAAGTAGAAAGAATGAACGAGGACGGATCATTGTATGCCGTCAATGACGGACGTGCTGTAAACCACTCTTCTGAAATTTCCCTCGACGGTCATGACTTCAACTATTATTTTAAGGTCAAGAATGGAGAGCTAAATCAGTTAAAGATATATGCAGACTACCTCGTTGATAAAATCCTAGGTAATCTGTAGGGAGATTCTTTTTGAAAAGAGCAAATATCGATAAGAGCTTACTCAAAAATATTGCTAAACTCATTAAGGACGCAGGTAAGAAGTACGATGTAGCGCCGTATGAGGTTTCGTCCGCGCAGTTTTGGACTGTCGCAGAAGGAAAAGTTGATGAGTGGCAGATTCGAAAATTGGGGGGTTTCACCGGGATTCGTGGTTTAGAATTCCCCGCCCCTGTTGGAAGAGAATCCCGCGATCAAATTCTTCCGCGATCCACAACGCCGAAGATGCCGAAGTATCGTGCTCCTCGATTGGAGAATTTTACAGTACACGATACGAACCTAAAAGAGTTGTTCCGTCTCGCCAAACTAAAAGAAACAGATACGCTTAGAGTATTGGTACAACCCGATACGCACGTGCCTGAGCATGATGTTACGGCGGTAAACGCCTTTATGAAGTTTGCTGAGTGGTACAAACCTCACGGATATGTCAATCTCGGAGATTTCATGGAGATGGACAGTGTATCCCATTGGGAGCCAAAAGATTTTCGCCCACGGCGTTTAGTCCCAGAAATTGAAGTTGCAAAGAAATTGCTAAAGGATTTAGATAAAGCCCTCGGGCCTCAGTGCGTTTATAAACGATTCCTGATAGGAAACCATGAAGACTGGCTCGATCAGCTTTTGATAGCTAAAGTACCAAATATCCTAGATGGATTAGACAAACTAGGGGTCGATTTGACCATTCAAAGTTTGCTTGGGTTGAAAGATTTGGGGTATCGTGTAGTACCTTTGAATGAGATTCTGCGTTTAGGTGAATTGCATTTCATTCACGGATATTATACTAACAAGCACCACGCATCCAAGCACCTAGAAATTTTTGGTGTGAATCTTATGTACGGTCATCTCCACGACGTTCAGTCTTTCTCAGGTGTATCAGTCAAAGGTGTTCACGAAGCCATAAGTATTGGCTGTCTGCGTTTGCTGAATGCACCTTTTATGAAAGGTCGCCCAAACAACTGGAGTCATGCTTTCGGCATCATCGAATATCGTATTGATGGTTCTTACACACGATACGTTCCAATTATTACGGAAGGGAAGTTTTCTTTTCATGGAAAAGTATTTGATGGAAAATCTAACTAAAGAGGAAATTACGAGACTTTTCTCGGAAGCTGTAAAGAAAGCAGTCCAAGAACATTGGGATGCCGGCCGATCTGTCTACGAATTGGTAGACGGGAAAGTCGTAGAGATACCTCCTCCGAATAGACCATAGCATCTGCGTATTGACTCTTAAAGCCGATCCGTCTATAGTGTCCTGTAGACATGGTTTACGAGACTAGTAAATTCGACAATCTCCTCAAGCCTGTGAATGTCTATATCCTTCGAGGCATTCCTGCCTCGGGCAAGTCCACGTGGGCTAAAGAAATGGTCCGCAAAGGCAAGGGGAAGGTTAAGCGAGTCAACCGCGATGATCTTCGGAGCATGATTGATGACTCGGTTTTTTCTCGTAAGAGTGAGAGTCACATAAATGCCCTTCGTAACATCGTTATTAGTTACTACATCGAGGCGGGCTGTGACGTGATTGTAGACGATACAAACGTCAAGACCAGCTATGTCAAAGACCTTGTGGAGTATGTGGAGAGGCTTCGTCCGAATGCGAACGTAGTTGTCAAGCTGTTCAATACGCCTCTTGATGTATGCCTTGAGAGGAACGCAAAGCGCACGGGGCGTGCGAAGGTTCCTGAGGATATTGTTCGTAAGTTTTACAAGAGTCTCACCGACTCGCTCTCAAATGAGTCGGGTGAGGAGTTTGGCTGCGTAACTGACTAAATTTAAGGCTGCGCTTTCGCCAGTTTGGGAGAGCGCCCTGGATAGGGACCGTATGCCCTGTTTCTTACATACGGGGTCGATGGGAATTAGCCCTCTTGAGTCAGAAAAGACCGGCTAGGGTTGACTTAGCCGGTCTTTTCGTCTAATATAGTCCTATGGCAAAGAAGGCAAAAATAGGTCGCCCCGATCCGGTATATCGTCCATTCGATCCCAGCCTTCCTACGGCTGTGATTTTCGACATGGATGGTACACTGGCGCTTCTCGGCGGGCGTAATCCTTACAACGCTGCGACGTGCGACCGTGACCCGGTGCATGCGCCTGTGATGCGAATGCAGGACATTCTCCGTTTTCATTTCACGATTCTGATTGTATCGGGACGGGATGCTGAGTTCCGTCCTCAAACGGAGCGGTGGCTTGCAGATAAGGCCGTGCAATATGAGCGCCTTTTCATGAGGCAGGCTGGGGACAAGCGGAATGACGCTATCGTCAAGGCCGAGATTTTCCGTGACGAGATTGCTCCGTTCTACAACATCTTTGCTGCGTTCGATGACCGTCAGCGTGTGGTCGATATGTGGCGTTGGCTCGGAGTCCCTTGCTTTCAGGTTCAAGAGGGGAATTTCTGAAATACGAAGTCGGCCAAGAAGTAGAGGTCTTTTACCATGGTATGTGGCTAAACGCCGTGGTAAAAGACCTTCTGCCATTAAAGAACCGCAACAAATTCAAAAAGAGCTATCTTTACCAGATCGGCTCTACTGAACCAAACCACACCATTCACCACGTCCGCGAGGCAGACATACGACTGCCTATGAAGTACCCCACTCGCAAATCCGTGTGGGCTATTCAATATCGTGGGTTTGCTTCAAAAGAATGGACCGTGCATCATACTAGTTTCAAGCGAGAAGTGTGGAATCATTCTCTCCGTGTAGTGCTCAATTTGGTAAAGCGTCACTACAGAAATTACTCAGGTGAGCAGCACAACTTCCGTCTATACAATTATCAGACCGGGGAAGAAATCCCCATGGCAGGACTCTGTGATTGATCTAAGCAAATTCAGCAACGTGCCGTGGGTGAATGATCGGATAAATTTCCTTACGATCCATGGGAGTCATGCTTACGGTCTCAATACGCCAACGAGTGATATTGATGTAAAGGGCTTTGTTATTCCTCCAAAGGAATACTTCCTCGGATATCTCAATCGCTTTGAACAATTAGAGAGTCATGAACCTGATATGGTAGTGTACGAAATTCGGAAATTTTTTCAATTAGCGAGTGACTGTAACCCCAATATCATCGAAATTCTTTGGGTGGACGAAAGCATGATTCAGAGAATCGATGATTTCGGGAAGAAGGTTCTCGAAATCCGCGATCATTTTCTTTCTCAGAAGGCCCGTCACACTTTTTCAGGGTATGCCATCGCACAGTTGAAACGCATTAAGACTCATAGAAAGTGGCTCCTTGACCCTCCAAAGGGAAAGCCTGTCAGAACAGATTTTGGACTGCCTGAGCGCACCGTGATAAGCCGCGATATGATGGGGGCTATTCAAGCGGTTCTTGATGCAGGCGGTTCACCAGCCCAATATGGACCAAATGTCATGCAAGCTTACGAAAAAGAGCGTGCATATCACAACGCACTCGTAAGTTGGCAGCAGTATGAAAATTGGAAGAAGACCCGCAACCCAGCCCGTGCAGAATTAGAAGCTGAGCATGGATATGATTGCAAACACGCGATGCACCTTGTTCGGCTCATGCGTATGTGCCGAGAAATACTCATGACCGGAGAAGTAATTGTCAAAAGACCGGATCGAGAAGAATTACTCGCTATTCGTAATGGCGCGTGGGAATATGACCAGCTTCTCGAATGGGCAGAACGCCAGGACGGAGAGCTAGAGGAAATTGCGAAATCTTCAATCATTCTTCCGCACTCCCCTAATCGTAAATTCCTAGACGAACAGTGCCGCGAGCTTGTTGAAGCTTGTAATTGGCCTTCATAAATCGTTTTCCTTCCCTGTAATCGCCAAAAATAGTTAAAATCCCTAGAGACTTTCCTCTAGAGGAATTAATATTAATGGCGACCCGTATTGGGAATCCCGTATTCCCATCAGAACCTCCTGTAGATAATTGCTCCTCTCCGACTAACGACGTTTGGATTCCTATGAACGAGTCCATCCGCAGTTGGGGCCTCGGATGCGGACAGGATTTATTTGATCGATTGATCGGTCGGCAGGAAGAACTACTCAGCGTAGGTGCGGTACAATCTCGGTTGTATCAGCAATTCAATTTTGGCGTTCCCTGTCCTTGTATAAAATCAGAGACAAAACAAGTAGACCAGCGGTGCCCCGCATGCTACGGAAGTCTATTCTTTGGTGGGTATGAGCTTTATGGTCACAATACCATCACGCTTTCTGGAGAATATTCGACGGTAGGTGGTGTCATCCAAGATGGAAGAATGGGCGGGACGATAGGAGCAATTCCGACGTTAAACAATATAATTATCAATCAATTGTTCGGGCGTCAAGCTGAGTTGGCAAAGGATGCCTTAACAGGAACAATCCTATCTCCTATATTTCAAGTCGATAATAGTTTTGGTTTAAAAGGGTTTCGGCTCGATGGTGCGGATGGTATTCGTCTCCCTAACACAAAGAACAATATCAAAGTAGAATTTACGGTAGACGGCGGCGTAACCTTCAAAGATATTAATACTGAAGGTGAAACCTGTCTCGGAGAGCCACTATTTAATGTTCAGTTTCGTATAACGCTGTCGAGAAATGCGCTTACAGAACCTACGCCTATTTTGAAGTCGCTGCGCGTGAGATTTCAGTGTGCTGAAAAAACGACTATTCTCATCAGCAAGAATACCTTCCCAGAGCAGCGTGTCTTGGAGAGTTTTGGAGTTCGTGTCGGCGCCACAGGTATTACGTGGTGGACTACGCCTTCTATGGGAGTCCGTGGCGGTCCTGTGACATTCATTCAGGAAAATGATATCTTCGAAATTATCGAAGGTCACTATAAAGAACAGTCGAATGCTACTTCAGATTATCCGATTTCTGGACGTTTTAAGCCTTCAAATGTTTCCTATGTAGAGCCTACAGGAAAGCTTATTTCTCAGCGATTTAACATTCGTCTGCTTCAAAAAGATGAACCCGGGTTTTCGGTGTTTTAATGCCTACGATTGGTGGATTTGGTGCATGGACAGAAAGAGCTAAGGACGTAATCGTTCAGCAGTTACGTAACCATTTTTCTCTCTTACTTGCCAACGCGACACTCAACGCACTAAAGGAACAGCCTCTTATTGAAAAGTTTGGTCTTGCCGGTCAAACTTCTGCGGAGTCGTTCGTTCAAGTCGTAACCGCGCTGCCGCACGATAACCAGCGCATTCCAACTGTCGCAGTCATGTCGGCACCCGGCACAGAAAAAAAGATGGGTATTGGGCGTCAGGTTATTCATACTTATCACGACCCCACTACTGGAAAGCCGATGATCCGAGAAATTGTCGGCGGCGATATGACTCTCGTGATCGAAATTTCTGCGGTAGATACCAACGAGCGAGCAGAACTTACTGATATAGTCCACACATTTTTTACAGTCTACGCTGAAGAAACCGCTTTCTCATTTTTAGGTGACACTAACCCCGATCCTATTACCAATGTTCCGAATAACTATCAGTTGATTTTAAAATCGGAAGCAGTGATTCAAGGAGAAACACAGCAACAGAGACCAGACGGCGAGGCATTTGAGTATGTGTACTTCAATCGTATAACCATTCCTATTCTATTTTTGGATTATGCAGATAGAGAAGGTTTCGATGTAAGTACATGTTACGACCCGACGCTAATGCCCGAAGATGATGAAATCTTCAAGCTCAAAAATGATGTTGTCCCTTTGGACGAGCCTTTCCAGCTTCAATTTGTTAATTCTGATAATTTCGAAGTTGCAAGCGGCATCAGCGGTTTAGTAAACGGAATCAATACTCAGAAATGGGACATATTTGTAAATCCTAGCGCATTCGTTGAGCGCGTAGATGCTACAAGCGTCAGCGGCATTCGAGGAAACGGCCTTGTCGTTTTTGAGAGCCTTGCAGATGGACAGGAAGCTGGCGTATTGAGAAATAAGATTAGCCCCGGGATTCTATCAGGAAAAATTAGAACCCGCTTTCGCTTTTCTAACGGTAATTCTGCATTGGTAATATGCGCGATGCAGCAGGCGCCGAATCCGTTAGATGGAGACTGCTATCAATTGATTGTTCGCCCTGGAACATCGGCTAATCCTGCACGGCTCGCGGTGATAAAGGGAAAACTTCAGCCTGGACCGGCAACTTTTATTGGTGAAGGGTCTAGGGTGGTTATTCCCATCGGTTTAGATTTAGCTGCTCAATTTGAATGGAAAATTGACTTAAATCGTCATCGTGTGCGGCTTCGTGGGTACATCTCGCAGTGCGATTCTGACGACTATGGAGCTTTGCAAAAACGCCTAGAGTTTTTTGACAATACGAACGCTCTTTTGAAATCTCAAGGTGAGAGCTTTGGTTTTAGAGAAAATCCTGACACCGTAGGGGCTCCGGGTAAAGTTTATATTGACGATCCGGACGTTATTCAAGAAATTGGGCAGAGATTGGGCAATCCGTCCAAGGTTGGATAACTTAGTTTAGACCCCTTTAATAAAAATCGTCCAATAATTGGACCTGAAATAGTTGTAAGTTAGGAGGGAATTGCCTTAAGCGATGATTCCCTCTGAGGAAGGTAATTAGGAGGAGTTCTGAATGGCTATTCGCGTTTCTCGATTCGTTCCGCCTGGTGTATACATTCAGGAGGAAGTGGTTCAGCCAATCCCGGCCTTCGTCGGCCTTCCTCGCCAGCTTGTTTTGATTGGTGAAGGCGACACTTGTAAGACAGTAGTTGATGAGCGTGTAGTACGCGCTTATATTGACGAAGAAGCAGTAACCGTTAACTCGTCAACCCGCCAGTTTAGCCTTGCGAAGACCAGTGATAGCAAGAAAAGCTCAATGTTTTTGTTTAAAGACGGAGACGTTCAGGTTTCCGAGTCTTTTACAATTATCAACGCTACAACTATTGAAATTGGAGCTTTGTTCTTCGATCCAGCAGCGACGTATACATTCTCTTATCAGTCAACGACCGCTTCTAACGCGGTAGACAAATTAGATAATGATACGGCCAGCCCATGCGGTCGTATTGATCGTGTTGGTTCATTCCCAGGCACCCGCGACTTCATCTCCGGGACTGACTATATTCTAGTAGCTTCCGGTATTGCATGGTTGAGCCCAAGTGCTCCTGAAATTACCGGAGCCAATGCCGAGACTTTTAGCGGATTAACCGGAACAACTTTCCGCGTCACCCTCAACGGTGGGTCGGAACAGGTATTGACTTTTAGTGGTGTGGACTTCGTAAATAACAACGCCGCAGCCGCTTCAGAAGTGGCGACACGTTTGAATACTGCCGTTGTCGGGTTGAGCGCATATACCGCAGCCGGAAAGGTTGTCCTTCGTACTACCGCAACAGGCAATAACGCCACGATTCAAGTAGGAAATGGAACGTCCAACTCTATACTTGGATTCACAAGCGGTCAATTTGCTCAGGGCGCGGGCAAGAATCCAGCTCAGGGTGAAGAATTCTTCGTTACATATCGGGCGAATAGAACATCAGAAGAGTTCAATACGCCGATCTTAAGCACAAGTTTCGATCAGTATATTGCGAAGGTTGGTCTAATCGCTTCTACCAACGCACTCGCACTCGCGGGGCAAATCGCCTTCGAGCAGCAGCCTCCTTTCGTGTATCATATTCAAGTGAAGAACACAGGTACCGGCGCGGCTGCACAAGACTTGGATTATATCGAAGCAATTCGTGGAGCAGAGTTGAATCCCGATCTGACTGACGTAGTGGTCCTCGGGCATCCTACACTCAACGCCGGTGGGGTAAAACCTCTAGTCCGTGCGGCACTACGAGACCACGTTATTCAGCAGTCCAGCTTGCTCCAGAAGGCTGAGCGTATGGGTTGGTTTGGTATGCCTGTAGGCACAGTTTCCGGTGACGGTGAGACCGCTGGTACTTTCGTATATGTTGCGACAAACGAATTGCAGGTTGCAGCGGACAGCCCAGGACGCGGACGTTTCGTCCTCACCGGGCCTTCATTCCTCCGCAAGACATATCGCTTCCCAGATGGTTCAGCCAAGCAATTGAGGCTTGATAGCACGTATCTTGCCGCTGGTGTGGCCGCTCTTGAAGCTAGCTTCTTGAGCCCAGCGGAAGGTTTGCTCCGTAAGGAAGTAGTCGGATTGGATTCAGTCCAGACTATGACCAAGGGCGACCGCGACTTCATGGCCTCGAATGGTGTGAACCTCGTAGAAGACACCGCTGGCCGAAAGATTCTCTTCGATCCAGTTACAACCGACTTCTCAAGCGCCGAATTCCGTGAAATCAACGTTATGGCGCAGAAGGATAACGTTGTAAAGCGTGTCCGTAAGCAGGTAGATGATACCATCGTCGGAATTGTTCCTGACGACTTGGCTCAGTTCGTGTTTGAAGTAAAGAGCCAGATTGCGACACAGTTGAATTCCGCAATCGCAGACGGCGCAATTGCTCCGTTCCAGAACGACGACGGATCACCACGTAACATCAATCTCTCGACCGATATTATCGTTCAGCGTCGAGCGAGCGATCCGACAACGTATGATTTCCGGTTCTTCTTCTTCGTTAAGTTCATCGCTAAGCGCCTGTTCGGTACGTTCAGTGTCCAGGTGCCAAGTGGAACATCAACGTAATTAGGCGTAGGGGAGAGGTTATTTAATGGCTATTCCGAATACTAGAACGGCTTCCCAGCATATCATCTCCATTCGTTTCCGTGGAGTGACGGTTGGGCTCATTCAGCGGTGGGCGCCACGCCAACAGCGTGATATGACCCCGATTTATGAATTGAACTCCCTAACGAGCGGCCGGCGAGTCGATATTGTCCCTGGAAACGTAAGTCAGTTGCAGATTGACGTTCAGCGTTATGATCTGTTCACTCGGCGTATGCATGAAGCGTTTGGCTTCCCAGCGAGCGCCATCCATCTTTCTGACCATACGAATCCTTTCGATGTTCAGGAAATTTGGCAGCTACCTAGTGGACTTATTATCGGTACTGTATATCAGGGATGCTGGTTCTCTAGCATTGGCCGCGAATATAGCGCCACAGGCGAGCGCGTAATCATGGCGACCGCCGCCCTCGAAGTAACTGATATTCTCGATCTCTAATCCTTTCTTTTTCCTTTCCTTCATCTAAAAACATGCTATAATAAAATGGCCCTGACGGGCCATTTTATTATTCGTTCCCATTAACGGAGGTTCCCTATGTCCGGTATTCCAAAATCTCTCGTGAATCCATTGGATGACCTTTACGATTTAATCGAAAAAGGTAAAATCACCAAAACCGTCCAGCTTCGCGGAAAGACGTATACATTCCGCAGTTTGTGCGACGAAGATTACACGTGGAGAGATCAATTCGTGAACATGAACGCACCGATGGTCATGCTCTCGTCTCAGCGTTCACCGACTCTTGCAGTCGCTACTATTGCGATTGACGGAGTAGCGGTTGAACAGATTCCAGGGTTAGATGAAATCGGAGAAAACATTCCTTTGAGCGCCAAGGAATTCGTGGTTTCCACTGCGAAATATTTATTGGCTTACAATTTGCATACCAAAGTGTATTCCAAACTTCCTCGTGAATATTTGGAAGAGCTTTATGACATGTTCCTCAAGGAAGTGGAACTTCCGACACGAATTGTCCAGCCTGAAGACGTAAAAAACTCCTAAGCCAGTATCCGTTTCTCGCTCTTAAACAGCGGGTACTGGCTGACTGGAATATCCCCCCAACCGACGAGCGTTTGGGTAAGATGAACACCGCCCGGTGGATTCTCGCCCATCAAATGCAAATCGAAAAAGAACGCCGCGATCTTCGCCGCTGGGCAAGGTTCGTAGGCAGCGATACAGCCGCATTCTCAGAAATTGAAGAAGATGAGAGTGCTCCTGTCAAGGCTATTCCATTAGCTGCTATTCTGAATCCCGAAGCCTTTTCGAAATTAGCAAATACATATTCCCATGGAGAAGAAACCTTTGTGGATGATTCTGAATTCGAGCGTCAGGTAGAAGCCCTCGAACGTGGAGGACTTTTGACTGATATTGACAGTATTGTTGGCGAAGCTGAAGAAAAGGCTAAATTCAAAAAAGAACAAACCCAGAAAGAGAGAGAAAACAAGGCACTTGAGAAGGATTTACCCTTTTTAAATAAGATAGATGAGTTGACTAATAAGGCAGAAAAGCAATTTAAGGGTAAGCAAAAGAGACGCCCCAGGATTATACGATAAATGACTCCCGAAGAACAGGCTGCGTTAGAGGCTGCATTTGTTAAGCAGCAACAGCTATTTGAGCTATACACAAAAAGTGTCCTTAACTCATTAGAGAACGCAGGCAAGAAATATAAGAAAGTCATTTCAGACGGGACCGAAGAACACACCAAGCGTTTTGATAGAGTTCAGCGCGGAATTAGTGGTGGGTGGGGTCGTATTATGGAACGCGCTTCGTTGAGTTTTAATACGATGCTCCGAGACATGACCAAAGAGGCGGGCCGTGCGGGTGGGTTTGGAGATTTGGGTGTGGATATGGGGAAGAAAATCGGAGCCTCTATCGGTGAAATGATGGCTTCTCGATTTGGAAAGAGGCTTGGGAATATTTCTCCAACTGTAGGAAGAAATCTAGGCTCTCTGCTTGGCGGAAGTGTTATCGCCGGGGCACAGTCTCTTGAAGGAATGAAGATTCTCGGTGCGCGCTTTATGCCTGTTGTAACCGCAGGACGTGAACAACGTTCAGATTTCGGAGTTCAAGGCGCGCAGTTGATTCAACGCACGAATGCAATTCGTCAAGCCACAGGAGCCGCGACAGAAGAAGTATATGGATTAGCAACTGAACTTTCCCGATTAGGAATTCCTTTCGATAAAGCTGGAGAAGGCGCGACACGATACGCCCTAGCCGCTGAACGTGTGCTGAATCTAGAAAAGAATGTGGTTTCTATGCTAGACTCTACAATTATAACTAAGTATGGTGGCGCATGGGAAGACGTGGCAAGTATTTTGCAGACTGTTTCTTCTGCCACTCAGTATTGGAATTTTACCGCGCAGCAAACTCACAGTTCCCTGGCTAATTCTCTCGCCAGCAATCAAACGCTCGCCAAAATGTATATGGAAGTGGCGACGGCTATGCAAACTTCTTCTTTTGAATCGAAAGCAATGGCAGAAGCGTTGATGGGAACAGTCAACGTTATGGGCCAAATGGGGTTGCGCCCTGGAATGATGGGCTCTGTGAGCAAAGAATTCATGCAAAAACTCGCCCCAAAGACCGGCGGTTTTATGAGCATGGTGAGTCAGGGGTATTTCTTGTCTGACCTTTTACGAAGGTCTGATAGAGGGATGCAGCTTTTGGCGGGGGCTCGCGGTGTAGCTGAAACGATGAAAGTCGATCCTAATTTGATTACCCTGCCATTGAATCAAATGTTGGCGTCAAACGATGCTATGTCTAATCAATTCTTTCAGGCTATGCTTGAGGGAATTAGTAATATGCGCGCGTCTATGTCTGGAGATATGGCTCAGAAAACTACGAACGCGATGTTTCGTCTAGAAGGGACTTTGGGTCTTTCGCCTACTACGAGCTATGTCATGCTCACGATGGCAGATCAATACAAAGAGAATATCGCTCGTGGAATGAAGCCCGATGAAGCATGGACAGCAATAGGAAAGAGTAAAGCATACCAAGACGCCGTATCTACTCAAGGCATGGCTGGCATGAGTCCAGATGAAGTGCTCCGTGCTGCTTCTGGTATGGGTGCTGCGAGTTTCTCGACACAAGAAAAGCTCTCAATGGCGGCGGAGAGCCTCGCGGCTATGACAGGAGAGAAATTTTGGTCTAAATTCAAAACAGAAGGAAAGGTCTTATTTGACGCCGCCGCTAGAATGGTTGATCCAAAAGCCGCGACCGCAATGGTTCCTCCGAGTGAGCCTACAATGGCTCCTCCAGTTGCGGCGGAATCTTTTGAGCCTATTCCTGAAGGCGGTCCTCTCGCGCAGACAGGGGGCGGGGCTGTTTTTAGACCATTGTTTGGTTACTCCAAATCTACATCTCGTGGAATTGAGCAAACGACAATCTTATTCAGTCCTGAAATTGAGTCTTTGGCCGCTGGAATTGCCTTCGCAGAAAGCGCAGGAAGCGGTGGATATGCGGCTCTTGGAAAAGTGATCCTTGATCCTAAGAGCAGCTATTATGGTGACAGGGCCTACGGAAAATATCAGGTTATGGGTAAGAATATTCCTCAATGGACGAAAGAAGCACTGGGGAAGTCTATGACTCCTGAGGAATTCTACGCCGATCCGGCAGCTCAAGATAAGACAGCTAAGTTTCAAATGAATAAGTACCGAGAAGCCGGCAATAGCCCAGAAGATATTGCTTCTATTTGGCATAGCGGCGTTCCGTTAAAGACAGCAATGGAAAAGAATCGCCGGGATTTGGCTACCGGAATGCGAACACAAGATTACGTTCGCAAGGTCATAAATAATATGCCTAGGAGAAGCGGGTAATGCCTTTATTTGACCCATATGGCCGACCGGCGACAGGGCCAATAAGCCCTGAAGAAGTGGAACGTCTCTTTCAAGAGAGCACGCGAAAAGTTCAAGACAATACACGAGCAATGGTCGAAGGTATTGAGAAAGTCACTCAAACCTTTGAAAAGAACGTTGCTCGAATGGAAGAAACTCTTGATAAGCAATTAGAGCGTTCACAAGAAAACTTCCGACAGATTGCTAACACACTAGGTCGGGGAGTGGCAGAAACAATGCAGCGTTCGTTACGAATGGGCATGCCTGCCACGCTGAATTCTATTCAGCCGATGTTTGGCAAAATCGGAGAAGATATTGGTGGCGCCGCAGGGACAAGTATCGCCGGAATGCTCGGCAAAGGCGGTGTGTGGGGTGTAGTAGCTTCAACGATTGGGAAGCTGGTTGTTAACGAAATCAGCATGCAGGCGGAAGGCTTCCAAATGATAGGCGCCCGTGTAGCGCCTGTAGCAACCGCTGGTAGAAATCTCAATGTTGATTTCGCTCAAATTGGGGCACAGTATGTGCGGGCTATTCGAGATGTAAGCCGAGCAACAGGGGCCACCGCAGAGGAAACCGCTGATTTAGCGGATAAGTTATCAAAAGTTGGAGTGGGGTTTCTCGAAGGTGGACAGCAGCAGGTTCACTTTGCTCTTGCCGCTGAACGTGTAATGAATCTCAGCCGTGGAACGATTGCTTCCCTACAAACAGAAACCGTGACTAAATACGGAGACAGTTTGGAAGAAGCGAGAGAGAACATTCTTGAAATTCGTGACGCTCAGAGAGAATTTATCGCAATAAATTGGCAGACCAACTCCAGCATTTCCCGTACTCTCTCATCTGGGCAAACATTAATAGATTTGCTCGGGCAAATTTCTTCAGCCGGGCGAAACAGCGGCGCTTCGCTTCGAGACATGAATAATCTTGCCTCTGCATTGGTGAAGACAATGGCTACGCAACCAGGAGGACCAATGTTCCGTCCAGGGCAGATGGCAGAAGTCGGCGGAAACATCATGCAGAATATTCTCCCCAGCATGAGCGCCACGATGCAGGAAGAAGCACAAAAGAGTAAGCTTGATGAAATGATAATGGGTCAAACCGCTTATGGCAGGCAAGTAATGAAGACGATTCAGCAATCGGCTCCTGCATATCTCCAGAGCGCCAGCGGCAACAATTTCTTGTTTAACATGCAACAGCAGGCTTTTTCTTCTGCCGGTGGCAGAGGCGCAGGACTTAAAATAGCTCTGTCGAAACTGACAGGCATTCACAAAATCTTTGAAACATACAAGCAAGAACCAGCGAGTGCTTACGCATTGCTAGAACAGCGAGGATATACGCCACCAGCCGCAGCAGCAGCAATGGAATTGATGAGCGATTTGATGAAGCGCGGGCTCGATCCTAATAATCCCGCTCAGCAAGAAAAAGTGCTCAAAGATTACCTGAAAGAATCACAGAAAGACCCTCGCGTTCGTGAGCAGATAGAGAAAGCCGGCCTGAATAGAGACATGCTTGATGCCGCTGAAGAACAAGGACGCGCTATGTTATCCACCATGGAGAATATAGCAAACACCTTAATGGACGTTCGCTTGTGGTCACAAGACTACTGGAATCAATGGAAGAACTCTACAGCAGAAGTCTTTGGGATTAGCAGAAATGCCCCTTGGTATTCTGCTTTAGCAACTCAATTGACGGGATTTAGAGCCACGCCGGCACCGGGTATAGCAGGGGCGGCTCAGGCGGGATCAATGGCTAGATTTGGCTTTACAAACCCGAGATTGGCCCCCAAAGCACCGACCCCATTGCCCCCAGGATCAAATGTCAAAACGGATACCGTTGTGCATTCCCGAGAATCGGGCCGTGCTATGCAGAATGAGTTGAATACTAGAGACGTGGGCGTACAGCCGTAATTGACATTACCGGCCTAAGCTGATACAATGGTCAAAAAGACATGATTACGGAAAACACAGTACAGCAAATAGCAGACGCCGCAGAGCTTGCGAATCTCAAAGCAGAGGTCGTTCGTGCTGAATTGCTTCGGAGGCGATACGGGACCACTAACAGAGATTGGTTCTACATGCTAACGATGCCAATTTGGCTTCCGGCAATCATCGTCGGAACCGTATTTATCATCGCACATTTCTTTGCGCTGGTTGTATATGGGATTCCATATTTTCTTGCCACGGGGCAGATCAACGGAACGTTTCTTGTATTTATAGCAATCGCATATTTCGCATGGAAAAAGTTTCGCAATACAGACTCAGGGACTTATAAAGGAGGACCAATCCCGCCGTCGAGTGGGTACACCATGACGTAATGCCGACTTTTCCGATTCCTGCGTTAGCAGACGTTCTTTTCGGGAATATTCCGAAAGAAAGAGCGCAAGGTGTCGAAATCTTCACAGACGAAAGCCGCGATCTTCGCAAAGAAGCCACGCGCCTCCAAGTAGCTCCACAAGATATCTCATTCTCCCAACGTTCTCGTATTTCAGAACAGACAATTAAGGACGGTCGAGCCTTCTTCTTTTGGAGAAAGGATCGATTTTCCGCTCATCTTGATTTGTTGGAACTCCGCATAGGCGGAATTACCCGTTCCCTCGCACGTGAACGGACGCGCCCGCGCTCGGCCCGCGAGGTTCTAGGTCAAGAAATCGCGGATATTGGATCACTATTCATTCCAACTGACACACCAACGACCCCTGGTGGGGAAGACATTATTACTCCGAAGCAGCGTGATTGGCTGCGCCTGTGGAAAATAACACGGGAGCCTTTCGTCACAGATCAAGGTATCAACAACCACCACATTCGGTTGCATACTCCAGCGTTGCCGCATCCAGTAGATTTTATCGGGCATTTTGCAGGCCCGATTGATTGGAAGCATTCCGCGAGCAATCCATTTTTGGTTGAATGGCAACTCGTATTAATAGTCCACAGCACTGTTCCAGATTTAGAAGTCCTATTTGCACGTGCAGAAAATGTTGACTTCGTGGGTCCAACCTAATGGCTGATGTTACCGGCGTTATTGGCGATAATATAACAGATCGCGTTTCCTATGAAACAGCGACTCGACAAAGAGAGAGTCGTGTTTTCATTGGAGCACCTGATTATCGTGTTTTCGTGTGGGGAATTGAGATAACCGACGACGTGTACGGGGTTCAAGTAACCCAACAAATGGACGATCAAGTCGGGAGCGCGCAGATACACGTAGCAAATGACAACCAGAAATGGACCGTCCCCACAGCATTGAGCTTAATAGGGTATGACTTCCTGCCTGATGAGCTTTCATTAGGAGATAATTCAGAACCTTTGTTTAACCGAAATGCTAACGGAACAAACACGCAAAGCCGAAAAAGGCGCCGAGTAACTCCAGTTAAATTCGCTAAGCAGAAGATAGCAAATTTTAAAGCTTCGATTACTAAAAATGAACAGCTAGGACCAGCAGGAGAAGCGTTGTTGAAAGAGTTCAACAACAGCCAAAACTTCCCCTTTCTTCCCGGCTCATCTATGTTTCAAATGGGCGATCCTGTCCGCGTGTTCTTCAAGAACCCGTGGAACATCGCCAATCAATCGAGAGAGGAGGAACCAGACGGCAATCAAGAAGAGTGGTATTTCGCATTTACTGGATATATTTCGGCAGTGACAGAAGACTTTGATGCTCAGACGAATCAATCTAAGCTTCATTTCTTCTGTGAAGACATTCGGCGCTTACTCCGTTACATGCGAACAACGACGACTCCGAACGTTTTTAATATAAACGTTACAGACAAAATATTAACAGGCAATGACGCAAAAGCTTTTGCTAATAGAATTTCAGGAGACGCCACAATTGTAACCGGCAATGCAGCGATTCAATCGGGGAATAAACTTGTGAACACTTCTACAGACGGCTCCGGTGACCCCGGAATAATGGACTTACTTTTATTTGGAAATACAGGAGCCCGACCTTCTAATTTTCCAGTTATTAACACAGAACCAGGGATGCAGCTTGTGACAGGACTACTCGGGTTCAACCCCGACGCGAAAACAGTCGCCTTGATCGACGGCTCGGCTGGTGGAGGTGCAATTGAAAGACAAGTTAGTGAAACACTGGATTCAATTTACCCCATTTTAACAGAGGAACAGGTAGAAAATTATGGAGCAGATTGGTCTTTGGGTGCAGAGCCGACAATAGCCCCAGAACCAAACAGATTTTACGTTATATTGCCGGCAAAAACTTCCTTTTCAAATGACGGTACAGATGGGGGAGCGAGTTTTCGATGGCCCTATGATTGGGGAATGCGAATTACATATTTTTCTGAATTTCGTTCCAGATTAGATATCATAAATGAGTTCGTTCAAGCACAGGACAGTATTTGGTATGCAACGCCAAAAGGCGACATAGTTTTAGAGTTCCCCCAATACGATATGATCCCACAACTCCACAAAAGACCATGGAGAAATATTTTGCAAATTCAGAATGAGTTCACTAAATTTTCCCTCACGGAAGATGATAGAAACATTAAAACTCTTACTATCGCTCAAGGTTCTCCTATTGCGGACATTGATAATAAAGGATTGCCACCTATTGCAATTGGAATCAAGTTAAATCTACAATTGGCAGCTCGTTTCGGTATTCGAGAGCAACGTAGCAGCCGTCCTTTCAAATACTCACAAGATTATTTGAATAGCTCTCTTAATGCTCTCGCAGCAATGTGGCAAGAGTTGGCAAACTCCGATTGTTACCGTATAGAAGGACTAGAATGCCTTCCTAACTTTCGAGCACCGATAGCGCGGCCATACTTTTTTAAGTTTAGGAACATGGTAGGATTCTGTACCGCTATCCATCACCAAATTGTTTGGGGTTCGGTGGCGCAGACAGTCTATGAATTAAAATATGTTCGTCATTTTGATGTTAAAAAAGCTGCTTGGGATAAAGTTTCAGGTAAATTTGGGTGGTCCTGGGTACGAAACACAGACTCCTCTGGTGATCTCGGTTCTGGAGCTATTCCTGTCACGCATTCAGAAGGTGGGTTAGATGAACAGCTTGTCCAAGACCCATCAGCCAATATTATGCGAGACATGGTAAGCGATATTCGTCTTCGTGAACAGCTTAGTGGAGAAGAATTATTGCCAGAAGCCGACAAAGAAGAACTTGAAAGAATTGCGGATCGATTAGAGCAACCTGTTGGACCCGATCCTACAGAACGTCAGAGATTGATGGACGAAGCAAATGTAATTATGAAGAGGATTAAAGCATAATGGACCCTAGATTAATCCACGCCAAAGGCACGTTTGATCGTACCATGTTCGCTACCATTACTGGGGTGAACACCAAAACCGGAACAGTCTCTATTATCTTCAACGATCAATTTGGCATTCGAGACGACGTGCCAATTCCTGTTATTTCCATGAGTAGAAACGCCTGGATTCGTTTTATACCCCAGATAAACGACGTGGTGCATGTTGGAATACGAGGCGATGACTCCGCTGTAATTCTCGGATGGCACCCGTGGAGTTATAAAGCCCGTACAGAGGGTTTCGTCGCTGATGATCTGAACCAAGCTGGTGGACCGGGCGCTGAAATGATGCAGGAATTGAAACCCGGGGAAATAGATATGCGCGGAGCCGGCGGCGCCTACCTTCGATTCAGCAACAACGGCGATTTGATTCTAATGGGTCTTTCAGGGCGGTTACAGTTTTATGGCATTGAGAGTTTAGTAGAACAAAGCCAGAATGCTTACAAGCTAACAGACGGCCAAAGCTGGTTCCGTTTTGGGCATATTTATCGATTATTTGCGGGAGTCTCTGAAAGAGAGTTGCCAACAGTCGGAACGGGAGCACCAAATAATGGGCCGACTCCTTACAGAGAACGAGATACTCGTTTATTAAACGCAGCCGGGCAACTTCAAGTACAAGAATCTATTGGAGATGTAACGGATGAAAACGGCGTTCAAGAATTGAGCGGAACCAGTGGGGCAGGAGCAACCAGTAAGCCAAGCATTGCAAATACTGGAGATGCGGCAACTTCTTTCTACAAAGGGTCCATTTCTAGCGTTAGAGAAACTCTTTCCAGTTCTCTTTCCGAAATCGTAGATCAAGTGGTGGGCTTCGCAACAAAAGAAATCAATACCACGAAGACAGCTATCAACGCTGTCATAACAGGGATAGGCAGTGCTGATGGTATTTCTAGTACGCCAAGTGATTTAGATGGTATTGTTACAGGTGAAGGTGCCATTGCTGGTGACGCCGGTGACTTAGACGGTATAGGAACGGTGGGACAACCGCTGCGTCGGAGACTTTTGATAAATAAGGACGGGGAGCAAGTATATGCTCACGATGTAGACGAAGAAGGATGCTCAGTTACATCTTCTCAGAGCGAGAAAGGTATCAGAATCAACGCTAATAAAGGAAGCTTAATTTTATTCGCAGAAAAAGGGCTTGAGTTACTAGCCAAAGCCATCATCTTTGTTGCTGACAACATTTCTGAGACGGCGACCGAAGATATTAAGCAGATTGCTGGGGGGAAAATTCGTCGCATTGCGGGTACCGATATTAAAGACAACGCCAACACGATTTCTAGAACCGCAAACACTACTATTTCAGATCGGGCTGGAACTTCAATAACTCAGCAATCAGATGGAACTGTTACTATTACCGCAGGAGGAAGTCTAACTGAAAGCGGAACGACAGTAACAATTTCAGCGACCGGAACAGTCACAATAACCGGCGCTTTGGTTTTGATAAACTAATGCCAGCCGGCCCAGGAACAGGGACAATTTCTGCATCTGGTACAACGGTAACTGGGAGCGGGACTTTATTTACTGTCGAAATTTTAGTAGGGGAAGTGGTCATAGCCAATGGTGAGGCTAAAGTTGTCACTGCCATAACTGATAACGTTACTTTGACAATAAATACCGCTTTCCAAGATTCTACCCCCTCTGGCGCTTCTTTTTCTATTGCTTTAAGGGGCGTAGCCAGAAACGGAGATACGGCGGGAGGAGCAATTACAGCGACCGCTATTAAAACTTTTGTAAATAATTTGGCGGTAGCTCGCGTGGGGGATTCTGTGGCTTCTCATGGTACAGGACCACATGCCTCCGCGACACTCGTAGCAGGTTCTTTAACTGTTTTGGCTGAAGGAATAGCGATTTGCCGTTTAGGTGATCCGGCGTCGTGTGGGCATACAATATCAGTAGCTTCAACAAATACTTTTAATTCCAATTAAATTATGGCAGTCAAATTTGATAAATGTCTATTTGAAGTCCTCTCAAAGCTCGCTGTTGCTGAGTTAAAAGCAGTTTGCGATTTCGTGAATACCAAAATAGATATATTAGATAGGGAGTTGAGTAAGACTCTTGCGGTTACTGAATCCTTTGATGCCCAATCGGCGAATTTAGAAAAAATCGCTCGGACAGCTAACGGATTCCTTGACCAAAAAGTCGCATCAAGTCCTTTATTGAGTGTAGTAAGATCATTAAGCCCAAATTGTGGCCCTATTGCAGATATCTTTCAAGGGGCCATCGAAGCGGGAAACCTTACAGCAACAGCCCTCGCGGACGCGCAGTACATTCTTAGACAAATAAACACAAGAGCGGGTATTATTCAAACGGCCAAGAACGAAGCCGAAGAAGCTTTGAACTTGCTGCGAGATATTTGCGGGATTATTCAATTGATTATTTTAGAGAAGTCAACGAAGCTTGGACAGACGACAGGAAATAGGTTAACAGATTACGTAAGTGGACAGGTACAGAAAACCACGGACTTCATAAGGAAATAAATGTTAGTTGTCACTGCAACGCCTCCGGGCGGTCAATTCACAGAATTCCTACGGCTCGATATCATCGCAGAAGACGATGGGACGACACAGCCGCCTGTCACAGCCCCGTTTGAAATACTTTACACTACTGACGGTTCGATTCCCTCCGATTCGAATACGGCAACAAAAATTCGCCGTTCTCCGGTGAAACAAATTCCAGTAGACGGGCCGATGACATTGAAATATTTTGCCCGTAGCATTAACGCACCAATAATTGTCACGGACATTAAGATCGAATTCTATGACGTTATTGAATTAACGGCTGTAAACGAAATACCCACTGTTGGCCCAGGGATTCGTAACTATACGTTGGCTATTAGCGACATTGGAGATGTTATCCGTACTTCTCCCGGACAATACGACGTTGTTTTTGGCACAGATAAAACCCGGCAAGATATTCGGGAAGTTATCCTCGTTGAAAACGTTCCGCAAAATGCTCCAATCGGGGATAGAACTACCCCACAGTTTGGTTCTGCGTTGAATAGAATACTGGGGAATGAGTTTCCTGTAGGTTTTGCTGCCAATGAGATTCAAGCATCGATTTTCGATGCGCTTACGACCTTGATTCAACTACAGCGAGAAAGTCGGGCTCCAGCGAGTGAACAGATTCGTCGTATTGTGAGCTTGAGTGTTTCTCCCTTTCCGGCAAGCTCTGCTTCGCCTCAAGGTGATCCAACTTCATTCCGGTATCACTTCGTTGTCGAAACTACCGGCGGACTGCGTTTCAGTGATTCAGGAAACATTATTACGTAAGGAGTGAGGAATGGCGTTAACAACAAAGACGCGGGCTGAGCTTATTCAAGACCTTGCAAATACGATCAAGAATAGAGATCGAGCAATTGAAACGGGTTTCGGCCCAGTTAAAGATATTGTTATCGATCCGGTCTCTCTTGTAGCCCGAGATATATACAACCAACTTCAGCGTGTTTTTGACATTCAATTCTTGAAGAACGCTGAAAGCATGACCACAGAAGAACTCGACCTTCTTGGAGAGTCTTTGGGTATCAAGAGAAAAGGCCCGGTACGTGCTACAGGAACCGTGTTTTTCGTTACCGCCAGCAAACCGACTTCAGATATCGTAATTCCCGGCGGAATACCGCTTTCTACATCATCGATAGTTGGTGTGAAATCGGTTCAGACATTCGTAACCACAAAAAGTGTGACCTTGTTTGCTGTGTCGGCAAACGCCTTCTTTAATCCCCAAGCAGGGGTGTTCGAAATCGAAGCCCCAATACGAGCACTCATAGCAGGCGACGATAGCCGAGTAGCCGCAGGCACGATAACCCAAATTCAGCGCCAAATTCCTGGCATCTCCGCTGTAGTAAACAAGTCTTCCACCTTCGGTGGCAAAGATGCTGAGACAAACGCGGAATATGCTCGAAGAATTCGACTCGCGCTTATGGGCAGCGACCGAGGAACACTCAATGGCGTTCGCCGTTTTGCCTTGAATGATGATCGAGTCATAGACGCCTTGGTGGTAATGGCGGGTGATGACTTGATGAAGCGTGCAGAAACAGTAGCCGGCGCGGTGGACGTATATGTCTTGGGGGAGGAAGCCACCATTGTTCGTCAAACAGAGGTTTTTGACGGTCTAGATATCGAAATCGACACACAGCCTTTGGTTTTTCCAAATCCAATTTCTAGTATAACTGGAACTGTAACAGGTGCCCTTACCGAGAACGTTCATTTCTTTTTGGTCGTTGATCCTTTGCTTGAAGGTTCAGCAAAAGCTCGGGATTTGATACGTTGGAATCGCTCGGCAACAGGATTACCAGCTATTGGAGAGCAAATTACTATTGAATACGTATCCGATAAAGTAATTTCCGATCTCCAGACGCGAATGGAAGACATTGAAAACAATGTTTTAGCAGACGTTCTTTTCCGGCGCTCTGAGCAAGTAGACGTAACGCTAGAAGCAACAATAAAAGTAACACCAGATGTATCGATTGACACCCTTACTGACAGAATTCGTTCTGCCATCCGTGAATTCGTGAATACACGTGGTTTAGGAGAAGATATCGTTCCTTCTGACTTGGACCTTGTTATTCGAAGCATCCCAGGAGTGGATTTCGTTTTCTTACCTTTTGATAGATTGTCTAGAACAGATGAAGTTTTGTCCAACATAGTGGTTATTGGTGAAAATCAATACGCCAATATTTCTGATGCGAATATCGTATTGACTTTAAGCACTTAAAAGGTACAATATGGCTTACGTAGAAACACTATACTTACCTGTCAAAGCTACTGTCACACCCCTTCCATCGTCGGATTTTGTAGCCGGCGATGATATCACAATCGACACAAACGTCCCAGCGTATATTCTATATACCACAGATGGGAGTTTACCCATCGAAGGGGAATTTGGGACAACGAAAGAAGACGCTCCGGTTACAATCAGAATCTCCACAACAACGACCGTGAGATTTAAGGCGATTGATAATCGACTAAATAAAGGTTTCAATCAGACGAAGACCCAAAAATTGATTTATACTGTAGTTAGACATAATCCATCAGAAGCGTTTCGAGATAATAAACACTTCTTTCGGAAGATAGACGACGTGGTAGTAGACCACAACTTCTATATTGGCGGGCAATGGACTGTTCCTGCATCGGAGATTCGATACTCCCTGCTCTACAAGAACGAGGAAGGCTTTAAAACAAGGGTGCGATTGTTACATAACGGAATCGATTCTGTGAACATAGAAAACAATGATTACCCACAGTTGAATCACGGAGAGACCATTGAATTCTATTTTCCTTCACGCTCAGGAGACAACAGCATTGAAATTCAAACTTCGAAGGTAACTTCATAATGGCAAATCAAAATGTAAAAACAAAAATAACCCGTGAAAGTTACCAGAGGGTAAACGACGTTAAGAGACATGTCGGCACACTAATCGGAAAGCTTTCTATACGAGTTAAACACCCCGACGAAGATTGGGTAGATTTGGGAACAGTGTCAGAAGCCATTGTTACTCAAGGGGCAATAGCTCAAATTATTTCGGTTTTGCAAGGCGGTTCAGCAGCAACTTTGCAAAGTTTTCGTTTCCATGCTTCGGGTACAGGAAATGCCGCTGAGGCTTCCTCAAATATCTCTCTGGGTGCAGAAGTTGAATCAAGAGAGAGCGGGACTCAAGTAAGTCTCGGCGCGGGCAACTATCGTTCTGTTGCAACTCATGCATATGCGGCCGAGTTTGCCATCACAGAACACGGGTTGTTTTCAGCTAGTTCCGGTGGAGTGTTATTCGACCGGAGTAAATTCGCGCCAATCCTCGTTGGCGCAGGAACCTCCATTGAATTCACTTACGATCTGACAATTTTCGGGAGTTAATGACCAACGATAAAGAATACATGAGACAGTGGAAAGAGCAAAATCCCGAAAAAGTAAAGCTCTACGCCGCCCGTCATTATAATTTGCACAAGGAGATTATCAATTCTTCTAAGGTCGAGGCTCGTAAAGAGCGACATAAATTTTTGAATTGGTTAAAATCTCAGCCTTGCGTTGATTGCAAGAAAAACTATCCTCCCGTTTGTATGGATTTTGACCACGTTCGCGGAAAAAAAGTAGCCTCAATTGGTAGAATGTACATGTTTTCTTGGGAAAAACTCCAAGAAGAACTAAAGAAATGTGAACCTGTGTGTTCTAATTGTCATCGCATCAGAACTTGGGTAACAAATGGCTAACTTTACAAACTTCTTTTTTGGCTCAAATTTGGGCGTTTGGGAAGAAGCAATCGGCGAAGTTTTTGGGACTATAGAAGACCAGCGGCAAGCGGTCCTGGCGGCAATTTATCTAAGTACCGCCGCGATTGGTGATCTTTCTGATCGCTACGCGGTTTTCACAGGAGGAAAAATTGATCCCTCTTGGCAATTAGAAGTCTTTCGTGAGCATCTACAGGAGACTATTCAAGCTTTCTTCATGATGGGCTCCACAGCCCAGGGAATATCCCAGGCTGTTGCCGCTACAACGATGATTCCCCCAGTCATGAGGGATATTCGTCTTCTTTCCCGTTGGATATTAGGATTTCAATACCTCCCAAATAGATTCTTCAAGCACATGGATGGTTTTGTCTGTGCCACAGTGGACGGCCCATACGAAATCACCGAAGACACTAATACTCTTGTTATTCGTGTGGATGGTGGCTCGTTACAAACCATTGTTCTTCCTACTGGTGAGATAACAGAGCAAGAAGTTATTGCAGGTATTAACGAACAACTCGTCGGAGCCGATGCGTCTCTTTTTGGGAAGAGATTTTGTATCGAAACGCAGAATAATCTAGTTGAAGGATCAATTCAAGTCGATTCGGCGTCAACAGCCGATACATTATTTGGATTTGACAACTTTGTTAGAAACAATGCTCCCGCTCCTTCTGGTCTTCTCGGTACACAGCCCTTTGGATGGAGAATCGAGGCTCCTTTCGGTTCTACTTCTACCCCTGCGGATATAAACGCAGCAATATTTGGCACCGGTTCAGCAGTAATAAAGGGCACCGAAGATTCGCCGTTCGCGGGTCTCGTTTCCGGGGCTCTATTGAGCAACGGTGGGTTTGAAGAAGGCTTTGAACAGTGGGATAAAGAATTAGGGCCTGACTTTTTCATTTCCAATAGTCAGGCACGTTCAGGAAGTCAATCTTTGGCGGTGCGTACACGTCAAGACTTCATAGATGGAATATTCGTCGATGTAGAAAACACGCTAAAGACAGCAAAAAAGATCGCCGAGTCTGGTAGAACCATTACGCTAACCGGGTTCCATCAAGCCACCACACAAGGTTCGTTTTTAGATAGTAGCGCACATGTTGCGTCTTCTCCGGTGTATACGTGGCTTACTTCTCATGCTGTTTTTGGGTATGTCCATAACCAGAGAAGCGTTGATCCAGTCGTTCCCGATCCCGATGCTTTTACGGTCAAGTTACGAGACACAGGAATAGACTTTATCGAACAAGGTGTTCAGGTAGGAATGGCTATTCACGTAGATGATGGTCAATTCTTGTTCGATGGTGTTATCAAAGGCGTACAGACCCATGACTTGTTTGTCGATTTCTGGCGCAATGGCCCTGATGGAACACCTAAGACGCCTCATGTTTCCGATCCAGGTGGGTTTAATGCATTAAAAGGATACAACCACAAGGCTCTCGTAGATTTCAATAAGAATTTCATAGCTTTAGGTGTCCAAACTGGGCCGTCGTTTACTACACGCGATAAAATTCGTGTAGACGTTTCTCAATTTGAATTTGGTCGTATTCTTGCTCGTCAGATTGTACGTAATATAACCGACGTATCAAATTCGGCAATCATCGTGGACAACTGGGGAGGTTCTCCAACCCCATTTGACAACGCTCCGTATGCTATTTATACTCGGCCAGCTAACGGCACGAATTACATCATATTCAATTCTTTGAGCGAAGCACCAGATGAAGTAGGTGCAGATACGCCGGCTCCAAGTTCCGCGCAATTTAACTATCGAATGACCTATTTTGATGACAAAGATAACGAAATAGGTTTTGACGAAACCGGATTTTTACAGCCGACTCCATCCATAGCGTATACACAGTTCACGTTGGAAAAAGATACTCCAAACGGAACGAAATTTATACAACTTTCTATAACAGTAAAGCCACAAGCTAACAGCCCGGGTGCTCTGGCTACTATTGATGATATAACGTGGGATGCTGACGAAGGCGTTTTCCGTGAGCTACATGTTGCAAACGACAATAGAATGCAGAAAATCATCTTCAAAGATGAAGGACAATTAGCATCCGGCATTGTTACGTATACTAATTACCCAAAAGATACAGACATGGTTACTGTCGGGAGCACCACGTTCGAATTTGACACTGGTTCGCGCGCTACTGGCACGTTAACTTATTCAGGAAATCCAACTGATACTGAAACTTTTCAGTTGGGTGGCTCGGTTTTTGAATTTGACGATAATTGTGTCTTCACGGCCGGGAGAATTCAGGTATTCAAGGGCTCTACTGCCGATGAGACTTTTACGCACCTGCGAGATATTATTGTTGCTTTGTTTGGTTCTGCATATGACTTGGTTTTGGATACCACAGCAAATACAATCAAGTTCACGACTAAAATATACGGCCCCGCTGGCAACTCTATTCAATTTCAGGAGAATTCAGGCGCTATTACACTCAGCCCCTCTACTGGCTTCCTGGCAGGCGGTGATGACCCTTCTGTAACAGGCAGCAATGTCCCAATTCCTATTGAAGTTCTACAAACTTCTCCTGCTCCTGACACAATCGATGTTCCTTATGTAACATTAACTAGCGAAATAAACAGCCGAGTGTCAGAAGTACGAGCCGAAATTCGTACCGATCAGAACGTCATTACAATAACCGCTGTTCAAGACGGGATTGCGGGAAATACTATACCGTTTAGCGCAACCGTCAATTCCCCACCAGCATATTCTATCTCTCCGGTTGGAGGATTCTTGTCTGGTGGTACAACCAATATCGCTGGCGGGATTGTTTCCTATAGCGGACAACCAGCGGACGGAGACGTAATCGTTATTGGTTCAGTAGGGTATGAGTTCGATAATAACGGCTCAGGAATATGCGGCAACGCCATCCCAGTTTTCATCCACCCCTCTGGCGTAGGATTCACTTATTCTGGTCTTGTCGCCGCAGTTAATGCCAGAGGCGAGGCTATTGCTACACTAGATAGCCCCAATAGCAAGATTACACTCGAAGCTACAACTCCGGGCGTGGCAGGCAATTCTACCCCATTCCGGGAGAATTCTTCAGTATTGACTATCAGTCCGTTGGGTGGGGATTCAACCGCACAATCCGCAACAGCAACCAACGGCACGAGCCGCAGTTATTCCGCCGCTCTGGTCACGTATGAAGCCACCGCAACTGCTCCAACAACGGATGCGGTAGGAACATTCCAGACCATTTCAGGCGTTCAGTCGGGTACAGTAACGCTCACTCAGACTGTTCCAGCTACCAATCGTGTTATCGTCTGTGTAGGTACCAATTCTACTACGCAAGACCCGACTCCCCCAACATGTGTAGACTCTAAAGGACAGTCATATACGCTCGACGCTTCAGTAACGTCCGGAGCCAATGGACGTGTCTACGTATTCTCTCATTTGACGGGCGTAGAGCTTGCTTCGGGTGTAGATACAGTAACCGTATCAGTAGCCAGTGGTCAGACCTTCAATGGTGTGGCAATCAGTGTTTTGAGCGTTTTTGGACTATGCGAAAAAGACGAGACGGCAACAAACAATTCATCAGGAACCAGCTTAACCGTTGGCCCCACAGCGGCGCTCGATGTAAGCGGCGAATATGTCCTGGCGGCGTTTAGCGTATTGGGGCCGTCTTCTGATTCCTTTACTCCAGGGTCTCCATATTCCTTGATCGGACGAGTGGGAACGATTGCTGACGCAAATCAAGTCACCATAAACCCACAAGTAAAGACATTAACTTCAGGAACATTTGGAGGAGCGGTAGAAACTGAATTTGATGATCCAGATTCGCCAACATGCAGTGAAGTCGCTGAATACATCAACGAGCGCGTGAGCGGTATTACCGCTTTTTGCGAAGTTGTTTCAGGATTATTCCCTAATGGCCGGTTGGGATTACGGACGCACTATTCTGGTATAAACGCTTGTCTAGTAGTAGGACACGGTTCGGCTAATAGAATATTAGGCTTTACTGATGATTTCGGAGTGTGTAACGACGCGGACTTTAGGCGCCCCGCCTGGGAAGTCGCAGCAGGCGGAAGTGGTGTCGTAACCATGATCGCCCGCGCTGTTCCACCAGCAGAGAAATTCTTTGGCACAGAATGGCATTTGCGATTCTGGGCAAAAGCATTCCATCCTTCGGGGATATCTGTTAGTGGGTTGACAGTTAGCGGTATTAAAGGCTACGTGTCTCTGCGATTCGATTCAGGAGTCTTGCAGACTAGTGTGCCTATCCCAATCACAGAGTCTCCTGTGGTTGTAGAATTGATCGATGAAGACCCGGGGACACGGTTTGATGATGTAGAAGCACGAATAACGTTCTCAGGTGTCACAAGCGGCATTCGCGTTGTAGCCAGTGAGCCTTATCTTATCAACGAGACTTCAAAGTCTCTGCACTTGGATTCTAACACGATCCCAAGAAATAAGCAGAGAGAGTACAAGCTTAATCGACTCACTGTTGCCAATCCTGATTCCTTCACACAGATCGAAGCGGGATTAGTGGGTTTGATTGATTTTATTGATAGTGAAGTTTTCGCTTTGGCTGATGACACGTCTTATAGCGACCTTGCTAATGCAAATATTTTCCCTAACTCAGAATCAGTAGGGACTTTAGGTATTAAAGCTAGTGGAGAAATCGCTTATACAGGAAATCCATCAGACGGCGATACAGTTACACTAGGAGAAGATGTATACGAATTCGATAATAACTTCTCCATTACTGTAGATAGAATACAGGTTATCATCGGTTTAACTGCCGACGATACTTTCGCCAATTTTGTGGAGCAGGTACTTTCAAATTCGCTTACACACGAAGCGACACAGGACACGGTACGTGGGGTTGTTACAGTAAGCGCCAAAGAGCCGGGCGTAGACGGTAATTCTCTATTGTTCGTAGCGAATTCTTCCGTTTTGATGCTTGATCCACTGACCAGCACACTAACTGGTGGTGTCGATCCTGTAGCGTTTAAGCGGGGAGATGATTATGTTATTCGTTATGATACGGGTCAAATAGCCCGCACAGGAAGCGGCGCTATTCCTGTCCCGGCTCCTGATGATCTAGCCATCACATATTCATATTTCCCAGGAGGGATCGGATTCTCAGAAAGCTATGTCCAAACAATCAAGCCAGTTGGTGAAAAGCTTGAGCCAGAAATAAATGAAGGGTTCTTCTTCTTTGGCACACACAATGATTGGCAGAGTGTAACCGGAGTCATTGACAATCTCACGATTGTCCCTCGGACTCCTACTAGATTCTCTTATTTGAAGCCGGTTGAAAGAGGCTTGTATTCACAAGTTGTGACCTTTAGCGGAGTTGGATTCAGCGCACCGTTAGATTTTAAGGCTAAAGACGATCAGGCCGCTTTGTTGATTAAAGATGGCGTCCCGGTCGTGAATTCGTCTGACGGATGGCAATTCTCCAACGATAAGACTATCGTTATCAATGCGGACGAATTTGAGGCGGCTTCGGTATATGAATTCCAATACTTCTTGAAATATCAGTACACGTCTCCTCCGATAACTATACCGGAACCTGAAAAATCTTACGTTCTACTTCCGTATAGTTATAAAGTGCGAGATGCTAATGAAATCAAAGAAGATGTTCAGAAAGTTCTCGCCTTAGATGAGAACAGAATCGGAACACTCGTTATTCCGGCTATTACCGATAAGACACTTTCGACATTGGAAAGAACGATTGGTGATACTACGGAAGTCATAAGCGACGAATTCTACCAATACGTAGATGAATCGACGGTAGAAATCTTCATTGGTGCGTTTGATGAAAGTGCAACGTACACCTTGACGTATAAGTCTCGGCGGATCGAATTCGTGTCTCCCGTTAATGAGCAATGGGAATTCTCCACGGGAAGCGGCACGAATTTTGGTCCTTACGTTCCTTTTATCCCAGGTGATAAGTTCAAGCTTGACCAAGTAGCAAAGTTCCGGGTGACTACGTGGGGAGATTTTGATGTAGACGATTATCGCGTTCGCGCCATCGCCGGTATTATTGATTCTCCGGATATTTCAAGCTGCGGGTTCGGCGTCGAGCCTTTTGGAACGATGCCTTTCGGCGGGTGTGGGTTGGCAACAATCGAAGACCCTCTGATTATAAAGAAATCTCTCTCAGGAAGAATAACTTTGGATGGGGGCGTAGCCACTTTCGCTTCTGCCGCTGCTTCCCATGCGTTCGTGGCGATTGGTCCAACGAACAGCTTCGGGGCTGGTAACGTTCGATACGTAGCACTGGCGAAAGGGATGGGTCTAGAACAATCTGACCCAGATGTATCTACTATAAGAGTTCCAGCTAGTATAACGCTCAGTTCATTGTGGATAAAGACAACAGACGCTATACCTGCTAACACAACGCTGACAGCGAAGTTCTATCTGAATGGCGTAGCAAGAGACGAAATAACTCTAACAATGGTACAAGCAGACGGAACAATCAAGGGCGCAAATGGAGTGCTGGTCGTTGCTGAAGACGATACGTTGACCGTACAAGTAACGATAACAGGCACAGGAATTGGAATACAGAAGATGAGCGCCGGATACAAAGTAGAGGTATAACATGTGGGTTATTTGGAGACGCGGAACTTCCAGCAATAGAGGAAATCGATCTATCTATGGGGCTGCTTCGAGTTCTACCGGAGGCACTGGAGAGCCGGGATCGGGTAGCTTTGGCGCTGGGCCTAACTGGGTAAGAGAAGATGTTACTATCCATAAATTGACAATTTATCAGAGTAGCCCACCGGGCTCCGGGGTCCAATTCTTTCGGTTAAAGAGAGGTAATAATATAAGCCTGCATAGCCCTGTGACTATTTCAGGGATCGCGCAGTCAGAGGCTTCCGCCATTTTAGATGTTGTGACTCCCGCTGTTGATCCAACCAGCGATGCGACCATCGAAGCCACTCAAAATTATGTTAATGAATGGATAACTGGAACGGTATCTACCCAATCTACAGATATAGCAATGGCGGCAGAAGTCGATGGAAACCCAGATTTAGGCTTATATGCTTTTGGGAGTGGCGGGGTCAGCCAAGTTACAATTAGCGCCTCGGATCGTTGGGGCGCCATAGTTGGCACTAATTCCAGCGAAGTCTCTGAAGCCGCCGCACAAATGCCATGGCCGGCAACAGGTAAATTCAAAGACTTTCTGGCTACTTGGGGGAATTTCACTCTCAACGATACTGTCCAGATTGCTCTCCGTGTAAACGGTGCAGATACAAAAGTCTTCAATTTAACCGGGGCGGGCACTGCATTCCAGGCGCAGTCAGACACTTCAACAGAAGTAGAAATAGAAGAAGGCGATTTAGTAAATTGGCGCCTTATACGAACGAGCGGTACCGATACAGGGCTTCATTTCATTATAACTTTCGGATTTACTTCCAAATAGTTGTAATAAAGGAGAATCATGAAAAGAACACTTTATACAGACGGTGTTGAAGTTGACGAGAGTGATCTCGATAATACCGAAGAAAGCAAAATTGACGAAATCCTCTTAACACGAACCGAATTGAGTCGGTTTGGCGTCATCGAGGGTCTTTCTCTAACCGTATTAAACAATACTATTACGGTAAATATTGGGAAAGCTTCGCTTGTCAATGGTGAAATTATCGAAATTGATACTCCTTTGACCAA